>MTKZ01007583.1_pt1 | contig 24023 bp, 23 predicted proteins | sample 1042781 | NCBI WGS metagenome assembly MTKZ01 (sample SAMN06212207, study PRJNA360539) | anaerobic digester metagenome | biome: Wastewater treatment plant; material: sludge; isolation source: anaerobic digester fed with sludge from wastewater treatment plant | place: Denmark: WWTP Viborg ... | reverse complement strand
AACTCGGAGGAATCTCGTGGACGCATTTACTCTCAGCTTCGGCATCATCTTTCTGGCCGAGCTCGGCGACAAGAGCCAGCTCATGGCGATGACGTTCGCCACCCGCTACCGGACCATCACGGTCTTGGCCGCCATCACTGCGGCCACGGCGGTGACCCACCTGCTGAGTGTCGTCGTCGGATCCGCTCTCGGCGCGGCGCTGCCGACCGACGCCATCTCGGTGGTCGCCGGTATCGCTTTTCTGATCTTCGCAGGGTGGACGATCCGCGGGGACGAACTGACCGACAGCGATACCGCACGAGCCGAACGTTCCGACCGTTCTGTGTTCTGGACCGTCGCGTTGGTCTTCTTCCTTGCCGAGTTGGGCGATAAGACCATGTTTGCCACGGTGACCCTGGCAGCCGACAACGACGCTGTTGGCACCTGGATCGGTTCGACGCTGGGCATGGTCGCCGCCGACGCGCTCGCCATCGTCGTGGGTCGACAACTGGGCGCTCGCCTGCCCGAAAGGATCGTCAAGGTGGGCGCCACGCTCGCCTTCGTTGTGTTCGGCGTCTACCTGATCGTCACAGGTTTGGGCTGAACGTTCGGAGCCTCGCTGCAGCCTGGGTGCTTGTCAGATCCGTGGGGACGGCCTCAGGCTTGGGTTTCAAAGTTTGGAGATTGATGACCGCAGTTCATCGACGGTCATTGCTGGCCGGGTCTGGTGGAGCATCGCGTGACAGTTCGGACATACCGGTCGTAGGTCATGGATTGGGTCGACGGTGTAGCTCTCGCCGATCGACGAGAGTTCGCGGCTGTGGTGAACATGGATGAAGTCCTTGCCTCGATCGCCGTATGTCGTTGCGAAGTCCATCTCGCAAACCGAGCAGCTCGTGCCCCAATGTTCGAGACATCGCGACCGGGCGTGACGGTTACGTTCGTAGCGGTTGGATGAGACGGTCGTCACAGCCCCCTCGGTGAAGGACTCGGGTGAGCTGATCTCCTCGGGCGACGTGTATGTGATGGAAGCGATGTGCGTGCGCCAGAGTGTCCCGAGGGCCTCGCTGAGGGTGTCGGGGACGAGAACTCCCGAACCTTGCACGCGATCCCAGCTATAGGCGGGGAGCGATTGCCTGAGCGTCTCGACCGGCAGTCGGTCGCTGTCGTCCAGCACGGTGTCCCATTCGAGGTCCGCGTAGTTGCTAAGGCGGCCTGTGCCGTCCCAATGTTCGCTTCGGTAGACGAGGGATGTGAACGACCCGCTGGCAATCACCCTAGCTGTCATGATGGTGGTTGCCGGTTCAAGCAACCTGAATGAATGAGGGCGGAGGAGGTGCGATCATGTCTGTTATGACCGAAGAGAACCGTGAGGTGCGACGTGCGAGAAGGTCGTTCCCAGCACGGTACAAGCTGGACATTCTCGAGGAGATCGACCAGGCCAAAGCGGTCGGTGAGCCGGGTGCGGTTGGGGAGATCTGCCGTCGGGAAGACTTGTATTCGTCGTTGATCACCGAGTGGCGCAAACAACGCGACGCCGGCGCTTTGCGAGGCTTGACCGACGCCAAACGGGGCCGCAAACCGAAGGACCCCACCCGTGCAGAGATGGCACGTCTCCGGGCGGAAGTAGCGGAGCTCGGGGAGAAGCTCGACACTGCCAACGAGCTGATCGAGGCCCAGGGAAAAGTATCGGCGCTGCTGGGGGAGATGTCCCGCAGGAGCGCCGAACCGAACACGAAACAGCCGTGAACGAGTTGATCGAGAAGTGGGCGCCGAGGATTGGTGTCGACCGGGCGTGTCGGGCGTTTGGTGTGCACCCGCGGACGTGGCGGCACCGCCGCCAGAAGGAAGCAGGCACCTTGCCGGAACGGCCATCGCGGGCCAAACCCGAGGCGGAGAAACGTCCGCACCCCGCGAAGATCGACGACGCCACCCGGACTGAGATCCGCTCGACGTTGTGTGAGCGCAGGTTCTGCGATCTGGCACCCGCCCAGGTGTACGCGACGCTGCTCGACGAAGGCGTCTACCTCGCGTCGGTGTCAACGATGTACAGGGTTCTCCGCGCTGAGAACCTGACCGGTGAACGCCGGCGTGGACACCGCCGCAAAGGCCACGCCCCACCGCAGGTTTCTGCGGATGCGCCCCGGCAGGTGTGGTCCTGGGACATCAGCCGGCTGCGCGGCCCGGGCCCTCGCGACTGGTTCTACCTGTATGTGATCCTCGATATCTTCAGCCGCAAGATCGTCGGCTGGTGCATCGACACCGAGGAGACCGAAACGGTCGCCAAGCGGCTGATCACGATCACGTGCGAACGCGAGAACATCGAAGCCGACCAGCTCACGTTGCACTCGGATCGGGGTGCGCAGATGACCTCCACCACGATCGCGGAGCTGTTGGAGGACCTGTCAGTCACCCGAAGCCTCTCTCGTCCGCGGGTGTCCGACGACAACCCCTATTCGGAGGCGGCGTTCAAGACCGTCAAGTATCGGCCGTCGTATCCAGACTGGTTCGACTCGATCGAAGACGCCCGGGTGTGGATGCGGAAGTTCGTCGGCTGGTACAACACTGAGCACTACCATTCAGGTATTGGCTACCTGCACCCCAACGATCTCCACAACGGCACCGCCAACAAGACCATCGACGCCCGCCAGCAGGTTCTCGACGCCGCCTACCAGGCCCACCCTGAACGGTTCCTCGGCGGGCCGCCCACCGCCGACCGGCCCCCAGCCGCCGCGTGGATCAACAAGCCAACCATCCAAACAAAAAGCTAGATCAACCGGCAACAACCACTTGACAGCCTCCGCGCGAAGCTTTTTGGGTATGACTACCTGACCTTTGGGGCCGACCGTGTGAGTCATACATCGCAGTATAACTTCGTATCATCGAGGAGAGCGTCCCACTCCGACGCGCCGCTGAGGTTGAGGTCGGCGAAGCGCTTGGGCGCCCCGTACCAGCGGCTGGTGACCACGTGGTCCAGAGAGGCCACCACCCGCACGGAGCATGACGGCAGCGGCCGCTCCAGCGGACGGGCGATGTCCTGGCCGTGCACGATGATGTCGGTCAGCGGGTCCAACGGGCTGCTCATCGGCGACCACCTGGTGTACGGGTCCAGGCCTCGCACCAGGACTGGGTGCTCCACGCGGCACCATCAAGCCCGTCGAGGTAGTCGCAGAGCGCTAACCGCTCGGACGTGGTGGCACTGGGTACATCAAGCGTGGTTGCCGGGATGTCGGTGACGTTGGCGGTCCTTTCGCCGTCGGGCGAGTGATGGAGTGGGGAGTCGGCGCAAACATGGAGACTCGCCGAGCGGCCGAAACCCATCGGTCAGCATCTACGCGACCGTTCGAGGACGACGGTGCGCCTTCTGGGTCGGATAGTGACCAACAGGTGACCTCAATCCTCCCCAGAGATGGTGCCGGGCGGCCTGCGGGACCGGTGCCGGCCGGGAGTACGGTCGCGATCCATGAGCCTCCTCATGCACTGGACGACCTCTCGCTGCGGTCGCGGCCATGATGCTGGTCGCAGCTGGCTGTGGCGGCGGCGGCGATTCGGCCGCCAACGGCGATTCCAATCCGGCTGCGGCAAGCGCATCGACCGCCTCATCGACGAGCACTTCGGCCGATCCCCAGAACGGGGGCACTCGATCCGCCGGCTGTGAGTCGTCACGTCCCGAACCGGGGGAGTCGACGGTGACGATCACCAGCGGCGGCCGGGAGCGCTCCTACCTCCGCTACATCCCCGACGGTGCTGCCGAGAGCGATGCAACGCCGTTGGTGCTGGACTTCCCGGCATGCTCCCCGGCCGAGATGGAGACCGAGTTCAGTGGGTTTACCAAGCCCGACGCCGAGGGCAAGGTCCCGGCGGACGAGTTCGGCGCGGTGGTCGTCACCCCCGAGCCGGTCAACGGTGCCGGAGCGTTGCTCACCTGGAACTACGTCGGCACCGAGGGCTGGACCGACGACGTGGCCTTTGTCGACGACGTGCTCGACGACGTGGAGGCCACCACCTGCATCGACCCCGACCGGGTGTTGGCCACCGGCTTCGCTGTGGGCGGGGTGTTCGCGTCGATCGTCACCTGCGAGCTGCCCGATCGCATCGCAGTCCTTGCGACGGTGTCGGGGCTGTACGACCCTGAAGGTTGCGCGCCGGACGTCGCCAAGCCGGTGGTGTCCTTTCACGGCACCGGCGACCGGTTCATCCCCTTCGACGGCGGCATTGGGTCGGGGCCGGCCAACCTGGGCCTGAGCGCCGAGACGACCGCCGGGCTGACGTTCATGCTCGAACGTCCCGGTGCGCTCGATGCCTCGGACGCGTGGGCGAAGCGAGCGGGGTGTGAAACGAAACCGGTGAAGGAGCCGACCGCCGACGGGATCGGGCCGGGTGTCACCCTGCAGGTCTGGCCGGGCTGCAAGGACGGTCTGGACGTCGAGTTGTACGTGATCGACGGCGGCGAGCACAGTTGGCCCGGCAGCGTCGGCATGGGCGCCTACGAGGGGCTGCTCGGGCCCGTTTCGACTCAGATCGACGCCACCAAGGTCATCTGGGATTTCTTCGAGGCCCGCACCTGAGTGTTCATGTCGCCTCGTCGCAACAAATGAACCGGAAGCGGTAAAAATAACGTACACGGTACGGTTGACGCGCCGAGGGGTTTGCTATGGTGCCGGCGAGCGGTCACTGGACCGCGCTCTGCCCGCAGAAAGGCAACCTTGTGTGCACCTCCCTTCAATACACCGACAGCACCGGCGCTCATTACTTTGGGCGGACGCTGGAGCTCGACGTCGATGAGCCCTGGGTGCTTGCCTACGTCCCGGCGGGCATGGAGTTCGAAAGCGATGCCCCCGACTCGAAGCCGCTGCACTACGCCACCAAGTACGGCTTCCTCGGCGTGACCGCACCTGCCCGAATGCCCACCAAGGAGGAGCCGCTCACCCAGAACGACCTGAAGGTGTGCGAGGGGATGAACAGCGAAGGCGTCACCTTCAGCCTGCTGGCCTACCCGACGGTGGGGGGCAAGGAGGACGCGGTCGCCAACACGCTCGAGGCGCTCGAGGCCTGGGACCTGGGTTCGTTCGTCCTCGGACAGTGCTCCTCGGTTGACGACGTCAAGGCCGAGCTGGCGAAGGAGCATGTCCACCTCACCCGCGTGGCGCTGGTCGGCGACACGGTGTTCCCCTTCCACCTCGTGGTACACGACCGCTCCGGCGCGTCGATCGTCATCGAGTGGCTCGACGGCGAACAGAAGATCTTCGATAACCCGGTCGGCGTGATGACCAACGGGCCCACCTTCCCGTGGCACCTGACGAACCTGGGCAACTGGACGCACCTCACCAACGTCGACCAGTCCTCGGCCACGTTCGGCTCGCTCGACGTCAAGCAGCCGGACTCCGGCATCGCCACCGCCTCGCTGCCCGGGTCGAGCACCTCGGTCGGTCGATTCATCCGCGCCGTCTTCTACTCCAACTTCACCGAGAAGGTCGCCGACCCCGACAAGGCGATGCACAACCTGTCGCGCATCATGAACAACTTCGACCGGCCCCGCGGCCTGTCGACCAGCCCGGCGACCGGTGGCGGCGAGGGCATGAAGTTTCAGGGGATCGACAGCGGCAACGCCGGTCCGCCCACCGAGTACACCGTGTGGACCAACATGGCCGACCTCAGCCGGGGGCAGTTCTTCTTCCGCTCCTACGACGCCTTCAACTGGACGTCGTTCGACCTGACGGCCCTCGCCGAGGCCAACGAGCCCCGCGCGATGCTGACCAGCCAGCTGGACGTGATGGGCGGCGACGGCACCCAGGCGCTGCTGGCCGGCATGGCCGTCTGAGCCGAGCGCGCACAGCATGAACGATCCTGAAAGCAGCAAGAAGGGCAACAGCGTGGACGCCGAGGAAGCGACCGTGGACGACGGCCCCGCCACGGGGCCCACCCCACTGGTTACCGCCACACAGATCACGCTGACCGAGGAGCGGGGCCACATTTTCGGCCCGCTCGACCTCGACCTGGAGGCGGGCGGCGTGACGATGCTGCTTGCGCCGGCCAGCGTGCCGCGCACCGCCCTGCTGTTGGCGCTGAGCGGCCGGATGCACCTGTCCGCCGGCACCCTGACGATCATGGGTTCCACCAACGATCCGCGGGCCACGTTCAAGGACTCGGCGGTCTGTTGTCTGGACGAGATCGACGAGATCGATCCGGCGGTGACGGTGCGCAGCATCGTCACCGAGTACCTGCGCTGGAACTCGCCCTTCTTCAAGTGGGTGCCCAAGGCGGACGACGCCGCCGTCGAAGCGGTGTGCGCCGAGACGTTCGGTGACGTGCCGCTGCCGCAGCTCGGCGACTTCGTCGAGAACCTGCCAGTGGTGCAACAGCTGCTGTTGAAGATCTCCCTGGCCAACATCGGGCGCCCGCCCCTGCTCGTCGTCGGCCGACTCGACGACGTGACCAGCGACGATGACCAGTCCCAGGTGCTGCGCCGCCTGGTGGAGCTGGGCAAGGAGCAGTCGATCATCGTCGGCGGCACCAACCGTCCCCCGGCCGATTGGAACATCAAGGTGGTCGACTTGAGCAACATGTCGGCCGTTCCCACCTACAGCACCAGTGGCCAGGAGGCCAGCCAATGATCGCCGGTCTCTCCATCGGAAGCGACGCCCGTCGCTACTTCCATTTCTCCCTTCCCCGCCTGGCCATCGTCACAGTCATCCTGATGCCGCTGCTGTATGGCGCGCTCTACCTGTGGACCTTCTGGAACCCGTTCGGTGAGGTCGACAAGCTGCCGGTGGCCATCGTCAACATCGACAAGGGCACCACCCTGGCCGGCGAGTCGCTCGACGCCGGCGAGCAGGTCACCCAACAGCTGATCAAGTCCGGCCAGCTCGACCTGACGAAAGTAAAGACCGAGAAGGCGGCGATGGCCGACCTCGAAAGCGGCAAGTACTACTTCGTCATCGTCATCCCCGAGGACTTCAGCGCCGCGGTTGCGTCCCCCACCGGGGACGACCCGCGCCAGGCGAAGATGACCTTCTACTTCAACGATGCCAACAGCTACCTGTCGACGATCATCGGTCAGGATGCGGCCGCCCAGGTGATCAACCAGGTCAACGCCGCCATCTCCAAACAATCGATGGGCGAGGTGCTCACCGCGGTGAAGGGCAGCGAACCGGTGCTCGACGAGGTCGATACCGGCGCCGAGGACCTGGCCAAGGGCCTGGACGAAGCCAAGGTGGCCGCCGGCAAGCTGTCGACCGGCTCCAAGGAACTGACCGAGCCGCTGAAGACGGCGGCCGCCAACACCGCTGCGCTCGATGCCAAAGTGAACGACCTGGTCACCAAGGTGGACGACGTCACCACCAAGCTGCAGGCCAAGGTGGGTGCCAACCCGGTGCCCGGTCAGATCACCGGGATCAACGCCGAGGTCACAGCAGAGCTCAACGACGCAGTGGCCAAGCTGCAGGCGATCGACCTCCCACCGGCCCAGGAGGTGGCCACACAGCTTCAGGCGGCCTCGGGGCGGCTGAACGAGGTCAACGCGACGCTGTCCGGCCTGGTCGATCAGGGTGATGCCGATGCGATCGCTGCGATCGGTGAGGTGCGCGCCCAAGCGGATGCGCTCCGAAAGGACATCGCCACTTTGGACGAAGGCGTCAACCAGCTCGCCGGCGGAAGCGACGAGCTGGTCGACGGCGCGGCCGATTTTGCGGCGATCATCGAGGAGCTGTCGGCGGGCGCGGAGAAGCTGGACAAGGGCTTCACCACCGTCCTGGGCAAGGTGCCCAACTGGACCGAGGCCCAGCGCGACTCGGTGGCCTCGGCGCTGACGACGCCGGTGCTGTTGAAGGAGAAGACGCTCAACGAGGCGGACACCTTCGGGACAGGCTTCGCACCGTTCTTCATGTCGCTGTCGCTGTTCGTCGGCGGCATCATCGTCTGGATGATCCTCACCCCGCTTCGTTCACGCCCAGTCGAGGCGGGGGTCGGGCTGGCCCGTGCGGTGTTCACGTCGTACTGGCCGGCGTTGGTGGTCGGCTTCCTCCAGGCCTCGATCCTGTACGGGGTCGTCCTCATCGTCGGGCTCAGACCGACGCACCCGGTGGGCATGTGGCTGTTCGCCGTGCTCGTCTCGGCCACGTTTATCGCCATGATCCAGGCGTTCAACGCCATCTTCGGTGAGGCGGTCGGTCGCGTCGTCACGCTGGCGTTCCTCATGCTGCAGCTGGTCTCCTCCGGTGGCATCTATCCGGTGCAGACCACGGCCGGGCCCATCCAGGCCCTGCACATCTTCGACCCGATGACCTACACGGTCAACGGGTACCGCCAGCTCAGCGTGGCCGTCTCGGTCGACTCGCGGCTGTGGGTGGCGATCGCCGTGCTGGTGGGCATCCTGCTCGTCAGCCTGGCCGCCTCCACCCTGTCCGCTTGGCGCAACCGGGTGTACACGATGGACCGCCTGTATCCGATGGTCGTCGTCTAGGAGTCCGGCTCCGGACCTAAGGTCGACAACAACTCATATCAAGGGAGAACCAACAGTGAAGAGCCGTGAACCAGCAGCCGATCCGGGCCTCGTACAACCGGCGTTCACCGAACGCCTGAGCGTGCAGGCGATCCCCAGCCTGCGCATGCCCAACGAGGAGAACGACCCCGAGGTCGCCTACCGCTTTATTCACGACGAGCTGATGCTCGACGGCAACTCCCGGCTGAACCTGGCCACGTTCGTCACCACGTGGATGGACGACGAGGCCGAGCGCCTGATGTCCGAGACGTTCGACAAGAACATGATCGACAAGGACGAGTACCCCTCGACCGCCGAGATCGAGACACGCTGCGTCAACATGGTGGCCGACCTGTTCCACGCCGAGGACCTGTCCGAGATCGATGCGACCTCCGCCACCGGCGTGTCGACGATCGGCTCCTCCGAAGCGGTCATGCTCGCTGGGCTGGCGATGAAGTGGCGCTGGCGCGCCAAGCGCGAGGCTGAGGGCAAGGACACCTCCAAGCCCAACTTCATCCTGGGCACCAACGTCCAGGTGGTGTGGGAGAAGTTCTGCAAGTACTTCGACGTCGAGCCCAAGTACCTGCCGATGGAGCCGGGCCGCTACGTGGTGACCCCCGAGCAGATCCGCGACGCGGTCGATGAGAACACGATCGGTGTGCTGGCCATTCTCGGCACGACGTTCACCGGCGAGCTCGAGCCGGTCGCCGAGATCTCGGCGATGCTCGACGACGTGGCGGCCAAGGGCGGCCCCGACGTGCCCATGCACGTCGACGCGGCCAGCGGTGGCTTCGTGGTGCCCTTCCTCCAGCCGGACCTGGAGTGGGACTTCCGCAACCCGCGCGTCGTCTCGATCAACGTCTCGGGCCACAAGTACGGCCTGACCTACCCGGGCATCGGCTTCGTCGTGTGGCGCTCCAAGGAGTACCTGCCCGAAGACCTGGTGTTCCACGTCAACTACCTGGGCGGCGACATGCCCACGTTTACCCTCAACTTCTCCCGGCCCGGCAACCAGGTGGTGGCCCAGTACTACAACTTCATCCGGCTGGGTCGCACCGGCTACACCCGCATCATGGAGTCGCTGCGCGACACGGCCGTCATGATCTCCTCGACGATCGCCGAGATCGACGGGTTGAACGTGATCACCGACGGCACGGCCATCCCGGTGCTGTCGTTCAACTGCGACGACGACCTGGGATTCACCGTGTTCGATATCTCCCACGAGCTGCGGGCCCTCGGGTTCCAGGTGCCGGCGTACACGATGCCCGCCGACGCTGAGAACGTCGCCGTGCTGCGGGTCGTCGTGCGCGAGGGCTTCAGCCGCGACATGGCCTACAAGCTCGGCCTTGCGATCAAGCAGGTGGTTGAGCACCTCAAGGCCGGCGCCCGTCCCCAGGCCACCAAGGCCGGTTTCGCCCACTGAGGTTGACGATCTGATCGGAAGGGGTGCTGGCGGCAGCGATGCCGGCAGCACCCCTCCCGACAGTGCATCCACCTGGATACCTACCCACGGAGATCTCCTTGAGCCCGGGCTCCCACGACGACGTCGCCACAACCACACGCAGTGGGTCGGCGACGACCCCGCTCGTGTTTCATCCCACCCTGCGCATGCAGTCGTGGTCGTTCATCATCGGATCGTCCCTGTTCGCGTTGGGGTCTGCGCCCGGGCTGGGCAAGTGGCTCGGCACGATGGGCGCCAACACCAGTTTTTTCGTCGGCGCATGGTTCTTCACGGTCGCCGGCTTCATCCAGTTGCTCCTGAGCTCGCCCCGCATCGGGCCCCGCGGCGGCGTTCGGGCCGTGTGGCTGGCCGCCGCCGCCCAGTCCTTTGGCACCGTGTTGTTCAACGTCAGCACCGGCGCTGCGCTCCACACCCGGCAGCTCTCGGCCGAGCGGGACTTCGTGTGGGCGCCCAACGCCGAGGGCTCGCTGGCCTTTCTGATCAGCGGCGGACTGCTGTGCTTTGTGCTGCTGCGCGATAAGCACTATTTCGAACCGCGTTCCCGCGACTGGTGGAGCACCTGGATCAACGCAGCCGGTTGTGTCGCGTTTGGGATTTCGGCGGTCGGTTCGGTGCTGACCACGAGCGGCAAGGTGATCAACCCGTCATGGGCCGACACCGGTACGTTCGTCGGTGCGCTCTGCTTCCTGGCCGCCTCCGCGATCTATGTGGTTGGTCCACGGCCGGTGACGGGCGGCGACGCCTGAGCGCTGGGACATCGCCATGACCCGATACGTCCGCCTGCTCGTGTTGGCCGCCACCTTCGCCTCGCTCGGCTGCGCCGGCGGTGCCGATGCCACAGCGAAGCCGGTGCCGACCGACGACGTGGCCGACCGGGTGCTGTCGCTGGGGCAGCGGGGTGCGCCCAAGAGCCCCGGCGCCCAGAAGAAGCGGTTGGCCAACGGTCTGGCCCCGCTCGCCGACACGCCCCTGTTCCTTGGCGACTACGCCGACCCGTTCGTGTTGGCGGTCGACGACGACCTGTTTCTTTACACGAGCAACACCGTCGACCACAACGTGCCCGTGCTGACCACCGAGGCGGGAGAGGTGGCCAAGCCGGCCGGTGACGCTATGGCCACGCTTCCCAGCTGGACCGAGCCCGGGCTGGTGTGGGCGCCGTCGGTACTGCAAACCGACGATGACGGCTTCGTCCTCTATTACACGTCGCTCGACAGCCGGTCCGGCCTGCAGTGCGTCGGCGCCGCCCAGGCGTCCTCACCGCTGGGGCCCTTTGTCGACGGTTCGGACGATCCGTTCGTCTGCCAGCGCGAGCTCGGCGGCACGATCGACGCCAGCCCGTTTGTCGACGACGACGGCACGCCGTACCTGTTGTTCAAAAACGACGGCAACTGCTGCGACATCACCACCCAGCTGTGGACCCAGCAGCTCTCAGCGGACGGCATGACGCTTGTTGGCGACGCGGTTGCGTTGCTCGAGACCACCGAGGACTGGGAGGGCCCCCTGATCGAGGGTCCGTCGATGACCACGCTGGGCGACTCGTACTGGCTGTTGTACTCGGCCAACGACTGGAACAGCGCCGACTACTCGGTCGGGTTGGCCCAATGCGAGTCGCCGGCTGGGCCATGCACCAAACGCGATGGGCCCTGGCTGGCCAACCACGACGCAGCCAGCGGACCGGGCGGCGCCGAGGACTTCACCGACGCGGACGGTCGGCGATGGATGGTGTACCACGCCTGGGTGACCGACAAGATCGGCTACGAGACCGGCGGTGAGCGGTCACTGTTCGCTGTGCCGCTCGACCTGCGCTCGGGCGAACCGGTGGCGCGCGGCCTGAGCGAGGACAGCGGCGACTGACCGCCCCCGGTGGGACATCGCTCAGGAGGAGGCGGAGCCCTCCGACGCCAGCACCAGCTCGGGGGTGGATCCCACCAGCGCGGCGTACAGCTCCGGGTCGGTCGCGCCCTCGGTGTTGATCACCAGCACCCTGGCGTCGTCGCCGAGCCCGGTGTGGCGCCGCAGCTCCGGGTCGGCGGCCACCTGCACCAGGCCGCCCAGGCCGGCCACACCGCTTTCGCCCCCGACGATCGGGGGATCGTCGGCTACCGGTCGGGCGAGGCGAACCATCGCTGCGGGCGACTCCTCCTCACTCAGCGTCACAAAGCCGTCGGCCACCCGTTCGAGCACCCGCCACGCAAGCGGCGACGGCTCGTAGCACTCGAGCATGGCCATCACGGTGGGCTCGCTTGGGCCAACCGTGACGATCCTGCCGGCCTCGGCGGAGGCGAACAGGCAGGCGGCCCGCTCGGGCTCGACCACGATCACGCGGGGACGGTCCGGTCCGAGCACCGCAGCGAGGTGCCCGGCGACGGCGGCAGCAAACCCGCCGACCCCGGCCTGCACAAACACGTGAGTCGGCGGGGTGTCCATCTCGTCGAGCGACTCGCGCACCAGCACGGTGTAACCCTGAGCCACCATCGCCGGGATCGTCTCGTAGCCGGGCCACGAGGTATCGGACAGGACGGTCCAGCCCTCGGTGTGGGCCACGCGGGCCGCCTCGACGATCGAGTCGTCGTAGGACCCGTCCACCCGGATGATCCTGGCGCCGAAGCGCTCGATCGCCGCCACACGTCGGTCGCTGACGCCGCCGTGCATGAAGATCGCCGCCTCGGCGCCGACCAATTGGGCGCCCTGGGCGACCGACCGTCCGTGGTTGCCGTCGGTGGCGCAGGCGAACGTCATGGTGGCGGCAACCGCACGGACGGCCTCGGTGTGGAGGTCGCGGACGTCGACCGGGTGGCCCAGCCGACGGGCCGCCTCCTCGAGCACCAGGCGAATGACGACGTAGGACCCGCCCAACGCTTTGAAGCTGCCCAGCCCCAGCCGGTACCCCTCGTCCTTGACGCACACCGCTCCGACGCCGACTTCGGCGGCGAGGCCGTCCAGGCGATGCAGCGGCGTGGGGTCGTTGTGCTCGCGATGGGCGAGGAAGGCCATCGCCACGTCGGCGCCCTCGGCCCCCAGCGTGGCGGCGTCCTCGGGCAGCAGCGGCTGGCCGTGGGTCGGCATCGTGTTGGGGGCATACATCGGTGCTCCCTCAGCTCGACCCGACGAGGACTCGTGGGCGGGTGCCCTCCAGGCGCTCGATCTCGTCCTCCAGTTGGGTGGCCAGCGTTCGGCGAAGCTCTGCGGTCTCTGCGGTGCCGGCCAGGTTGTGGCGCTGGGCCGGATCCTCGACGTTGTCGTAGAGCAGGTACTCCTCGTAGACGTCGGCGGCCGGGTCCCGGTAGCGGGCGAGGCGGCCGAGGCCCTTCCCCGTCACCGCATACGTGTGGCGCTCGGTGCGCAGCGCCCGCCCCACCTGCGATTCGCTGATCTGCACCAGCGCCGACGTGCGGGTGGCCCGGCCGTCGAGAAACTCCTGCAGCGGTTGGCCGTCGCCGGGGACCGGCGCCGCGCCGGCAGCCGAGACCAGGGTCGGCAACAGGTCGAGGCTGCTGACCAGGGCGTCGCTGCGCCGCCCGCCGCGGAAGCCCGGGCCGCGCACCACCAGCGGCACCCGAATGGAGGCGTCGTGGGGCGAGCGCTTGTACTCCAGGTTGCGGGTGCGGAAGTGGCTGCCGTGATCGGAGGAATAGACGATGAGCGTGTTGTCCAGCTTCCCCATCCGCTCGAGGGCGTCGGTGATGCGGCCAAGGTTGGCATCGATCGACGCACAGCAGGCCAGGTACTCGGCGTAGTTCCAGCGCCAGTCGCCCAGCGTGCCCTTGAGGTCGGCCGGGACGTCGTAGTCCCCAAACCGTTTGGCCCACCCCTTGGGGCCGATCGTGCGGAACCGGTTGTTCTGGTGGTGGGGTTCGAGAAACGACACGAACATGAAGAACGGACGTTCCTCGTCGGCGCGTCCCCGCAACGCATCGATGACCAGGTCGGTGAGCCCATCGACCCGAAAGCCGGTCAGCTCCACCTTGTTGCCGTCGCCGTCGAAAACGTGACCCCGGTAGGGGAGCGAGGTCGCCTCCAGCGAGTCGGCGGCCAGCCATAGGTCGTCGTAGCCGCCGCGCCGCTCGGGCGGCACCGGCCGGTTGCCAAACCGGGTGACACCGGTGCCCGGCTTGGGCAGGTAGCCGCCGTCGGAGGCCAGGTGCCACTTGCCCAGGTAGCCGGTCCAGTAGCCGGCCGACCCGAGCGCGGTCGCCATCGTCGTCTGGCCCTGGGGGAGCGACCTGCCGTTGCGCCAGCATCCGGTGGTGGTGGGCATCAGCCCGGTCTGCAACGCCGCCCGCGATGGTCCGCACAGCGGCTGCACCGTGAAGGAGTTGTCGAAGGCGACGCCGCCGGCCGCCAGGGTATCCAGGTTGGGCGTCACGTCGAGGCGTTGGCCGAACACTCCGCAGGAGTCGGGCCGCTGCTGATCGGACAGCACCACCAGAATGTTGGGTCGCTTCGCCATCGCCCGATCATGACAGGGCACGCCCCGCCCATGAAGTCGGCCCGGTGCCTCGCTAAAATCACTTCACCCACTTCGATCGATCAGGGGGATGGCCATGGCCGAGAACTCGCAGCTTTCAGCGATCAACGCGCTCACCGAGGAGGAGCAGCAGCTCCGCCACAAGGAGGCCGACGGCACCGCCTCCGACGCCGATCGGCGGCGGGTCGCCCAGATCGAGGTAGAGCTGGATCAGTGCTGGGACCTGCTCCGCCAGCGCCGCGCCCGGCGCGAGTTCGACCTGGATCCGGACTTCGCCAGCGAACGTCCCGCATCCACGGTCGAGGCCTACGAGAACTAGTGGGGCAAAGCCTCGACCACGGCTGCGCCGTGCTGTTGACCGCCTGCGGCGCCGCGGCGTCGGCTCCGGGCGTGGTCGACCGGGTGACCCGACACCTGCAACGAGAGGCCGCCATCGGCGGCTACGACGCCGCCGACGAGGCGGCCTCTGAGCTGGTCGAGGCGCGACGACGGGTGGCGTCGCTGCTCGGGTTGGACCACGGCAACGTCTCGCTGAGCGACTCGGGCACCTCCTCCACCGTGTCGCTGTTTCAGGCGATGCGGGCGGCGCTCGCGGCGTCGTCGAGCAAGCTCATCGTCACCGACCCGAGGGAGTTCGGGCCCAACCTCGAGCAGTTGCGCCGGCTGGCGGCCGAGACGGGCGCGACGCTGCGGTTGTTGGAGCTGACGCCCGAGGGGCACCTCGACACCGTCCAGCTGGGGAGGCTGGTGGCCTCGGGCCGGGTTGGCATGGTGTGGCTCAGCCTGGCCCACGCCCACGCCGGCTCGACCAACCCGGTGGCCGACCTCGCACCGGCGCTGAGCGGCCGACCGGACGGGACGTGGGTGGTTCTCGATGCGTGCCAGTCGTTCGGGCTAATGGACGACCACCAGGCCCAGCTCGACCCGGACGCGGTGATCGGAACGTCACGCAAGTGGCTGCGCGGCCCCCGTGGCGTCGGGTTTGCCTGGGTGCACCCGCGCCGCTTGGACGAGCTGCGACCCTGGCCGGTTCCGAGCCCGACGCCCCTCGGTGTGCTGGAACAGCGCGAGGCGTCGGTTGGGTTGCAGCTGGGCTTCGGCGTTGCGCTGGCGCACCTCGAAGCGGTCGGCGTGGGGGCGGTTCACGAGGCGATCACCGAGCGGGCCGGTTGGCTCCGCCGTGAGCTTGGCGCCGTGCCGGGCTGGCGAAGCATCGATGATCCGGGAACGGCATCGGGCATCGTGTCGCTGGCTCCGACGGGATCGGTCGTCAGTCATGCGAAGCAGGTGGCTGAAGCTCAGTGAATGCTTGCCGAGCACGGGGTGCAGGTCACTGCCTCCCAGCGCCACCACGCCCCGGGTGCCATGGAGCTGCTCGGGGCCAATGCCGCCCTCCGCCTGGCGCCCCACGCCGATCAGCCCTGGGACGACCTTCGCAAGGCAGTCGAGACGCTGGTTCAAGGGACCGTCTGACCAAGCCGCCCCGAGCGAATCTCGGCCGTTCAGCTGGGATGAATCATCAGCACTTCGACGTCATAGGCAGCGATCTTCGTATCGGCTGTCATGATCGGAAGTTGAAGGTCCTGAGCTTGGGCGACCAGGAGGCGGTCGAAAGGATCGCGATGAATTGGTGGCAGGCTGCTTACACCGAAGGTATGACGATGCTCGATCCCGATTGGGATCGCTGCCATCGACTTGAGGCGTGCTGGGATCCACATGTCGGGCTCGGCGGGGAGGTGTAGCCGCCCGAGTCCCACCTTTATGGCGATTTCCCACGACACCACCGCCGACACGATGCGGTCGTTGTGGCGATCCTCCACGATGTTTCTCTGATTGCCAAGCCGTTCGGGGTGGGCATTGGCCCAGAGAAACGTGTGGGTGTCGAGCAGGAATCTCATTTTTCGAACTCAGCTAGAAGCTCCTCGGGCAGCGGGTCGTCGAAGTTCTCGGGCACCGTCATCGACCCGACATCAAGACCGAGTACCGGCACCTTGTCGGTCGTTGCGGGGACCAGGCGAGCCACCACTTCACCCCGACGAGCGATCTCGATCTGCTCGCCGCCCTCAACGCGTTCGAGCAGCCGAGAAAGGTGGGTCTTGGCCTCGTGGACGCCTACAACGTCCAGCTGCTTAATTCCCGACGGCCTCCGCTCAGTTGACTTAGTCGTTGGTTGAGTCATGTGTCCAACGTACCCCGGTCCTGACTGCTTGTATATGAAAATCTGTCGTATCGGTACGCTCCAAGCATGTCGAACGTTGGCGTGGCGGAAGCTCGAAGGAACCTTGCAAGCGTGATTAGGCGGGCGCAGCGGGAGCCGGTGGTGATCGCCCGCCGTGGCCGGGCTCAGGCAGTGGTGGTCAGCCCCGAGCACTTCGAGGTCATGCGCGACGCCTTGGAGCAGATCGAGGACGCCGGTGCTTTCGACGAGGCGATGGCGGAGGAGGGGGAGAACCTGCCGTGGGAGCAGGCAAAGTCCGACCTGGGCTGGGAGTGAGCTACCGGATCGAACTGCGGCCCGCAACAGCGAGCTGGCCGCGGTGGATACCTATGACCGGTGACCACGACGTTCCTCCTAGAATCGAGCTGTGAGCAACCTCTTTATCCACGGTGGCTGGCCGACCCTGTTGAGTCGGCTGGTCGACGGCTCCGACCTGACCACCGACGAGGGCCGCGACGCGATGGCCGTCGTGCTGGCCGGCGAGGCCACCGACGCCCAGCTGGCGGGGTTTCTGCTCGGTCTGCGGGGCAAGGGCGAGGCGGCGGCCGAGATGTCGGGCATGGTCGACGCCATGTTGGACGCCGCAGCGCCGCTCGAGCTGGCCCAGCACAACGTGATCGACATCGTCGGCACCGGTGGCTCGCCCCGCCGCCGCACCCGGGCGCTCAACGTGTCGACCGCCGCCAGCTTCGTGGCCGCGGGCGCCGGGGCCAAGGTGTGCAAGCACGGCAATCGCAGGGCCAGCTCGACCAGCGGATCGTCCGACGTGCTCGACGAGTTGGGCATCGCCGTCGAGCTCGACGGTCCCCAGGTGGCGGCATGCGTCGCCCAGGTGGGCATTGCCTTCGCCTTTGCCCGCATGTTTCACCCGGCGATGCGCCATGCCGCCACCGTACGGGCCGAGCTGGGCATCCCCACCGTGTTCAACATGTTGGGCCCGATCGCTCACCCGGCCCGGCTGAAGCGAGCGGTAATCGGGGTGAGCGATCCGTCAAGGCTGGAGCTGCTCGCCGACGTGATGCGCCGGCGTGGTGTCGATCGAGTGTGGTTGGTGCACGGGCAGGACGGGCTGGACGAGCTGAGCACGTCGGCGCCGTCCCAGATCGTCGACGTCAGCCCCGACCGGGTCGAGCGGCGCACGCTGCACCCATCCGAGGTGGGGATCACCGAAGTGCCCGGCGATGACATCGGCGGGGGAGGCCCTGCCGAGAACGCCCGCATCATCGAGGAGGTCCTCGCAGGCAAGCCCGGGCCCGACGCCGAGCTGATCCTGTTGAACGCTGCCGCCGGCCTGGTCGTGTCAGGGCTTCACGACGACCTGGGTGAGGCGCTGGAAGCGGCTCGCGCCTCGATCGCCTCGGGCGCCGCCGAGCGCACCCTGACCGAGCTGCGCACGGTGACCGCAGAACTCATCGCCGGCTGACCGCACAAGAAAGACGGCAGGCGGTCACAGCAGCGCCGGGTTGGCGACGCTGTTGTGGCCCCCGGCAAGAGCATGTGGCTATCAACCCGAACGGCGGGCAATGTGAACGCGTCAACTCGGTCGAACGCCACGGCGACGGTCTACAGTTCTCGACGAGACGAGCCCGACTCGCCGGTTTCTACTTGAGCCGCCAGCAACGGTTGGCCAGCATCGCAAAGGGAATGCCATCTCCAGTCGTCGTGTTCTGAGCCTGACCGTTGCAGCGGTCGGCGTAGCCGGTCTGATCGGTGCGACTGGCGGGACCGCCAGCGGAAGCCCGTCGCCCGTCACCCCGACTTCCGGAGAGTTCCGGGCGCTGAGTTACAACGTGGCTGGTTTGCCAGAGGTGCTGTCGGGCTCTGAGCCCGCCATCAACACCCCGTTGATCAGCCCGATGCTCAACGCCTACGACCTCGTACTGGTCCAGGAGGACTGGGCCAACCCGGATCCGCCGATCGAGGGGACCTCGGTCTTCCACGAGATCCTCGTAGCGCAGGTGGACCACCCCTACCGGTCCACCCCTCAGCCGGTACCGCTCGGTGCCGACCCGGCCCGACCTTCTGCCCTCCTGTCCGACGGGTTGAACCGCCTGTCGCGCTTTCCGTTCGGCCCACTGGAACGGGTGATGTGGCCCGACTGCTTCGGCGGAGGCGACACGAGCGATGGCGGCGACGGGGACTGCCTGGCGACCAAGGGGTTCTCGGTGGCGACCACCGAACTAGCCCCTGGGGTGTCCGTCGACGTGTACAACCTGCACGGCGAGGCCGGCGACACGGCATTGGATCGCCAGTACCGGGCCGAGGGCTTCGCTGTCCTGGGGGAGTACATCGCCGACCGGTCCGCTGGAAACGCCGTGATCGTCGGGGGCGACTTCAACCTGCACAGCGACGACGACGCGGACCAGCAGATCCTGGCCGACCTCCTCACAGCCACCGGCCTGACGGATACCCGGTCGGTGGTCGACGATGACCCCGGGTCCGATCAGATCGACAAGTTCCTGTTCCGCAGCGGTGGCGGTTTGACCCTGCAGCCGCTGACCCACGAGTTCGAGGCCGCCACATTTGTACGGCCCAGCGACGGCGCTCCGCTGTCGGACCACGATCCGCTCAGCGTCGACTTCGCTTGGACGTTCGACGCCCCTCCGCCCACCACGACGGTCACGACGGAGGGTCCGGTAGCCACGACGACCCCACCAACAGCCTCCGCACCAACCACAACGACCGTCACGACGGCGCCCCCAGCCATACCGACGGAGCCGTCGGCTCCCGCGGGTTCAGCGTCCACTGTCCCGGCGACCGCACCCGCGGCTCCGGCGGCCGGGCCGTCCTCTGTCCCGACCGTTGCTGCCCGGAACGCGCAGCCGGCGCCGGACCTGGCCCGGACCGGCTCCTCCACCGGGGTGCTTGCACTCTTCGGTGGTGCGTTGCTGGTGGCCGGTGCCGCACTGGCGATGGTCGGACGACGTCGCCCCCGTCACAACTAGCCCAACGGTTGGAGTGCTCCCAGCGGACGAGGTGACCGCTCAGACGCAGGCACCCGCCTGAACGGCCTTGTCGATGGCCCTCGCGCTTTCAACGACCTTGGAGATCACCGCAACGAGGGGTTTGGGATAATCAACCACTGGTTCAACCAACCCAGAAGTGAAGGCGGCGAGCGCCGGGCTGCGGGGGAGCGGTGCGCCATGGAGCGGCGACGCCGCCACAGGGCGCCGCCGGGTAGGTTGGGTCGTTGGTGGCGATGGGGCTCGCCCGAACTGCCGGGCACCTCCGGCTGACGGTCCCTACGAACGATCGAAAGGACGGTCTTCGTGGCAGCCGCATGCCCCAACCCACCCGAACCCGGCGAGGACGATCCGCTCGCTTCCGGCGACCCTGCGGGTTCCGGCGCCGGTGCGGTTGACCTGCTGGGCGCGGTTGAGTTGCTTCGCGACGCCGCATCGGAGCTGGATGCGGTGCTCGAACGGCGTGCCGATGAGTTGGCCGAGCGCCTGAGCGAAGGCGGTTTTAGCGTTGCGGTGTGCGGCGGGTTCAGCAATGGGAAGTCGTCGCTGATCAACGCCCTGATCGGCGAGGACCTCTTGCCCGTCGGCGTGTTGCCGGTGACCTCGATCGCCACCGAGGTGCGTCACGGGACCACTGCCGCCCGGATCGAGTTGGATGACGGCACCCGTCGCCCCGTCGCCGTCACCGAGTTGGCGGCATGGATGAGCGAGGCCAACAATCCCGATAACGCCAAGGGAGTCGCCCGGGTTCTGGTGGAGACGCCGGCGCCACTGTTGGAGCCGGGCGTGACGTTGGTGGACACCCCCGGGCTCGAGTCGATCTTCGAGCACAACGACACCACGGCGATGGCGACGATCCGCGACGCAGAGGGTGCGCTGGTGGTGCTGTCGGCCGATGCGCCGCTGACCGCCGCCGAGCGACGCCTGCTCGACGTGGTCGCCGAGCGTGCCTCGGCCACGTTCTTCTCGCTCAACCGTGCGGACCACCTGAGCACCGCCGAGACCGACCAGGCCGTGTCGTTCGTGAGCGATGCGGTTGAGGCGGCGACCGGATCGGCCCACCAGGTGTTTGCCACCTCGGCCCGACGCGCCATCGAGGCCCGGTCGAGCGGCGATCCAGCCGCCCGGGATGCGGGCACCGACGCCCTCCACGAGGCGCTGACGAACTTCGTCGGCCGCGAGCTGGTTGAGGTGCGACAGCAGGCGTTTGCGTTGGCGCTGCGTCGCCTTGCCGACGAGCTCGCCGACGCCGACGCACTCACCACGGTGACAGCCGGGCTCGCCGCAGACGAGCTGGCCGACCGGGTCGATCACTTCGAACGTGCCGCCGAGACCGAACGAACCCGGCTCGGCGAGGACACGGTGCTGCTGGCCACCTCGGTGAAGGGCATCGCCGATGACCTCGCCGACTGGCTCGCCCGCCAGGGCAGCGCTCCGGTGTCCGACGCCGCAGAGCGGTTCGCCGCGGTCGCCCAACAAACCCCGCTGCGCCGGCTGGAACAGGCTTTGGATGCCGAGGTGCGCAGCCTGGTCGAGGCCCGCTTCGACGAGGTGCGACCTCAAGCCGTCGCACGTGTCGAAGCGGCGTGGGGCGTCGCATCGGCGGAGTTCGCCGGACGGGTTCAGGCCCGCGCTGATGCGATCCGGGCGATCGCCGAAGAGACCTTCGGTGCTCGCTTGGCGCCGTTCCCCATTCCCGCAGTCGCCGACGAGCCCGACCGGTTTTGGTACCTGTTCTTTCGACCGGAGTTGCCCGACGCTCCGTTGTGGCGTGCGTTGCGACTGCTGCTGCCTCACGGGTGGTTGCGGCGGCGCCTGATCGCCGCCGCGCAGCGGCGCCTGGTCGAGGAGCTCGACAAGCACGCCGGCCGGGCCCGCTCGACGCTGACCGAGCGGCTCGCCGGCACCCACCGCCGCTTCGTCGACGAACTCAGCGGCCACGTGGAAGCCCTGATCGCAGACATCGGGCGCGCCACGCAGGCGACGCGTCGCCAGTCGACCAGCGCCGAAGCACGAGCCGCCGCCGACCGCCAGCGCCAGCAACGCCTGAGCGTTGCGCTCGGCGCCGCCCGTGCCGCTGCGGGGGCACCAGCCCACCAGCAATGACACCAAGACCGACACCGACCTCAACCCAGGAGCAGCCATGACCCACCAGATCGCCGCCGTCAGCGCCCAGGAAATCCTCGACTCGCGAAGCCGCCCGACGCTGTCGGTCGCCGTCGATTTGGTCGGGGGAGCGGCGGGCACCGCCGGGGTGCCGTCGGGCGCATCGACCGGCTCACGCGAAGCGGTCGAACTTCGAGACGGCGACCCCGGCCGGTTCGGTGGCGAGGGCGTGCTCGGCGCCGTGGCGAACGTCAACGGCGAGATCGCCACGGCGCTCGACGGCCGGTCGTTTGAGAGCCTGGCCGACCTCGACCGGGCGCTGTGCGACCTCGACGGCACTGACACCAAGGGGCGCCTCGGCGCCAACGCGATCGTCGGTGTGTCGATGGCCGCGGCGCGGGCGATGGCCACCGCCGACCAGCTGCCCCTGCATGAGTGGCTCGCACCGGTCGGGGTGCAGCCCCGGTTGCCGGTGCCCTGTTTCAACGTGATCAACGGGGGCCGTCACGCCGCCAACGCGCTCCAGCCCCAGGAGTTCATGATCTGTCCGATCGGCGTGCCCAACTTCGCCGAGGCGCTGCGCGCCGGCGCCGAAATCTACGCTGCGCTGCGGTCGAGGCTCGGCGCCGCAGGCCTGGCGATCGGCCTCGGCGACGAGGGCGGCTTCGCGCCGGAGCTGCACACCACCGAACACGCCCTCGACCTCATCGTCGACGCCATCGGCGACGCCGGCTACAGCGCCGGCACCGATGGCGTGGCCATCGCCCTGGATCCCGCAGCGAGCGAGTTCTGCAACGAGAACGGCACCTACCAGCTGAGCCTCGACGATCCGGCCCTCACCGGCAGCGAGCTGATCGACCGCTGGGAGGACCTCATCGGCCGCTACCCGATCTGGTCGATCGAGGACGGCCTGGATGAGGGCGACGACGACGGCTGGAAGCTGCTCACCACACGGCTGGGCGGTCGGATCCAGCTGGTGGGCGACGACAACTTCGTCACCAACCCGGCGATCATCACCGACGCCATTGCCGGTGGCATCGCCAACGCTGCGCTGATCAAGCTCAACCAGGTGGGGACCGTCACCGAGACGCTCGCCGCCATGGCCGTGTGCCGCGAGGCCGGCTACGCGCAGATGATCTCGCACCGTTCCGGGGAGACCACCGACGCCTTCATCGCCGACCTCGCCGTCGCCACCGGGTGCGGCCAGATCAAGTCCGGAGCGCCCGCCCGGGGGGAGCGCGTCGCCAAGTACAACCGGCTGCTCGCCATCGAGCGGGACAACCCGGGCCTTGGATACGGCCTGGCTCGGTGACGTAGGTTCGGCGCTCCGACGAAGGTCGCCCCGACATTCCTCCCGAGTCTCATCCCCGTTTGCCGGGTCATCGCAACACGGCCGGGGTACGATTGCACCATGTCGGATGCACCCGAGTTGCTCCTGGAACAAGCTCTGGAGCTCTCGCCTTCCGAGCGCGCGCAGCTCGCATCGGGGCTGTTGGCAAGCCTCGATGACTCGGTGGCGGACGGCTCGTTGGTCGAGCAGCTCTGGTCCGAGGAGACTGCACGACGCGCCTCGCAGATCGCCGCCACTAGCGTGAACCTCGCTAGCTGGGATCAAGTAGTTGAACGGGTTGACGGTCTCCGGTCGTCGTCTGCGGAGTGAGCCTGCCGATTGAGTTCCACCCGTCTGCCGAGGATGACCTCACTGAAGCCTGGTCCTGGTACGAAGAGCAGCAGCCGGGATTGGGCGACCGCTTCCTTGATGCAGTCAGGTCTGCGCTGGACAACGTGGCACAGTGGCCAAACTCCGGAACACCGGCAATCGAAGATCCTGACGGCGGCATCGTAGAGAGGCGGGTCGCCACTTGGACGTTCCCATACGCCATCCGCTACCGGACGATCGGTGAGTCAATCGTAGTTATGGCCATCTACCACCAACGCCGGCACCCTGATTTCGGCACCGACCGGACTCCCTGATCACGCGTTGGGACCGTCGGCCACAGCTGAGGAGACCTGACGTTTGGTTATCGCTTTCAACGTCTACCGATTAGGCGGGAGCGAAGCCGTGGGCCGGAAGGCTGACGAAGCCGCGTACGAACGGGGAGCGGTGACGCTCGGCTGCCGCCACGTCGACGCTGATATTCGGGTGGAGCGCCAACAGCTCCTCGAAGGAGACCCGTGCCTGCAGGCGGGCCAGGTGGCTGCCGATGCAGAAGTGCGGTCCGCTGCTGAAGGCCAGATGCCGGGGAATGTCGCGGCGCACGTCGAGCTGGTCGGCGGCGTCGCCGAACTCGCGTGGGTCCCGGTTGGCCGAGCCGTAGAGCATCATCACCTTTTCCCCCGCAGGGATG
>MTKZ01030211.1_pt1 | contig 24037 bp, 19 predicted proteins | sample 1042781 | NCBI WGS metagenome assembly MTKZ01 (sample SAMN06212207, study PRJNA360539) | anaerobic digester metagenome | biome: Wastewater treatment plant; material: sludge; isolation source: anaerobic digester fed with sludge from wastewater treatment plant | place: Denmark: WWTP Viborg ... | reverse complement strand
CCCTCACCTTCCTGATCGATGCTAATCAATTATCATGCTTTTCTGTGTCTTAATATACAAGGGTGGGTTGGCGTCAAAATAAGTTTGCAATACGAACATCTCGCTATAGCCAACCCACCGCGATTTGCTGTTGTAGGGCGAGGTTGAGGAGGATATGGCCGATTTGTAAAAGCACATTTGACCGTTCTCAACCCGCCGATCGCGATTTTTTGGATTGTTGTTTTCGGCGGATTGGAAACACGGGAGAGTCACAGTTGATTATTAATTTTGGTGCTTCCAACACCCTGCTTCGCGGGCACTTTGTCCCGCCCTACAAACAAAATATTGGTTTGATCCCTCAAATATTCATAAAAAAACCGGCGATCTCTCGCCGGTTTTTGTCATCTTTCAACTAACTACGACTTGCCCCTCATGCGCGGGTCGAGCACGTCGCGCATCGCATCCCCAACGAGGTTCCACCCCATCACAAACAGCGTCAAGGTCAGACCCGGAAACACCACAATGTACCAATACCGATCCAGACTGGTAATCCAGTTGCGTGAAAAGGCCAAAACCTGACCCCAATCCGCATAACCTACTTCTGTACCTATCCCCAGGAAAGATAATGCCGCAAAAGCTAAAAATACATCGCCAATTCCCAACGAAGCTAACACCAGTGTCGGGAAGATCGCATTCGGCAGAACATGTTTGAAGAGAATCCGCCTGTTCTTGACTCCTGAAACCTTCGCAGCCATGACAAAGTCGCGCTCTTTAATGGAAAGGATATCCGATCGAATGATGCGTGCGTAACCCATCCACGAAAAACTGATCATCGCAATTAAAGGCGGCAATAAACTTCGCCCCAAAACAGGCGTAAGAACCGCAGAAAAGATCAATGCCATCATGATATATGGGAGCGTTAAGAATATATCCGTGATCCTCATGATCAGGTTGTCGATCCACCCGCCGTAATAGGCTGCCACAGATCCCAGGATCACACCAATCAGAACCGTCGAAATCACCACGAGCAAACCAGTTTTAAAAGCAGTGCGAGTGCCCCAAATGATGCCGTAAAAAATATCATATTGTCCCTGGGCAGTACCGAGCAAATGCACCCATTCCGTTTTACCCGAAATTAGTTTATACAGACCGGTCACTTCCGGAACATTTCGCTTCCATTCAGCTCCCGGATCCTTTGGTTGACTGCTAAACCCATCCCGAGGGATCCTCAAGGGGTCATTGCCGACTGGTGGAGCAATTACTGGAGCAAAAACGGCGATTAATATGAATATAAAGATAAGGATGAAACCTATGATGGAGGTAGGGGTCTTGAAGAGTCCCTTAACGATGCGATAGTTATCAGGGCCTAAAACACGTTCAAGTCGGGTAATCTTTCGATCTGAGATAACCTCATCCAGAAGTCGATTATCACCGGAGGGGATGGTTGTATTGTCAGTCATTCGTTGCTCCTTAAGCCAATCGCACTCGCGGGTCGATGAACGCGTAAAGCACATCTACAATCAGATTTGCCACAATTAATATTAATCCGGAAAAAATTGCCATGCCTAATACTGTGACCACATCCAGGTTTGCCGCAGCATCTGCTGCAGCTTTTCCAATACCCGGGTAATTGAAAACAGTTTCTGTGATCACAACTCCGCCCAACAATCCAACCACACTTCCACCCATCAACGTCACGATAGGCAGCATCGCATTCGGTCTGGCATGATGGTTGATCACGTCGTTCTCTTGCAAACCCTTAGCCCTGGCGGTTGTGACATAGTCCATTCGCAGCGTCTCCAGCATAGACGAGCGTGTGACCCGTACGAATGTGGCCCAGTTAATATAAGAAAGGGTAATAATGGGCATGATCATGTGCCGCAAGGCATCCCAAAAAATATCGAGTCGACCATTCAGAAGCGCATCAATCGATAGAAGTTTGGTATATTGTTTAATTTCGCCCGAAAAGATTAGTTGACTTACCCAATCTGACATTTTTCCTGGCAGGAACCATTTCGTTTTGGCATAAAGCAGCATCAATAACAATAGACCAAAAACAAAGGTCGGAAAAGAAGTACCCACAATACTATACACACGCGCAGCCTGATCAAAGAATTTATTCTGATTAACCGCCGCTTTTACCCCCATCCATATGCCTACTGAAAGCATCGGAAATACAGTCCAAAGAGCCAAATCGACCGTATTTGGGAATCTATTCTTGATGATAGACACAACTTCTTGAGAAGCAGTTCTTGAATAGCCAAAATCGCCGTAGATGATGCCGCCTTTACGGTCACCCGTCACAGGATCCTTTACGCCATTTAACCAGCGCCAGTATTGATTTAGGAATGGTTGATCCAAACCATATTGTCGAATAATGCCCTCAATCTGTTTTTCGTTTTTTGGGAAATCGCGAATATACAGGGCGGATCTTTCCACTGGACCTAAAAGCTGGAGCATCCCAAAAATGATCATGGTGATGCCAATCAACAATAAAGGGACCATGAGCAGACGGCGAATGATGTAATTAGTCATGTAGTTCCTCTCAATCCATTTTGCCTTTCAGACCGTCCGGAAAAAGATTTACGAACGGTGTGAATAGCAGAATGGTGCTGGTGCGGCAGCTTAATCGCTGCCGCACCAGAATTGGAAAGTTAACTTCTACTTGACGGAGAAGTTGTAGATCAAAACATCCTGACTCAAACCAGGTCGGCCATAATAGAGCCTTAGTGGTCGATCGTTTTCAGTATCGCAGATCTCAAATCGCTCCAAACCAAGTTTGGAAGTGTCAATCGAGCATACCGGTACTGGAGCGTCATAAGCGTTGGTTTCGGGATTGTAAATCGCAATCTCGCCAACAAACTCATCCACCTGGATTCTCTGCTCAACACCCACATCGATGAAGTCGGCTTCTCCAGCCTGCAGCATCGCGAAACGAGTTCCAAACTCAGGTACGATCTTCAGAACAACACGTCCGGTGATGGCTGGCTCGCCCCAATATTCGTCAAATTTTGTTAAGACGATTTCTTCGCCAGGGGTCCAGTGATCAAGCTTGTAAGCACCGGTACCATTGGCAATCGGGGTAAAGGGATTGTCGGCGGAAACCATGCCATAGAAATTCTGCCAGGTTTCGCAGCTTCCATCCCAACCACCATTTTCAACAACCCATTCCATATCCATGATGGAACCCCATCCCTGTGCAATTGTCGCAGTGAAAGGTCCCCAAGGCTGGGCAAGGGTCATTGTGACGGTCATAGCTTCATCGTCAGCAACAATCTTGGATTTGACAGTCTCGCAGGCNNNGGTGAGGAATAACCACCCTGCAGCAAACCGCGCTGGAAGGAGAACGCCACATCCGAAGCGGTCAGATCGCCGCCCTCATGGAATTTCACGCCCTCACGGATCTTGAAGGTCCAGACGGTGCCGTCTTCAGAAACTTCCCAGGACTCAGCCAGTTGAGGCACAAATTTGTCCGTGGCAATTCCATCATAGTAAACCAAAGTTTCGTAGACATTCTGAACAATCTCACCGCTCGCGGTGTCGTAGGACAGCGCTGGGTCGAGTGTGTCAGCATCACCGATAGTTGCCTGAACGATAGTATCGGGATCAGCGCCACCAGTTTTATACATGGTCTTATAGTCATCGCCCGAGAAAATTGGGTTCAAGACACGGCCTTGCAGCCATCTTTGTTCATAACCATGAGAAGTTGCCAAAACAACTGGAATACCAACAGCCTGATCGTAATAGAGCTGATTGAACTGCTGGTAAATCTCATGTCTTTTCGCTGGATCAATTTCGGCTACACCCTGATCAAGCAGTGCTTTGAATTCAGCCTTTAAATCATCTGGTAAGTTCTGGCGATTGCCATAGGTACCGGTGGTGTAGGGCTGATACCAGTTGTGGGCGTCATGAATATCTTCCTGCCAGCCAGCAACCATGATGGGGATTTTCTTAGCGCGCTGTGCTGCCAGATAAGCAGGCCAGGGCAAGCCAAGAACTTCAACAACAAATTTCTCGTTAATGGCTGCGAGATTTGCCTGCATAATTTCAGCATAGATCTGGCGCGTGGAGTTACCCGTGTTGTAACCCATCTGCAGACGGAAACCCATCTCCCAAATGTCGTCTGGATCTTCGCCGGCTGGAATGCCGTCTTTGTCGACATCAGCTAACATGAATTCTTCAGCAGCTTTCTCCAGATCGAAGGTATAGTACGGAGCATCAGGATCAAAGCCCGGCATACCAATTAAGGACAGAACCTTGGATTGCACAGCTTCACCTTGATAGATTTCGTCAACAACGATATCCCAGTCGAACGCATACGAAAAACCGCGGCGGACATGGACGTCATCGAAGAAAGTGGGTGGAGCACCATTGCCATCCAGCTTGTTGGATCCAAGATATGGATTCAAAACCACTGGTTCTTCAACCACAGGTTCTTCAACCACGGGTTCCTCGACCACAGGTTCTTCCACCACAGGTTCCTCTGCTACTGGCTCCACTACAGGGGGCTCAGTAGCGACAGGCGCTGTTGGTGCACAAGCACCTAACATGATGCTTGCAACCATAACAATTGCTAAAAACACATAGAACTTACGCATTGTTTCTCCTCCTTGAGAGAATCGGTAATTTGGTTTGTTTACAATAAGTAATTCTCAATATTTTCTTCTTTTCTATCGAGCTACCTCCTTTTGATTATCCGGATGATCAGCCTTAAAGCACTCCACAAAATGGCCTGGGGCGATCTCACGGAATTCAGGACGGGACTCCGCACAGTAACCTTCCGCAATTGGACAGCGGGTTCTGAAACGGCAGCCTGATGGTGGATTTGCGGGTGATGGAACATCACCTGCCAAAACGATACGCTCGCGGGTCTCATAAAAACTCGGATCCGCGACTGGAATGGCTGAAAGCAAGGCTTTGGTATAAGGGTGTATCGGATTCTTGTAAATCTCGTTGCGATCTGCCAGCTCTACAATAATGCCAAGATACATGACCGCTACGCGATCGCTAATGTGGCGCACCATGGAAAGATCATGAGCAATAAATAAATAAGTCAGGTCCAATTCCTTCTGCAGATCTTCAAACAAATTGATCACCTGCGCCTGAATGGAAACATCCAATGCTGAAATGGGTTCATCACAGACAATGAAAGATGGGTTGTTCGCCAAGGCACGCGCGATTCCAATGCGCTGGCGCTGTCCGCCGGAGAACTCGTGTGGATAACGCAGCATGAAATCGGGATCAAGTTTGACCAAACGCATCAATTCCCTTACACGATCGTCAATCTCTTTACCTGTTGCAGTCCCAAAGGCAATTAAAGGCTCCGCGACAATATCACGAATGGTCATGCGCGGATTCAGACTTGCATATGGATCCTGAAAGATCATCTGAATATTTTTGCGCATAAGTCGCATTGGTTCACTCTTCAAAGCTGTCAGCTCAATGTCTTTGAAGAAAACTTTCCCTGCGGTTGGTTTGTACAACTGCAGCATTGTGCGGCCTGTGGTGGATTTTCCACAACCGGATTCCCCAACCAGCCCTAAGGTTTCTCCCCGGTGTATCTTAAAACTGATGCCATCCACAGCGCGAACTGCCCCAACTTGTCGGCGGATAACACCCCGGTAAATTGGGAAATGCATTTTCAAATCATCTACTTGGACAAGCACTTCATTTTCTGTCATGCGCGTTCACTCCCGGTAACTGTGTCAACCCAACATGCCACCTTATGACCATCATTAATTGATTCTAACAATGGGTTCTCATTGCGGCAGCGTTCAATAACCCAGCGACAGCGGGGGGAAAACGGACAGCTGCGTGGTTTTTGGTAAAGCATTGGAGGCATTCCTTCAATCGAGTACAAACGCTTTCGTCCTTGCTCCTGGATCTGCGGGAGACTACCAAGCAGCCCAATGGTGTAAGGATGCCGCGGATTCGTGTATAGTTCTTTTACGGGCGATTCTTCAATGATGAATCCACCATACATGACCGCCACTCGTTGGGCAATGCTTGCAACGACACCCAGATCATGCGTAATCCAAATGATTGCCATACCCAATTCCTCACGCAACCGAATGACGAGTTCAACAATCTGCGCCTGAATGGTGACATCCAAAGCAGTTGTGGGTTCGTCAGCGATCAATATCTGTGGGGCGCACGCTAAAGCCATGGCAATCATGACCCTCTGCCGCATTCCACCTGAATATTGGTGGGGATAATCTTTGAGTCTATCTTTTGCTCGGGGGATGCCAACCTGCTCCAATAACTCAACCGACCGCTTTTCGGCTTGTTGATTAGTAAAGCCAAGATGCAATTTTAAGGGCTCCGCCATCTGCTTTCCAATGGTCATGACAGGATTTAATGATGTCATGGGATCCTGAAAAATCATGGCGATTTGAGCCCCACGTACATGCCGTATCTCTTCATCATCCATTGACAATAAATCCTGCCCCTTAAAGAGGGCCGTCCCATTGACAATTTTTCCAGGGGGTTGGGGGATCAACCTTAAACAAGAAAGCATGGAAACGCTTTTTCCGCAGCCGCTTTCGCCGACTAAGCCCAGCGTTTCGCCTTCGTTTAGGTGGAACGAGACCCCATTGACAGCGTGGACCACCCCTTCGGGGGTTTTAAACTGTGTTTCCAATCCATTTACATTGAGTAGTTCATTCGCCATCGATTATTCCTTAATTCAGGATTTATTAATTATTTATTTACGGCGTGTTCTTCTATTTTACTGAAAAGGTACTAAAAACAGGTTTGTGTTTTTGGTGGCTGAATTATATCACCACATACTTTGCGTTGACCATAGCATCTTTAAAAAAAATATGGTCAGGGTAGGTTAAATGCTCACTCGGCTTTTGGAAGTTTTTGTTGATAAATATCCTGCAGCGTACTGGTTGGGCATAAAAAACCGTGCAAATTGCGAATTCTCCATCAAAGTCAACCAGAAGTTCTATCCGTCCCAAAGTGTTTTCATACTCAATAATTGTTATCTTATAGGGACGTAAGATCATGTCTCCAATTTCATTCAAAGCGCTAAGATGGATTTTCCGCGCCAGAGTTTTATCAACTTCTTCTCCATAGTTTTCCGAACCAAATTGGATCAGACTATCTGTGACAAGGGTCGCTTCACGAAATTTTTCATTCACTAAATGATCAGCTGCTCTGCCCGCAACTCCGAAAAAGAAAAGACTGGCTAGTAACAAGATCAACACACCGCTCTTGCTTGAAGATCCCAGTGCTTGGTCTACCAATATTCCTTCCATCAATCCTGCAATCAGGCTGGGCAAGGCAATCACAAATAATCCAAAAAACCACAGCTGGCCAAGCGAATCCAATTCAGGGAATTTTATCAAATTTGCCAAATCTGGTTCGATATTTTTTAGAACCAAGCCTCTTCCATGCACAGGTAACCATGTGATCAGCCAGGTGCATAGTATCCCAAATCCGAGCCAAAGAATAAGAGTTAACCAGCTTTTATCAACTTTTACTGACAACCAACCAATCAAAATTCCCACAGAAACCAAAATCATCATGGCTGGAACAAAACTAATTAATGGATGTTTTACGTTTGACTGTGCCAATAAAAAAGCGTCAATACCCCACCCAGCCAGAGCAAACACCAACCCTGCAGTTGCCCCATAAAGACAACCAAGAAGCTGTTTTTTGGTGTTAAATTTACTTTCCATACATGTCTCTACCAAATGTAATCAATTGACATCGTTGGCAACAAAGTTACTAGAAACTGTGTCTCACTTAATTTAATTATACACATTTTTATAACTAACCGTTTTGAGGTTTTCCTGAGCGCTACCCCAGTAACAGAAATTGCCAAGGTGCTGCAATACTATCCACAATCATAGGATAAAGAATGTTCTGTTGGCTATTACTAATACAATAAAAAAGGTGCCAATTTTCATCAGCACCTTCTATGCGAACTACTACAGGTTACAAAAAAACCTATGTATTAGTTGCGTCGATCCCGGCGGTCCCCACCACCACTGCGGCGGTCTACACCAGAGCTTCTGCGATCTCCGCCAGAACTTCGGCGGTCACCACCACTATGGCGCTGCCCGCCGCCGCTCTTTGGCTTGTCGTGCTCGCGGGCTTCCTCAGCCGTCCAGCCTTCAAGCAAAGCCTGGCGGGACAAACGAATCTTACCTTCTGGGGTAACGTCAGTCACCATAACAGTCAGTTCATCACCCACATTGACCACATCCTCAACCTTTTCAACACGTTCGCTGGAAAGCTGGGAAATGCGCACCATGCCGTCGATGCCAGGCAAAATCTGGATGAAAGCGCCAAAATCGGTGACCCGAACGCACTTTCCAGTGTAGATCTTGCCAATTTCAGCCGATTCAGTCACAGCCAAAATGCGGTCGCGGGCTTCTTCAAAGCCGACACCATCCACAGAGGCAATATAAACCGTACCGTCGTCGTCGATGTCGATCTTGGTATTGGTCTCTTCCTGGAGGGCGCGAATGTTCTTGCCGCCTGGGCCGATGATCGCGCCGATCTTGTCGATCGGGACTTTCACCGATTCGATCCGTGGCACGTGCGGCTTCAGGCTCGGGCGAGGCTCAGCGATGGTCGCCAGCATCTGCTCGAGGATGTAGAGCCGGGCAGACTTGGCACGGTCCAGCGCTTCTGCCATGATCGCAGGAGTGATGCCGCTGATCTTGATGTCCATCTGCAGGGCGGTTATGCCATTGCGGGTTCCCGCAACTTTGAAGTCCATGTCCCCGAGGTGATCTTCAGTTCCGAGGATATCGGTCAGGATGGCGTACTGATCGCCTTCCATGATCAAACCCATTGCCACACCAGACACCGGTGCCGAAATCGGCACGCCGCAGTCCATCAGCGCCAGGGTTGAGCCGCAAACCGACCCCATCGAAGAGGAACCGTTCGAAGCCATCACCTCAGACACCAAACGCAGGGTGTAGGGGAATGCTTTTTCGCTTGGGATCACAGGTGTAAGAGCCCGTTCTGCCAAAGCGCCATGCCCAATCTCACGCCGGGACTGTCCGCCGAGGCGTTTGGTCTCACCAGTGGAGTAGCCAGGGAAGTTATAGTGGTGCATGTATCGTTTTGAATCCATGCCGTTCAGGTTGTCCAGTTCCTGGGCTTCCTTGGGTGTGCCAAGCGTCGCCAGGGTCAAAACCTGGGTCTCACCGCGGGTGAATAGACCGGAGCCGTGTGCACGGGGGGCAATGTCCACTTCGCAGGTAATTTCGCGCACTTCGTAAACCTTGCGGTTATCGGGGCGCTTGCCCTGGTTCAGGATGCGTTCACGAATGATCTGTTTTTCTGCTTCATCATATGCTGCGCCAAATGCTGCGACAGCTTCGGCGGTTGGTTCTTCGCCAGCCTGCTCGAGGATGTAAGCTTCTTTGATCTCAGCGATGCCGCCGTAGAGGGTCTCTTTGCTGTATTCCTGATCCAACAGAGCTTCCAAACGGGAGCGCACAGCTTCTTTTGCCTGGGCAATCAGAGCAGTGTCTTTCTCAGCCAGTTTGACAACTTTCTTGGTTTTGCCAATTTCAGCTGCCATGCGCAGCTGGGTTTCGATGATCGGTTGGATGGACTCATGCGCCAGTTGCAGCGCTTCAGCCATCAAAACCTCGGTCACTTCGTTCGCGCCGGCTTCCACCATCAGGAGGGCATCCTTGGTGCCTGCCACGCGCAGATCGAGTGTGGAAATTTCCATTTCCTGGATGGTGGGGTTCACCACCAGTTGGCCGTCCACAAAGCCAACGCGCACTGCGCCGACCGGACCGCCAAAGGGGATGTCCGAGATCATCAAAGCAGCCGAAGCGGCATTGATCGCGAGCATATCCAGCGGGTTTTCGGTGTCAGCGGAGAGCGACATCAGCACGACCTGCACTTCGTTGCGCATGCCTTCGGGGAATAGCGGGCGCAGAGGGCGGTCTGTCAGGCGAGCCACGAGCGTGGCATCGGTGGAGGGGCGTCCTTCGCGGCGGAAAAACGATCCGGGGATCTTACCGCCGGCGTACATACGTTCTTCGTAATCCACGGTCAGAGGGAAAAAGTCTGTGCCTTCACGGATGTTGCCCATTGTGGCGGCGGCAAACATCATACTGTCACCCTGGCGCAGGATCACTGATCCGCCTGCAAGGCGTGCGATCCGACCGGTCTCAAAGGTGACCTCTTTACCACCCAGGGTGGTTGAAAAATACTTAGGTTCTGGTTTCATGTTGTCCTTTCACTGTTGGCCAGTTCAGGGACTGAAAGCCGCCGTTCAGAAACTGATCAGCAATTTTCAATACCCGACTGGCAAAAATCGACTTGTTAATTATTAGGCACGAAAAACTCCCCCGCCTCTATTTGAACAGGCGGTGGGAGTCTATTTCGCGCAAACGACCTTCATTTAATACTTATTTCCGGCGAATATTCAGAGATTCCGTGATCGCCAGGAAACTATCATAATTCTTCTGGCGTAAATAAGCCAAAAGACGACGACGCTGACCCACCAGCTTCAACAGACCACGGCGAGACGACTCGTCGTGCTTATTGGCGCGAAGGTGATCGGTCAGTTGGGAAATACGCTTTGAAAGCAGGGCGATCTGAACCTCGGGTGAACCCGTGTCGCCTGCTTCGCGTGCGTACTTTTCAATAATTTCGGTTTTTAATTCTTTTTTCAATGCCATGACGTATGCTCCTATAGATTTTGTTTTATTGCAGGTCTCCTTGCTCGCAGCCCAAAATGCAGGACCGCTCACCGGACCAGTCATGCAGTGATTATAACACGCTCCCACCCCTGCGCAAGTGCCTGTAAAGTGGTTTTCTCTAGGCAAGAAGGCACAATTATGAAGAATAACTGAAATGTTTGTGCTAACAATCGTAGGCCGGGTTCCGTTCTTGAACCCGGCAATAATATGTAGAGATGAGCACATGCAAAATCAAAAAAACCGTGCTGAGGTGTGTGATGTCAGGTTGAAAACCGCAACCTGACCTACGCGGATGCTTGCTTTTCATCTTTATTGTTAAAAAGATAAATTTTTGTAGGTCACGTTCCGCAGCACCTGCCCTGGGGTTCTCGTCTCCAGGGTTGAACCCGGCTTTTTTCATCCACACTTTATTGCCGGGTTGAAGATCGCAACCCGGCCTACGAAAAAATCGGCCCACACGCGCTTCCAGCGCTTGGATGCTTTGCAAGACGTCGGCACGATCGTGGAATTGTTGGGCATAAATACTAAGGCAGATCGCGTCGCAAAAGAACTTGCTATGACAGATAGAGAAGCTATATACTGAGACCAGCTATCCAGCTTGTCGCTTCGAATTTGCCAGCAACGAAGTGGATGGGTCTCAGGCGGCAGGTGAGAACTACAAGGATTAGAGGAATTTTTACATGAAAAAGTGCGGATATGAATGCCCTGTGATTTGCGACTTCTGTAAATACTTCGAAGAACATTGGGAGGACATTGACGGAGAGGATACTGATGAACCCAATGAACATATGTGCACTCTCCATAACAGACCAACTGATTTCCAGGATTGGTGTGAAGATTTTTATTGTACTTTGGCCGATGACCCAAAAAGATTTTATCGGAGCTATTGAGTTATTAAATCAGGTATAAAGGAAGTGGACATTACATGCTGACTTTGCCATCTTTGCTTGTAGAAGGAAACCCAGAGTTGTCTGATTGGAACATCTTGCACGCTTTCAGAGGTAGTTTTGCACATGGAACAAGATTGGAACCTGATGACCCATTCTTTATTGATGATATAGACACGATCGGGATCTGCGTACCTCCACCAGAATACTACATTGGATTGAAAAAGTTCTATTCTCAAGGAACGCGAGAAATAAAATACGAAGAATGGGACATCGTAATTTATGAAGCCAAGAAAGCAATCACCTTGTTAGCTGGTGGAAACCTAAACATCATTTCTCTGCTTTGGATGGAAGACGACAAATACTTCAGATTGACCAGTGCGGGGAAGATCATTTTGGAAAACCGGCAATTGTTTTCGACAAAAAAGGCACATGCCGCGTTTGTGGGCTACGCTTATGGACAGTTGCGGCGGATGAAGCATTTTGCTTTTCAAGGATATATGGGGGCAAAGCGAAAAGCTATCGTCGATAAATTATCTTACGATTCAAAGAATGCTTCGCATGCCATTCGTATATTTCGGATGGGGATAGAGATGATGAGAGAAGGCAGAGTGTATGTAGAACGACCCGACGCCGAAGAATTGATGGCGATCAAGCGTGGAGAATGGACTTTGGGAGAGATTGTAGCGGAGGCAGAAAGGCTTAAGTTGTAGGCGGATGAAGCTTACAAAAAGTCTGATCTTCCGTTGGATGTTGACTGGGAAAGAATTAATGATCTTGCTCAGGAGGTCATCAGGACCGCATGGAGGGAGAAGGGCGTAAGTATATAAAGAACACTACTACTACAGGTAAACACCCCCAACTCTGTTCAATCAAAATTCTTAAAATTCATAAGGGGGGTGGGCTTTTCCAAATACCACTAGTAATCGTGTTATCCGATCAATTTCATGACGCGATTGGTTTCGAGGAGGATTTTGATGATGCGCTGGTAGTGGACGAGGTCGGCGTCGGAGAGCTGACGACCTTTACGGTCTTTGAGCCATTTCTGTGCCGGCTGGTAACCGCCAATGTAGAAGTTCCAGGCGAGTTCGGGGACGTTGCCAAAGTATTGGGTTTTGTTGATCCAGACTTTTTCGTCGGAATAAGTGATCTTCTCGACCATGCAATCTCCAGGCACGGGGAAAGTGGTTTGGAAATCATCAATGGCCGGTGATTTCATCAGGTGGAGCTCGCGCAGTTCACGCCCAAGGGGCACAAGGCGATCAAACTCGGTTTGGGTAGGAATGGGGATGCGAGGAAAATCGATCTTAAGTAATTCTCTGTATCTTTGACGATAAGATGGGCTGTTTAAGATCCCGTAGATATAATCAAAAATGTCTTCTGGAGTAACCTCTAAATGGAGATTGCTTGTGAGGGAAGAATATTCACAATTACTTAGATTTGCGGTTCGAGTGCCATCCTCATGATATAGGTACAAGGGTAGTGCATAAGCGGTCTCTTTTGTTTGTGAAGAGAGAGTGCATATATCAATGAGATCAGTGCTCGCAAAAGAATGTTGGTAGTCGAAGGTGCTTAGTTGACGTGTTGACAGTAACATTGGATTTTCATCATCTTGATGGCACATTACAGAAAATCCAGGTCGGCTTATTACATTGTTGTCGTAATAGATATACCTAAAATCTAATGGACGGTATTGTTCTAGCTTTATGTGTTCTTGAGAAAATCGTGACTCTTTTATTGCTTTTATGAGTTGATAACTGCTAGAATCCTCGACACGATATTCCGATATAAAATCAGTTTCGAGGGGTTGGGAAAATAGTGTCTCCATTCTTCTACTTAGAGCAAGTTTGTCAAAGTCAATGAATAACTTGTCTCGATCGGTTTTTATGCCAGAATTGTTGATAATAAACAAGTCCTTGATGTAAATACCAGCATTATATTCTGCTGAAAGTGACAAGTCCTTTGGCACGAAGAAATAATATGGATGGACTGGTTTTAACTTGGAATACACCAATTTTGAGAGGTCAAGTTGGTAAAACTTTTGTTCACGCGAACCAAATAAATCGACGTGAGAAACCTCGGCGATGCCATCTTTTTTATGATTACTTGTCTTCTCCATCAACACAATGGAAACACCCTGCATTATATCGAAAACGTTAACATCCTTACTCCCGTCTGGAGAGATTTCCTTTTTCATGGAACTTCCATGCAAGTCAAGGATGTATATCTTGTCAAATGTTTCGAGTAGGTGTTTTCGCATCTGGCGGTGTGTAATGCCATCAAGGTAGCTGTTATTGGTGATCATACCAACTATCCCACTGCCATTTTTCTCGATCAAGTGTTCTGCAAATCGGATGAATTTGATGTAATCATCATCCAGGTTGATTTTTCTCTCGTTTAGTCCAATTTTATAGTCAGCAATGAGGTCCAGAATCCATTTGCTCTTATTGGTGCTACTGATCGAATAAGGCGGATTACCCATCACAACCATGACCGGATGCTCGCTCTTGACTTGAGCTGCCAGGCGGCTTTCTTCACTGACAGCTTCTGCCAGACCAAAGCTGAACAAATCCTGCTGAAGGGGAATGCCCTCTTCAAGGGTGTTGGTAAGGTAGACACCCAGGCGGTCGGTAAGTTCCTCCACGCCGGTTTCTTTGAGGGTCATGCCCAGTTTCATGTGGGCAATGGTGTAGGGCGCCATCATTAACTCAAAGCCGAACAGGCGTTTGATCAGGTTGCCATTTACGTAGGCTGGCCAGCGTCCTTCCTGCCCTTTGAAATTGCCATAAATGAACTTGATGGTTTCATTCAGGAATGTTGCGGTACCAACCGCTGGATCGAGGATTTGCACACGTGGCACGGAGATCTCGGTGGTGGTGCGGTCTTTGCGGTCGCCAGGGCGGCGATGTGGTTGGGTTGCAACGGTTCGGGTGATCATCTCATCGCTGGCAATGCCTTTGGCGATGCCAAAGTCTTCCTTCAGGATGCGGTCGACCTGGCGGACGATATACCTGACCACAGGAACCGGTGTGTAGTAAGCCCCCATCTTTTTGCGTTCGTTGGGGTCATATTCCTGCAGGAAGTCTTCGTAGAAATGGATGATTGGATCCCTGTCTTCAACCGTCTCGTCCTGAACGCGGAGATGCTTATGGACAATTTCCTGCACATTGCTGACGCTGAAAATCTCGCACAATTCGTCGACAATGTAGGCAAGCCGGACGTCGAAGTTTGGTCCAACGATATGGTCAAAGAATTGCAGAAGGAAGGGATTGCTCTTGGGGACGAGGTCGCGTGCTTCACTGCGGGTGAAATTCTCTGGTGTCGGGTCGCTGTAGCGCGCAACGAACAAACCATAGACGAGCGTTTGGGCATACATATCCGCGAACTTGGCAGGTTCGAGGTCATGCACAAGCAGCTCTTTCATCATGCCATAGATACGGAGAAGCTCTTTACTCTTTAGGTCCTCGTGATCGAGAAACTCAATGACATTATCGCGGATCCGGCGGGCTCTGCCACCCATGATCTGCGCCAAACGTAATCCGTTGGTGATTTTTTCTGGAGCCTGTGAGAGGAAGGCTTCGAGTTCGCTGATCAGGCTTTCGCCGTTTTCAGGCATTTTATGCAGCTTGCCGTTTTTGACCTCGCCAATTCTAATCGTCTTGTACTTCTCACCGTTTCGGAAGAAACGAAACTCCAGGTAATCGGTCAGGAAAAGGCTGGCATAAGCATGATAACGCTTCATCTGATCGGTCTTCTCAATTTTGTCCAGATCGCTGGCAATATCTTTGGCTTCTGCGTAACCCTTGATGATCTTGTGGTTGGACTTCTTGAGGAAAACAAAATCCGGAGCGCCGTGTTCGGAGCGCTTCGGATCGTTGACAACGATGATATCTTCGAAGCTGGACATTAAGCGCTGAAGGGCTGGGCGGTAAGCGTGCTCTTTTGCCTGCCCGCTGTTAAACTGTTCGACAACTTCAGATAAGTAACGCTTGATCAACCCCGATTGCTCAATTTCGTTCATGCTCTAAATATTATCACATTGAATGAGGACGCCAAAGGATTGAGGGCGGTGATTTTTGGTGAAAAGACAATGGATTGGATGGCGAGGCGCACGGGTGAGGAGTTTGGCGCGGATGGGGTTGAGATCAGCGCACACAATTATTGCGCTATGGACCACCTGCCATTCCAGGGGAAACAATTCAGCCATAAGCAGTTCGAGGATGTGCAGAACAGTTTAAAGAGACACTTCGGAACTTGGAACTGTAGGCATACACTTTACCCAGTAATTCTAGGGATCAGCACGCCATCCTCGACGGATGAGGAGCTGCAGGAAATGGCAGCTACATCCACGGAGAAGCGGGTATTTGAGAGGCGAGAGTACACTGGCTATGAGGCCACACAGTTGCAACGCAAGCTTGAGACTGCCATGCGGGCGAGTAAGGATAGGGCGGTGATGGCGAAGGCGGCCGGGGATGACCTGACACGCAGGGTGGAGCAGGCGAGGATCAACCAGCTGAAGGACAAGTACATCGATCTGAGCAAGACGTTTGGCTTACCGTTGCAGCGGGAACGGATGAGCGTGAGTGGGTTTAGACCGGTGAAACCAATATTGCCAAAAGTACTAAAAGCGCCGGATACAATACTCAAGCAAAATATTTCATATTTATTCAATGATTTAGGTGGTAAAATAAACAAAGGATTGATTCCGACTAACGTACCAATAACAGGCGTTAAAATTATCGCTGGGCATGGGAGTTCGAATTCGATTAGAGAAATCAACAGATTGGTCACCAATTACGGTGGTGATACCAGAGATTGGCAAAAAAAGGTGGGCTTTGTGGAGGGCAATGCCTATCGTTATGAAATTCACTGGTATGAAAGTCAAGGAAAACAGTACGAAGAAAAGTATAAGAGCAGGAAAAAACAATGAAATTACGTTATCTTGGACCGAGTTTTGGTGTTGATAGCCTAACTGATGGAAAAATATATGAGTGTTTAGGTCTTGATGCCGGTTTACTCAGGATTGTTGACGACAGTGATGAGGATTACCTGTATTCAGTCATTCCTGGTCCAATGTGGGATGAAAGTATCCGAGGACGCTGGGAAGTGGTCGAAGACGACGAAGAAGGAACGTTGGCTAAGTTGTTTGAGGAGGTGCGAATATCTCTTGAGAATGAAGCGCGAACCGGAATAAAGCCCAGAGTTGTCAGTGTTTTAGAAGGTGATTATTAGATTGTGTCTACCACCAAATTTGTGGATAGTATTCTAAATGGTCGTCAGTTATCAAGGGTCTATTTCTACACCGCCCTGCCTGATCAAAGTGTTGATCCTGAAAAATGCTGGCCTTGATAATAGGATTCGCTCCAATTTCTCACCAGCTTGGATTCCGTACGACATCGCGCGACCTGTCATCTCCCGTCATTGACGGCGTGGGAAGCGACTTCCCACCTCAGAACCTAATTACAGTATAGCACATTCTGGATGAAAAGCAAATTAAACCGCGCCTCAGTGATGGGGCGTTTTTTGTTATGAACCGCGAGGGGATGGGGTAGAATTGTTGCGTGCATGCCCCCATAGCTTAGTGGATAGAGCAACTCATTAGCTGTGTGTTAGATGGGAGTTCGAGTCTCCCTGGGGGCATTCACCTTTCAATTCAACTTGACATTTATGCATAGAAGTTGCTATACTAATGTTACAGCTAATGAGATTACCCACTAAGCAACTCGGGTAAAGGAGAATTGGATCTAACCCATTGCTCCGCCTAAGCCTCCGCTCCAGTCCCCCGCTGGAGCGGTGTGCTTTAAGGGGTAAGTTATGAAATCTGAGATGAGTACATGCAAAATCAAAAAACCGTGCTGAGGTTCGTGATACGTATGGGCACTATGTGACGAGGTTCTGTCTTTCCGAGGAAAGAAGCAATCTAAACTGTTTGCCCCAAAGCATGTGCAAGGTTCACACACTTCGTGAATTTTGATCGTGATCCTGTAACCTCAAAACTTATTGGTGTGCCAGGATTTGAGATTGCTTCACAACAGAGGTTCGCAATACCCTACGGGCACGATGTGACGGATTAAACAGCATTCACAATATCCTATAGGCACAATGTCCGGCCAATAAAAAGCACTTGGTCAAGAAACAAGATCATTTTCAATTGTTTTCCACAGGCTAATCCGGTTGTTTGGTGTTTCTGATGTTACAATATCCCAATCTGATCCCCCTCCCTTACGGGAGGAATATTTGAATCATTAAGGAGAGTTAATGACTGAGGCAGATTCCCGAATTCAGAAGCTGAAAAGCATGCAGGAAGCTTCAAAACTTGGTGGCGGGCAGGACCGCATCGATAAACAACATGCCAAGGGCAGTCTCACCGCCCGTGAACGGATCGACTTACTGTTCGATTCCGGCACCTTCCGCGAAATCGGCAGCATGACCACCCAACGCAACCTACCCGAGGGCGACGAAACACTTGGTGATGGGGTCGTTACGGGTTATGGCAGCGTGGATGGTCGCACCGTTTACGTCTACGCGCAGGATTTCACCGTCCAGGGCGGCTCGCTTGGTGAGATTCACGCGCAGAAGATCTGCCGCGTAATGGACCTCGCTGTGAAAACCGGCTCCCCGATCATCGGTATGATCGATTCCGGCGGTGCCCGCATCCAGGAAGGCGTAAGGAGCCTGGGCGGATACGCCGAGATCTTCAGGCGCAATGCCATTTATTCCGGTGTCGTCCCCCAGATTAGCCTGATTATGGGACCCTGCGCAGGTGGTGCCTCGTATTCCCCTGCTGTCACCGACCTGATCATCATGGTTAAAGGCAAATCCTACATGTTCCTCACCGGACCCGCGGTCATTAAGACCGTCACCGGCGAAGAAGTGGATTCGGAAACCCTCGGCGGTGCTGACGTGCACCTGACCACCAGCGGCAACTGCCACATGGTAGGCGCGAGCGACCAGGATGCCATTGCCCTTGCACGACAGGTACTTTCCTACCTGCCGTCCAACAATGTGGACACGCCTCCCCTTCTCCCCACCCAGGATGCTCCCACCCGCCGCGCCGAAGAGCTCAACGACCTCGTCCCCAGAGACCCGACCATACCCTACAGCATGCGCTCAGCGATCGAAGCCATCATGGACCAGGGCTCCTTCCTTGAGCTGCAAGCTGGCTACGCCCCCAACGCGATCGTCGGCTTTGCCCGTCTGGCTGGCCGACCTGTGGGTGTGATCTCGCAGGAACCAATGATGATGGCCGGCGTGATGGACATCAACTCGGCCGATAAAATCGCCCGAACAGTTCGTCTGTGTGATTCCTTCAACCTGCCGATCGTGACTTTCGTCGACTCCCCTGGCTTCCTGCCCGGCGTCGCCCAGGAATACGGCGGCATCATCCGCCACGGCGCCAAAGTGCTCTATGCCTACGCGGAAGCAACCGCCCCCAAAGTCAGCGTCGTAACACGCAAGGCTTATGGCGGCGCTTACGTCGTGATGAGCAGCAAGTACCTCGGCACGGATATCACCTACGCCTGGCCTTCAGCCGAAATCGCGGTCATGGGCGCTGAAGGCGCTGCCAACATCCTCTACAGCAGGCAGATCAAAGCCGCCGATGACCCCGAAGCCGAACGCGCTCGCCTCACCCAGGAATACCAGGAAACCTACCTGAACCCCTACGTCGCCGCCAAAGCTGGCTACATCGATGAGGTCATTGAGCCTGCGGAAACCCGCCAGAAGCTGATCGAAGCGCTTACGGCTCTGCAGAACAAAGTCGAAACCAATCCGCCGCGCAAGCACGGCAACATGCCCGTCTAAGGTGGAGCTATGATCGAAACCTTAAAACAAGGCTTGTTGATTACCGTTACCGGCATGGGGATCGTGTTTGCCATGATCCTCGTGCTTTGGGGCATCATGGTCCTGTTGGTTAAGCTCACCAATCGACCGGAAGCAGAAGAAGCCGTGGAAGAAACCGCAGCCGTTCTGACTGAGCCCGCTGCCGCTGCCGCCTCAGGTGATGCTTCAGCGCTTGCCGCAGCCATTGCCGTGGCTTACGCGCTGAGCGCAAAGCCCAAAACAGCTTTTGCGGCTGATACCCAATCCATTCAAACCGGCAGCACCTGGCTTGCCGCAGGTCGCGCTCAGCAGGTTGCGCGACAGATCAACAGAGGACGAAGCGCATGATCATCAAAGTTGAAATCGAAGGAAAAGTCTACAACGTCTCCATTAAAGACGTCCACAGCAATCCCGTTCTGGCTGAAGTCGACGGCAAGGTCTACCAGGTGTTTCCTGAAGTCCAGGGACCTGCAGTGGTACCCGCGGTAACAACCCAACCCGCTCCGGTTCCGGTTGCGGCGCCTGCTGCTCCTGCGCAAAGCGCTGCAAACGGGCTGACACTCAATGCTCCCCTGCCTGGTGTAATTGTGTCGGTTGATGTCCAGGCTGGTCAGACTGTCAAGTCTGGTCAACAGGTCTGCATGCTGGAAGCCATGAAGATGAAAAACGTCATTCGCTCCGACCGCGATGGTGTCATCGCCCAGGTGAACGTCAACGCGGGTGATCTTGTCAAGCACAACCAAGCTCTGTTTACCTTCCAGGCATAGGAGCAGGTATGGACCTCACCCAGTTGATAGCTGACCTCACGAAGGGAATAAACAACTTCACCTTGCTGAATGCGGTCATGATTTTGGTCGCCCTGGTGTTGATTTACCTTGCCATCTGGAAAGAATACGAACCGGTGCTGTTGCTTCCGATCGGCTTTGGCTGCCTGCTCGCGAACCTTGGCATGTCAAACGAAGTCGGTTTCATGAAGGTGATCTACGCCGCCGGCATTAAAACAGAACTATTCCCGTTGCTGATATTCATTGGCGTCGGCGCCATGATCGATTTCAGCCCGCTGCTCAGCCAGCCCAGCCTGGTGCTGCTCGGAGCTGCAGGGCAATTTGGAATTTATTTCACGCTCATACTGGCAATCCTTCTGGGCTTTCCGCTGCACGAAGCAGCCGCGATCGGCTCCATCGGCGCGATCGATGGACCGACCGCGATTTTCGTCGGCGAACGCCTGGCGCCCAACATCATCGCCCCAATTGCGGTGGCGGCGTATTCGTACATGAGCCTGATTCCGATCATTCAGCCGCCTATCATGAAACTGATGACCACCCGCAAAGAACGCCTGATCCGCATGGAGTACTCCCCAAAGCCGGTTTCACGCCTCACCCTGGTGCTCTTCCCAATCATTGTTACCTTGCTTGTAGCTTTGGTCGCTCCGGATGCGGCTCCCCTCATGGCGGCCTTGATGCTCGGCAACTTGCTGCGGGAAGCCTTGGTGGTTGACCGCCTCAGCAAGATGGCGCAGAATGAGTTGATCAACATTGCCACCCTCTTTTTGGGGCTCTCCATTGGCTCAACCATGACCGCGCAGAGCTTCCTGAACCTCGACACGCTCATGATCCTGGCGTTGGGTTTGCTGGCCTTCGTGGTGGATACAATCGCAGGCTTGTTATTTGGCAAGTTGATGTCGGTTGTGACGCGCGGTAAGGTCAACCCCCTCATCGGAGCTTGTGGTATCTCAGCATTCCCGATGGCCGGTCGCCTGAGCGCCAAAATGGCGTTGGAAGAGGATCCTTCCAACTTCATCCTGATGCACGCGATGGGCTCCAACACAGCCGGACAGCTCGGCAGCGTAATTGCCGGCGGCGTGCTGCTCGCCCTGGTGTACGGGTTTATTCATTAGAAAAATGCGTAACCAAAAACACCTCTGTGAAATTCACAGAGGTGTTTTTTTATGCAAATGTTAATGTAGGGGCGAAGCGTCCCACACTAAAATCTCGGCAATCCCGGATTCAAGCATTGAAGACGCTTCGCCCCAACCTGAAAAGACAAATATTTCAGGATGGTTTGGAAATTACGATCCGATCATCACCAACGAAATCCCGTGTTCTCGCCGGTCTCCAGACCGGCACGAACGGAAGGGGTCCCCGTCATCGCGAGCTTCGTTTGCGTGGCGATCCGCCTTTCATCTTTGAACGTAAACAAAAATCAGACTGCCACTCTCTTCAATTAGCTTAAATACCGGAACGGGACTCGCAGTGACGAACCATTCGCCGGGCCACGGCTGTCAAACCTTCAACAAATACCCCTTGCTGCGGATGGTTTTGATCAAATCCGGGTGGTGCGGGTCGTCTTCCAATGCCTGGCGCAGCCAACTGATATGCACATCCAGAGTGCGTGTGTCCTCAACGTAATCCGTGTCCCAGACCGCCTTGAACAAGGCTTCCCGGGTCAAAACCTCCCCCGGTTTCTCCATCATTTTTGTGAGCAGATCAGTCAGGCGAGGTGTTAGATGAACTTCCTTATTCTTGTAAATGGCAATTCGGCTATCAGGATTCAAAACCAAATCCCCTCTGACAAGTATTCCCTTGTGGTTGTTGTTTTCAAGCGTTCGCAAACGATTGACCAGTTTCTGCACTGTGAAAGGCAACCGAAGAAAGAAATTAACGTTTTCTGTCTCTCCCACCGGCTCATCTTCCGCAACTATCAGGCATAAGGGGGTGGCGGGCAGGCTGTTGTGAAACCAATTGACCAGCCGAAGACCATTTGTGCGCAGCGATGCAGCGTTGATCACCACCACATCCGGTGAGAATAACTTTATAGCGTCGAGTCCCTGACTCCCGCTATTCTCTACCCTCAGAGAATATCCTTTTTTCTCAAGATCACTGGCAAAACGTCGGGCTACATTTCGTTTCCCCTCAATCAATAGCACCTGTAGTGATTCTGCCATGTGCAAAACTTTCCTCTTTCGATATTAATGATTGCCGCTTCAATCTCCAAAGAAAAACTACCTCAATGCCTTCCCTCGGAACTCTATTATAGCCGATTGTTAAAGAATTTCGCACACATGTTACAAAATTGGATTAGCAAATTTTAAGAATAGCCGAGTTGATTCGCGTGGCTTACATGTTAGAATCACTATGAGATAATCAACTCAAACAGGAAATTTGGTGCATTATGGGAAAAATGATCGAGTGCATAATCGATAGTATCCGCGTCAGCCTCACGAATCAAGACCGGATCACAGTTCTACAGGAAAAGGATGCCGAACGCTACCTTCCCATCTGGATGGGTATACCCGAAACGGACTCGATCACCATTGCGCTCCAGGGTGTGGCGATCGCCCGCCCCCTCACCCACGATCTCCTGATTTCCGTCATGAACGCGCTCGACATTCGCCTTGTAAGCGTCGAGGTCACCAATCTCGAGAACGACACCTTCTATGCCAACCTGATCCTCGAGCAAAATGGAGTAAAGAAAATCATCGACAGCCGCCCATCAGACGCAATCGCCATTGCCATTCGTGTCAAAGCGCCGATTTTCGTCGATGAAGACATTCTCAACGCAGTCGGCATCCGCCCTGAAGACGTCCTTCCCCAGTCCCTGCACGAAGAAGATTCCTCAGACGTAGACGCGGAGCTGGACATTTTTGAGGACTTTCTTGGGCAGCTTGGCAAGGATGACACCGATAAAGATCAACCCGGCAACCCTTCCGATCAGGATCCAAATCAATAAATGAGGCAGCACAGTGAGCGAACAACCTGAATTTACCAGTACCCAAACCAGCTCCGACGCGAACCAGCTTTTTGACCGCGATATGGAAGAGGCTCTCATTGGCTCCGTACTTATCACGCCGGATGCCTATGTGGACGCCGCGCCGCTGGTAAACGCCGAGGATTTCTACCTCCACCGCAACCGCTGGATCTGGGAAGCCTTCATCGAGCTTTTCAAGACCGACAGCTATTTTGACGTCCTTACCGTCAAGGAAGCCCTCGAAACCGGCGGGCACCTCGAAGACGTCGGTGGGTTGGATTACCTGATCTCCCTTACCAATCGCGTCCCGTCCTCGCAGCACGCCGAATCTTACGCCCGCAACATCAGCGCCCTCGCTGTACGCCGGCGCCTGCTGACGGCCGCCAACGACATCGCCAAGCTCGCTTATCGCAAAGATACCGGCGTCGACAACGTCATTTCCGACGCCGAAAAAGCCATCTTTGGCGTCAGCCAGGAGCGCTACAAGCGCGACCTGGTGCCGATTTCTGATGCCGCGGACGCGTACCTCGAGCGCCTTTTGCTCAATGCCAGCATTCCCGGTGGAGTCACCGGGCTCGAAACCGGCTTGAAGGCGGTCGACAAAGCGCTCGACGGGTTACAGCGGTCAGACCTTATCATCGTCGCGGGTCGCCCTGGCATGGGCAAGACTGGCTTTATGATCGGCATCGCCAAGCATGTCGGCCTGGCGCTGAAGCGCAATGTCGCCTTCTTCACCCTCGAAATGTCCGCTGAGCAGCTCATCCAGCGCATGATCGCCCAGGAAACCAACATCGACTCGCAAAAACTGCGTTCTGCCAAACTGAGCGACGCTGAAGCCCAGGAGGTGGTGCATGCACTGGGTGTGCTCTCTGAATCCCGCATTTTCGTCGATGACACCCCCGCCATCACCCCGCTGCA
>MTKZ01019291.1_pt1 | contig 24056 bp, 17 predicted proteins | sample 1042781 | NCBI WGS metagenome assembly MTKZ01 (sample SAMN06212207, study PRJNA360539) | anaerobic digester metagenome | biome: Wastewater treatment plant; material: sludge; isolation source: anaerobic digester fed with sludge from wastewater treatment plant | place: Denmark: WWTP Viborg ... | reverse complement strand
AAGTCACGCGCAATCTGACGGATCGATTTCCCATCTCGCTGGTACGCACAGCGAATCTTCCGTATCGTCTCCACAATCAGCATCTCCCTTCAGAGTACTCCTCTCTCCAGGTCATACCAGAGAGATCGGAGCGTTAGCTGAGGTGGGTCAGTTTTCGACGCCGATCATGCCCTCAGATGGGTCATTATTGCACGCCGATTCACACACGCCTTGTGGAAGAAGACCGACATCGCTTTGGTCCCTCCGGTGAAGCTGAGATGAGCCGTATCTGGCACCTGTGCGGTGTCGAATGCGCTCTCAATCTCCGTTGGGCTCGAACTGCTGTTCACCTCGTGGAAGACGATATTGGGCTTGAGGCTGAGGTCTGCCTCCAGCGCCGCGCGCAACCGCTCTGCCACCGGGGCCGTGCCCTGGTCACCGGTGGTGTGAAACAGATGAAGCCGCGGCGGCCTCAGGAGCATAGCCGTAATGTAGTTCGGCATCGGATTCCTGCCGGCCAGCAGGATCAGGTCTTCGACTTCAGTCATTGTTGCATCCTCTCGCTCGCTGATGGCGCTGCAGCGGGGGCAGCGGTCAGCCTGGCCGCAGGTCGGTCGAGGCAATCCGCATCTGGCCCCAACCTAGCTCCGTGCCCTTGCCGGCCCGAATGAGCTGGCCTGCCCGAAGCAGCGGCAGAAACGGCCCGAGTTCGCCCGCGTAGATAGCGCGGCCGTAATAGCCGTGCATCCAGAAATCCTTCTGCTTCACCCTCGATCCGTACCAGTCACGGGCGTAATCCTCCCGGTGAGCCAGCCTCTCGGCGTTCAGCTTCGCCTCATCGCAGATGTCCCGAGTCCACCCCTCGATCACACGCCAGGTCTCGAGATCGCGCCTTGGAAGGCAGAAGCTGTAGAGCATTATGGCCAGCCGCCGCGCCACAGCCAGGGCAACCTCGTGGAACATCAGCCCCACCACCTGCTTGCCCTTCTCCAGCCACATCGGTGTCAGGAACTCCATCTCGCACGTCGAGCAGTCCCGGTCGCCCGGCATCACCAGATCGTCCCAGCCGCCGAGCATCAGCCCTTCATCCGCCCCGGCCGAACTCTCGAGCTTCACGCGGTTCGGGCCCAGTCCGAAGCGTCGGCACATCAGGTCGCTAGCCTGTGTGATCAGCTTGAGATGGTCCATGGCCTGTCCAATCAGCACAATCTCCAGCTCGAGAGGATGCCCCTTCGGCCAGGCGACAGGCTGCCTGACTTCGGGCGGTCCGCCCTCATCCTCGCTTCCGCCGCGCACCGGGTAGAAGGCTCCCGAGGGCCGGGGAAGCGACAAGATGACGGGACACGGAATGGCCGAGAACTTCTTCGGCGTCAGTTCGTCCGCTTTGCGGTCCCAGAACATGCCGAAGCCGCACTGATCCGGATGAAGGCAGGGACTGCCGTTGCAGTCGTCATCTTTGCAGGAGGCGGTCTGCAGCGCGCGGCCAAACGCCCGGTGCAGCGTGAACCCGGGAAACTCCGTGAAAACGAGGTCCTGCCGGGGTGCAAGGGTGAGGCGGATTGTGGCAAAGCGGAAATTGCGAAGCAGCTTATCCATATGTCGGTGATCGGTGTTCCATCTTTCGACCCTCGGCGATATCGCTAAAGCGGACGGAGCTTTCCTCTGGAGACTTCGCTCGCAAGCGGCAGCACTCCTGTGGCGGGCCCTGTCATATACTCCACCTGGCCCCAGTTCTCGGGAGTGAACGCCTCGAGCAGCGTAAACAGCTCTCGAATGCGCGGCACCTGCAGCATCGAGGCGCAGTCACTCGGACACTCGCCCGTCCGGATGCAGTGGGCAACAATTGCCTGGCTGAAGGCCTTGACCATGCGGCCGAACTGCTCTCTTGGCATCAGGTCTGCCCCGGACATCCACGAGCCATACCGCCTGCGCATGTCGAACGTGTACAGATCCGCCGATATGCGCACGCTCCCGAGCCCGAGCGGTTTGCCCATCCCCGCCTTGAGGGCATACCTGGAGCCGGGGTTGAGCACCGTTCGCAGTGCCGCGAGTTCGATGTCCGCGAGGTTCTGGAACCAGATCCGGAAGCCGAATCTGGACCCTGCCTTGACGCAACGGATAATCGTATGGGTGGTGTCGCGCGGCCGGGGGCTGGAAAGGTCCTTGACGAGCGCGCTGTGGTTCGTCTGCTCCTGAACCGCCGCCAGCCCTCGCTCAGTGTTCCACTTGTGCCAGTAGAACTTCGTGCCGCGAATCTCGGTGCCGCTGCTGCGGTTGCGGCGGTAGGTGCGCCGGGCGCCCGGATCCTCGCTCGTCTGCACCAGGTACATCCGGTAGCTCGAAGGGTGGGGTGACAGAAGGAGCTTCGGGGCGATCAGGATGCCGACATAGGGGTCGTTGTGCCCGCCCGTGTAGCGCGCGTTGGTGAAACGGAGGCGCCCTCGAAGCTGGTCCGAGCCGGAGATGAAGCCGAACAGCCGGGAAGCGAGATCGGGCGCTCCTGTGTCACCGGGATACGTGTTGAGTTCAGCCGGCGCAACGAAGTCACTTTCGCTGGCGTCCGGAGGCACTTCGCCTCCGGCCTTCTGGGGGTTGACAGGGTCCACCCTTGAGAACGTCAGCACTTCGTAAAGCGAGCGAATAACCCCGCGCAACGAACTGCCCGGAAGCACCGGGCCGCCGCCCTTATCAATGGCGTAGAAGTCCGGACGCAGCCGGGAATCGGCGGCTTCGCCCTGCCTGCGCGGCCCCCGGATGTAGATCGGCGTCAGCGCCTCCAGCGCGCACTCGAAGTAGCCAGTGTGCAGGTCTTCGCGGAACTGGTCGTAGCGCGGGAATCCCTTTGCGCCGTAGGTGGCTTTGTCCGGAGGCGCGAAGACCGCCTCGGGCAGCGGAACGAAGTTGTACGGCGCGTGGGCCGTCTCGTTGTCGATCCTATCAACCTGCTGCTGCCAGTATCGTGCCATGCTAGCGTCTCCCTCCCGGTACTTGTGCTAGTCGTTGAGTTCGCTGGCGGCGTCCGCGTCTCCTTCGCGGGCTGTACAAACAAAAGCCCCGCGAACTCCATGGAACTCGCAGGGCCCCGAATTCCCTCCAGAAGGGACTCCTCATTTCCACTTTCCCGGTTGTCGTCGTCTCGGCGGCTCCGTGACAATTCCCTCCAGAAGGGACTCCTCATTTCCACCAGGCACTACGGCCAGCACAGATAGGGAATGCGTGACAATTCCCTCCAGAAGGGACTCCTCATTTCCACCTGAGATTCAGGAGAAGTATCGTAAAGAGTCAACGTGACAATTCCCTCCAGAAGGGACTCCTCATTTCCACGTAGCCCTCTCATGGAGGTGCTTCAATAAGGGTGACAATTCCCTCCAGAAGGGACTCCTCATTTCCACCGACTTGGACTACGATTGCGATGGCGTAGCGTGACAATTCCCTCCAGAAGGGACTCCTCATTTCCACTACGGGTGCGTTGTAGACGCCCCAGGATTGTGACAATTCCCTCCAGAAGGGACTCCTCATTTCCACAATGCTGGGAAAGGCGAAACCTGAGCAGCGTGACAATTCCCTCCAGAAGGGACTCCTCATTTCCACCATGATTACTACTATTGAGGGGGCAACCCACTGCGTGACAATTCCCTCCAGAAGGGACTCCTCATTTCCACCGTGGCTCCTCGCCCGTTACTTCGGGCATCAGTGGGTGACAATTCCCTCCAGAAGGGACTCCTCATTTCCACTTTCAAGTGGTGGGCACCGAGTGGTGATTAGGTGACAATTCCCTCCAGAAGGGACTCCTCATTTCCACCTTCCGCGAAGCGCAGGCGGCAGGCGCTATTTCGTGACAATTCCCTCCAGAAGGGACTCCTCATTTCCACCAGGGCCTGACAACTAGGGAAGGCAAGACGAAGTAGTGACAATTCCCTCCAGAAGGGACTCCTCATTTCCACGTCATCGTCGACAAGTCCGGGAAAACACCGGACGTGACAATTCCCTCCAGAAGGGACTCCTCATTTCCACCGTTGAGCGTGAAAAAGGGTACTCCGCGACACTAAGGCCCTCTTTTCCCCGATTTCTGACTCATGCTACCACCTTCCAGGGCCCCTGTCAACCCCTTTTTTTGCACGATTTGCGACCAGCAGTCTGTTCACTAACCTCCCCCGAATTTGCAGGAATTCGGGGTTAGTGAGGCCGGTATTTTCGCAACGGCTCGCACCTGCAGCGTGAATTCCCGCTCATGGCCGCGGCACTAACCTCGAGGCTTCTGACTCCCTCCGGCAGGCTGGCCACCCGGGGGGCTCCGGGCCAGAAAAAATTGGGGGGTGCAGGAGGATGTTGGGGCAGGGGCGCGGAATCGAGCGTCAGATAGGCTGATCGTGTTGGTCCCGAGTGGGACAGAGGAGGCTTTGCGGTGCCCGTCTTAACGTTAGTTGATGTCCTTGGCATTCAGCGTTACGTGTATGCCACCAATCGCCTGCGCGACGTTGTGGGCGGATCGCTGCTGGTCGACGAGGCTTCGTCCCGCGGCCTGGTCACCTCGAAGAGCTTCGCCACGGATGGCGAACTCGTCTTCGGCGCGGGCGGCAACCTCCTTCTCAGCTTCAGCGACTTGCCCCGCGCGCGCCAGTTCGCCGCGCAGTACTCGCGCTGGCTTCTCGATAGCGCCCCCGGCCTCGAAGCATGCATCGTCCATCTTCCGTATGACCCCCGCAAACTCAAAGATGCCGCAGTCGACATCCGGCAGCAGATGCAGCAGGCCAAGATGAGCAGGCTGCCCGCCGGTGACCTCCCCGGCATCGGCATCGAAGAGCCGTGCATCGCCACGGGACTGCCCGCGCAGGGACTCGAGACGAATGACGATGGCGGCCTGGAGGCGATATCGCGCGGGGTCGAGCTTCGCCGGAAGGAGTTCGGCAAGGCGGCGAAAGACTGCGCTACCCGGCGGACGGATCTGCACAAGCCCCTGGTGTATCCGGCCGAACTCGACAGGCTCGGCCGCTCCTCCGGCGAGATCAGCCTCATGGGCGTTGTCCACATTGACGGCAACGGCATCGGCAGGCGGCTGGATGACTGGCTGACAGAGTTCGAGGGGGACGATGATCAGCTTAAGGCGAAGTATCGTGAGGTCTCCGACGGCCTTTCGGATCTGGCAAACCGGACCTTCAACCACCTCGAAGAGAAGGCGATCGAGCTTATTGATGAAGATGGCAAGGGCGGGGGGGCCATCAAGAACCCGCTCACCGGAGCCTCGTTCAGCCTCTACACCCAGGACGGCAGCCTGTGCGCGCCCCTGCGTCCCATTCTCATAGCAGGCGACGACCTTACCTTCGTATGCGAAGGGCGCCTGGCGCTGGCGCTCGCCGCCGAGGGGCTGCGGTTCTTCGAGGCGCAGGGTATCCCCGAGCTTGGCACGGCGACTGCGTGCGCCGGGGTTGCTCTGGTCAAGACGCACGCTCCGTTCGTGCGGGCCTATGAGCTTTCCGAAGCACTGTGCCGCAGCGCCAAGAAGGTCTCGCGGGGTGTCGCAGTCAACGGCCAGCCGGCGCCCTCGGCCCTCGACTGGCAGATCAACCTGAGCAGTCCGTCGGAGATTGTGGACAGCATCCGTGAGGCTGGGGCGAGCGGGCTCAAAATGTCGTGCAGGCCGTATATGATCGAGTCCGCGCGAGCTACTGCCCCGATGTGCTGGAAGTGGATGGAAGACAAGGTCCTGACCAATCAGGGCCACGGGTTCCTCGGCAATCCGAACGACAGGACTGCGCAGGGGTGGCATCGCCACAGGAACAAGCTGAAGAAGCTGCCGGAGCTTGCTCTCGGCGGGCCGGAGAGCGTCCTTTCCGCGCTGGAGGCGTGGCAGGTGGCTCACAGTTACCTGCAGCTTCCGTGCGGCAAGGAAGGATTTTCGGATGGCGCAACCTACCTGCTGGACGCCGTCGAACTGCTGGATATCTACTATCCCCTGAAGAGTGAGGAAGGAGACAAGGCCGGTGCCGACACGCAAACTGGTGATTGAACTGCTCTCCGAGACAACGTTCGGACACGGGCAGCCAACCGCGGGACAGGTGGACATCGAGGTGCAGTTCGACCGCTACGGGTGTCCGTATATCGGCGGCAAACGGATCCACGGGCTGCTCCTGGACTGCTGGTTGACCATGGGCGAGCAAGCCCCGCTAGAACTCCATGAGGCCGCGGCGGAAATGCTCGGTGAGCCGGGAATGCTCCTGTCGCGTCCGCTGCTCAGGACCTCGAGAGCGCGGCTGTCCGGCGATATCCGGATGGCCGTCAAGGCGGCGGTGACGCGCAAAAACAACCCGGTCAGCGTCAACGCGGTCAAGGAAGCCTTCAGCACAATACGTGTTCAGACCGCCGAGGACCGCCAGTCCGGAGCGCCGGCCGAGGGCACGCTGCGCTTCCGGCGAGCGCTTCGCAAAGGCCTCAAGTTCGAGGCGGACATTACGCTGTCGTCAAAGGCGGCACGTCCGGACGATTGCTGGAAATGCCTTGCCCTCTGCTGCCTCGCGCTGCGCCGCGGCGGGACGGCTCGCACGCGAGGGGCGGGCAAGCTTCGCTGCACCCTGGACGGCGACTGGGCCGGGACGGTCCGCGCGGCGGGCCTCGAGGAGGGCGCTCAGTGACAACCTTCTACTATCCGTACCGCATGACGCTGACAGACCCGGTGATCATCACCGAACTGGCGGGCGACCCGAACTCCGCCTCGACCCGGGACTTCATCCCCGGCTCGGCTGTGAGGGGCGTTGTGGCGCGGGACCTTGCGGGAAGTGACAAGTTCGACGAATACATCCTCTCTGGCCGCGTGCGGTACTTGAATGCTTACCCCGAGGTCAGCGAAAGCCGTTCCATTCCCACGCCGCTCTGCTGGGTGAAGACGAAGTATTCCGCTCCCGCCGGCGAAGCCGATCACATTGACCTTTCGGCGGACGGAGAATGGCCCGGCGAGCAGCTCGAAGCGGCGGGTTTCCGTTACTCGGGCCTCTCGTCTGTGGCCGCGAGGCTCGGCCGCAACACTGATGTCGAGGTCGCGATGCATCACGTGCGCGACCGCAAGGCAGGAGGTCCGGGGACGGGCGAGGTCGGCACGCTGTTTCAGTACGAAGCCATTAGAGAAGATCAGGTCTTTCGGGGGGCTATCGCCGTGGATGCGGACACGGCTCAGGAAGCGGACGCCGAGTTCGAGAACATCAAGGATTGCCTGAGTTTATGCAGCCTCGGACGTTCCGCGGAGACGGAATACGGCGGGCATCCTGTGGTGGAGTTGCAGCCGCGTGAAGAACGGGAGCCAGGCTCCGGCTTGGGGCTTCCGGAGGGCGTTGCGGCGGGCAAGAAGCTTCTCTGTCTGTTGACCTCCGCCTATGCCGGCGCGAACCCTCACACAGGTCAGAGCGACCCGTCGGCGATTGCGACTGAGCTTGAGAGCAAGCTCGGGGTGAAGGTAACGAGCCGGTTCTGGGCGTTCTGTCTCGAGGGCGGTTTCAACGCCAGGTGGGGGCTGCCGCTGCCGCAGGAGCGCTGCCTGAAGGCAGGAAGCGTTCTGGTGCTGACGGCTGAAAGGCAGTTGTCGGCCGCCGATCTTGCTCAGATTGAGGCTTCGGGCCTGGGCGGGCGGCGCGCCGAGGGTTTCGGACGAGTGGCGTTCGTGGACGCAGCCAGCCTGTCGCGTGATTTCACCATCGAGCCGGACGGCAACAATCCGGCGGACGAGGAAACATGTGTCTGTGTCTCGGAAGATGCGGTTCTGGCCGGCCTGCAGCGGCGCCTTCTGCGCTCGGCGCTCGAGGAGCAGCTTCGCTTCCGGGCCGCCACCCACGCGAGGGCCGCGTCCGGCCTGCCTTCGCCCAGCCTGATCTCGGGGTTTCGGCAGGCGCTTCGCGATGCCAGTCTCCAGCAGTTCAGTGATCGTGTCTCCCACTTTGAGAAGAAGGTACCCGACTGGAAGGTGGATGGGAAGCCACTTCANNAGCCACTTCAACAGTGGGCGGTGGTCGCGCCGGACAAGCTGAGGGAATGGCTTAACGGGCTTCAGCTGGGCGGCGTCATTCAGAGTCACTCGCTCGATGGGACGACGGACCTCTCAAGACTGACGGCGGAGGATATGGAAGACCTGAGGCGAGTGTATTTGGAAGAGGCGCTTGCCCTGATGGCGCGAAAGGCGAGGGGAAACCGTGAGTAAGGCGACGTCAGTTGTTGAGCGAATGGCCGGTCAGGGAGGGCGTCTCACGCTTGTCTCGCGCTGGGCGTTCGAGTTCAAGCTCACGCTGGAAACGGCGGCCTGCCCGGGCGCGGGATACGAGGGCGAAGTCGTGGATATGCCTGTGCTGCGCGATGCGGAGGGCAATATCCTGCTCCCCGGGTCGAGCATCGCCGGCGGGTTGCGCTCGCACCTGTGCGACCGCTTGTTCGGGTACTATGCCCCGGAACCCAAAGACTCCGTGGTGGGTGCCCTGTTCGGGCCGAAGGTGAACCCGGCTGATCCCAGCGCCCGCCTGCGTCAGAGCCGGATCATCGTGGATGACGCGTACGGAACGCTGCCCGAGCACTCCACTACCGACATCCGGGACGGTGTGAAGATCGACGGCAGGAGCGGCACGGCAGAGGACCACAAGAAGTTCGATTTCGAGCTTCTGCCCCCCGGCACGTCCTTCACCGTCCGCGTGGAAGTGGCGGTTGACGGCGAGTCAGACGAAGCAAGACTCCTCGGTGCCGCAGTTGCGGCGCTTGATGGTTTCACGGGGGGCGAGATTCCTGTGGGCGCCAGAGACAGCCGCGGCTTCGGCAGGTGCAAGGCCAGCGAGTGGAGATGCCGGCGCTGCGACCTGTCCACGTGGGATGGCTGGAGCAAGTGGCTGACAACAGACCCCGCTTTGCCACTCGGCGGCCAGCCTTCGCCGAGCGTCCTCGAAGCTGCGCGGTCCGGCCTGAAGGATCTGCAGGCGGAAGGAACGGACAAACGGCGCTTGGTGCGGTTCGATCTTAATCTGCAGTGCGAAGACGGACTGCTCATCGGCAGCCCGAACCCGGACCCGGACGGGCCGGACTCCCGGCACATTCGTTCGGGCGGCGAGCCGATCCTCACCGGCACTGGCCTGGTGGGCGCGATGCGTCTGCAGGCCGTGAGGATCGCGAAACTGCTTCACGGCAAAGTCGCCGGAGAGGAACTCGTTGCCGGGCTTTTTGGGCCAAGTCTCGAGGGAACCACTGACAAACTCTCGCCGCAAGCCTCGCGCATCCGGGCCGAGGAGTCCCCGCTGCGGGGCGGCTTCACTCTTGGTGATACCCGCATCAGAATTGATCGCTTTACCGGCGGCGTCTTCAGTGGCGCTCTGCTGGAGGAGGAACCTGTCTACCGGTCGCAGGCGAGCGTTCGTCTGGAACTGCGTGAACCCCAAAAGGAGCAGGTCGGCCTGATGCTGCTCGTGATCAAGGACCTGCTGGACGGCCTGATTCCTGTCGGGGGCACGGTCGCGGTCGGGCGGGGCATACTCAAGGGAACCGCCGTGATATCCGAAAACGACGGCACGGGCTTGCTCGATGCCCCCATCCATATTGCGGAGGGCCGCACAGTGCAGGACGAGGTGCAACTGAAGGTTCTGGACAAACTTGTTAAAGCCTTTGGCGACTGGAAACCGCGACAGGAAGAGACAAAAGGGGATTAGGGCTATGACAGCGGAGGTGAACATCTGGGGCGGCAGGGTGACCCCCTTGAGTCGGGAGGACATCGCTGCACTGCTGGCCTGGGTTCGCGGCGGCCAGGCAGGCAGGCCAGAAGCGATTGGGGAGAGCGAATTCCTGTGGGCCCTGGCAACAGCGCTGGACGGCGTGACGTGGCTGGCGTGGGACAAGCAGGCGAACGCGTGGAAGTCATCTGGCGACGAGTTTCCCTGCGTGTGCGGCAGCCTGGACGAAGACAAGCTGCTGAGTCTGAGGCTGTTTGGAGAAGCCGCCGAAGCGCTCATCTGGCAGACCGCGGATGGCCTCCGCGGGAGACTCCTCGCGGATGCGCGGGGGGAACTCGAGGTCCATCAAAAACCAATGACGGAGTCCCGGCTTCTCATCGGCAGGGAGATCAGGGACTGCAAGGGCGGCTTTGCACTGGCAGCCAGCCGGTCGGGTGCAAGACAGGTGCTCCCGCTGGGGTTCGCCGGCCAGACCAGCTCTGATCAGGTAAGCAGCATAGCGGCCACGGTTGATGTGAAGCATTACCTCGGCGAAGATGGCGAGTCCGGCGCAGTGCGCGTCGTAGCGTCCAGGCTCGTTTGCTTCCAGTGGAAGGAGGTGCAGACCGGATGAGACACTGGCGCAATCAGGTGAATCCAGGTGCGGGCCGCATCGCCAGGGCGCCGTACAACTTCGTTCCGCTTCCGGAGCGTGTGTATGCCCCCAGCGACGAGGGCCTCTACGGCAAAGGTGGAGCTCCCCTTTACGACGAGATCCGCGACGGCCTGCACTCGGGCTACTTCGAATGTCAGGCTGAGGCTCTGACGCCGATCTACACCCGGGGGCCACGCCGGGAAGGGCGTCCCGAGGAATCCCGGCTCAGGCCGGAGTTCTATGCCATTGACGAGGGCGGGAAGCCAGTGCTGCCGGGGAGCTCGCTCCGCGGCATGATCCGCTCGATATTCGAGGTGCTGACGTACTCCAGGATTCAGCCGGTAACCGACGAGAAGTGGTTCTATCGAGATCTCAATACTAGTCATTTCATCGGTATACGCTACGTTGACGAGATGGTCACCGGCAACGAGATCAGGGCCGGATTCGTCAGGCGAGAAGACGGCGGCTGGATTCTTGAGGAATGCGAGTACTTCAAGGTTTCGAAACGGGCACTCACTGATGCGGATTCGTCCCTGGATGGCAAGCTTGCGCCGCCAAACAAGCCAGCCACGAAGTGGTGGAGCAACGCCCAATACAGGCCGTGCTGGTTTCGAACAGGCGGTTACCACGACGAAGTGACAGATCTGTCGTTCACCAGCAGGCAGAGCCACCAGGCCGGGACCCTGGTGCTGACAGGGGCTGTGCCTCGAAAGCACAAGGAATGGGTCTTTGCTACGCCTCCTGCCGGAGCTTCGACCACTCACATCCCCGAGAGTGTCTGGCGGCGCTTCCACTCGGACGAACAGATCACGCAGTGGCAGGCCCAGAGCTTCCCGAAGAACAGGCCCGGGCCGCGCCGCGATGACGGCTGGCTGCGCGATGGCGAGCCGGTGTTCTTCGTCTTTCTGGAGCGGCTGAAAAGCGAAGAGAACCCAGATGGTTTGTTCTTCGGTCGCGCGGGCAAGTTCAGGCTTCCTTACGACCTTTCGCCCTCCGATCTGTGTCCGGAAGCGCTGCGCACAAAAGGGCCGGACCTCACCGACCGGGTGTTCGGGTCGGTGGACACAAGAGCCGGGCAGAAACCACGGCGGGGGCGGGTGCGGTTTACTAACGGGCATTACGTAGGGCCGCATGATGACCCTATGTGCACGGAGACGATCGTGCCGAAGCTGCTTCTTGCCCCCAAACCGTCGTGCTACCCGCTGTATCTGGTTCAGAAGAACCAGGATGCCCAGCATCTCAAGACGTACTTCGAAGCACACAAGGACGATACTGAGATCAGGGGGACGAAGTTCTACTGGCACAAGTGGGACAGGGAGAGGGGGCTGGATTCGGTCAAGATGCCCGACACAACGACCGAAAGTCACGACAAGGTTCTTAGCGGCATACTGAACGGGCACCCCGACAAGACTCACACTGCCATCCGATGTGTGCGGGAAGGAAGCAAGTTCCGATTCAGGGTTTACTTCCAGAATCTTACGGATGTCGAACTGGGCGCGCTCTCCTCGGCAATACTGTTGCCTCCGGACCTGGCCCACAAGTTCGGGATGGGCAAGCCCCTGGGTCTCGGAAGCATCGAACTGAAACTGGCCCAGGTCAGGATCATAGATTCCCGAAAGAGATGCGCGGCATGGAATGAGACCGGTGAAGCCGGCTCCGAAGATTTGCTTGAGACTGCCGAGGACGCGTTCAGTGATGCAATCCTGAAGCACTGCTTCGGAAAGAAGTGCCCGGAAAACCTGGAGAGTATCTGGAGTATCCCGCGGCTGAGCCACCTGGAATCTCTGCTTACGGCCCACACGGCAGACGACCTCCGCTCCGTCGAAAACATGGACATCTCCGAGTTCCGGAATGCCCCGGTGCTCCCGCTTGCCTCGAAAGTCGAGAGGGGCGCGACCGTTTCACTGCGCGATGGAGGGTAAGCCACGTCTCAGACCCTCCCGGTTGCCACTGCCGGGCCTGGGCACTCTGGCCGTCGTTCTGGTTTCGCTTGCCCTCCTGCAGGTCTTCTTTGGACGCCTCGATCTGCTTCGCGGCCGCGGCCTGACGAACGTCAACAGCGCTGACACCCGCACTCTCGTCACAGCCACAGGTATGAGTTCCGAGGCGGCGGAGCGCATCGTGGAGTTGCGGTCCCGGTACGGGAGCATTGAGAGCGTGCCGCTCTTTCTGGGGTGGGCTGCTCGCCAGACCCCTGCGCTGGAGCTCGAGCCGGATGTCCGGTCGAAGCTGGCCTGCCGCACACCGGGGCAAGCCGTTCGCCGGTTTGGCCTTGCTCTTGCCATCCTCGCGGCAGCGTGGCCGGCCTGGGTGTTCCTCGCATCCCGAATGCGCCTGGAACATGACCGCCTGCCTCTGTTGCTGGCCTATACGCTTACGGGAATGGGCGCGGCATTGCAGTACTCGCTCCACGATCCGTTGAGAGAGCGCTCGCTCTACTGCAACCACGCGGTCTTTCTGCTGCTGGCTATGGCGGTATCCGCCGTCTCTCTCAAGCGCGACTGGATGCGGCATCTGGGACGCTATCCGGCCCTCGCCTTCCTGCTGTCGGTGCTGGCGTTGCTTGCCCTGCTGGTGGCAGGGTCCGGATTCGGCAGCGCCAGGATCAACGTCTTCGGGGTTCAGCCCATCGAAGGTGTCAAACTGGCGTGCGGAATCAGCCTCGCAGGATACCTTGCTGTGCGGGCCCCACACCTTGCCCAACTTGGAACCTGGCGCGGACCGGTACGCCTGCCTCGCAAGAGCGACACCGTTCCTCTCCTGACGCTCGTTGGCATCGCCGTGCTGGGCCCCGCTCTGGTGGGGGATTTCGGGCCGGTGCTGATCTGTTCGCTGCTTGCCATCGCACTGCTCTGGGCTGTCACGGGACGGTTTCTGTTCGTTGTTGTCGGGGTGGCTGCCATACTGCTTTCGGGCAGCTTGGTATACTCAGTCAACTCTGTCCTGCCGTCGGGGCTCTCGATCATGGGGCACTCAATCCCCACGGGCAGGCTATTCCCCGAGCGTGTGGACATGTGCCTCTCGCCGTGGGCCAACGGTCACGGGCGGGGAATGCAGCTTGGTCAGGGGCTCTGGTCCGTGGCGACAAATGGTCTTATCGGGTCGGGATTGGGCCTCGGCAGTGCCCGCGAGGTTCCGCTTGCTCAGTCCGACCTTGCGTTTGCGGCTGTTTGCGAGGAACTGGGTTTGCTCGGAGCCGTTCTCGTTCTGACAGCCTATGCCGCCATCGTATGGCGGCTTTTCGGCCTCTCGTTCAGATGCCCGGATACGCCGGCCAGGTATCTGCGCCAGGCGTGGGCGATACTGCTTGCCGCACAAGCCGTCGTGATCGTCTCAGGCACGCTGGGGCTGTTGCCCCTGACAGGCGTGAATTTGCCTTTTGTCAGCGCCGGCGGCTCGGCCCTGCTCGCCTTCTGGGTCGCGGTCGCAAGTGCGTCTTCCACGGCCGGCCTGAGTGCCTCAACCGTGCCGGAAAACGCCCTGCTGGGGTCGGCGCGCGGGCGGCAGACGGGTTTGTGCCGGGTGTTCGCACTCCTGCTGCTGCTGATTCTTCCCGCCAGAGTCGTCTGGCTGCAGTCGTTTCGTGCAGACCAGACGGCCTTAAGGAAGATCTTCACTCCCGACGCCGACACCGAGCCACGTGGACACTCGAACCCGCGTCTGGAGGCGATGTTTCGTGGCGTTGTTCGTGGTTCTATCTATGACCGCAAGGGGCGCATACTGGCTACGAGCAGGCTCGACCAGAAGCAGAAGCTCGGCGCGGCGGCTCAGGGTCGCTTCTACCCCCTTGGCTCGGATGCGTATCATCTCATCGGGCACAACGACCCGCGTGCGCCACGCCCCAAGTGCCTTGAGACGGAGTATGATGTCCTGCTGTCCGGGGCCGGCGACCCGCGTCGGGCACTCTCCGCTTACCGCTTGAAGGACCTGCCCTTTGGGGGCGCCAGACCGCAAAGTGCAGACCTGACACTCACAGTGGATCGTGACCTCCAGCTTGCAGCCGGCCGGGCTCTTTCTGGTGGTCTCGAGCGGCTCCGTGCCCAGACCAGTCGCAGGCTCTACAAAGGAGCTGCCGTTGTGCTCGATGTCAAGACGGGCAGCATTCTGGCCACCGTGAGCCGGCCGGCCCTTGACCCCAACTCGCTTCCCGCCCCATCGGAAGAGGAGACCGCGGAGGACCGGCAATGGGCAGTTCAGTGGAATCGTGCCGGTCAGGGGCGCTATCCGCCGGGTTCCGTCTTCAAGCTCGTCACGGCGGCTGCCGCGCTTGAAGAAGGTAAAGCGCCGGTGCTCACCTGCGCGCCGGGCCTTGCGGCGAAGTCCATATCGTGCGCCGTGCCGCACGGAGCCGTGACTCTGGATGACGCGCTCGTGGTCTCCTGCAACCGCTATTTCAGCCAGCTCGGGGCCAGTGTCGGGGCAGAGCGCCTCATGAGTGTCGCGCGAAAGCTCGGTATCACAGGCCTGCCGTCAACGGATGTTGTGGCATCCGACATACAGGCAACCGCAATCGGCCAGGGCGAACTCGGGGTGTCCCCGGTGAGCATGGCCCGAGTGGCCGCGGCAATCGCAGCAGGAGGGCGCCTCCCTCCACCGGCATCGGCTGTCGCTTCTGAGGGAGTGCAATCAGCTCAGGCGATCTCTCGATCCGTTGCAGACAGGATTGCCAGAGACATGCTAGAAGTAGTCCGCACAGGAACCGCCAGCGGCATATTCGGCGATCTGCCATTTGCGGTGGCCGGCAAGACGGGTTCGGCGGAAACACCGAGAGGCGATGCAGTCGCCCACGCATGGTTCGTCGGATTTGCCCCGGCCGATGACCCCCGCGTAGCCTTTGCCGTGATTGTGGAGAACGGGGGCGCAGGCCGCAATGCGGCTGCTCCTATCGCTCGCGATATCCTGCGCTCCCTTCCGGAGGATCTGAGATAGAGATGTTGAACCGCCTGAAGACACTGCTGAGCAAAGCGCAAAGAGCGTTCGCTGCCGCGACAACGAGCGTGGAGAGCACCGTCGGCGCCGCGATACACGCTGCGGCGTCCGCCGACCCGTCGGGGGTGTACGGAGAACTGGACAGGGCGCTGTACGGTTCGAAAGAGATCGGCGGCGCGGGACAGGATCGCGTTTACATCGCCAACAAGTACACCGTTCACATCGTCTGTGCCCGCGACGAATGGGACCTCTGGAGAAAGCGAACCCCGGCGGCTGATCTGGCCGAGCACATCAGGAAACTGCAGGAATCGTGCGATCCGCCCATGCTCACCTACTACGAACTGGGCGTCCGGCTGAAGCGCGAGGACGAACCGGCCGCCGGAAAGTCCATCTGGATCGAAGCAGAAAAGAGGCCCACGCGAATACCCACGCGCTGCACACCGGTGGCGGCCCTTCAGGTCGTGGACGGCCGCCAGAAGGGACAATCGTTTCTTGTTACTGCCGGAGGGCGTATCGGGAGGTTCGAGGACGAGCCGGACCAAGCGGACGACATAGTCCTCACCGACGCAAGCGTCTCCGACGTCCACGCCGAGTTTCTGGTCGAGCATGGCCTGTTGAAGATCAGAGACCTGCGTTCCACCAATGGCACAACTGTGGACGCGGCGGCTGTGGGCTCGGAGCCTCGGCCGCTTGGCATTGGGGGCATTCTGAAGATAGGTTCTGTCGTTCTGCGATGCGAGCGCCCGCGAGCCTTCGCGCCGTATTTACTTGTGGTACGGGGGCCCCTGTCGCTGCAGGGACAGTCGGTTCGCCTGGATGCGTCGGGCGATCGGCTGACTGTCGGCCGCGCGGAAGGCGCCGGCCACGCCGCGGATTTCTTCAACCTCCACCCGGACCCCGCCACCGCGCCGGCACACGCGGAGGTTTGGGTCGAGGAAGAAGCGGCCTGTGTCCGAGATCTGTCCGGAGCGGCCTGGGGGCGGCCACTGATGGTGGCCTCAGAGCCTGTCGGCTCAGCACAGAGGGTTCTCACCGAGGGCGATATCCTGCAGGTGGGCGACGTCAAACTGCTGTACAGGGAGAGCTAAGATGGCGGATATAGTCATTGGCCTGTTCAGATTCGTCTTCCTCGCGCTTGTTGGCGGGTTCCTGGCTATGCTTCTCTACGTGCTGTGGAAACAGCAGTGACCCGGGAGGAGCAGCCCCTGAAGGTTGCGGTTGCCACGGCAACCCGCGCCGGACGCAAGGACTTCAACGAGGATTCGGTGTTTGGGTTGGACGCGCCGCCGGTGTTCCACCCGCTTCGGGCGCTTGCTGTTGTCGCGGACGGGGTGGGGGGCGGGCAGCATGGCGCGGCGGCCAGCGCCGCGGCGGTGATGGCGCTGCGCACCCATATCTCTGGCGCGTATTCGCCGCTATGCGCCGGCGAGGCGCCGCCGCAGGGCGCCGATGTTCTACGGGATGCGCTGTATGAAGCCGATAGGCAGGTCAGCGCAGGCCCCGCGGCAGGCGGCAGCACGACCTGCGTCGCCGCCTGCGTATGCGAGGGCATGGCTTTTGTCGGCAACGTGGGCGATTCGCGCGCCTACCTTTACAGAGATGCCGTGCTCCGCCAGATCACCTCGGACGATGCCGTCGGCGAGTGGGACGTCTGGGACGACTCCGGCAATCAGTCCAGACTGACCAACTGGCTGGGCGGCATGCCGCACCCTCCGACGGTCGTCGAGCTCCCGCTGGCTCCCGGTGACGCCCTGATCTTGTGTTCTGACGGATTGTTCAGCGTGGTGGACGCCGGCCGGATAGCGGCCATCCTGGGCGAATGCGGCGGCGGACGGGAGGCCGTTGAGAGGCTTCTGGACAAGGCGCAGGTGTTCGGCGCCGAGGACGACATCTCAGTGGCCATCGTGTCGGTGGCAGCCCCCGAAGCGCCGCCCGCGCCCGAGGCTCCCGCCGCGCCCGTTGAGGAGCCCCGGGCCGTTACTGGCGGCTGGCTGATCCGGGCGGCGCTGTATGCTGCCGCCGCCAACCTTGTGCTGACCGGCGCTGTGCTTGTGGCCCTGCTTCTGCTGCTGAATGCTCTTCAGCCCTGACTTCGACATCGTGTGAGGATAGCCCGTGGAAACGTTCTCTGACCTTGAAATACTGGAAAACCTCGGACGCAAAGGCGCAATCGGCCTGTTCAAGTGCCGCGACGAAAGGGGCCGGCTCAGCCTGTTGCGCGTTGATTACGCCACGCCGGCGGACGCGCGGAAATCACCGTTGTGGCGGCAGTACGAGGCTCTGAAGAGCATTCGTCACGCCAACCTGGCCGGGCCGCTGTTCTGGACCGTCAGCGATGGGAAACTGGGCCTCGTGTATCCGTGGATCGAGGGCGAAGACCTGCGCGAGCGGCTCGAGAAGTCCGGCCCGATGAGTTTCCCTGACGCCGCGGCTGCGATGCTCGAGATCGCATCCGGCCTCCACTGCCTCCACAGCAACGGGCTCTGCCACCTCGACATCAAGCCCGAGAACATCATCGTCGCGCGCAACCGGCTGGTCATCAGCGACTACGGCTCGATGGCCGATGCAGCCAGTGTCGCGCCGCTGCAGCAGTTGTCTCTGCCCTACAGCGCCCCGGAAGTTTTGGATCCGGAACTCGGGACGGCGGGCGTGCGCTCGGACATCTGGTCGTGCGGCGTGCTGCTCTGGGAGCTGATACGCGGCTCCATGGAGTTCCCCTACAGCCCGTCGGAGGCCAACGCTGCCGACCGCTACTCCTGGCGCGAAGCAGCCTGCTACTGCCGCCCGGATGTCAGCGATCTCCCGGACGCCATTGTCCGGGCGCTTGAGGGCTGTCTGCGTGTGCCCGTCGAGGGCCGGATGGAGGCCGCCGGATTGTCGGAAGTTCTGGAGCAGCTCGTCAGCTCGGCGGACTCGCGCCAGCCCGCCCCCCGAACCGCGCCCGCTGCTGGCAGGGCCGCCCCGCCAAAGCCGGCCGCAAAGACGCTGCCGCCGCTCAAGGGCCCTCGCGACCTGTACGCCGAGCGCGAGGAGGCCCTGCAGGCCGTGCGAGCAGCCGGCGACGACGCCAGACCCTACTACAGGCTCGGGTTGGTGCTGGCCGAGGGACTCTGGCACGACGAAGCCATCGAGGCTTTTCGGGCGGCCATCAGGCTCAGCAAGCGGCACCCGCCCGCCGAACAGAGCCTGGCTGCCCTGCAGTTGGCCGGCCGGCCGGCCAGCAGGTTGCTGCGCTGCAAAGAGCGCGGTTGCGGCCACGAGTTCACGCTGACCATCGAGGAGCAGCAGCGGTTCGTGCGCGCGGGCCTGGCGCCTCCAGCGCGGTGCGCTGCCTGCCGCCAGGCCCGCAGGCAGCAGTCGCACGCTGGCGCGCCCTGGGGCTTCGTCAAGTTCTACAAGAACGCAAACGGCTTCGGCTTCATCGCAAGGCAAGACACGGCGGGGGCGGACGTGTACTTTCATATCAGCAACTGGGTGTCGCCAGATCCGCCGCGCTGCGGCGATGCCGTGGAATTCGTGCTGGTGCAGGACAACAGGGGCCAGCATGCGGAGAAGGTGGTTCGGAAGAGCGGCCAATGAAAAACGGGGCGGCTTAGCCGCCCCGCCGAAGCCGGGTAATCCTTGTTTGATTTGCGGGAAGGCTGTGACCTTCCGATGCCGATCCGATCTGTTAGTCCAGACGGGTAACCCGTGTGCTCTTGCGAGCGTGACGCCGCAGCGCCGGCCGGCTTCTGGCCATCATTATGGCACAGTCTGGCGGTTTGTCAAGTGGGCTTTGGCGGAAACTTGCCCGGAGGTTAGTGCCGCGGCCATGAGCGGGAATTCACGGGGTAGGTGCGACGCGGTGCGAAAATATCGGCCTCACTAACCCCGAATTTCTGCAAATTCGGGGGAGGTTAGTGAACAGACTGCTGGTCGCAAATCGTGCAAAAAAAGGGGTTGACAGGGGCCCTGGAAGGTGGTAGCATGAGTCAGAAATCGGGGAAAAGAGGGCCTTAGTGTCGCGGAGTACCCTTTTTCACGCTCAACGGTGGAAATGAGGAGACCCTTCTGGAGGGAATTGTCACCTACAGAAGGCCCTGGGCCTTCAAAGCTTTGTGGAAATGAGGAGACCCTTCTGGAGGGAATTGTCACGCTTCCCACGCTTGAGCACCACGCGGTGCCCACCGTGGAAATGAGGAGACCCTTCTGGAGGGAATTGTCACGAGTTTCGGAATGACCTGCCCCGGCCCGTATATCTCGTGGAAATGAGGAGAACCTTCTGGAGGGAATTGTCACACATCCACGTCCTCCGGGGTTATTTCCCAGTGGAAATGAGGAGACCCTTCTGGAGGGAATTGTCACCGAAGAAGTTACGGCTCGGGGTGTTGGGGAGTGGAAATGAGGAGACCCTTCTGGAGGGAATTGTAAGGTTGCGGATTGTCTGCGGCTGCGGGCGCCTGAGCAGAGGGCCTGGCGGGCCGGCGGTCAATTGGTGATCGCCCGCTGGTTCGCGGGGGAAGGAATCCGCGCCCGCCGCGCTTAAGCAGACGGCGTGGCCGGCAATCCCGCCGGCCGGGAGCAACATCCCACAGCGCGCGAATGGAGGGGCGCCATGCCCATGACGGACCTGATCCTTCTGGTCGGCAGCAATCCGCTGCCGAACTACGTTGTTGCGCTTCACTTCAAGCCGGACAACATCCATCTGTTCTACACCAGCGCCACGAAGCTAGTGAAGAACAATCTGGTGGATGCGCTCGTCGCTCACGGCGGTTTCGCGCCGCAAGCGCTGCATTCGCATTTCCTCAGCGACCACGCGGTCGCGCGGAAGCTGCACAGCGACTTCCAGGTCGCGGGAATCCCCCCTGGCGCGCATCTCAACTACACCGGCGGCACCAAGGCCATGGCTGTGCACCTGCACGCCGCCTGGGCTCAGGAATGCGGCACGGCGGGCGGCGCGTCCTACCTCGACGGAGACCAGCCCCGCCTCATCCTCGATGACGGGTCTATCGCCGAACTCGATGAGCCTGCCCTCACTCTGCCTGCTATCACCGAACTGCACGGCGTGGACAGGGTCCGAAGCGGCTACGGGCCCCACAGCGGCGTCCCGGCCGATGACGATGCGCGGGCAATGGCGGCGGCGGTCGCGCGCGATCGCGGGCTCCAGTGCGTCCTCTTAAAGCGTGTTCCAGAATGCAAGAAGAAGCCTCTGGATTTCTCCTTCGCCGCGTGCGGTCTGCCAAAGGACGTCCGCCTCAGCCGCACACGGGTGACGACGGCGGATGGACGCGCTCTGGCTGACGTCTGGTCGGGCTTCCTGCGCGGCGAGTGGCTCGACCACTGGGTGGCGCTGCTCCTCCGCGAATCAGGCGCCTTCCATGAAGTCGTGTTCAACGTGGAGGGCTTCCGCGAAGGCCGCCAGATGCAGATTGACGCCATTGGCCTGCAGGGGCACCGGCTGTTCCTCGTCTCCTGCACCACTTCGTCCGAGCCAGCGCGCTGCAAGACCAAGGCGTTCGAAGCCTCCATCCGCGCCGCGCAGTTCGGCGGCGGGCTGGCCCGCTCGGCCGAGGTATGCCTGCTGGACGCGGATCCGCTCGCTAATGTCCGCAAGGATCTGGCCCTCTTCTGGGAAAACCGGTCGGAGACAAACATATTCGGCATTCCGGAAATGGCCGCGTGGATCGCGGGAGATCTGTCGCCGCTGAAGGAATGGGCGAAAAAGTGAAAGGCTGAGGGTGGGGCGCCATGGCCAGGCTGTATGTCACTGAACAGGGCTCCCGGATCCATGTGGAGCGCGGCCGACTTATTGTCGAGCACGACGGGCGCATACTCGCGTCCTACCACCGGCGCCATGTTGACGCCATCTCGGTGGTGGGGCGTGTGTCTGTCTCGGCGCCGGTCATCCAGCACGGTCTCAAGGGCTTCTGCGATATCGCGTTCTTCAGCGCCACCGGCGCCTATCTCGGCCGCCTCGCCGCCGCGGAAGGCAAGAACATCCCCCTGCGCATCGCGCAGGTGCGCCTGCTTGACGACGCCCCCAGGCGCGCGCGCCTGGCCGCGACTATACTGGAAGCCAAAATCCGCAACTGCCACCGCTTCATTCTGCGCCAGAAGTGGAACGGCTGGGACGGCGACGTGGAGACGCAACTGAAGAGGCTCAAGCGCTGGGAGCGTAAGTGCCACAAGGTGGACGACCTGGCGATGCTCAGGTCGCTGGAGGGCAAGGCCGCGCGGGAGTACTTCCGGTGCCTCGGGCTGCTCGTGCAGCCCTTGTGCGAGTTCCGCGCGCGCATCCGGCGCCCGCCGGTGGGCATATTCAACNNGGCCGTCGCTGGGGCTCGACCTGGTGGAGGAGTTCCGCACGCCGGTCGCCGAGCGCCTGGCGGTCAAGCTCCTTACGCTGCGGGCCGTCGAGTTCGCCGGCATGCCCGAAGGCGTGACGACCCTGCCCGAAGCGACCCTGAAGCGCTACTTCGAATACTACGAGCACCAGATGACCAGGCCGATCAAGGCGCGCTACACCCACACGACCCTTCGGCAGGCCATCCACAAGCAGGCGGGCGAGCTGGCCTCTTACGTGCGCGGCGGGGCTTCGTACGTGCCGTTCTACTACAGGTGAGGCATGGAAAGGGCACGCACACCGGGCAACTTCGAACAGCTCTGGGATGCCTGGCTGCAGGTGCGCGAGCGCAACGCCTGCGCGGGCGTTGACGGCGTCACGGTTCGCGCCTACGAAAGGAACGCCCGGCCGTGGCTGCTGCGGCTGGCGGATGTGCTTCGCAAGGGCGCCTACCAGCCCCGTCCGCTCGTGGAGTTCAGTATTCCCAAGCCAACCGGCGGCGAACGCCTGCTGGCGATCCCCACCGTCTCCGACCGCATAGTGCAGCGGGCGGCCCTCGATGCCCTCGAACCGTTTCTCGAGCCGTCGTTCCTCACCTGCAGCTACGCCTTCCGGCGCGGGCGCTCGGTTCAGCAGGCGGTTCTGGCGGTCAGCGGGCTGCGGACGTCGGGCTACGATTGGGTTGCCCATGTGGACATCCGCGACTGCTTCGACAGCATCGACTGGCGGTTTCTGCTCGAGCGGCTCAAGCCTTTCGCGCAGCCCGCGCTGCGGCTTCTCATCCGCAAGTGGATAGAGGCGCCGAGGGTGCGCGCCGCGCGGCAGCCCGAGGGCAGGGGCATTCCGCAGGGCGGCGTCATCTCGCCTGCACTGTGCAATCTCGTGCTGACCAGCTTCGACACGGCCATCACCAGGGCCGGAATTCCCCTTGTGCGCTATGCCGACGATTGCCTGCTGTTCGCCCGCTCCGAGCGCGAGGCGCGCGGCGTGCTGCTGGTGGCGCGCGATGCGCTGAGGGAGGTCAAACTCGAGCCGAACATTCAGAAGTCGGAGGTGACGTCATTCTCGGAAGGCTTTCGCTATCTCGGCACTCTGTTTGTCAAGACCATCGTGCTGCCCTGCATCCGCGTCAAGACCGACAGCGGCAAGACCGTTTATGTGTCGGGTTACGAGGGCAACGCAGGCCCGCGCAAGCCGAAGGTGCGCGCCTACCGGGAACGGGGGCACATTACCGTTGCCGGCGGGCTGGACGAGCGGTCTCTGGAGCGGCTGGCGGCAAAGGCGATGCTCGATGAGACGCGGGGAACCTCCACCGCGCTCGGCCCGGCGCTGATGCAAGCGTACAGGCGCGAGTTGAAGAAGACAGCCGCGAAACAGAAGCAGTCCCAAGCGGCGGGTGTTGTGGCGCTGATACCGTGAAAAGCGCTGTCCGGCAAGTGGCTCCCGCGTCGCGGGGGCCTTTTTTGCGGGTGATGGCCCTGAGGTTAGTGCCGGGGGTTGACGGCCAGTCCCCGGCTCAAGATGAGACCGGATGCGACTTTTTCCGCTTCACTAACCCCGAAAAACCTCAAATCCGGGGGGGGGTTAGTGAACCAACGAAAAATCGCAAATTGAGCGTAAATAGGGCTTGACAGGCCTCCCGGGGAGTGGTATAATCACCGAAAGTTGGGGGGAAGGTCGGCCCTAGTGCCGCGCAGTACCCTTTTTCACGCTCAACGGTGGAAAAGTGGAGACCCGATTCGAGGGAATTGTCACTAGCCAGCCGCGAAGAGCAGGCTCACTTCGGGTGGAAAAGTGGAGACCCGATTCGAGGGAATTGTCACCTAGGCAAAGGTTCAACCCAGACAACCTCGGTGGAAAAGTGGAGACCCGATTCGAGGGAATTGTCACGCTCTACTGGATCATTGAACCCCAGATTGAGATGTGGAAAAGTGGAGACCCGATTCGAGGGAATTGTCACCCGTCCCCCACCATATGGATTTTGGGAGAACCGGTGGAAAAGTGGAGACCCGATTCGAGGGAATTGTCACGCAAGCTCACGGCACAAGTCAATGACCCTTGGTGGAAAAGTGGAGACCCGATTCGAGGGAATTGTCACGCGTCGGTAGCCCGACACTTTCGGGCTAGTGGAAAAGTGGAGACCCGATTCGAGGGAATTGTCACGCGCCCTTGCGCGGTCTACCGCGCTTCGCGGTGGAAAAGTGGAGACCCGATTCGAGGGAATTGTCACTCAAACCTCCCACCTCTGGAGGCGTGGAATAGTGGAAAAGTGGAGACCCGATTCGAGGGAATTGTCACCTTCCGTCAGCGGCCCATTTGTTGTCGGGTGCTGCTTGTGGAAAAGTGGAGACCCGATTCGAGGGAATTGTCACCTTGCCCTCTGTCATCCGGCAGTAGTCTTCAGTGGAAAAGTGGAGACCCGATTCGAGGGAATTGTCACGCCGATTGTGCGCTTCCGGAGAGGAATGTGTGGAAAAGTGGAGACCCGATTCGAGGGAATTGTCAC
>MTKZ01122806.1_pt1 | contig 24075 bp, 12 predicted proteins | sample 1042781 | NCBI WGS metagenome assembly MTKZ01 (sample SAMN06212207, study PRJNA360539) | anaerobic digester metagenome | biome: Wastewater treatment plant; material: sludge; isolation source: anaerobic digester fed with sludge from wastewater treatment plant | place: Denmark: WWTP Viborg ... | reverse complement strand
CACATGATTGTCGCGGGTGCAGATTCGCTGGCCGTTGACGCCGCCTGCTCACTGGTGATGGACTACCACCCCGATTACATCCCCCACTTGGCCTGGGCCGACAGCCGGGGCGTCCTCGGTACGAAGGATCGTTCCATGATCACGGTCGTTGGTGACCAGCCGTGGAAGGTTCGCTCGGACGACTTCCCCGGCGACTGGGGCATCGGCGCGGTCATGAACACGGATCACGCGGCGCCATGGATTGGCAACACNNTGAGGTCGCGGCCAACCACCAGATGATCGCCGTGTCCGGCATCGGTGATGATGCCGGCGTGGTGCAGGCGACGGCGGTGGCCACCCTCCTCGGTCCGAACCTGCTGGCCAACGGCGACTTCGAGGCAGGAGCTGCGAGTTGGACCACCTGGAAAGCTGATTGGGGCAGCGGTGAGACCTGCGATTTTGCCGATACCGAACCCGGCCACGCGGGCACCGCATGCTTGAAACTCGGAGGGCCGTCGGCCACCACCAGCTTCGGCATCTACCAACAAGTCAGCGTCCAGCCCGGCAAGACCTACCGAATCGACGCCTTGTGGAAAGGCCGCAAGCTGGCGAACGAAAACTGGTTTGAGGTGCTGCTGATCGACGGCCCCTTCTCGCTCCAGCAGGCCGACGATCCCGCGTATGTCCAAGCCAACTTCATGTTTGCATATGACAACAGCACATACGGCCTCCCTGGCCCGGTGGGAACGACTTTCGGCTGGCTCTGGACCCATGAGCAGTATGCTCCGCCTGTCGGCCAGGTGGATTGGAACAACCGTTTGGGCCGTCGGACCGCCACCGGCGACACGATGACCGTCGTGCTCAAGGCCGGCAGCACCGGCGGCGGCGTCGAGGCCTGGTTTGATGAGGTTCGCCTGACCGAGGTGCTGAGCGAGAGCCCGATCGCCCATCTGGCCAATCCTTCCGACCCGGCCGGCATGGAAATCGAGACCGATCACCTGGCGCAGGGTTCATTCCCCGCGGAACTGCGGGTATCGGTCTACGATGCCGCCCTTAACGTGGCCAGTCTCTATCGAAACGTCACCGTCAGCACCGTGCCGGAGAACCCCTTCGTTTGCGTCGATCGCATCGCCTTCGAACAAACCAGCTTCGTGGGCGACAACGCGATCAACGACACCTTCCACGTATATAACTGCGGCATGATCGGCAGTACGCTCAACTACACCATCAATTGGGACCAGCAAACCGTCGACTGGCTCACCGTCGTTCCAGATTCGGGCAATGCCGTTGAAGGATCGCCGCCGAACCCGCACACCATCTCCTACAGCGCCGGTTATCTGAAGCCGGGAACACACACCGCCCAGATCGCCGTCATCGGCAACGACAACACCGTCAACATCTCCGTCATACTCCACGTAACCACCGTGACCACGGACTTCGATGCGGACGGTGACGTCGATCAGACCGACTTCGGCCTGCTACAGGCGTGCCTGGGACAGGTTGGGACAGTACCCGCCACCTGCGAGCGCTTCGATGTCAACCACGACTCTTTCATCAACCGGTCAGATATTGAGATGCTGGTTGGCTGCTTGTCGGGCCCGGAGACCACTCCCGACCCTGACTGCGATTAGCCCATGAAGTGGGTATGACGTCCGGCGCCCCGTCCGAGACCACAGACATGAATGGCCACAGCCTGCTGGAAAAACCGAATCGCAGTCAGTGCCGACCTGCCCCAACGGGTGTCGGCGGGAGATTGCGCAACGGCGGTGGAGTCATCATCTCCGCGAATTCCTCGTAGCCGGGCACCTCGCGGATGCTGCGGGCCGGAACACCTACCACCGTGGTCAGCGGCTCAACATCACGGATGACCACCGCCCCGCCGCCGACGATCGCTTCGCAGCCGATCCGAAGGCCCTGGAGAACGGTCGCCCCAATACCCACAAATGCGCCGGCTTCGACCATCACGCGCCCTGCCAGCCGAGCGCCGGGGCAAATATGGGCGGCCGTGCCGATCATCGATTCGTGGTCCACGATGCAGCCGGTATTGAGGATAACCGAGTCGCCGATCTGGCAATGCGCGCAAACCAGCGCCCCCGCGGCAATCACCACGTTGCGTCCGATACGGACATTATGAGCCAGGTTCGCAGAGGGATGGACGGCGTTGATGAGATCGATCCCCATGGCCTCGATTTCGTCGGCGAAAGCCCGACGCACGCCGTTATCACCGATGGCCACGATAGCCCCTGTCACCCCCTGACGTTTGAGATCGGGCAAGGCCGACAGGTCGCCGAGAATGGGCACCCCATCCATCCGCCGGCCGTGAACCGCGGGGTTGGAATCAAGGAAACCAAGGACGTTGTACCGTCGGGCTCGAATCAGGATGTCAAGCACCACCCGTCCGTGGCCACCGGCCCCGACGATCACGCACGGCTTGCGGTCATGGAACGAGGTTGGGTTCATCAGTCCCCTTTATCGGACGACCGGACGGCGACCTGAACATAGTCCTTATCGGTTTCGTAGGAAGGAGGGGACCATCAGGAGAGCGAATCTCTGGCCAACTAGGGGAAAGGCTGCACGCCTTTGAGCCGATATCTACGCCACAGCGTGGTGAATGCCCCTGATTGGGAACAGACGATTTATCGTCACAATGCGATCGGTGCCACGCTCTGGTCTCCCGCATTGCGACGGGCTATGGTACGGGTACGGGTCGCTGAAAGCCCCGGACCCTGCGGGAGCAGAGGCTGTTGACCAGTCGTAACCTTCGCGTCTATAAGGGTCTTCTGAATCATCAGTTCCGCCTGCTGTTGGATAACCCGCAAGCCGGCGGGAGGAAAGGTTTCGCATAGAAATGTCTGAGCCAACCCAAATGCCGTTCGAGAACAGTGGTCGGGGGTCCCCGAAGGCCGTTCTCAGACAGGTGCTGCAAAACAGGGGATTCGTTGCCTGTGTCGCCCTGCTCGTTCTGTTTGCGGGCGGCTTTCAGTTCCTCGCAGCCATGCGAGGGTTCATCTTCGTGAAGCAGCGTGTGGACCTGAAGAAACCCTTGAACCTGCTTAGCCAGGAGCGGCTGACTGGTTACAAGTTACTCCAGCCGATCGAGATCCAATCAGACATCCTCAATCAGTTGGGGACAGATCAATACGTGCAGTGGGTCCTTCAATCGCCGGACAAGCCGGGAGAGCCGGGCAGCGGCCGAGTTCTCTCCCTGTTTGTCACGTACTACACCGGCCTTCCGGACGCGGTCCCGCATGTTCCGGAATCCTGCTACGCGGGCAGCGGGCACAAGCTGATCAAGCAGACGCCGGACGAGATCACGATCTCAAGCCAGGGGCAGCAGATCGTCGTGCCCGTGCAAGTCCTGGAATTCGCGAAGGAAAGCCAGTTCGGCCGGAACTCCCGGATTGTGCTTTACACGTTTCACGCCAACGGGCAGTTCCGGGCGGACCGGACCGCGGTTCGGTTGGCCATCGGCAGTCTGACCGACCGGTATGCCTATTTCAGCAAGGTCGAAGTGGGCATAGACCTGGATGGACCACAATTCACGAAAGAGCAGGCCGTGGCGTCGGGCAAGCGGTTTATGGAGGTTGCCATGCCGGTCCTGTTGGAGGATCATTGGCCGGACTGGGAAGCGGTCAACAGACGTTCCACGACCCGGCCGGCGGCCGTTGGGGACAAGTGACCGGCCCCGCCGCGACGCTCGAACATCCTGAGTAAGCAGATAAGCCGACAACCGCCTGTGTTGCTCGGACACAGAGGAAGAGACATCAGACATGGCAAAACGACTGAACAAACAGATGGTGCTGGGCCTGACGATCGCCTCCATGATTCTGACCACCATTGCGATGGTGGTGGTGATCAAGCTGCTGCCCCAAAGAGACCCGAAACCGGCGGCCCTGGAAGCCGAGCGTCTGGTGCGGGAGGGCGACTTTGTTGAGGCCGTGAAGAAATACCAGATCGCCGCGAGACGCGCTAAAGCCGTACAAGACCTCGATCAGTACGCCGAGTACATGGTTCTCGCGGGGGAAACGGCCCTCAAAGCCGGCTCGGCGATCGACGCTCGCCAGTGCTGGCAGGATGTGATGCTCAACGATCCGAAAAACGAGGCTGCGCCGACACATATTCTCGAGCTTCTCCTGGAGTTCGCCAAGTATGGCGGGGTACAGTGGCCCCTGTTGCAGACTGAAGCCGAGAGACTGGTCGCAATCAACAGTCAGAACGCGGTCGGGCTCCACGCTCTGGGACTGGCCCTGGTTCAGCAGCGGACAGCCAATCCCAGGTACGCCGAAGAAGGGGAAAAGCGACTCATCGAGGCCATACGGGCGGACAAAGGGAAACCCGAATACGTGAACAGGCTGGCACAGTTCTGCGTCGCGGTAGACCGGCATGATGACGCCGAGAAGCTGTACGACCAGCTCGTGGCGGAACTGGAAAACCAGCGTACGGCCGCCCCGACCGCGACCTTGCCCGCCGAGTCGGGCACAGCAACGCAACCCTCAACGGACAGCGTCGCGCGCAGGCTGGCGGAGGCTTATCTGATGCGGGGTTCGTTTCACACGTACAAGGCCGAGCGATTGCACCTCCAGGCCGCCAGCGCGGCGGCCGCTCAAGCAAGGCTCCTGGAGGCCCAGTCGGCCGAGGCCGAAGCGAAGGCCAGAGCCGATCTCGAGAGAGCCGCAGCCGCCTCGTCGGACAACGCAGACGCCCTGACCGGCCTGGCCCGGTTCTGGCAGACCAGACGGCCCCCCGGAGAAACGGAACAAGAGCGAGCCCGGAAACGGGACGAGTACCGGACTCAAGCCAAGACGTACTATGAGCAGGCGATCAAGACCGCTCCGGACACGTTCGACGCCTACCAGGGTCTGGCGCGCGTCTATCTCGGACAAAATGAGCCGGAGAAAGCCCTTGAGGTGCTCAAGCTCCGCCTCGGGCGCGGTTACAACCGCAAGCACTACCTGGCCGAGATCGACACGATCCGGATGATGAACCTCCGGGAGGATTGCTTCAAGATCAGCATGACCCGGCTGTACGCGGCGCTCCAGAAGCCCTCGACCGCTTCGGAGCGCAACCAGGCGGAGAAAGCCATCCTTGATGAGATGACCGAGTTGTACAACCAGACGGTGGCGGACACAGCCGCCGGAGAGCAGCACCAGTGGGCGCTTTTCATGAAAGGGCGCCTGCTGATGGTCGAGAACAACATCAACGGTGCCATTGCCAAGCTGGAACAGGCCGCCAAGACCTTCCAGTCGCCGCCGCCGGAACTGCGACAGACGCTGGCGAGTCTGTATCTGCGTACGCGAGCCTTCACCCCGGCCGTGACTCAACTTGAGCTGCTGGTGAGCGAATCGCCGTCCAATACCGCCGCGTGGACCATGCTGGGCGAGGCTCGGCTGCAGTCCGCCGATCCCGCGAGCCCGACCTATGCCAACACTCTGACGGCGGCGTCCAACGCGGTCAAGGAGGCCCTCAGGTACGACGCCAACAACCGGCAGGCACTTGATACACTCGCTCGGATCTACCGGGCGATGGGCGACGAGGCAAGCGCCAGGGAAGTCATCTCCCAGATGGGAATCTCGCCGCAGCAGTTGAAGCTCAGCGAAGCGATTCAGATGGTCATGCAGGCCGGCAGCGACGAAGCCAAGATCGCCAATGCCGAGAAAGTTTTGAAGGAATTGCTGGCATCCGACCCCCTGAACATGTCCGCGATCGAGATGCTCGTCAGGATTCTGAGCAATCGCCACGCGAAAGCGCAGGACGCCGAAAAACCCGGGATTGCCGACGCCATTCGCAAGATCATCGACGATGCGCGTGCCGCGGTGTCCAAGAAACTGGCCGAGGCGAGCTCGGCGACTCAACCGGCGGCCGAGCGCGAGCGCTACTCCAATATCACAAATGCCATCGAGCGGTTCGCCATCACCTCGGATCCCAACCTGAGCGACGAGGAGAAGATCCGCGGTCTGGAGCATCTGATCAAGGAAGGAGAAGACCCCTATCAGATCGCGGCCCAGTTGTTCGACGTGTACCGTCGTATCGAAAAGACCACCGCCCAGGCCGCCGAGCAGGCGACCAAGATCCTGGCGATGGATCTGCAGCCCGACCAGGGGGCCGTGGTTGAGGAGATTTTCCTGTTCGCCATCAGGAACCAGGACTGGCCGCTGGCCGAGAAGTGCATCGCCCTGGCCGCCAAGACCGGCCTGGACCCCTCTCCGAACGGACATCTCTACTGGGGCCGGCTGTTCCTGGCCAAAGCAGGTGCAGGTGTGGATTCAGACGATAACGCCAAGAAGGCGAGAGACTCGCTGCAACTGGCGGTGAACGCTTCCCCGCAACACGCGATGGCCCACGTGTGGCTCGGCTTCGCGTATGTGGGTTTGAAGCAATATGCCGACGCGAAAAGGGTGCTCGATACGGCAAGGCAGATCGACCCGCAAAACGGCCTGGCCCTCGTGGGTCTGGGCATGCTGGCCGAGGCCCAAGGCGACATCGAGACGTTGAACAGCGTCCTGAGCACCTGCGATAAAATCATCCCACAGAACCCCTGGGTACAGTCCCGGCTCGCGAGCCGCCGCGAGCAGATGGATCCCACTCAGGCCATTGCGCGACGGGAGGCGATTCGCAAGGAGAAGCCCCAGGACTTGGCAAACCTCTTGGCCCTGGCCGCTCTGTACGGTCGGGTCAACAGGCAGGACGACGCCCTGAAGGCCTATCAGGAATGCCACGCGATCGAACCCGCCAACGTCCAGGCAGCCGAGCGCTGCGCGACTCTGCTGACCCAGCGCAGGGATTTTGACGCGGCTGAGAAGGTCCTCGACAAACTCGCCCAGTCGGTCGACCAGAACGACGCGCAGCAGAAGGCGACGGTACAGCTCCTGCGGGCGGCGTTGGTCGGCAACAAATTGAAGTACCAGTACGGCGGCGTCCCTGCGAGCCAGCAGGCCGGGCTGGACAACGAATTCCTCGCAGCGGCGAAGATCAGCGACCGGCCGGAGGTCATCAACAATCTGGTGAAGTACTTCCGAATGACCGGGCGCATTGACGAAACCCTCTCCTGGCAGCGTCGATTCGTTGAGGCCGTCACCAAGCACTTCCCACAACTGGACGCGCAGAAAGAGCCTCGGATGACGCTCATTGACATGCTGCTCCAGACCGGCGACATCCAGCGCGGCCCGGAAATCGAAAAGGAGATCAGCGACTTCCGAGGGCTGTTCCCGGAGGACCACCGGGCCGACCTGTTCGAAGGCCGGCTCAACGCCATGAAAGGAGACGACGCCAAGACCATCGAGTCGTTCAGCAACTACATCAAGAACGTGCCCCAGGACGCCACGGGTTATTCTTTTCGCGGCCAGACCTACCTGTTGATCCGGCGGTGGAACGAGGGCATCAAGGATCTCCAGGAAGTGAAGCGGCTCGATCCGACCTTCCAGGACTACTCGATGCGGATTCTGCTGGCCCGGGCGTACAACGAGACTGGCCAGTTCGAGGCTGCGATCAGCGAGCTTCAATCCATCCTGGGGGAGAACAGCAACCACCTCCCGGCCATCGAGACGCTGATAGGCACCTACGAGTCCAAGGCGGTCGGTCGCCGGGCCGCAACGGACAGCCTGCTGACGGCCAGAGCCCAAGCGGATCCTCGGAACCCGCTCTGGCCCACCATACGTGCGAACGTCGCCATGAATCGCGGCCAACACGAAGAGGCCGTTCGTTTTGCGCAGGAGGCGGTCGAGAAGAGCAAGGACGCCAGCGGCGCGTACGACCCCGCGAGAATCGACTTCTTCTTCAGGCGTTGCCTGAACCTGGGCCGGTTCGATGAGCTGCTGAGTTTCGTCAAGGACAAGATGCCGCCTGCGCAGCAGACTCTGCCGATTGTTCACCTGTACGTGGCCAGCGCCCATGCCGGCAAGCATGATGCCGAAAAGGCCATTGAACACTACCTGGCCTCGCTGGAAGGGGAAGACATCGAGCTCGGCGTGGCCACCGGCATGATCCTGGCGGATATCAGCAGCGGACGGCTCACCGCGGACGCCGCCGCCGCGGCCGCCAAGAAGCGCGCGGACGCCGAACCCGACAACCGCGTCGCCAAGCTGCTTCTGCTCCTGGTTCAGAGGGACCAGCGCGAGGCTTCCGCCTCGATTCAGGCGTTCCGTGAGTTGGCGAATTCCGTCAAACCGGACAATGCCAAGGACAAGGCTATTCTGCTGTGGTTGAAGGCCCAGATGGCGGACCTCGCCCACCAGAAGACCCGGCAATATGATGAGGCCGCAAAGCTCTACAGAGAGATGATCGAACTGGATCCGAGGCAGACGGTTGCGCTGAACAATCTGGCGTACCTGCTCCTTTCGTATCTGAACGACCCGAAGGCCGCACTGCCCCATGCCGAGGCCGCCGTCGAGATCGCGCCGAACAACGGCAACGTCATCGACACCCTCGGGTGGTGCCACCTCCTGCTCAAGAACTACGACGAGGCGGTGGCGCGTCTGCGGCAGGCGACGCAGCTCGAGCCGGACGCCGCATCCATCCGCTACCATGCCGCCGAGGCGTTCTATCAGCGGGCGTCTGCTGACGGAGCCAAGAGCCGCGAGGCGGACCTCGAGGCGGCCAAGACGGAAGTGCAGCGAGCCTATGAACTGATCAGCAAGAACGGGAAAGACCCGGAGAACATCATCGGCAAGGTGATTGACCTGGGCGGCAAGCTCGGGCTTTCGCTGAACCAGCCGGCCAGCGCCCCGGCGACCGAGCCGAAACCGTGACCACAGGGACGATGCGGGCGGTTCCGCTTCGCCTGTTTTCTTGAGAGGCCTATTCAGTTCCGGAGGCTCGCCGGATTCCGGCCATCTTCCATCAGTTGAGCACGTGTCGGATGCGAGCCGGTCCACGTTCTGTGCGGCCCTGTCTGCCGGAGTGTCTACGACCGGTTGAAGAAGAGTCGGCATTGCCTCCGATGGCTCGTTGCGGCCCGACAGAATTTGCGAAAAAGTTTTTGACAAGCGCGATTCCTGGTGTATATTGTGAATGACCTGATCCTGGGAGACACGGTGTTCCGATCAAGGCATAGGAGCCAGAAAATGATTTCGGCACTGAAAGGACAATCCAGCAGACGGACAAACGGTCATGAAAACCGTCCCGCCTGCGTCCTGACCTCGGATGCGGGAGGTGTGCCGTAGGGTTGACGTGGCATCGGCATTGATGCGATGAGCCCTGCGGCCATAGAAGGTTGCAGGGTTTTTTGTTGGCATTTCGGCTCTGCAATCCCTTCAGCATGCGAATGAGGTCTGACGGCACCGACCGTTCCTGGCGGATCGATGGTGTCGGCAGGGGCGGTGCGCGCAGCCCGTGAATGAAATGCCGGAGAAACAGTGCAAGAACGGAGCAAGCCGTGATCAACCTGAGTGACATCTGGATGCTGTTGGGCATCATCGTCGGGCTCAGGGTACTGCTGAGGTGCCGGAGCGCCCGAAGAGGGCAAAGGGCCGGGCTGCCGACTCCGCAACCGGGCGGGCAGGCAGCAGGATTGGCCGGCGGCCGGGATGCACAGGCCGTCGTCGGTCGAGGCCCGGTGAAAGAGAGGACAACCATGTGCGAGCCGAGAATGATTCTGCAACAGATGATCGCCTTCCTTGAGGCGAGACAGGTCAACTACAGGCTGAATGGCGACCAGACCGTCATTGAGATCTGGTTCACCTGTGCAACCGCCAAGGTCCTGGTGACGGTCTCGGTGCATCCGTCCGGGACCCTTTGCGTGGTGACGCACGTGCCGGTAGTGATCCCCGAGGGCCGCAGGACGGCCATGGCCGAACTGATCGCCAGGATCAACTACGACCTGCTCGTTGGTGGATTCGCTCTGAATCTGTCCGACGGTAACCTGCACTTCAGGATTACCATGCCGCTGGCCGACGCCGAGCTGACGCAGGAGCAGTTCGATCGCCTGATCGGCACTTCGCTGTGGACCGTCGAAAGGTACTTCAAGGCGGTATGCAGGCTTCTGTATGGTGGTGACCTCTCACCTGCGGAAGCTGTGGCCGAGGTCGAAATGGCTGACTGACCGTCGCCTGCGGGCGGTCAGTCCGCCCGCTTCTCCGTGAGTCTGTCCAGCGGATTCCGTCCTGATCACACACACGCGAAACGAGGATCGGCACGCGAAGCGGCCTTTTCACTTCCGGAGGCTGGCCAGATTCCGGCCGTTCTCCGTCAGTTGAGCACCTTCGGAAGCGACCCGCCCCATTCTGCCCTTTGACGCCGCCTTATCCTGATGCCATTCACGAACATACCTTCTTCCGCATGCCTTCTTGATCCCGCAATGCCTATGGGCCTGCGACAATTGAACGACCCTTGGTGTTGTTGGCCTCATTGGTTTCCGCGATCTCGCTGTCGGCATCCGCTTTGACGAGAACGTAATAGACGGTGCGAACGGCAAGAGGCGGCACGGTGACCTGGAATGAACGGGAGGCGGATTGGCCGGCACCCAGGCCGGCAATGCTGGAACTGCCGATCTCCAGGTCGGCGGCGTCGATCGCGGAGTTGGTGGACCAGTAGAGTCGCACGACAAACGCTCCGGCAGGGCTCGAGGTCAAGCCGTTGCTGAACACCGCGGTGACGGTGATGGCCTGGTCTGTCGTACCGCTACTCGGGGCCGTCAGAGTCGGAACACTCAAGTCGGGACCGATCTTGATCGGCCGAGTGGTCATGTTGTTGGTTTCGCTGATCTCCGAGATCACGGCATCGTCCGCGTCCGCCTTGGCGATGATGTAGTATGTGGCCGGGGCGGTGTCGAGGGGCACGGCCAGCGTCGCTTGGCACAGGGTCGTCTGGCCGGGGGCCAGTCCGGCCACGCTGCACGCTCCGATCTCCAGATCAATCGGGTCAAGTAGGCTGTTGGCAGACCAGTACAGCCGCGTGACAAATGCACCCGCGGGGCTGGCGGTCGGGCCGTTCTTGGTCGTCGCCATGATGGTGATGGTCTGGCCGGTACCGCTTGTGGTCGGAGCTGACAGCGTCGGCACACTCAGGTCGGAGCCGATCTTGATCAACAGGCTCTTGACGTTGTTGGTCTCACTGATCTCCGAGGGCACGGCATCGCCTTCGTCCGCATAGGCGATGATGTAGTACGCGGCCGGGGGAGTGTCGAGCGGGATGGCCAGCGTCGCCTGGCATCCGGTCGACTGGCCGGGGGCCAGACCGGCCACGCTACAACTCCCGATCCCGGTGTCATCGGAATCAAGCATGTTGTCCGTGGACAAGTATAGCCCGGTCACAAATGGGCCCGCGGGGCTGGCCGTCGGGCCGTTCTTGATGGTTGCGGTGACGGTGATGGTCTGGCCGGCACCGCTCGCGCTCGGGGCCGTCAGGCTCGGAACACTCAGGTCGGCGCCGATCTTGATCAACAGGCTCTTCACGTTGTTGGTTTCGCTGAGCTCCGAAGGCACGGCATCGTCATCGTCCGCCCTGGCGATGATGTAGTGGGCAGCCGGGGCGATGTCGGGCGAAATGGTCAATGTCTTCTGGCACTCGGTCGACTGGCCGGGCTCCAGGCCGGCCGCGCTGCAGGTTTCGATCTCGGCGTCGCCGGAATCGAGGATGTTGTCGGTGGACCAGTACAGCCGCGTCACAAATGCCCCCGCAGGGCTGGCGACGGTGCCGTTCTGGATGGTTGCGATGATGGTGAAGGTCTGGCCGACGCCGCTCTCACTCGGGCCAGTCAAGGTGGTGACGGCCAGGTCCGAACCGACCTTGACCAGCAGAGTCCGGACATTGTTGGACTCGCTGATCTCCGAGGGCACGGTATTGTCAGCATCCGCCTTGGCGATGACGTAGTACGAAGCGGGAGCGGTGTCGAGCGGGATGAGCCGCGTGATCCGACATTCGATTGACTGGCCGGGGTTCAGGCCGGCCACGCTGCACGCCCCGATTTCGGAATCGCCGGAATCGAGCGTGGTGTCGGCGGACCAGTACAGCCGAGTGAAGTACGGCCCCGTGGGGCTCGCGGTCGTACCGTTCTTGACCGTCGCGGTGACGGTGATGGTCTGGCCCGCCCCGCTGGTGGATGGGCCGGTCAGGGACGAAACGCTCAGGTCCGGGCCGATGTTGATCAACATCGTCCTGTGATTGTTGGTTTCGCTAATCTCTGAAGGGACAGTGTCTTCGGTGTCGGCCTTCACGATGATGTAGTACGGCGACGGGGCGGTGTCCGGGGGAATGGTCAGCGTCTTCCAGCATTCGATCGACTCGCCTGGAGCCAGACCGGCCATACTGCACGTTTCGATGACTGAGTCCCCGGAATCGAGGATGTTGTCTGTAGACCAGTACAACCGCGTGAGGAACGCCCCGGTGGGGCTGGCGGTCTCACCGTTCTTGATGATCGCGGTGATGGTAATGGTCTGACCCGCTCCGCTGAGGGATGGGGCGGTCAGCGACAACACGCTCAGGTCCGGCCCGACAGTGAACGATCTATAGCCTGTGTTGTTTGTCTCGCTGGTCTCCGCCACCGCGTCATCGGCGTCCGCCTTGGCGAAAACGTAGTATCTTGCCGGAGCGGTGTCGAGCGGGAGGGTCAGCGTCGTCTGGCACGCAGTCGACTGGCCCGGCTCCAGGCCGGCCGCGCTGCAGGTTTCAATCTCCAAGTCACCGGGATCGAGGGTGTTGTCGGTGGACCAGTACAGCCGCGTGAAGAACGCTCCCGTGGGGCTGGCCGTCGTGTCGTTCTTCACCGTTGCGGTCACGGTGACGGTCTGGCCCGCCCCGCTGGAAAGCGGGCCAGCCACGTATGACACGGTGAGGTCCGGACCGACCTTGATGATCAGGGTCCTGGTGTTGTTGTCCTCGTTGCTCTCCGTGACGTCGCCGTCCGCGTCCGCCCTGGCGATCAGATAGTAGGTACCGGCCGCGGTATCGGGGGCGATGGCCACGGGGATGGTGCACGAACTGGACTGGCCGGTGTCGAGAGCGGGCACGCCGCATCCGCCGACCTCGATGTCACCGGCGTCGAGGGTGTCATCGTTCGACCAGTAGAGCTGGGTAAAGGAGGCATTGGCCAGGGTGGAACTCGTACCGTTGCGGGTCGTGATGGTGAAGGTGGCAGTCTGGCCCGCGCCGCGCGTGCTCGGACCGGTCAGGGCCGAAATGGTCAGGTCCCCGCTGATCACTGCCACCTGAACCGAGCAGCAGGTACTGTTCACACAGCCGTCCGCTACATTCATCGAACGGGCGTAATAGGTGGTGGTCTGGGTGGGCGACACGGTGGGCGAGGGCCCGCCGGGCACGGGCATGCCGCCGCAACTGTCGGTAAACCATTCGACGGTGTCGCTGCCGCCGGGGGTGGCGATGAGGACCGCTGATTCCCCGAGGTAAACGGAATCGGGGCTCGCCTGGCAGTTGATGAGCGGCTGGCAGCTTTCGCAATCCACGTGCAGGGTGACGGCGACTGCTGGCTCGTCCGGATCGTTGCTGTAGACCGTCAGCGTGCCGTCGAGGGCGGTTCCCACGCACTGGCCGCAGGCGGTCACGGAGACCGGCTGGTAGGCTCCAGCAGGGATGGTAAACGGAGCGGCCGGCGCAACATGAGCCCAGGACGGCGCTTCGATGGCACTGATTTGAAGCGATGCCGAGCCGGTGTTCGAGATAATGATGCAGTTTCCGCCTTCTCTGGCACATTGGGCCGCGGCGGCACCGTTGATCAAACCGTAACCGTGGTATGGGTCGTAGCCCAGCGTGTCTTCGCCGGGGGCGCCAACCTGGTCCTGGGCGGTCGATTCAATGCAACTGCGGATCTGGCTGGCGGTCAAGGCGGTCTTGATGTGCTTGAGCAAAGCGGCGAGACCGGCGACGTGCGGCGTCGCGGCGCTCGTGCCGTTGAAGTAGTTGATGTAGGAGGTGTTGGAGAAGCTGCCGAGCGTCAGGATCGAGTCCCAGAGGCCGAGGTCGCCCTGGCCGGGGGCACAGACATCCAGCGTGCTGCCGTAATTGCTGCCCCACCACCACCTCGGCGGCTGGACGCGGATGCCATCCTGATCGACGGCTCCCACTTGCATGCAGTAAGGCAGTGCTCCGGGATAGGTGTTCTCCGCCGGGCCATCATCGTTGCCGGCGGCGGCGCAGACCACCACGCCGTGCGCCTGGGCGTAATTGATTGCGTCGACCTCTTCAGGATAGGGCTCGGAGTAGTTTCCACCGATGCTCAGGCTGATCACGTTCGCGCCGTGATCGACTCCCCAGAAGATGCCGTCCGTGTAGTTGGCGATATAGACATTGGTGCCATCGGTGTAATAGCCGTTGACCGGGATGATGGTAACCGGGGCGATGCCGGCGACCAGCAGGCCGTTGCCGCGGATGGCACCGAAGATACCGGCGCAGGCGGTTCCGTGGCCGTCCGGGTCGTCGTTGTTGGGATCGGTATCGGCGAAGGCGTCGCCGTTGTCGAGATAGACATCCGCAGGATCGGCGGTTCTGCCGACCAGTTCGGAGTGCGTGATGCGCACGCCGCTGTCAACCAAGCAGACGCGGACCGTCCCGAGCGTGTTGCCGCTGACATCCCAGCCCGCGGGCATGTTCACCAGGGGCAGGTTCCACATTCGCGGATAGAGCGGGTCATTCGGGACGGCCGTCATCCGGACGAGCGGGCTCGGCGTGGCGTACACGACATCCGGGTGTTTCATTAGTTCCAGGCAGACCGCTCGCACGTCGGTGCCCGGTGCGAGCCGTGCGTGGAAAATGCCCATGGGGTCGGCGGGCGCANNGGCCAGCGCTCGGGACACGGCCGGCACGCGGTTGGCGTCCAATACTCGTCCGCCCGCAATGGCGGCCGCGTCGGCCCTCAGTTGGGCGTGAGCGTTCACGGTTCGCAGAGCCTTCGCATGGCCGGAAACCTGAGGCCGCAGCCCGCGAACGGCGGCCGGCAGCCAGGCCAGACCAGCAGGCCCGGTGTTGTCCACCCATCGTCCGCGATCCCGCGGAGCGATCGTCATCCGCCCCGCGTGGAGAGCGGCCGCTTTGGCAGCCTTGAATCGGATGGTGATCTGGTCAGGCTGGATGGTCCCCAAAACGGCTTTCGGGTCAGAGAGGTCGAGCGTCTCCGGGGGGGCCGCTTCCGGTTCGCTCAGCACGCTGCCCTCAGGCAGACCGCCCCCATCTGCGGTGGCCGTGCAGTTGATGGTCAGGGACGCCGGTTGGACGCTCAGATCGCCGCTTGCGGCCGGGCACTCGACACAAATCGCGCCTGCCACCAGGAGGATGGGCAGCAAGCAGGACCAGAGGAAGCCCGGAGTGCGGGACGGCAACAATGCCTGTCTTCTCAAAGCTATCATGACTCTCTCTCCCAGATTTGAACCACTGGCTCAATGACAACAACAGGGGGATTGGGTATCCGCCGCTCTCGCCCGCATCCCTGCCTCAAAAACCAGCAGAGCCCCTCGGAATTGATCCACCATCGCTCTCAGTAACACGCTTAGATGGCGTCTGTCAAGTGGCAAAAAAAATTCTCCGTTATCGGACGAAGTGCCCAGACGAGCCGTCGTCAGCTTGCCTGGTATTCGCCTCCTTCGATGCTTGAGCCCGCCGCGAAACCTGCCACATAGTGATAAGAAGTTATTTGGATTACTTGACAGTCTTTGTACATCTATCCGACAAAACTGGCATTGCGCTGGGCCCGGTCTTGACGCCAATGGAGACGAGCCGAAGCCGCGGCGGTCAGTTGCTTGATTCGTCAGCCAGACAGAGGCAGCGCATCCGTTGACGGCTTCAATGATGGTCCCGTCGCCGGCCCCTTCCGCCGCCTGCATCGCGCCCCTCTGAGACAGCCAATGGCCGGCGGCACATGCCTGGTTTCCCACGATGCCGGAAAACGGGCACTGTAAAACCGCGCGTCGGCTCGCCGGGTGACTTCTTGGCGCCGGATCTTCGATGGATTGACCCTCATTCCGGCGGATCGTTGCTGCCAGTTGACGCAGGACGTGATCTGGCGAAACTGTCCTGCCTATGAGCGACACGAACCTGAACACCGCCGTCCCAACAGCCGCTGCTGCCGTCTCGGAGGCTTCGGGCGGCACGTTGGCAGCTTCGGGGGCGAACCAGACGCCGACTCCGGCCGTCTTGGCCGAACCTCGGCGCGATTTCTTGCCGGCGGCGGACAAGGTGCTGATCATTGGCCTGGACGGAGCCACCTTCGACATCCTCACGCCGATGATGGACTCCGGGCGGATGCCCAACCTCACCCGACTGGTGAAAGAAGGCAGTTCCGGCATCCTGTATTCGACCCAGCCCCCCATCACACCCGCGGCGTGGACCACCTTCATGACCGGCAAGGGACCGGGGCGGCATGGCATTGTGGATTTCGAGCGATATGACGTCGCGACCGGCAAGCTGTCGTTCAACAGCACCTATGAGATCCGCGAGCGGACGATCTGGGAGATCCTCGGCGAGAAAGGCTTCCGCGCCGGCGCCATTCACGTACCCATGACCTACCCCCCCCGGAAGGTCAACGGCTTCATGGTCTCGGGTTTTGAAACACCGAGCATCGCCGCCGAATTCACCTGGCCGCCGGAGCTCAGNNCAGGAGATTCTGCGACGGTGGCCCCACTACAGCTATCGCGCCGACTGGAAACGACGCGTGTTCGGTCGAGACGAGGCTCTGCGGCGCAACCTTCGCCATATCGAACGGAGCTTTCACCAGGGTGCCGAGTTGACGACGTTTTGCGGCGAGCGATACGGCTGGGATGTCCTGATGGTGTTGTTCAAACTGGTCGACAACCTCCAGCACAAGACGTGGAAGTATCTTGACCCCAAGACCTCCTCGCGATACCCACATGAGGCCGAGCTGGCCGCCAACTGCTTCGTCGAGCTCGACAAGGCACTCGGTACGCTCTTTGAGTACGCCCGCAGGCACTCGGCGTCGATCCTGATGATGTCCGACCACGGCCACGGCAGCCTCGACGGCAAAGCCCAGCCCAACCTGCTGCTCAAGCAGTGGGGATACCTCAAGATCCGGAGCAGCACCGTCCAGATTCGTCGCAGGCTCTCGAAAACCGCCGACCGCCTTTTCGGCCGAACGCNNGGCATCGAACACGAACTGGTGGTCGACTGGGCACAGACGCGGGCGTGCGTCATCCATGCCGGCATGAACGGGTTCCTCTACATCAGGCTCAAGGGCCGTCAACCCAACGGCGTCGTCGAGCCGTCGGACTACGAGAACCAGCGAGATGACCTGCGAAACCGCTTCGTGGCGGCCACCTGCACCGATCCTGCCGGCCGCGAAATCCGCATCTTCCCGGAGGTGCACAAGCCCGAGGAGCTCTATGGCTGCAGCCGCGAGGAACAGCCCTGGATGCCCGATCTGCTGCTCGTCCCGCAGCCCGGCCTGGCCGTTGTCCGCAGGATCCTCGGCCGTCAGCCGGTGCGATGGTCATCGTTGCGGCGACTGGAGGGCACGCATCGGGTCGAAGGCATTCTGATCGCCAACGGCCCCCACATCCGACAAGGCGGCGCGGCCACGGGACGCATNNACGACACTGCTGGCGGCGATGGGGCTCAAGGTGCCGTCCGACATGGAAGGCAGCGTGCTGACGGACCTGTTCGCCCAAACACCTACGGTCGAATACGAACTGCCCCAGACTGCGGAATGGACACAGCAGGAAGGCGTGTACTCGGAGGCCGAGAAGGAGATCCTGACGCGGCGACTGACCGAGTTGGGGTATCTTGAATAGCGGGTGCAGAAACCAGCCGCCAGCCGGATCATTCAAAGCAATCCGGCGGAGGCACACCGTTCATCCCGCTGTAGCATGTCTGAAGCATCGCGAAGTCGGACTGGTCCACATCGCCGTCCCCGTCCAGGTCCTTGTGATCGCAGCCGGCCGCCGCCGTGACGCCGGGAGCCGAGGCACACGCTTCCCACTCCGTCAGGTCAAACGCATCGACGTCTTCGTCGTGATCGTAGTCGCCGGTGATCACCGCCGAGATCCCGGTGACCAGCAAGGCATAGTTTTGCAGGCCATTGGCCAGGCCGCCCTTGTGCGACACCTGAATGGTGTACGATCCCGGCACCGGCGAAGAGACCAGGATCTGCTCAACATTGTCCCGCGTGTTGTCGCCGGTCGCGGCCGGCGATACCGGCGACGCAGGATCCAAAACATACGGCATGTGCACGGTCACGCCGTCGGGAGCGACCACTCTGAGATCGAGATCATTCACCAGGCAGGGCGAGGTGTCGTCCAGGCCGGTTCGCGGCGTGCCCGGGGGGTCGGTCCAGCAAAGGGTGACCCTGAGCGCACGCGTACCCTCGCACACACCGGCGTACGACGCGGACGGCTGGGCCGGATTGAGCAAGCCGCTGACCATCCGCTGTGTGGCCGGGGCTCTCTGGTGCAGCAGCAACTGCTCGGCCGCGGCCTCCACGTTAACCAGCCCCCAGCCGGTCTGGTAGTCCGGGCCGGCCGTCTGCAAGTCGTCGGCCGTGTGAATCATGAGCCCTCTGAGCATGTCGGACCGCATATACTGACCCGGGAACAACCTGGCGTAGTACTCGACCAGAAGAGCGGCCGAGCCACAGACCACGGCCGTCGCCATGCTTGTCCCGCTGTAGCTGGCGTAGGAGGCATCGCCGGCCGCCGTGCAGGAATTCAGAGTCATACCGGAGGCAACAAGGTCAGGCTTGATCCGCCCGTCGTCGGTTGGTCCCCACGATGTGAATGGTGTCATGGTCGCCAGGGACAACTGCCGCTGCCCCCCATAGACGGCATCGGAGACACCTCCCACGACCATGACGTTCTTCGCGGTGCTCGGGCTCGCCAGGGTATCGTACCCTCCTGCGTCCCAGTCGTCCGGGAAAGGGTCGGTTTCCGGGTCGTATGACTTGGTGCGCCACTGATCATCGAGCCGGTACTTGAAGGTGCCTCCCGCCGCGGGTACCGGGTCGTCCCTCTCGTTGCCCGCGGCCTTGACGGGCAGGTAGTACGGAGCGTCGTAACAGAGCTCATCCCATTGCTGCGTGAGTTCGTCGTATTGGCCAAAATAGCTGGACTCCCGCTCGCCCCACGTCCCATGCCACCGGAAGCCGTCCGAGCCGTTATCCCAGCCGGCCGCGTAGACGTATGAATGATTCGAGATCTGAATCGCTTCCGACTGTCCCGGCACGGCCATCGCGCGGGCGGTCATCTCGCCGAGATCGCTGGTCCATTCATAGGAATCGATGCCCGCGCTCGGGGCCATGCCGATGGCACCGGGGTTCACCCCCGTCGCACCGATGGTTCCCGCCACGTGAGTGGCGTGATCGAACGGAGAGCTGCCGTCCCGGATTGAAACCCGACCGGTCAGCTCCTGGTGGGTGGTACGAACCGCGCCGCCGTCCCAGACACCAACGACGACACCCAGACCGTTGAGATAATAGGGAAAGGTGTTTCGGACCAGATCTGCCGCGGCCGTGATGCCGGCATCACTATTGGCCGTCTGACAAAGGTAGACTCTGCCGCCACGAATCACCATGAGTTCGCTGACGACGTTTCCGTGTTGTGTCCGGGGCGACCATCCGTGGCGGCTTGCGGAAGCCCACGCGGCCTTCTTGGCATCGAGAGCCTGCTCGGTCAAGAACCGGGCTTTTTCGGCTCTCATCTTGAGAAACTCTTTCTCCGACAGCGGCCGGGACTGAGCCTGCAAGCCGCCCGAACCCAGGAGGCAAAGCCCGATGGCGACGGCGGGGACAGTCAGCGTCCTCATTTGTCCCTCACGTTGAGCCGAGCCGCTCCAGGCGAGTTCACTTCCTCAAGGAGCCGGACGTGTTCAGTCTTGACAAGCATCCATTCCCCCTTGAAGAGAGGCCGCCGCGTTCAGACCATCACCATTCATTATAGCATGAGAGGCATCGGGCCATGCCTGTAAGGCACCGGGCCGCCCTGTCGGCGTGATTCCGGGGAGTATCAGATCCGCAGAAAGTGAAACAGGCACGGCACTTGAGATGCCCGCTGAAACCCTTACAGCACCGGCGTCCGGCCGGTGTGCACCCGAAATGCCGGCATGAACAACGGGGGCCGTGGCCGTCGTCTGATGTACGCTCGTGCCCCTGCCGGACAACCCCGTCTCGCCTGGAGCACGGCAGGGCTCGCGTTCCCGGACGCTGCGGGGCCCCGGGACTTCGCTGAATGTCGGCTCTCGCGGTCAGCAGCCTCGTCGCCTCACGACCAGCCGCAGCACACAGAGTCCGATCAACCCAACGGCCATCAGTTGGGCGGCGCCGGCGCCACACGGGATGGTGCGCCCGGATGAAGGCAGATCTTGCACCGAGTCATCGTTGGCCGGAGCCGCGGTCTGGTTATCGGCCGGTATGATCTGATCCTTTTTGCCTGCCGGCACCGCGGAGCCATCACAGACGTCGCCGATTCCGTCTCCATCCGCATCCAATTGATCCGCGTTCGCGACATCCGGACAGTTGTCGCACTCATCACCGACCTGGTCGCCGTCCGAATCCAATTGGTCTTCGTTGGGGACCCCGACACACTTGTCACACACGTCGCCGACGCCGTCGTCATCGGCATCGTCCTGGGTCGGATCATAGATGCTCGGGCACCTGTCGCAGACATCCCCCACGCCGTCTTTGTCGCTGTCCTTCTGGTTGGCGTTGGCCGCCGCCGGGCAATTGTCCAGGCAATTGAGTTTGCCATCCTTGTCACTGTCTACATCAGCCACGCCACATCCACAGACGCCCGGCTGGACCTTGTTCGGGTCCACGTCGCAGACATCCTGGCAGTCTGGCGTGCCGTCCCCGTCCCGGTCTCGATCGAGCGTTCCGCATCCGCNNCTAACTTGCCGGGCACGCTCTTGTAAGGATCATCGGGGCATTCATCGACGCAGTCGATCTTGCCGTCGAAGTCCACGTCCTTCTCGAGCAGGCCGCAACCGCAAAGCCCCGGGTCCTTCTTGTTAGGATCATTCGGACAGTTGTCGACGGCGCAAATATTGACCGGGAAGCCCGGGTCGCCGAATCCGTCGCCGTCTGAATCCGTGCACGTGTCGCAGACGTCGCCGAAGAGGTCGTCGTCGGCATTGGACTGATCCGCGTTCGGAGTCTGCGGGCAGTTATCCTGAGGACAGGTGTTGCCCGCATACCCGGGATCACCGGCGCCGTCGCCATCCGCATCGGTGCAGGCGTCGCATTCGTCGCCAACCTGGTCCTTGTCCTTGTCCCGCTGACCGGGGTTGGGTATTTGCGGGCAGTTGTCGCACGCGTCCCCGAGCTTGTCCGAGTCCGAGTTGGTCTGTTCCGGATTCGCCGCATTCAGGCAGTTGTCGCAGGCGTCGCCCACAGCGTCCCCGTCGGCATCCTGCTGGAAAGGATTCACCACCTCGACGCAGTTGTCGCAGGCGTCGCCGATGCCGTCCTCATCATCGTCCAACTGATCAAGGTTCTGCACCGAAGGACAATTGTCGCAGGCATCGCCCACTCCGTCATCGTCTCCGTCGAGTTGGTCGGGGTTGAGTGTCAGCGGGCAGTTGTCACAGCCGTTGCCCAGGCCGTCGCGGTCGGTGTCCAGTTGATCGGGATTCGGAACCGCCAGACAGTTGTCGCAGAGGTCGCCCACGCCNNCAACCGTCGGGCAGTTGTCGCAGGCATCGCCCAGGGCGTCCTGATCGCGATTCCGCTGGTCCGGGTTGGGCACCGTCTGGCAGTTGTCGCAGGCGTCGCCGATCCCGTCGCCGTCGGGATCGGGCAATGCATTGACCTGCTGCGTAAAGTCAACCTCGTCGTCTCCTTCAGCGGCCGTTATGGACAGCAGCAGCGGAATCGCCTGACACGTGGGATGGCCTGCGGCAAGTGTGATCTTGAACGGGCTGGCGTTGGCGCCCTGTGCTTCGGTCGGAAGATCCGGATAGCTCTGCGTCGCGTTGCCGGCCACCACGGTCACCGTCGGCAACGAGCACGAAAGCGTCGCGGAGACGTTTGTGGCATCGCCGCCGACGTTTTGCAGGGCGATCGTGAGGTAGACGGTCTCGCCCGGCTCCACGGAACCGTCGCCGTCGCCGCCCGTCGAGTCGTCAATGACCGGGGCGCCGCTCAGCTTGAAACTCGGGCCGCTGTAGCAGGCAAACACCTCGAAATCGTCCACGTACCATCCGCTGCCTGTGCCGTACAACGAGTCGCGGCCGAAGTTGAACCGGAACTGAATTCTGTCTCCCGCCTTGAGCGTGTCCGGCAGCGTGAACACCGACTTGCCCCATCCGCCTGAGGCCCCGGTCCAGGCGACCTGACCGGCCATGGGGTTGTCGTTGTATGAATAGTCGGCTCTTGCCAGGCTGCCGGTGTACGAATTGTGCGTAAAGGAGGTGACGAGTGTCCACGCACCTCCGTTGACGCGGATACTCATGTTACCGCCGTCCCACCATTCCTCGACGTTGAAGTAGTGGGCGAAGACCACTCCGAGTTGCAGGACGCCGGTGGGAATGGTGATTTCCGGGCTGCTCAAGGCGTGCTGGGCGGCGCCGTTGGGGTTGGACGGATCAGGGCAGTACCAGCCCTTGCCAGAGCGGCCAGGCATGCTGCCGCGCCATTGCCAGCCGCCGCTCCCGCCCGTCCAGCCACCGTCCGTGCTCTCGAAGCTCTCGGAGTAGAGCACCACGCGATCTGCACAGAGGGCCGGCTCCTCGCGAGAAAAGACATCGCCGCAACGCCCGGGGGTGTCCATCTGAACCGCTCGCAGGGCATTGTCCACCTCCTGCGCATCGGCGGCGGTGAAGGTCGAATCTGAGGCCAGTCCCGTCCGCGGGTCCGGCGGCTTGGTGCCTACGAGATCCTGGGCCGCCTGATTGAATGCCAGGTAGGCATCCTGGAAATCGGAGAGCGTTGTCAGGTACTTGGTCAGCGCCCGGTACCAGACGGCCCCGGCCTTGATCGGTCCGATGCCCGTCACCGTTATGCCGTTGAAGCTGCCGCCATCCGTTGCCAGCTGGAAGGCGTGATTGGGGATCCCACTGCCGCTGTGAACGCCGCCGTTGTCTTCAGCCATGCAGACCTGATAGGGACTCTGGCCATCGTCCGGATCGCCGAAGCAGGTCGGATCGAACATATCCCGAAGCGATCCGCCGAACGTGTCGGCATCCTCACCCATCGACCAGCGAACGCCGTCAACATAACCCGGGTAGAAGCTGCACCGAGTGCGAAGGTCGTTCGGCGCATCCTGTCCGGGCCCCGTCGGGTGCGTCGGCCAGTTCGGCGGGCCACCTGGCGCTCCTGGGAGCGCAGCATCGCCGTTGAAGAGGTCCACCAACTCACCGAAAACGTCGGAAAACGATTCGTTCAACTGTCCGGGCTGGTTCTGGTAGATGAGGTCGGCGCTGTGTTCCGTGACACCATGCACCATTTCGTGAGCCATGATATCATCGGTGACGGTGCCCGGACAGAAGACCATCTCCTGCCCGTNNGAAAGCCCGGTAAAAGTAATCATACACGTCGCCGGCGTAGTCGTAACCCCGGTTCGCATCCTCAAGTGAACAGGGAGGATCACCCTCGGAGCGAATCAAGGTCGCGGCCGACAGGTCATAGTACCCGTGTGCGTCGTAGATCTTTCGATTCCGGCTGGTCTGAATCATGTTCCAATGATCGAGAATCTCACCGGTCCGAGCATCAACAAGTACCGCTTCTCGCAAGACAACCGAAATATCCCTGACAATGATGTAATAGGCCAACCTCGCCCCCGTCGCTCGGCCCCCGTACCAGGCCGGATTGACCACGACCAGTTCGGCATGCTCGATGGTCGGCGTCCCTTTGTTGGCGAGGCGAATGGCGGCGGCCTCGGCGTCCGCCATCTTCACCACCGGCGTCACGGCCAGGTCTTCAGGCACGGGAAGGAAGTCGCCGTTGGCGGCGTAGACCCGGCCGGCGGCGTCTTCGTGAACCTTCACGACGCCGCCGAACACACGGACACCCTTGTGATACTGCCGATAGGTGGTGTGCGCGAATCCCAGGGAATCCGCGTCGATCCGCAAGGGCGTCAATTGGGTGCTCGGGTTCACAATGCCGAAGGCCTTGCCGTGCACCTCGAGAAACGTCATGGCGGGATCCTGCGCGGCCCCGCCCGCCGGCGCGGGCTGGATCGCTGCAGCGCCGGTGACGGTCAGAAAAGAGACCCTGCC
>MTKZ01000330.1_pt1 | contig 24090 bp, 26 predicted proteins | sample 1042781 | NCBI WGS metagenome assembly MTKZ01 (sample SAMN06212207, study PRJNA360539) | anaerobic digester metagenome | biome: Wastewater treatment plant; material: sludge; isolation source: anaerobic digester fed with sludge from wastewater treatment plant | place: Denmark: WWTP Viborg ... | reverse complement strand
TAAGGATGATCAGAGTGAGAGGAATCCTGCAATTATTCCGTATGACTTTCATTATCAGATAAACGAAGCCACCCTCCTTTTCAATGAAAAATTCAGTGATACAATCTTTACGGCGAACCGGGAATTTGAGGTTAATCCCAGGTATATTTTTTATATCGCCAATGATAAACTGGCCTGGGAAGTGTGGCGTGATAATGCAATGTTTGATATATCCGGAGGTCCGCCTGCCGGATATTGGATGCAGTCTTTCAGCGAGACTGACCGGTTTTTGTTCTTGATGTTGGTATCGCACAAGGGTCCGCAGGTCCTGGTTACCAATGACAGGAATACAGGTGCAACTGAAATGAATACTTTGAAGGAGTTCAAAAGAGCGTATACCAGGGTTTATTTGAAAAATGATATTGATAATCTAATACCATTTGCACCTGTAAATGAAAATGGATACTTTATCTCGTCCGGGAATTGCATGTACAGTATAGTTGATGGAGATGAATTTTCAAGATACTACCGCAACGCTTCCGAGGCAACAAGGAATGACACAAAATACCTTCGGCAAATGGCTCCAATATTGGATACAATAGATGAATTCAGCAACCCGGTAATTATGAAAGTGAGCTTGAAATGATGCTATTACGTTGTCAGACCAATCCAAGGAGCCCGGGAATGCGGGCACATTTACTACCATGGCTGATAAATTAGAAATGATTGCCTATGAATAGAACTTTCTGGTTAATAATATCCTCACTATGTGTGTTCTCCTGTAAGAATCAGGAGATGCCGGTCTCATACCTCAGATCTGACATGAGAATTGACCGTTTAAGTGATTCGTCGTACCTGTCAGATGTGAGATCAATGGTGTTTGATCGATACTTGTATGTTACAGATTATGAGCGGAATCAGATAATAAAACTAACTCCGCAAGGAGAATTGGCAGGGTATCTTGGGGCAAAGGGCAAAGGGCCGGGAGAGTTCCTTGGAGCATCAGACATCATTGTTCAGGGTGATTCACTGTGGGTTTACAATGATGGTAATGGTAGTTTTGAGGTTTTCAGATCAGATGGTCACCTGCAGACAATCAGGCTTCCTGATAATATAGATTACAGTGGAGGTTTCAATTTTTTCCTCTTCAGGAACAGGCTGTTCATGAGCTCGGTGTCAGAAACAAATAGTCTCTGTTCGTTTGATGTTAAAACCTCCGCTATAGAACAATTCGGTCAACCGGAGGTTTTTGATACTGATATACAAACCAGGATAAGGAATCACCTGCACCTGTCAGGGACTGATTCTTGCATATTTGCTGTCTCGGATAATATGCCGGTAATTGAGAAATACAGCCATTCGGGTCAACTGCTAGAGACACTCGATTATTCAAGCATCCCGATAGTCAGAGAGAGGCTCGCTGTAATCAGTGAGAATACAACCCCAAATGGTTATACTCTTCTTGTTGAGGATGTTTGTTATAATGATGGCAAACTTTATCTTCTGTTGTATGCCAATAGAGGGAACAGGATATCCTGTAGTGATATCCTGGTTATTGATGTGAGCGATAGAAATATGTCTTGCCAAAGGCTGCTCAACCTCGGAGATTCGTGGTACGAAACCATCTGTGTATCAGGTATCAGGCTTTATGCATTTAGTAATAACGGTCTGGAACGGTTCATAATTGATTAGAGGATAAGTATGAATAGTATTTCCAACCTGTTCTGCCTTTCTCATAAGTTAATCCCTTTTGTGTCCCTGCACCTCCTTGCCATGAATTGTGTGTACCCCCAGAATGGGCGATAACTATAGGGTGAGAATCCCGAACACGCCATGACAGTGGGAAGAGTTGGCTGAAGGCAGGGGTGTTCATCGTGAGATGGGGGATCTGAAGGAAACCGGAGGCAAAATTCTTTCCTTACGCACTACTACTGGTTATTTAATATTTGGAGATTATTTGAACAACTTCAGCCAATTACTTAATTCATTAACTTTGTTTTATGAGATCAATGAATACAACTATCACTTCAAGGATTACGACTCTTGTTAGGGAGATAGATCCATCAGCAGAGGTTATACTCTACGGTTCAAGAGCCAGAGGAGATTACCATCCTGAGTCTGATTGGGATATTCTTATTCTTGTTGATAGTGAAGTTGACCTTAATTATGAAAGATTATTCAGACATAAATTATACGATCTTGAACTAGAAACCGGAGAAGTATTTTCTACTACAGTTTATAACAGGGCAGACTGGAGAACCAGGTATTGGATGACGCCTCTGTTTAAGAATGTGTCAAAGGAAGGTATAAGGATATAAAAATGAAGGCTTCAAAAGAAGAGTATATAAGATATCGTATAGAGAAAGCTTGGAAAACTTTTGAAGATGCTAAATTACTGGCAAAGACTGGGAGCTGGAATTCTTCTATGAATCGTCTTTATTATGCCTGCTTTTATTCGGTACTTGCATTATTTGCCAAACACAACCTGAACACTCAAACCCATTCAGGTGTCAAAACCCAATTATCACTACATTTTGTAAAACCAGGTCTTCTTGATAAGGAATTAGGGATGATATATGGAGATTTGTTCGATCTGAGACAAAGAGGAGATTATGGTGATTTTTATGACTTTGAAGAAAAGGATATCATTTCTATTATTCCAAAAGTTGAAGAGTTTCTCAATACTATTGACGATTTAATAAGTATGGATTAACCTTTGATTATCAATGATATCCATGGTTGAGGCAGTGTTCCAATCAGTGTGTTCTTAAAAAATTAATTTGTGTACTCCATACCGGTTGGTTTTCAATGATCATCAGCCGTTTCAGGGCATCCAGATATTCATTCAAGGTTGGACATGTGATATCACCGCCGTCATACTCTTTAATATCCTTAACATTAGAGGTTTAGGCTACCATCGTTGCAGTATTCCTTGCTATTGACCTGAAAAATACTTCTCACTTTGACTGGGTCACGTTTAATGCCCGATATACGGCTCATATAGCTTTCTGCGATCAGATCCTTAACATAATATAATAAAATGAGCTTAGTACATGACAAAAAATGTCAACGCATTGATTGTTAATATCTTACGCTTGATATGTTAATAAAAACACGTCTTATTATTAGGATAAAACCTTGATATACAATATGTTGGAATAGTACTACCAATACCATTTCCGACTATGAATATCAAGGCTAACAACAAAGTTACAGTTTTATCGGATACGCTGAAAGAGTTCTTTGGAGACAAGATGAATCTTGCACGTATCAAGTTCTTTGGCTTATTTATCAGTGCATTATGCAAGGTACAGACTGTTTGTTTCGAAAAGCTGGCATGCAGTTTTGAATGTGATGCCAGAGCAGAATCATCACTTCGCAGGATACAGAGGTTCATATCCGAGTTTTCACTGGATACGGATCTGGTTGCCAGGTTTATTTTTGCTCTGTTGCCACATGATCCGCCATACAGGCTGGCATTGGATCGGACGAACTGGAAGTTGGGAGACAGGAATATAAACATTCTTACTCTTGGTATCGTATACAAAGGGTTAGCCTTCCCTCTTCTGTTCCACGTTATGCCAAAATTTGGTAACTCCGCGATGCAGGAACGTATAGATTTAATGAACCGTTTTATCAGACTCTTCGGCGCTGACAAGATAGAGTGTCTTTTGGCAGACAGGGAATTTGTCGGGGACAAATGGCTTGAATATCTCAACTCTTCAGGCATTGAGTATCATATACGTATTCGTGAAAACTTCTGGGTTGAGATCCCCCGTAATGGTAAGAGGGTGAAGGCGTGGTGGCTTTTCAACAACCTGAAGGTTAACCAGCGTGCCTTTTATCGCAGGATAGCTCGTGTCAATGGAGAACTCTGTTACCTCTCTGCTTCCAGGGTAATAAACAAGGAAAACGCTCCCGAACTTCAAATAATAGTGTCGTTCAAAAAACCTGATGAAGCCCAGACCGTGTATAAGGAAAGATGGCAGATCGAATCTGCGTTTAAGGCCCTGAAGACCAGCGGTTTTAACATTGAAGATACTCATCTGACAGATGTTGAGTGTGTAAGTAAATTAATGTCACTGGTGTTGATCGCCTATGTCTGGGCCTATAAGGCTGGAATATATCTTGACTCGCTCAGGCCCATTAAGATCAAAAAGCACGGCAGAAAAGCCAAGAGCTTGTTCAAGTATGGGTTGAATTATATAGCCAACTTGCTTTTTAGCAGCGATATAAGTAGCTTTAACCAATGTTGTAAATTTTTGTCATGTACTTAGTAAAATGAGTTATATTTTAGAGAGGAATTAGTTTACATTTTTGGAGTAAATCAATTTACATAAATAGAAAATCGGACAATATTTGCATGCAGGTCTCTGATTCTGTTAAAGGCATAAAAATGAGCCAGACGAAATGCCGAGATCTTCTTATCTAACGGGAGAATCGTGGCAGCATACATCGGAGATCTTGCATTTGTTTTTAAGGTAAATATTACCCGGGGAGCTGCGCCATCAACTCTTATAATATTTGATAAGGACGGCAGATATTTAAAAACGATCTATACAGGATATGAATTTGAACGTTTCTGTATTGATGAAGAGAATAAGAGGATTATAGCATATTTTATTGACAGGGAAGAACCGTTGGGATATTTCAATATTCCAGTTGAATAGTCGGGGTTCGGATGGTTGAATGAAAAAATTTTCTACTGGAAATTCCCGAAAATTCCCGAAAAAAACTTAAACATCTTATTTAATTTTACATAGGTCAAGTTTGCCGTTTTACGAAATTTATTTTAGGTATAAAAGTATAATCAGAAAGAAAAGGGCAGAAAGCTTTGCCTGCATTGCCAAGTACTTTCTGCCCCGGCCTTTCACAAATCATGAAAGGAGGTGATCGCAAAGATAGTAAAACAGAAATAAACAAGCTGTATCGGCTTGAATCACGGCCTCGGCCATTGTGAATTCAGGATTATGTTTTTGTAATAAAAACCTTATCATCATGAAAAAAAGACTATTTCTTGTAACTATCGCCGGGTTTGTTGCAGCGTTCGCAATTCTATGCGTAAATGTTGCTCCAATAATCTCTGGTAACGATAATCTGAAGAACATTAAAATAATGTCACAGGCAAATGCACAAGTAAATCCAAATTGCCCGACGGGATGTGTTGAAGGAGGACCATGGTGCTACTGCAACGGCATGTCAAGTACTTGCTGGAATCCCCCTAAAGGTTCTACATTGGATTAATTGAATCAATATAACCTGGAGATTCCGTGTTAAAAGAGTGTGGTTGTGAAAAACAGCCACACTTTATAAGTACATACGTTGTTTAGTGGGAAATGTAAATGATGGAAAGTTAAATCACTATTACCAGATGAGATATTTACAAATACTGTTCACAATTATGCTTTTGATAATTGCAGGTTGTGGGAAAAGGAATGAGAAAAGATTAGAAATAGTACAAAGCGAAAGAGGTTGTATCGTAGACGTATCTGATAAGATAATGAGCATTAAAACGGATTATGTTATCGGGAAGGTTTTTTTATATATTATTGACGATATCCTGCTTACAGAAGAGTTCTATCCTAAAGGAGAAAAAGTAGATCACCTGTTTGATCTTAATACATTCAGATACATTACAAGTACCGGAGTCCTGGGCAGAGGGCCGGGAGAGATAACTATGCCAAGTGGTATATTGGTTGACAGAGAAAAAAGAGTCTTCTTGCAGCTTGATGTAGGAAAAAAAGTCCTGCATAAATTTTCTCTGGACAGTGTTCTGTCCGACGAAATGTATCTGCCAGGTGCCTCAGTAAAACTCGTAGATACATTACTTCTTGTGTGGTATGGTTTCTTAAATGACAGCATCGCTCTTGGTAAAGCAATAGAGCCTTTTTCAGGATCACCTTTTGTAACAATGGCAATGACAAAGTTTAATATTAATACCGGTGAAATCACGCGATTCGGATATGAAAATCCTGGCGTAAAGGGCAGATATACAAATTCATATTTCGACATGTCTGTAAAAGATGAAATATATGTCAACAGTTATCCGTTTAAAGATTTAATGACCATCTGTGATTTAGACGGTAACTTGAAATGCAATGTTTACGGACCAGGATGGGATGATCCTGAAAAGGATGATAATAGTTATTTTTTTGATGCAGTAATACATAACAATAGAATCTTTGCTTCCTATCTCGGCAGCAGTCGTATCATTGTTCAAGGCAACATACAAAGAGGCGCATATCCCAGAAGTATAATAGTATTTGGTCTGGATGGCTCGTATAAGAAAACTATTGATACCGGGGCTGAAATATGCAGCTTTTGTATTGATGAAAAGCATAACAGGATAATCGCCTATTTCAATGACAGGGAAGAACCGCTGGGATATTTCGATATTCCGGTTGAATAGTCGGGATTCGGAATGTGGAATGATTAAATTTCCTACTGATAATTCCCGATAATTCCCGATAAAAACTTAAACATCTTATTTAATTTTACATAGGTCAAGTTTGCCGTTTTACGAAATATTTTTTTTAGGGATAAAAGTATAAATCAGAAAGAAAAGGGCAGAAAGCTTTGCCTGTATTGCCAAGTACTTTCTGCCCCGGCCTTTCACAAAAAATGAAAGGAGGTGACGACAAAGATAATAAAACAGAAAAATATTCAAGCTGGATCAGCTTGAATAACGGCCTCGGCCATAGTGAATTCATAAATATGTTTTATTAAAAAACCCTATCATCATGAAAAAAAGACTTTTTCTTGCAACTGTCGCCTGTGTTTTTGTGATGTTTGCAATTCTTACCGTAAATGTTGCACAAGTCCGCACAGATGACGCTAATTTGAAGGCCATAAAAATAATGTCCCAGGCAAATGCGCAGGTGAATCCTGATTGCCCGAATGGATGTCTTGACAACGGAGCGGGTTGCAGGTGCAATGGATGGCATCCTCATTATCTTGATTATGGAGATTATAAGGAAAGGCAGCAGTAATTATTTAAGATTCTTTTTGTATGGGCACAACTCCCGTGCCCATACTTTCCAATTATTTAACCATAATACACATGAAGAAGTTTTTGGTAATTTATATGTTTTTTGTAATATGTTTTACAGGTTGTTCCGGGGTTAGATCGAATACTGAAAAGCTCCAGAAGAAGAGAAACAAAATTGTTAACGTACAAAATGATATTGTGGATATTAAAAATGGAGCATTATTCGGTAAATCGTTATTATATATTATTGATGAGTACCTGGTTCTTCTTGAGGTCGCATCTAAAACCCCCAGGTGTATTCATCTATTTGAAAAGAACACCTTTAGGCACGTTGCCAGTTCAGGTTTGCTGGGAAGAGGCCCGGGAGAAATAACTGAGCCCGGCAATATTGGAGTAGACAGGCAGAATCGAGTTTTATGGGTACCTGATTTTGGACAAAAAGTCATATGGAAATTTCCCCTTGACAGCATACTTGAGAATGAAGATTTTATGCCGACAGAAAGTCTGAAGCTAAGCGATGACCTATTTATTGATAGATTCGAAATCCTGAATGACAGTATATTCATTGGGAAAGCGGTGCAATTTATCAATAGCAACTCTTACACAACGATTATGTCAAAACTAAATATTAGAAATAATGTGATTCAAGAATTTGGCTATGCAAACCCCCAGCTTGAAGATGATAAGTCAAGTTCTCAATTTGCGCTTTCAATCGCCAATAATATTTACGTTAATAGCTATTTTAAATATGACCTATTGACAATTTGTGATTTGGAGGGGAACCTTTTGTATAACGTATATGGACCAGAAGGAGTGAAAAACGACGGGAATAACAAATCGTTTTATTTTGGAATTGAAATAGCAGACGGGAAGATATTCGCATCTTACATCAATGATTTAGCTGTTGTTAATGATGGGACCAGGCTGAAAGGGAATATTCCCTCTAAAATCTTAATATTTAATACACAAGGAGACTATTTATTGACGATAGAAACCGAAGATAAGTTTTCTTATTTTTGTGTAGATGAGGATAATAACAGGATAATTGCATATTTTGAGGGAAGAGAAGAAGCTCTGGGATATTTTAATATACCTGTTAAGTACTGAGGCTCCGAATGTGGAATCTACAAAACATAATTGTGATTATAGAAATGCACAACAGTAGGTTTTTAATAGCAGTCATGAGATATTTACCTTTAGCAGCGGCTTCCCTTATATTGTTTTCTTCCAGCTGTGGCAATAATAACAAGACCGAAATAATCCAAAAGGAAAGAGACCGAAAAGTAGATGTATCTGACAAAATAGTTAATATTGAATCTGATTATATTTTTGGCAGATGTGATCTGCATATCATTGATAATATCCTGATTGCTGAAGAGTCCTACCCAAAAGAGGAAAAAGTAAATCATCTGTTTGATCTTAATACATTCAGATACATTACAAGTACCGGAGTCCTTGGCAGAGGGCCGGGAGAGATAACTATGCCAAGTGGTATATTGGTTGACAGGGGAAAAAGAGTCTTCTGGCAGCTTGATGTAGGAAAAAAAGTTCTGCATAAATTTCCTCTGGACAGTGTTCTTTCCGACGAAATGTATCTGCCAGGTACCTCAGTAACACTCGTAGATACATTACTCCTCGTTTATTATGGTTTCTTAAATGACAGCATCGCAATTGGTAAAGCAATTGAGCCTTTTAGCGGTTCTCCTTTTGTGACAATGGCTATGACGAAGCTTAATATTAATTCGGGAGAAATCAGACGGTTCGGGTATGAAAATCCAAAAGTAGAAGGGAGGCTTTCAAACTCATGTTTTGCTCTGTCATCTGCAGATGGAATATATGTCAATTGTTATCGATATAAGGACCTAATGACTGTCTGTGATCTAAAAGGCAACCTGAAATACAACGTTTACGGACCCGGATGGGATGATCCTGAAAAGGATGATAATGCTTATTTCGAAGGTGCAATAATATATGACAAAAAGATTTTTTCTGCATATCATGGCAGCAGTCGTATCGTTGTTGATGGCAACATTCAGAGAGGTGCAGGTCCTAAATGTATTATAGTATTTGGCCTGGATGGCTCGTATAAGAAAACTATTGAAACGGGGTCTGAAATTTGGAGCTTTTGTATCGATGAAAAGAATAACAGAATAATTGCCTATTTCAATGACAGGGAAGAACCGCTGGGATACTTCGATATCCCTGAATTATGAAGCTTTCAGACTAAGTTTGCCAGAGGCAGAAATACCAGAACCAGTTAAACTCTAAAAGTTAGATCATCCATTTTCTATCCAAGAATTAAAGAACATTGTTGCTATGAGACGATACCTGAGTTTATTATTATGCCTGATCCCTTTAATCTCCTGTTCTAACCAGTCTGTTACCAGGGACCTGAAAAGCAATCTGAATAAAACAATCAGACTGGAAATGTTTGATTCTGTAAGGTTTGGTGACAAATTACTGTCATATGAAGAGTTCAGGCAGAGGTATAACTATATATCAGTGGTTTATCTTGAGGACGGATGCGAGCCGTGTTATCCAAAGTTTATTGAATGGCAGAACATGATGGATAGTCTGAATAAAAGAAATGACTACACGGTTCTATTCATAATCCAGGGATTCCGGTATAATAGTTTTATTAAAAGAGTTAATGAGATCTCTGTATTTAACGATCATTACTATACTATCATGGATGATAGCCTTAATTATCTTCTGAATAACAATGACATACCACGATGGATAATTGACAATTCAGTCCTTATAGGCCCAGATAATAAGATAAAAATGATTGGAGAACCCTGGGCTACTCACGAAATGACAGAGTTATTCTATAGTACTTGCCAATAATGTCACACCCTGTCATTAATTTACTCAAAACGGTAAATCGGGAAAAATCCTTTTGATTTGATTGACTAAACCCCCAAGCACAACGTTAAAAGAATGATCAAATCAAATGACAAGTCTTTCAGAGGCTGGTGGTGGATATTTGTCGCAATAGTTCTTCTTGCTGTTGCGTTAAGGATTTTCGTTGTCTCACTTTATCAGGTTTCATCTGTTTCAATGGAGCCGGTTCTGCTTTCTGGCGATGTGATTATTGTCAGCAAGACAAGCTACGGACCAAGGCTGTTGAAATTAAGTAGTTATCTGAAAAACAAAACTGTTGAGTATTGCAGATTAAAGGGCCGAAGGGGGATAAGAGAAGGTGATATTGTTGTTTTTAGCATGCCATTGCATAATATTTCATCTGAATTTGAAAGTCCCAATGCTGCTGGTTGTGTTGCGAAACGGATCTTGTGCCTCCCGGGGGATACTGTGTTGATTGAAAATAATATGGGTAGAAATGACGGGATTACACGTTTCCAGATTGAGAACCAATTATTTCCTCATGATTCGTCTTTGCACTGGACACTTGAGAAGTACGGTCCGCTTTATGTACCGGCGAAAGGAGATTCAATAGAGTTAACAGAAAAGAATAAGTGCCGGTATGCAGAAATATTGCTTTTAGAAAATCCCGGCAGACAAATTAAGGATACCGCATTGACTGCAAATGGCAAGAATCTAACAACTTATGTATTTAAAAAGAATTACTATTTTGTTTTGGGTGATAATTTTTACAATTCCTTTGATTCAAGATTCTGGGGCTTTGTACCTGAAGCAAATATTATCGGGGAAGTGAAGGGGATTCTGTTTTCAATAAATCCTGATAAAGTAGGATTTAGGAAATTTCGGTTCAATCGGTTCTTTAAAACAGTCTGTGAACAAAAATGAATGCTTTTCATTTCCATTATACCGCTGGTAACAGATTAGTAAATCCAATACGGGTTTGCCTTATAATTCCCGAAAATTCCCGAAAATTCCCGAAAAAAACTTAAACATCTTATTTAATTTTACATAGGTCAGGTTTGCCGTTTTACGAAATATTTTTTAAAGGATAAAAGTATAAATCAGAAAGAAAAGGGCAGAAAGCTATGCCTGTAACTCCAAGTAGTTTCTGCCCCTGCCTTTCACAAAAAATGAAAGGAGGTGATAGCAAAAATAATTCGAATGAGTAAATGTGATGTCAAGAATGTAGAAAAATTTCTTTGCAGAAAGCTTTGATCATTAAGATTTGTATTCATATTTAATTTTATAACAATGAAAAAGAAGAAAATCCTTATAATTTCGGCAATAGCTCTAGCTTTTGCCATGAACATTTCGAATCTGTTAGCAGATATACCTCCCGTTGTTATAACCTGTGACAAAGTACAAGCAGGCCGTGGACAGTGTTTTGAACCTGTACCAGATTTCCCTGGTGAATGCAGATGGACAGGTTATACCGATGATTATTGTTGAAGCATAAATAGAAGATAACTAACTCATTATACCGGGGAATAATTCCCCGGTATTTTCAGAATAGATAAGTATGAAGGACGTAATATTGAATTGTCTCGGATTGCTGATCACGGTCAGTCTTGTAATCTCATGCGCAACTAAAGAAGATGAAACTTACTGTATCAAAATAGATTCTCCATCAACCCATAGTTTAGATAAGTTCCTCGACAGAGTTGAATTAATACCACTAGAGACTACTGACGCAAATCTTATTAAGAATATTACCAAAGTTGTCTTTTATAGAGATGAGTATTACATTAAAGACATTTATGAAGGACTATTTGTCTTTGACACGACTGGACACTTCATTAGAAAGATAGGACGAAAAGGATCAGGTCCGGGGGAGTATGGCTATATTTCTGATTTTTGTATTAACAAATTCACATCAAACCTTGAACTTCTCGGCCCCAGGGGAGACATCATGATTTTTGGTCTCGATGGCAAGTACGTGAATAAGCTCACGTATAAGTCAATTGAAGTGAGCAACTTCTTAATAGTAAGCGAGGATTTGATTCTATTTTACCATCAATCCCAGACGCCAGCTTTGTCACTTTATTCGAGGAGTAGTCAGAAAGTCATAAAGAGCTTTTTTGATCTACCGGAAAACTTTGTGAGACGAAGACCATTCTTTCTTATTTCGCCGCCCTTTTATTTATCAGGAAATGACACCTTGATTCATTATGGATATACCAATGAGATATACACATTTAGGAATTTGTCCATCGAAAAAAGAAACTCACTCAATTTTAAAGGACATAATTTTAACATGAAAGACTTTAATTGGTCTTTGGATTATGATAAAAACTATTACAGGGAACTTTTATGGTCAGAGCGGAATGTTGTGATTGGTTTCAATAATCATTTCGAAAATGAAAGGTTTATCCTAAAGCAAATCTATTATCAAGAGGGTAGTGGACTTGTGCTGATTGATAAAAAGGAGGGGAAAAGTTTTTTTATTCCGGCATTCAAAAATCTCTCTCAAATTCGAAACGATGAAGTCTCTTGGCAAAACGTTACCTCTGCCAGTGTAAATGGCACAAGAATCGGGTTAGTTCTAAATTGGGATTCAGGGGAGGATTATATTTTAACATCGGTAGATCCTGCAAAAAAAGACTTCTATATTAATCCGAATACCCTTGATTCAGTGAATTATGATAAATTCAAAAAGATAGGACTCTCAGATAATCCATTTTTGGTTAAATATTATTTTAAGCCCTGATGAAGCAGATTAGAACAAGAGGGGATACTTTCCTGACCATTGGGATTTTAATATTAGTAGTTATTACCTCGATTAATACCTATTCTTATACAAAACAAAGAAGGACCAGCCCTCAAAATAAGAATGGTGAAATTCTAGAAAATAAAGGGCCGTATTACTATCCATTACTTGGTCAGTTCACTTATGCCTTGGGCCTTGAACTAGATCATCTAGGCGACTTCCCATTATACTTAGGAAGCGATACAATTAGGACTTTAAGGATGTCTGAATTATGTCAGGATACGACCATTATATTGTATTTCACTGACGACATGTGTACTCCATGTATAAATTTTTCAGTTAGTAAGCTAATTGAATGGTTTCCTAATTACCGGGAAAACAGAAATGTGATTCTGCTGACAAGAGGGATTGAAGATAAGTTTAGGGATTCGTTTTATGGTAAACCAGTCTGTTGTTTAAAGAATGAAGAGCAAAACATGCTTCAATCAGAAGTCCCATTATTTTTTTTAATATATCCTGATTTGACGATTCATTTTGTATTTGTTCCTTATGAAAATGCCCCGGAATTTACAGACAGCTACTTAAGAACAATCAGGTCACGTTTTTTTTAACACTATAAACTGTCAAGAATCCTTATCGCCATATTTTTATTTTAACGCTCAGTCTATTAATAATAAATCATTTGACTGGTTTGGCAGATAGCATATTGTATTAGCCCCTTAATTCATCGGACAAAATTATAGACAGAAATCTGTAATTTTATGATGATGAACAAGAGAACATTCACACAAGAAGAGAAGCTGCGTATCATTAAAGAAGCCAGTGAACAAGGAGTAAAAGTCATTCTTGAGAAGTATGATTTGTATCCTGCCACTTATTATTCCTGGAAAAGCAAGCTGGAAGAAATGGGTGAGATTGGGCTTCAGCATGGGATGACTCCAAAGCATTTAAAGAGGATCCGGGAACTGGAGAAAGAGAACTCAGTATTAAAGCAATTGCTGGCAGAAAAGGAGCTGGAGGGCAAGCTAAAGAGTGAGCTGTTAAAAAAAAAGTATGCTCTGGAGAAAAAAAGGAGATAGTCAGTTCTTTCATTTTCAGGGGCATGAAAAGAGATACGGCACTTGCAGTAGCTGGCATTACCAGACATCAGTATTACTATAAGCCAAAGTCCGGGAGAAGGGGTAAGCCTCCCAGCCAGGGGACATTAAGAATCAATGGAGAAGATGTTGAGCGGGTTCCCAATCAGGTTGTTATTGAACAAATAAAAACAACACAGGCTGATCCTGACACTGATTACGGATATCACAAAATGACCTATGTTCTGTTGATCCTGGGTTATCTGATTAATCACAAGAAGGTATATCGGTTAATGGATGAGAGTGATCTTTTGAAGGACCGATCGCAAAAACCTTCACGGAGCTTTGTAAAATATCGGAGAGTCATGCCCTCCTCACCTCTGGAGATATTAGAAATGGACATAAAGTTTGTCTGGGTTGAAGAGTATCGCCGATTTGCTTACGTTCTTACTGTTCTTGATACTTTCACAAGGGTAGCTTTATGCTGGCATGTCGGTTATCAGATCAGGCAGGCTCAGATCAAAAGCATCTGGGAATATATCATTGTGCAGTACCTGCAGCCATATGACTGTCTTGGAAAGAATATCCAGATAGAAATCCGAAACGATAACGACAGCAGGTTTGTAGCCAAAACAGTTCAAGAGTTCTTCAGGGAGAACCAGCTTATGCAAGTCTTCACTCATCCTTACACTCCACAGGAGAATGGCCATATAGAGAGCTTCCACGCGATCCTTTCCGAAAGACTTGGACGGCAGAGCTTCTGGTCATTAATCGAACTTGAACAATGTCTGATCCTGTTTTACGAGAAATACAACAATCACCGTCTCCACAGCTCAACTTGCTATTTGCCCCCGATGGTATTCTGGAACCTATGGGAACAGGGGCACATAAAAAGTTGTCCGGATGAGAAGAAACGAAAAATCAAATTCCGCCTCCTGATACCTTATCATCAATTATCGGGAAATATGAACCTGAGAGAAGTTCCTTGCTCACCTGCGACAACCCTCGATGGGTTGGAGAAGGTGTCTGTATTGAAAGAAATGAACGGCGCCGTATCACTTCCACAACCATCGGTTTAACAATCACCTTCGGTCGTTCCTTGCTATGACAAATTTAAAGTGAAACTTTTATGTATATTTAACCGTCTGTAAAAAAGTCCGATTAATAGGGGTCCAAACCACCGATGATCAGCCTCTGTTACCTTCAGACTATGTAAAGTGATTTTAATGAATTAAGTCTACTATTGGATAAGTCCACAAATTCACTCGCATCATGAAAATATCTTGTTTCCTTTTTATAATATTTTTTATCACTTCCTGCAAAAGTTCTGATAATGAAATCATTCAAATTGATTTAGGCAAGACTGCTGGCCATGAAATCACATTATCTTCATTAGCCGATGAAATAACTTATGTCCCTTTGGATAACAGTTATACTATGAGTATCTACTTTCAGAGGACCGAAATAATCAATGATACGATTTATCTCAACGAGAAAGATAACGGGATGTTTGCACTGGATAAGTCAGGCAAAATGGTAAGAATGTATGGAAAACGGGGACGCGGCCCCGGGGAATATATTTTAGGTTTCAGATACGCCATTGACCAGGATGGTCGGATCCTATACCTGCTTGACAAAAAGAAAATACTGAAATTTTCTTTGGATGGATCCTACCTTGGGGACATATCTCTCGAAAAATATCCCGGGCATTTCTCTGAGATCAGATTCCGGGATTCAAAATTAGTAGTTTTCGAGTATATTTCTTTTGGAGAAGCAGTCTATGATTGGATCGTGATTGATACTGCAGGTAACCTTATAAAGGAAAAGTATAACTATGTGCCATCATTCAAAACTAACTATGGTTCACCCGGAGGTGTGTATGAATATGGAGACAAGATTTATTACTGGAACAGCATTAATGACACAGTTTTTTCGATTTCTCAGGATTTGAATTACCAGGCATCTTTTCTTTTTGAACCTTCGGATCTCAGATCGCCCAAATATGACCATACTATGGAAGTCGATGATTTTAATAGATATATTAACCTTTCAACTGTTCTTGAGTCGGATTCATTTATTATACTAAGATATTTCTTTGAAAAATCAATAATGCTATTTGTTGACAAAAGTACCGGGCAATTATTCAAAGCAACCTGGAATATTAATGAGGGTGGATTAATCAATGATTTGGACGGGGGAGCATCCTTTGAGCCCAAACACTATTTTAAGAAAGAGGGTAGGGAGTATTTGGTAGGTTACACGCAGGCAACAGACATAATTTCACGGGTTCACTCCGATGATTTTAAGAACTATACTCCAAAATACCCAGACGGGAAGGAGGCTTTAAAAAGTTTAGCCGAAAATTTGAAAGAAACAGATAATACATTGCTAACTATAGTTAGACTTAAGGATTAATCATGTCTGTTTTCCCCTTTTTCAAACAACTTGATTCTATGGATTGTGGGCCATCATGCCTTAAAATGATTGCTAAACATTATGGTAAGAATTATTCTTTACAGTCTCTTCGTTCCAGATCATTCATTACCCGGTCGGGTGTATCAATGCTTGGAATTAGTAATGCTGCCGAAGATATAGGTTTTCGTACATTAGGTTACCGGCTTTCCTGGGAACAACTTCGTGATGAGGTCCCGCTTCCATGTATAGGCCACTGGAACCAACGTCATTTCGTTGTAATCTATGGCATTAAGAAGCAAAGGAGAATTCCATGTATCTTTAACAGAACACCCCCGGAGGGATTGAAATCAAACCGGAGCAGAAATTATCTGATTTATGTTGCTGACCCTGCTTCTGGTCTTCTTAAATACACCGAGAAGGAATTCCTCAGATGTTGGTATAGCAACCAAAAAGAGGGTATAAAAGAAGGCGCTGTCTTGCTTCTTGAACCTACACCGGAATTCTATAATAAAGAAGCTGAGGATAGAGAGAACCTGAAATTCTTATACCTTCTGAATTATTTGAAACCATATAGAAGATATATTTTTCAGCTTATTCTTGGTTTAATAACTTCAAGTATCATAAGCCTGATCTTTCCTTTCCTTACCCAATCACTTGTGGATACTGGTATTGGCAACAGCAATATAGCCTTTGTCGTAATGATCCTTATTGCTCAGCTGATACTAACCCTCAGTCAGACAGCTAACGGATTGCTTAGAAACTGGATAAACCTGCACGTGACAAGCAGGGTGAGCATTTCTCTTATATCCGACTTTCTGATAAAACTTATGAAGCTCCCAATTGCATTTTTCGACGTGAAGCTCATAGGTGACATCATGCAACGCATAGGCGATCACAACCGCATAAGATCATTTCTTACAGATTCATTGATAAGTATCATCTTTGCCGTTATTACCCTTGTTATGTACACTGTTATAATGGCTTCCTATAACCTGGGTATTTTAGCTGTATTTTTAATTGGAAGTCTCTTCTACGTGGGTTGGGTCCTGATTTTTTTAAAACGACGCAGAGAACTTGACTATAAACGGTTTCAGCAAAGCGCCGCCAACCAGAGCAATATTGTTCAACTTGTGACTGGCATGCAGGAGATAAAGCTCAATGGTTGCGAGAAACAAAAGCGGTGGGCATGGGAAAGAATTCAGATTAAGCTTTTTAAAGTAAGCCTGAAGAGCATGATGCTCAACCAGAATCAGCAACTTGGAGCTGTATTTATTAACCAGGCAAAAGACATCCTGATTTCATTTCTGTCGGCACATGCTGTGATTAAAGGTGAGATGACTCTGGGTATGATGATGGCTGTACAATACATCATAGGACAGTTAAATGCTCCCATACAACAGTTTATAGGGTTTACCCAGGCTGCGCAGGATGCACGGATCAGCCTGGAACGACTGGGTGAAATCCATAACAGAGATGATGAGGAGAAACCGGACGATGCTAAGATAAATGACATCCCTGCAGATAAGGATATAGAAATCAGAAAACTTTGCTTCCAATATGAAGGCCCGGATTCAGAAAAGGTTCTCGATAATATCTCATTCATTATCCCTGCCAAAAAAATAACCGCCATTGTGGGCGTAAGCGGGAGTGGAAAAACAACCCTTATCAAACTACTTTTAGGCTTCTACAACCCAGTAAAGGGAGATGTTTTAATCGGTGGAACTGCTTTGAGCCGGTTTAGCCAGAGAGAATGGCGTCGTTGTTGTGGTGTAGTGATGCAAGAGGGCTTCATCTTTTCTGATACAATTGCCGGGAACATTGGCCTGACAGATGAAATGCCCGATAAACAAAAAATTGACAGAGCAACTGAAACAGCAAGCATAAAGGAGTTTGTTGAGAATTTACCGCTTGGGTATAATACCAGGATCGGGAATGATGGTCATGGTCTGAGCACAGGACAGAAACAGAGAATTCTGATAGCCAGGGCAGTATATAAAGAACCCGACTTTATCTTTCTGGATGAAGCAACTAACTCTCTCGATGCGCGGAATGAGAAGGCCATTATGGAAAACCTGTCTGCTTTCTTTAAAGGAAGAACAGTTGTTGTTGTAGCTCACCGATTAAGCACGGTTAAGAACGCCGATAAGATTGTTGTACTTGAAAAAGGGAGGCTTGTTGAGGAAGGTACACATAGAGAGCTTGTTGAAACGAAAGGTGCATATTACAATCTGGTAAAAGAACAGTTGGAACTGGGAAGCTAAAGAAATCTCCGAAAGGCAGTTATAGAATCGGAAAAGTTCATGTAGGGGCCTAACGGAAGATGACACCGAGTCAAGCTGGAAAATTAGTGCAGAATGGCTGAAATAAACAAACAAGAGATTCAGAGCCAGGAGCTGCAGGAGGTGATGGTCGGGATACCCGGAAGCTTCCTCAGATGGGGTCTATTTCTGTTTTTTGCATTACTGGCAGCCATAATAGCAATTAGCTGGTTTATAAACTCTGCTACTATTGTGTCTGCACAAGTTGTTATTTCCACTCAGAATCCTCCTGCTCCACTGGTAGCCAAATCAGGAGGTAAAATCGCATTGTTATGTGTCAGTAACCAGGAGAGTGTCTCTGAGAAACAATCTATTGCACTTATTGAAAATTCTGCTGACTATTCAGATGTGAAGACACTTGCTTCATTTATTGATAAAATGCAAAGAAGACCAGACTGGAACAAGACTGTAGAAATATATGATTTACCCTTAGGTCTTTCGCTGGGCGAAATTCAAAACAGTTATTCAAGATTCTGTGTATTATGGCAGACATTCCGGGAGTATTTGAACAAGGCATACATATCTCAGAAGATTGAATTGCTTGAAAGGCAGATAAAAAAGCAGGAAGAATATGCAATTGAGCTATTGAATCAGAAAGAATTAACCGGACAGGAGCTTCAACTAATAGCTAACGGTTTCTATCGGGATTCAATATTATATGTCACGAGCACATATTCAATTTCGATAAATGAGTTTGAAAAATCAAAACTAACTCATCTTCAGAGTCAAGGTTCGTATAGTTCACTTCAAGGTACAATTAAAAGCAATGAATTGGCATCGCTGAGACTTCAGGAAGCCCGACTTGATCTTCAGATAAAGCTTGAGAATGAAATACAGCAGTTCAGGTTGGATCTCGATGAAGCATTCCAGCTGTTGCAGGTATCTGTAAATCAATGGGAAGAAAAGTATCTTATAGAGACCCCCATAAAAGGAAAGATCACATTTACCACATACTGGAATGAAAACCAGGTGATAAAGGCAGGTGAAATACTTGCGACTGTTGTTCCCCGGGATGAGAGTCAGATCATTGCCAGGTCAGTTGTACCAAATGCCGGATTCGGAAGGGTGAAAGTCGGGCAGGAAGTAAATATTAAACTTACGGAATTCCCACATATGGAGTTTGGCGTATTGAAAGGCAAAGTAAAATCTTTGTCTTTAGTACCGGTGGAGGGAGGTTATATTGCAGAGATAGATTTAATAAATGGAATGAGAACCACTTACAATCGTGAAATAGGTTTTATCCAGGAAATGAACGGTACCGCAGAGATCATCACTGAAGAAAGCAGGTTGATCTACAAGTTTATAAATCCATTAAAAGCTCTAATGACAAAATAGCGTCTAGCTACAGTTCCCCTGGAACCTTATGCTGGTGAAATGATTTATTGTCGACCAATGATCACATGTAAAGCCTGGATTAATAATATCCGTCCTAATCCGTGGTTGTCATAAAATTTGTTTTCCTTTTATAATGAATTATTTATATTTGTGATAACTACTGCAAAAGTCAATTGTCATGAATAGTTCTTATGTTACCAGAAAAGAAATTGCACGGGACCTTGGCATTGATCCAAAAACTCTCAGACAAAAATTAAAAAAAGCAGGTATCATGTTGGAGAGTGGTATGATCCCGGCTGAGAAGGTCAATGAAATATTGCACCTTCTGCAGGTGAAACAGGAAAATCATACTGGTACTGAGCAAATTGAACAGCCTGATTGAAATTTTAGTAAATTTGATAGATCATACATTGACAGTCAATAGTGTATAACCCCATTTTCAGATGCAAAAGAGGGCATTCATTCAACGGCTTTTTGCAATCGTTCTTGGTTGTGCATTAATAATCCTCGTATCATGCAAATCGAGACAGAAAGATAACACCGAAGAACTGGCAAGAAGAACATCGCGGCCGGAAGCAGTAATCGTTAAAACAGTCCGGCTCGAACCGTCAACATTCTATCACGAGGTCATCAGCAACGGCAAGGCATTCTCACTGAGAAAGGCCGTCGTCCCGTTTAAGGTGAACGGAATAATCGAAGGACTGTATGTGAAGAACGGACAGAGGGTGAAAGCCGGCCAGCTGCTGGCTGTCATAGAGGACTTCGAGTATAAAACCAGCCTCACCAGCGCCAGACAGAACCTGACAAAGGCCGACATAAACTTCAGGGATGACCTCCTCAGCAAGTACATGACTGCAGACACAAAAAGACCAAAACCTGATAACATCGAAATATTATATTCAGACATTTGACCTTCGATGCCAAACAAGTTCAATATCTACAAAATCATTCCCCAGGAACAGACTATAAGCCCAGATTACATTTATATACTGCAAGTGACAGATTGGTAAATCCAAGACAGTTTTGCTTAATTATTCCCGATAATTCCCGATAATTCCCGATAATTCCCGATAATTCCAGGATTTCTTATAAATATACTTTGTAGTTTTAAACCTGTCAAACTAACTGCTCTGGTATGTTTTTTAACTCAGGTAGAGATAGTAATGTCACCGAGGTAATTTTTAGGGCTCGGTCAATTTTTGTTGTAAAGATTAGAAAGGTATCTGGCAGGAGATACACGCACCCTCACCTTGATTATAACTTCCTTAAGAGTATTTGCGATTTGTTTAAGATTATTCCTTTGGGCTCTTATCCACTGACGAATATTATTCATAGTCAGGAAGTCTGCTGTGATAATAAACTGGAAAATCTGAAAATACAGTCTCTTAAATAGAATTGAAATGAACAAATTCAGAATTATTGCTCTTGTGTCTTTTTGTTTTGTTTTTGCTTCATGCTCAGACATTGATAAAACTGACAACTTGGTCAGTATAAACTTGCTTCCTTTTCTGAAACAGGACATTAGAGTAAATCTTTCTGACTGCATAGATAGTATTTTCTATATTCAGCCTGAATTTACAATTGAAGCCATACCTGGATCATATAAGAAAGTAAAGCTGATTGAAGATAAGGTGATTATTTTGGATGAGTTTAACAGACTCTTCATTTATCTGACAAATGGGCAATACCTGTTTTCAATTACAAACGTTGGCCGTGGACCGGGAGAGCATCTTAATATATGGGATTTTACCATTCAAAACGGAATACTTTTTATTCTGGATAATGGACTGGAAATTTTGAAATATAATCTTCAGGGAGAGTTTCTGGATGAACTTAGCCTTTCAACTGGATTTTTAGCTATGTCTTCTTTCAATGATGAGTTACTGTTGTACACCCAATTGCCATGGTCTCTTGATAATGATGGGTATAAGATCTCCGCCTATACTGAGAACCTACGCCTGAACAGGAGATATTATCCTGATCATACTGGCGAAGCAAAGCTTGAAGCTGGATTAAACGGATTTTTTAATTTTCACGTCCTTAGAGACACTCTTTCAGTATGGGAGACTGATACAGACACAGTTTACAGATTCAGCGACAAGATGGAACTAATTCCTGCTTACAGGTTTTATTATGGACACCTGTCAAAAGCTATTGCCCCGGGAGATAGCAAAAGTCCTTTCCCGTACTTTTTATTTGAGACAAATAGCTATTTTCTGATAGACTGTGGATTCAACAATACCTTAAAAGCAGTTTTTTTAAACAAGAAGGATCTGAAAGGAGGGAATGTCATATTTGATTATGAGATTCTTGATCATGGATTTGTAAATGATATCGATGGAGGGTACCCATTCTGGCCAAAGGGCATTTCAGCTCAGGGCGATTTGCTTTCCTGGTTTGAGCCGTTGACATTAAAACGATATCTCGGATATGAGGAATTTTCTGGAATTGAAATCAAGGATCAACAAGCTGCAAAAAATTTACGAGACATGATTAACTCAACAAATGATAAATCAAACCCTATAATTATGGTTTGCAGGTTTAAGTAATGTTTAACCAAATCAATTAACAATGAAAAAGATCTTAACAATTCTTGTAATCATGCAATTGGTATTCTTGACCAGCGGCTTGCTCCTTATAAAGGATGCAAATGCTAAAGAGGATGTTAATAAGAACGTATGCAGAATTTCATGTAATTCTGTGCCAGGAACTTATGTAATGACAGGAACTTGTTGGCGGGATGCTCCAGGGCCAGACATAGAAGAGGGTAATATCGGGGCCTGTGGAGGTCCTGGTCCTTCATGTAATAAGTCATATTGCAGAACTGACATGGGGGAAGCTTGTCACGTGTCGGGAACAAATGTAACAGATTGTAGTGGTGGTGGTGCACAATGACTAAATAAAGAATTCTGTTCTGCTTCAAGCAGAACAGAATTCTTCCATTTATCATGACTAAGAATTCATTCTTCTGGATATTATCTACCAATGTAGTCCTACTAATACTGATTGTCAGTATTTTTAAGTACTTGTCCTTACGAAAGCAGCTTAACGTTATGGGTGAGAACTATTTGACCATTTCGGAGTTATATCTTAATCTGGAAGCAATTACCAGGCACAATCTGGAATTGAATGCTTCAATGCTGTATGAATCCCTACCAGATGATTGGATAGTCTCTGATGGAGAGGATACATTGAACCTGAAGAAAGACATTGTTCTGAGCAGAAATAACTTCATTATCGTCATATCATCTGAAGATTGTAAGCCATGCACTGAAAAAATCATAGACAAAATAATTCCAACAATTAATACTTTCAAGAAGAAAAGCCAAATAACTATAATCACTACTTTTGAGTCAGTGCGCGATTACTTGATATTCAGACAATTATATTCAAGTTCTGATATTGGAATTTACAACCTCCTAAGTGGTAATATGCTGAAAACCAATACATCATTCTCATTTACGATAGATGAGACAGCAATGCTTGAAAATTATTTTGTCCTTGAGCCACGCACTATTGAACTATTCCCCTCCTACTTTAATTTAGTTACTCAATTCTTGAGATAAGGAGTCCTTTTTTGATGAAGTTTTCTTTTGAACCTTTTGCAAAGCATTAATAGTTACCTGTGACTGTTAGTATTTTTTTTATTATAACATCTGGTATGGAAATATGGTTTATGGTAAAACCATCAATGCGAAATTAATATGGAAACGATTCAAAAACAGGGAATAGAGCATTATTATGGAAATCTGATATTTTATTTTAAATTTGATAGATCATCCATTGATAGTCAATAGTGTAATAATCCCGTTACCAGATGCAAAAGAGGGCATTCATTCAACGGCTTTTTGCAATCGTTCTTGGTTGTGCATTAATAATCCTCGTGTCATGCAAATCAAGACAGACAGATAACACCGAAGAACTGGCAAGAAGAACATCGCGGCCCGAGGCCGTAATCGTTAAAACAGTCCGGCTCGAACCGTCAACATTCTATCACGAGATCATCAGCAACGGCAAGGCATTCTCCCTGAGAAAGGCCGTCGTCCCGTTTAAGGTAAACGGAATAATCGAAGAACTGTATGTGAAAAACGGCCAGAGGGTGAAAGCCGGCCAGCTGCTGGCTGTCATTGAGGACTTCGAATATAAAACCAGCCTCACCAGCGCAAGACAGGCCCTTACAAAGGCCGACATAAACTTTAGGGATGACCTCCTCAGTAAGTACATGACGGCAGACACAAACAACCTTGACCCTGCCAAAATAAGAACTTCCAGGATCAGGAGCGGACTGGATGATGCACTGATAGCCCTGGAGAGGGCTGAGTATAACTTCAACAACACACGCATATATTCCCCCCTTGACGGGGTGATCGCCAACCTCGAGGCAACCCG
>MTKZ01059424.1_pt1 | contig 24146 bp, 24 predicted proteins | sample 1042781 | NCBI WGS metagenome assembly MTKZ01 (sample SAMN06212207, study PRJNA360539) | anaerobic digester metagenome | biome: Wastewater treatment plant; material: sludge; isolation source: anaerobic digester fed with sludge from wastewater treatment plant | place: Denmark: WWTP Viborg ... | reverse complement strand
ACTGATGTCACAAAATTAGGGTCAATTTAGGGGCTGTGCCAAACTCGGTGTCTTAAATTGCCAAACTCGGTGTCTGTAATGTGTCACCCAAAGCTTCAAGCTTCTTTCACTTGGACAAATGGGGATAAGTCGTTATGTGGTGGGGAGATATGATGGACTGGTTTCGCACTTGGACATCGGCAGATTTGGACGTATTTGGACGCATTTGTGTCACCGATAACTTCAAATAGCGCTTTTTTTGGACTGGACTTGGACAAGTGAGGGGTTAGCCGAAATCAGTCGACTTTGAAAAGCCGCAACTGAAGTGACAAAATCCCAATGAGAACAATTTCCAAACCCTGATCCGGGTCGATAATCTGCACGCTGTAGTCTAAATTAAACGGCTGCAAAATAATACGTCTATTGGCAGGATCGAGCATGACTTTCTTCAGCGTGACTCCGTCGGTAGCACGGACTGCGCACACTCTTCCATTACCATAATCCCAGTCCAAGGTCTGCTTGATGATCACCACGTCCTCATGCATGATATTGGGCTCCATGCTATGGCCGTTTACCCTGAAAGCCAAGTACTGGCTTTCGATTCCGGGTGCGAGCATCTTCGGCACGTCTATTGTTTCGCCCAAACTCCGGCAGTCTACGATGTGCTCTCTCGGGCCGGCGGAAATTTCGCCAGAAATCGGGAGCGTTATTGTGCGAGTGTAATCGATTGTCGGGGATTGAATTAGCCCGGTCTTGACATCGACAACCTTCATCTGTTGCTCCAGTTTTTCCTTCATCCAACCATCGAAATCTTGAGTTATTTGCGTGGTGCCCTCACCTGTCAGCAACCAATTGATATTCACTCGAGCCTTACATAAATCGAGTAAAAGTTGGGCTTCGGGAAGGCGATCTCCGGCTTTATAGCGAGCCAATGAGGCATTGGAGATACCAAATTTTTGCGCAAATTCGTAGTTCTTTAAGCGCATTGCTTTCAATAGTTTCCCCAGTCTTTCACCTATCTCTTTATCGGGCATTCTTCCTCCATAGGGTATCTTTTTCATTGACATTCTCCATACGGGATTTATTCTTGTTCCGGAACAATGATAATAAGCCGCATAGATGTGTCAATGACTTTTTTTTGCAGAGTGTTTCTCAATGGCGTTTACGCCGGCGAGAAAAGAAAGATTGAAAAAGGCGCTGGAAAACGCAGAAAGGACTTCCCAAGATATTGCCGGTATGGAAGTTAGCACCCAACAAAACTAACCAGTGAGGTGAAAATGACCATGAAAAAGAACCTGAGCGGAGGATGTGAATCCTGCCAAATGAAGAATGTCCAAGTCCAAATAATCGAGCCTGGACTTGGACAAACTGGCTGTAAACACACGCTCCGTATCGCATCCAAGCACACGACCCTTTCTTTTTACGGGGTTTTGTCCAAGTGCTGCGAAAAATGTCCAAGTCCAAGTCCATGTCCAAGTCCAAATCCTGGGAAATGTCCAAGTCCGATGTTAGGATGTCCAAGTCCAAGCCCGGATTTTTGTCCAAGTCCAAGTCGCCTGCCAAGAACCGTATTAGATTTGGAAGGTTACCTAATGGAAAAAGACATCGAGTTGTTATGGCTGCCCCTGGCTAGGGTAGCTACGCTGACCGGGAAGTCGATCAAGACGGTCCGGAGAATGGTGGAAGATGCAGCCTACGTCTCATTGAAGCGAACGGTGCCGAGCGGCAAGACTCACACCACCAAGTCATTCATAATGTGTGGTCAGGAGCTGAGCGACCTGGATAAAGCCTATTGCCGCAAGCATAGACTGAAGCCGGTCTGCATTGCAAAGGAGGAGATGACGATCCATGAAGCACAACGGATCAGCATCTTCGTAATCGGATATACTAAAGCCAAGGAGGGAGAAAATGCAGGATATTGATGTCTATGAACGCTTCGACTACGAGCACGCGGAAGAGAATATCGCTTTTGTAGCTGCTGCCTTGAGAGCCGGAGCCAAGCCGGTATTCCGAGTAGTATCGGAGGAAGAATCAAATAATCTCCATGCGGAGAATATTCGGGCAGACGAGCTCAAGGAAACAGTAAGCACTGAGATGGAGTCGGTGTCGAGCGCTCTGATTGCCGAAACTGAGCCTCTTATATATAAGGAAGAGGATATGGAAATCGGAAACGACGAGGATGAGGAGGAGGCAGAGCCAGAAGATACCCAGGTAACCGATATGACTCCTGATTCCAAAGAACTGCTGAGTTGCATGACCGAGGCACAGCTGCTGTCTAGGTTCTGCGAGGCTGCTATTATGACCGTGACCGATTCTGAGGCCAAGCTTGAAGCCTGGCAACAGATCACCGATGACTACAACAGCGGCAGACTGTTGCCGGAACTCTTCGAGATTCGAGGCAAACGCACCGAGCGCTCACTCAGAAAGTGGGTGGATGCCTACCTGGAGAATAGCCGGGACATGTTCGCCTTGATCCACAAGGGCAAGAACCAGTGCCGGGGTCGCAAAGTGACCTACCTGGAGCAGCACTTCCTGTTGAAGCTGCTCCTCACACCCCAGAAGGTCAAGATCGGCTCCGCTATCGCCACACTTAAGAGCTTTGAAAGACTGGGATCATTGGAGTCACCCAGCTCTGAACCGACTCTCAGGCGCTGGTGCAAAGAATACAGAGCAGATAACCTGGCGGTCTGGACTCAAGCCCGGCTGGGCAGCAAGGCAGTAGCGGAAGAGATAGTTAAGACGATCAAGCGGGACAACGATCTGCTCGAGGTCGGGCAAGTCTGGGTAGCCGACGGCCATGATCTGGCTTTCGATATCCTCAATCCTAAGACGGGTAAAGCCCAACGCATGACCATGATTATGGTGATGGACTGGGCATCGAGATACCCGGTGGGAGCATCTCTTGCCTATACAGAAGATAGCCAACACATCCAACTAGCCTTCCGCAATGGCTTCCTCAACTGGGGTGGAGTGCCCAAGTTCGTCTATCTCGATAACGGCAAGGCCTTCAGATCTAAACTGTTTAATGAGAAATGGCAGGATCACGATCTCGCCAATGAATTGTCAGGCATCTTCCCCAGACTGGGCGTTGGAGTTGTATTCGCCGAGAGCTACAATGCCAAGGCAAAGATCATCGAGCGCTTCTTCAAGACCTTCCAGGAACGCTTTGAACGCTTTATCAGCAGCTTCCGGGGAGCCAGTGTAGCGGATAAACCCGCCACTCTGATGCGCAACGAGAAGTGGGCTCAGAAGATGTACGCTGCTGAGCCACCTACAATAGAAGAGGCGATGCAGATGATCGGGTTCTTTATCAGGTACATATACGGCGAAACGCCTCATGGCGGTATGCATGGCAAGACTCCCTATGCGGTATTCAGATCTGCAGAGGTTCCGGAGGCCCAGATGATCGAACCTAAACGTTTGAACTACCTGATGATGTCCGCAGTCCGTAAAACCCTGCGCAATAACGGACTGGTCTTGAATAAGATGCAGTACTGGAGCACCGAACTGATCGAACATATAGGCAAAGAACTCCTGATCCGCTACGATCTCTCGGATGCGAGATGGATACTGGTCTATGATCTGCAGGACAACTTCATCTGCCAGGCAGAACTGCGCAAGGCAGTCGATCCCTTCATCCATCTCGATCTGGAGAATCCGGTCTCGGTAGCTGAGGTCAAGAAAGAATACAAAGCCATCAAACGGCATCAGCGGCTGATCGCCAACCGCACCAGGATCACCGTCCGCAAGACTCAGGAAGTGGTGGATGCCTATGTCAAACAGCTGACCATGCCAGCCCTCGAGGACAATCCCACTTTCATCCAGGCACCGGCTATCGAAGCTCCCAAACCCGGAGCGGAACAGATCATGGAGGCCTTGGAAAAGCAAGCAATGAAGAAGCTCCCCAACCTGCTTGAAGTCATCAAACGGCCTGCCGTGCAGGAAGATGACGAGGAGAGCAAACCCAGACCCAAAACACGCAAAGAAATGCTGAAGTTCATCGGCATCTCATAAAGGAGGAATAGTGAAACAGAACCAACTCGTCAGAATCCGCAATGTGGTTGAAGCTGACAACTGCATTAACTATCTGATCAACCGACCCAAAACAGAGATGGTGGGTCTGGGCTTACTCTATGGCAGGCCCGGCTTTGGTAAGACCGCCTTCGCTCAACGCACCGCTTACCAGCGTGGCTACATCTATCTGCGACTGGAGTCTCACACCACGACCAAGACCTTTGCCAACATGCTGGTAGCGGCTCTCTACGATCATCTGAGCATCAACGATCCCGTACCTATCGGAACATCCCAAAACCTTTACAAACACTGCATGGACATCTTGGATGATAACCCGGATACGATCATCATCATCGATGAGATCGACTATGCCTTTGATCAGCATAAACTCTTAGGGGCTATCCGGGACATCGTGGATGAGACCCTGGTGGTCATCATCCTGGTAGGAATGCAGACAGCCAAGGATCGCCTCTCCCGGCTTAACGAACACTATTTTGACCGCTGTAACGCCTTTGTGGAGTTCCAGCCGGTGAGCAAGAAGGACATCAGATCTATTGCCCAAGAGGTGATGGAGATACCGGTTACCGAGAACATCGTGGAAGACCTATATCAGACCAGCAAGGGTAACCTCCGTAAGGCGATCAAGATGATGTACTCACTCGAATCAGGCCAAATGCTCCCTGAAGACAAGCCCAGCAATGTGATCGACCTGCAGGAGGTAAAATGACGCCCACTGATCTGGTCAGCAGCTTCGTTAAGCAGTACCGCCATCCCTTTGGAGTGGATACAGTGGCGGCTTATACCACGATTGAGGCCGCCCAAGTGAAACCGATACTGCAGGAGCTTACTCATTCGGGCATGATCAAAGAGGTCGAAAAGGGCATCTTTGTTAAGGCCAATCGCTACAATCCTGTCCTGAATTACGGGCAGAAAGGAACCTGGAACTTCCATCCCAATGCAGCCAATCAGCTCTTGAATCTGATCGAGAAAGGAGACTATACTTCGATCCGGAAGATTACTGCCGACTTCCCCCGCAGCCGCCAGTGGGTCTACGTCTATCTGGAAGCACTTGCCTCGATTGATGCCATCGGCTTTGATACCAAATACTATGTAAAGTCCAGAACAGGGCTCAAGGAGCTCGGCAAGCGTATCAAGAAAGGCATCCTGCACGAATTGACCTGCAAACCGCCTGATCCAAATGCCAAGAGCAAGGAGCAGCTACGAGCCGAATCCGCAGAGCGTAGAAGGATCAGGCAGGAGCGAGATGCTGCCAAGATAAAAGCCAGGCAGGAAGTGATGGCTGTTAAAGCGGCCAAAAAAGCTGAGTGGGAGAAGATCCAATCAATGCGCAAAAACACCAGTGAGATGATTAAAATGATGATATCAAGTTACTTTGATAGATATTCCAATTAAGTAGGGGGGCATTCTATGACGCAAGAACAGCGAGAACGGAAACTACGTCGTGACATTCACGGCCTACGGGTCAAGAAGTTCCACTGGCCGATCGATGCCTTCAAGTTCATCATCCAGGGCATGGGATACGGAGACTCGCTGAGAGCTCTGTCAGAGGATCGTCTCCTCTCCCTCAAAGCGCTGATGCTAAAGTATCGCAGGCATGGGCGTCCTAACGAGTTCACCTTCGATAAGCAGGGTAAGTACATGTTCTCTCTGATGAAACAAGCCGGCTGGAGCGAGTCTCAGCTTAGGGCTTTCACGTATCAGCACTATTCCAAAAGCCACTGGAACCTGCTCTCCCAGAAAGAACGCAGAGCGGTTATCGCTATGTTCCAGTCCTATATCAAGAAGCAATCAATCAAAACTCAATCAAATAAACAAACTGATCCTAAGGAGGATTCAAATGAGTAAAGCAAGCAAAGCCGTCAAAGAACGCACCTTAACCGATGCTCAAGGTAGGGAAATCCCCATCAAGGTGTTACACACTGAAGTACTGGAAAAGGACGCAGCGATCAAGAAAGCGATGGGTATCGCCACCAAGCTGCAGGAACAGATAATCGCAGACAAGCAGAAGCTGATTGGCATCGTAGAAAAGTATCTCAATGACGCTGCCCGCAGAAACGGCCTGGAATGGAAGGGCAATGCCATGTTGATCAGCTTCGATGAGAAGTATCGCATCGAGATGCGTTTCCGGGAGAAGATACAGTTCGGGATCGAACTGCAACTGGCGAAACAGAAGATCGATGAGTGCATCAAGGTCTGGTCGGCAGACTCTAATGATAATCTCAAGGCTATTGTCAATGATGCCTTCCAGTTGGACAAGCATGGTCAGTTAGCTCGTTACCGCATCTTCGCCCTGCGCCGCTACAAGATCAAGGACCCGATCTGGAAAGAAGCGATGGAACTGATCGATAAAGCTATCTTGGTAACTTCCACCAAGCAATACATCTCGTTTGCAGTGCGAGACGAGGCTGGTAACTACAACAAGATCGTCCTCAACTTCAGCACACTGTAGATACTGTCTCATGGTAGCCCATCCTGATTTGATCAAAGCACGGGAGAATGAATAATGGTATCCAGAGATAACAACATAGATGAGGAGCAAATGAACTTATTCGACGTCGAGCGGAATTACAGGCCTGATGAAGTGGCAGACACTCTCAGAGTGAGCCGGAAATCCGTCTATCGTTGGATACGGGACATTGAGAACCCTCTGCCTGCCTTCCGCACCACTGAGAACGGTCAACTGCGCTGCAAGGGCAAAGATCTGAACGAGTATGTGTTAAAACACAAGGTGAGACCTGAGTTTGAGTAATAGCCGTGAGTTCCGCATCAAGCGGGACAACTGTAAAGAAGCCTATCTGAACGGCAAGACCGATCCACTCGAGCTGGCGGTGATCTTCGGAGTCTCCGATATCACCATCCGCAAGTGGATCAAGTCCGGCAAGTGGGATGAGTTGTTCAAGGAAGAGCGCAAGCTCGACCATGAGATCAACTTGGCTCGCAAGAAGGCACTCATCCAGGCACTTCGTGAATATGCCAAGAACCCGGCAGACACCGCTCTGCAGAGTCTCGTAAGCTTAATCAAACAGAACCAGAAAGACTCTGAGCCTGCCAAGGAACTAAACGACTACATCGTACGCTTCCTGGATCAGGTGACTGACTTTATGATCGAGAAAGGGCATGAGACTATGCTTAAGCAGTTCCAGGGCATCGTCCTTGACCTTGCCGAGTACTTAAGAGTTAGAAATGGATAAATATACAGCCACGGACATGGTTGCCTCCAAGCCAGACCTGCCTACCCTCCAAACCTACAGATCAAGCGGAGCCGTCACCTCCGGCTCCGCTGATCCTTCCGGACCCTAAGTTATGTCTAAGAAGTTCATTCAGCGACATAACAAGGCACTGGCGGAGATCGCTTCCAAAACGATCTCCGTCTTGCCTTTTATAGACGATAATCCTGAAGCTAAGGCTGAGAGGATCAGAAGGACAACTGAATCAGGATGGGATGCCTTCTCGTTCTTCTGCCAAACCTATTTCCCGCATATCTTCCCACTACCTTTTTGCCCAGCACATGAGACTATGTTCGATGAGACTGATAAGGGCTCAGGTATCATCGCCATCACCGGTTTTCGTGGGCTGGGCAAAACGGTTCTCATGGGAGTGGTCTATCCCATCTGGATGATCATCAAAGGTGAACGCTACGTGATCCATACAGCCGCAGACATAGATCTGGCACAGGAGAGGACAGCCTTTACCTTACACGAGTTGCAGAACAACAAGCGGCTCACTATCGACTATCCGGAGCTGCAGCCAGTGGATGCCTTTGATCTGGACTTCTATCTTAAGAATAAAGCCAGAATACGAGCCAGAAGTATCAAGCAGAGTCATCGGGGAACAATCAATCCTAAGACTGCCAAGCGGCCCGGGATGATCGTCTGTGATGATATCGATAAAGAAGAGAACATGGGTAACCAGTCCATCGGTAAGAGACGCATGGAGAAGATCACTCAAGAGCTTGCCGGAGCACTCTCACCTGAGGGAAATGGCAAGATCGTCTGGCTCGGTAACCTGGTGCATCCTAACTATGCCATCTGCCAGTTTCAGGAGCTCATATTGGGCGATCTACGGGCAGATAATCCAGATTTGGACTTGGGATACCAGTCGGTTCTGAAAACGCACCAAAAAGCGATTTTGCGCTTCTCTCTCGAAGATCAGCATGGCAAGTCGACTTGGGAGGCTCAATACCCCACTGTCACTCTGCCAAACCTGCGAGCAAAGTTCGGAATGACAGGTTATCAAAGAGAGATGCTTGGACAGCCGGTTATCGAAGGGAATATCTTCAAGAACCACTGGTTCACCAAGTATCGCACTTTACCTGAACCATCCCAGATGAAGCGGGTCTGGCTTTATGCCGATCCTGCCTGGGGAGAGAAGGGATGCTACAAGGCTGTTATCTCAATAGGCTATGATGGTAATAGATTCTACGTGATCCATGTCTGGATACGTCAGACTGAGAATACCAAGTTCTTCAGATACTACTATGATGCCTACCAGGAGTTGGATCGCACCTACAGAGTGAAAGCCAGAGCAGCCTGTGAGACAACCTATGGACAAGCTCGTATTCTGGCTGACTTCGATCAGTGGGCACAAGACAACCATCTGCCACCGATATCCCATCGCATCAAGAGAATAGATAACAAAGACAACAAGAACCTCCGCATAGAGAGAACCGAGACCATCATTGAAACTGCCAAGGTGCTCTTTCCGGAGGGGCAGGATACTCCCACCCTGATTTCCCAGTTCCTCACTTATCCTGATGGCTATATTGATGGCTGTGATGCCTTGGCTGGCTGTCTGGAGCGTTTCTCGGAATACGATATTGGCAGGAATAGAGTCAAAGTCCGGAGGTTCGTCATTCCATCGTAGGATGGAATCCAGTTATGACATACTACGATCAGCTCATGCTTGAGTACTACAGAGTCCTCAACAATGCTTGGAAGACCGAGATCAGAGATGCGACCCGGCTTGCCATCCAAATGCTGAGTGACATGCCACGAGCCGAGAAGATCAACAAGGATTCCATAGAGAAGCTTATGGGCATCATCAATACCCAGTTGGGAGATGACTTCGCAGCACTGGTCAATGCGCCCACCAAGGCGATTATAGACCGCTGTGTGCGGCTTGGACTGAAGGACACTCAAGTGCAAGCCCCCACCAAGACCAGCATCGGGCTCTGGGGCATTGAAGATCAGCATCTCTCCAGCACCATCCAGAAGCAGCAGTTGTTCTGGATCGGAAATCACTTCGATGCTGATATCCGGCAGAACTTTGCTGATACATTAACCAAAGCCATTGAGCAAGGATATACAAAAGAGATGCTTGCCGATACTCTCAAAGACCAATTCAATGACATTGCCAACAGGTCATCCAACTACTGGCAGGGGCTGGCAGAGCATACGGCACTCAGAATACGAGAGTTCGGAAGGTTGCAAGGTTATAAGAAAGCCAAAGCTAGATACTACAAGCTCGTGGTGATCCTGGATGACCGAACCAGTGACATCTGCCGGGCTCTGGCAGCCCAGGATAAGGTCTATCCCCTAAACGATGCCCTTGAAGTGATGGATAATCTCATGGCTTTGGACACCAAGTCCAGCAGTCTGGACGATGCCCGGGAATACATCAAAGCCCTCGCCCCTTGGATCAAAGACGATCAAATCGAGTACGACTCAGAGATGAACCCGGTAGGCGTTTCTGGAGCGCATACTCCGTTTCCGCCATTTCATTGGAAGTGCAGGACAACTACTGTGATAGTTTAATCATCTAAAGAACAATTGACCGAGCGGGACGCTACTGAACAACGGCTTTAACGTGTTGTAATTGTACTAAAGACAATATTGTCTATTGCATGTAATTGATTTTGATCTCCAGTGGCAGCTGTAAAGCCCCAGTATCCAGTGTATGGCTGAAATCCACCAATCACGTATTGTATCTTCAAACTGCCGTCCAAGTATACTCTGATTTCACCATTATTGACAACTATTCGAGAATTGTGCCATGCATTGTTTTCGATTGCGTTGTAAGGCAATGTAAATCTAGCTAAATGGTTTTCAGGAGTATTCCAAATAACAGCTATATGCTCCTCGCTATTATCCCAGGGATTCGGATGAACATCAAACTCCACCGCATATCCGTTTGTTTGATGAAAGTCCATGTATCCACCAAAAGTGGGAGGATATGAAAAATCAGGAACCCATCCAAAGACAAAACCGTCTGCACCTGATCCACCACCTATTCGAAAATCGAAACTCATATCAAAGTTAGAAAAGTCGTACTGCGTAAGGCAATAGATGCGACCCCTGTTCCAGTTTACTGCTGGAGTAATAACAAAACTTTGAGATACTGCATCATGATAGGAATTACCTTCAACATGGTATTTGATCGGATGGAATACAGAAAAGTCATCGTTGAATCCAATACCATCATCTGCAACAATCTTGAATTTGACATTATCGTAGATGATATTCGGATGCTCTGCAAGAACATCCCAGACGATATGTTTACCGTTACCGGGATAGATATTTGACCCTACATCACCGGAGACTAGATTTATGGGTATGTTCCAGGTTATTCCATTATCTTGGGAAGCATAGACGCTTACTGCAACAGGCTGGTTATGGACAATGTTGTAGTAGATATCTACTTTTTTCGACGGATCCGTTCTTTGGGAAGCTCTTGAAATAACAACACTAGGAATGGCATTTAGTTGGGCAATGAAAAATAAGTTCAATAACAACCCAAACCCAATGATAAATAGAGAAAGTGGTGTGTGGAGTCGTTCAGGTTTTAGGATCAATAGATTTGAGTATGGCACTTTCATATTACTCTCCTAAGTACAAGTTCATTATCTCCGAATCTGACAGCACTCGATTATATATCCTGATATCGTCTAGCGTACCCTTAAAACTGTACCCCCCACCAACGTAGTTACCCAAGATAAGAGGATATGTATTCTGGAAAGCAAGCCCGACACAAGGAATGGAGTTCGCCAGATTACCATTTATGAAGAGTTTGAGCGTGTTTCCGTCATGGGTTCCAGTCAGAAAATACCAGACACCAGTTTGATATCCCAAGACCTGAGCCATTGACTGGTCATGGTTCAGACCCACAATAAACCTCAGGTTATTATAATATATCTCAAACTTGTAATTGTAGTTTGGAAACATGCCCTTGCTCAAGAATATCTCCCCCGTATTGGTTCTGTCGAATTTAACCCATATCGATACAGTCATGTTCTGCAACGATAATGTACTTGTGTGATTGATTGTTATGGAGTTATTGTTACCATTGAAGTAATAAGCTTTGTTCGAAACCCCATAACGATCCGGGCATAAAACCGCCCCACTAACGCTGCCGTGGTTGTTGTATCCGCTAAGGTCGTTGGCATTGCCGTTGAAAGGATAATAGGCAACCAATCCGGTAGTTAGATCAATGACTCCATCATCAGCCACGACCTTAAACTTGACATTGTCGTAGATGATATTCGGATGATCTACAAGAACATCCCAGACGATGTGCTTTCCATTGCCGGGGGCAATATTCGGACCGACATCTCCTGAAACCAGATTAATGGGAAGGTTCCAGGTTACACCATTATCTTGGGAGGCATAGATGCTCACCGTAACAGACCGATCATGGATTACGTTATAATAGATGTCCACTATCCTGGTTGCGTCTGTTCTTTGCGAAGCTTGCAGGTTCAAAATAGTAGGATTCGCCCTTATAACGACTGGAAGCAAAGTTAACAGCAAAATAATAATCTTTCTCATAACTACCATAATATCATCTCAAATCGTTGTTGTGCTGGAGTATAGGATCATTCATTATATAGAGCCATAATCTCTGATTCAGTGAGTGCGCGATTATATATTCTCACATCATCTATTGTGCCAGGTGTGCATAGGTTTGTGTAGCTTGATTTCCCTATGCATACAGGCGTAGAATAGATCGACATTGATCCATTTGCTGGACCTTCGGACGACAGGCTTCCATTCACGAATATTTTTATTGAACTGGTAGAATATCGACCTACTACATGATACCATTGACCCGGTATCCAAGTATGGTTAGGCGTGAAGACATTTCTCTGCTGAGCATAAAACTCAAATGAGCCCGGATTATTGTAATACGAGTTCCCAGTAAGAGCCAAATGATACTGATAGTATGGGTAAGTATATGATGTAAAACCCTTAGATACGATCCCATTGTTTCCGGTGCCAGTGAATGATACTGGTTTCATCCACGCTGAAATAGTTAACTCTTCCTGGGGATTTAGTTCAGGGCTATTTTGTATTAGGATGTAATCATTAGCACCATCAAAATAATATGCTTGATTTGTATTACCCATCCTATCCGCTGTTAGTTGAGCTCCGTAAACAATTCCATGATTACCATATACACTAAGGTCATTAGCATTGCCGCTGAAAGGATAGTAAGCGACCAGACCTGATGTTAGATCCATGACTCCATCATCTGCTACTACTTTAAATATCACATTATCGTAGATGACATTCGGATGCTCAGCCAGCACATCCCAGACAATGTGCTTTCCGTTACCGGGAACAATGTTCGGACCGACATCGCCTGACACCAGATTTATTGGTAAGTCCCATGTTACTCCATTGTCTTGGGAGGCATAGATACTGACAGTAACAGACTGATCATGGATAACATTGAATTCAATGTCCACCATTTTGGATGAGTCGGTTCTTTGAGAGGCAATCAAATTCGTTATCGTTGGGGTCGAAAACAACGGTTCGAATAACGATAAAGTAGCAAAGGCAGTGAAAATAATTAGCATTTTTAGTAGCGAGTGCATAAACAGACTCCTAAAATGGGAAAGATAGTCCGATGCCATTATTGTACAGACAGTAGATTTCGTTTTCTGAAAGAGATCGATACCAGATAGCGAACTCATCCAGATTCCCATTGAGATTCTGACTGTTAAATACATGATGATTACAACCAAGTGAGATGCCATGGGTTGCGATACTCACGTTTACCGGGTTCACGGATACTCGTTTTACGAATATCCCATCCAGGTACAATGCAAGCGATGTGGAACTTTCTCGTACAAATGTCCACATATGCCAGTTATAATCCGATACAGCAGCATGTTCAAAGAAAAGATTGTTGTTTGAATCCAGCCTAAACGTCATTTTGTTAATCCCTTCACCATTCTGCCCCGTTCCAAAGAAAACTGTGGTGCCAGTAAAAGGAAAGGCTATGGTTCCAGACACGATGATCCCTGCGTAATTATGTGTTCCTCCGATCTGAGAACCTGCTTTAATCCAGATATTCATCGTAAATGGACTGGTGCCCGTATCTTGAAGTGATTTGGGTAGGATAGCGTAACTGCTGGTACCATTGAAAGCAAGAGAGCTGTTAAAAACACCGATTTGCCAAGAGTGATTAAATGCACTTCCCACGAAGCCGCTAGATGAATCATGCAAGACTGAACCGTATCCTTCATCTAGTTTCCAGTATGCAGCCAGGTTATCAAGTAGGGATGCGTTTTGAGAATCCGATGCCCACAGTTTGAACTTAACATTCTCATAAATGATGTTTGGATGCTCTGCCAATACATCCCAGACAATGTGCTTGCCATTGCCGGGATCAATATTAGGACCGACATCGCCAGAAACCAGGATTATGGGTAAGTTCCAGGTTATTCCATTATCTAGGGATGCATAAATGCTCACTGTAACTGTCATGTTATGAGAAAGGTCGAAATAGACATCAACTTTCTTTGAAGGGTCATTTCTCTGAGAAGCAAACAGATTGTTAACCTGTGGAACACAGAACAACTTACTCAGTGACAATAATGACATGAGAATGAAGAACATCGACCTTGGTTTGATGGAGTTAATGGAATTCTGAATTCTCTGCAAGTCCATTAGATAATCCTAATTATTGTACAGTTGGTTAATCTCGGCTCCAGTGAGAGCCCTGTTGTAAATACGGACATCGTCAATGCTCCCGATCATATAGTAACTTGATCCCCAAAGATAACCCCAGTTGCCTATCATCGCAGGATATGATGTATTATAGAACAACGGTTGGTTGATTGATTGAGTTTCTATCCTCTCATTATCTAACAAGCCGTTCTTGTAAATTGCAGATCGACCATCGGCGCTACTCCATACACCGACTACATGTGTCCAAGTGTTAGGTTGAATTATACTTGTCCCCGCAACTCCTGAAGCACCATCGTTAGTGTTTCTGTATGATACTGCAAAAGCGCCTTTATTCAGAAAACCACTAGCGTTACAATAACTTGCGTACCCATTTTCTCCATTGTACAATAAAAATACATTATTTGTGGAAGCAGGCGTTGTATACCACTTACCCACAAACCCATCGTATCGATTAGAAGAAGTTCTTCTTACCCAGCATGAAACAGTTATACCTTGTGCACCTTGCAGTTGAGGCAATTGACCAATATTTATGTAATCATTACCATCGAAATAGTATGCGCTGTTAGGATTGCCAAATCGATCCACTGATAAAGTAGCACCAATTACCGATCCATTGTTGCCATTACCACTTGCATCGATAGCGTTGCCACTAAATGGATAATATGCTATCAAGCCAGTAGTAAGGTCAACTACTCCGTCATCAGCAATAACCTTAAATTTGACATTGTCGTGGATGATATTCGGATGCTCTGCCAACACATCCCAGACTATGTGCTTACCATTTCCTGGAACAATGTTGGGACCTATATCTCCCGAAACCAGATTTATAGGAAGGTTCCAGGTAACTCCGTCGTCTTGGGAGGCATAGATGCTTACCGTAACAGACCGATCATGGATTATGTTGTAATAGATGTCCACCATCCTGGTCGCATCTGTGCGCTGCGCTGCATTCAGATTCTGTACCTGCGGGGACGCCTGCAAAGCAAGCGCCCCCCACAGGAATAGTGCAATGAGCGATACTTTTAGAGCATGGCGCATGTTAATACCCTACTGCAACTACGACATAGAAACCCCGATAATTGCTTTGAACTGATGTATCGGTCCAGAACAACGAACTGGTCTGACCCACGAGTGTCATCTCACCAATTGGGGCATTGGGAGAATCAGCCCGGTAAATCTTGTAGTTCTCCGCTCCAAATGATTGTTGCCAGGTTAGTTTCATTCCGGTTGTCACGGGCTCTATGTTCAAACTCTGCACAGCCCGCAAGACCGGCTGAGCCTGCATTTCGTTTGAATATGGGCTTTCGCTACCAGATACATCAACTGCAGTGACTGTTATGTAATAACTATCGCTGTTGTTTAGGCCAGTTATGATATAAGAATTTGTGACACCAACAGCAACCGGAGAATTTTCTCCATTAACATTTGAGGTGCCAACATAAGGAGCGCCACTAGAATTTGCGTTATAATATATTTTGTATCCAGCTATGCTCGTTTCATCAATTGCCTGCCAAGTAACCCTAATAGCCCGATGTTCAGGTTCGAGAGACAGCAAAACCGGGGTCTGTGGAGGGGTTACGTTGTAAAGCGGTATTGATAACTGACCGCTTGCATAACCAATATCTGAACTAACTCCAACAATGATGGGCATTGCTATCGTGTCAGATTGTATTTGAAACTCTATTGTGCCACCAACGACCTCAATCTGATGTCCACTCTTTACAATATCCGCGTCTGGAGTAACGATGCTACCTCTAGAGATGGTTACTGTGTATAATGAACCCTCTGGGACAGAAGACCCATCGTTGTTGAACAAACCAGAAGCCGAAACAGACGCCAGAGAAACGCCATCGGCTGCCAGGCTATCGGGCTGTATGATCATGTTCATCGAACCTTGTGGTAATCTAGGCGCAAGAGTATATGTTCTGAACTGAGTTATTAAAGCTTCTACACGATTGGAGTCGGCATAAACTGTGGATGGCAAATAACGCCAGGTTCCGTCATCATCTTCCCAATAAACTGCTAAAGAAGATTCATCTAAACCGGTTATCTCCTCGTCGGTGTATGAGATTGAGATTAATGCAGAATCAGCAAAAGCAACACCTTGAGGAGTAATACCATAGAAACCACCAATACCATAACGCATGCCAGCCAGTCCTTCTCGGTATTGCCGAAGTTCTCTATTGAATCTTGTTAATTCTTGTTTGGCTTCTACACTAAGCGATGGATTTTGTGGTTCATCTTGCCAAGCCCAGTATTCGCTATATGCTTCAGTTAAAGTGTCTGGTAGTGATGTATTCTTAAGTACCAAGTATGATCCTTGATCGTTCAAAGTCACAGTGTAGTCACCATCTATCCGCATCCAAGGAAACAAAGTATTTTTCAGGAATGTTGCGGTTAGAACAGGAACAAACACCCACCAGTTTGTCCCAGTTCTAACATTATCCCAGAGGTAATCCATAACATCTCCAAATTGCACATCGGCGTGTTCATAATTCTGACCTTGGAAACTTAGATAAGGTAGTCCTCTGTACCAATAACCTTTTTGCAGTGGAGCTTTTGTCCTGTGACCGAAACTGAATCCACCGCCTATATTGACGTATACGGGTGTAGGTATTATTGGGAATGGCACATCTATATCAAATGTAAAGTCTTTCTCACCAACCAATTCAGATCCGTACTCAGCAAGTACATTGACATCCTGGTCATGTAAGTTTTTTACTCCATCCAGAATTGAACTTATGGCATTTGAAAACGTTGTATTATTGAGGGATATAGATCCTGGAGTGATACCGATGTTGCTGACAATTCCAGGTAACGGTGAGCTGTTATTCATAAGTCCAATAGTTTGAGGATTACTAAGATTCAACCAAGTTGTTGCTTTGAGATTGGTTGGTGCGTATTCTAAATCAAACAGGTTCACGGAATTGTCTATATTCAATGAGTTCTCGAATCTATAAGTGTTTATACCGTTTGAAGTTCTACGTTGAAATTCATAGCTAAACTCTTTGTCGAAATCGCAGGATAGAATATTCCATTTTCTATCAAATTTGGGGCCTCTTTTTACCGGCATAACTTGTTTTAAACCCCAGCCAAAATTCCTGTCGACTCTACCTCCCACAAAAGAAGAACGAATCTCATCTCCATTAGTGAGATGCTTGAATTTCCAACCTCCATATGCTTCAGCTCCCACGTTGCCACCCAATGAAATAGACAAGTTTTTTGGTATCAAATCCTGGAAGAATGATACTCCGGCAGAAAGATTCAAGCCTGCTTTAATAGTGCCCTTGGATTCGTCGGATATTCGATTGTTAGAAAGATCGTACCCATACAACGAACTATAAACCAAGATTGCTTCTCCAAGAGAATTTGTGAATCTGACAGTCTTAGCCTTGGTTGTTGACAAACCTAGAAAGGGTTCAAGGAATAAGTAACTACAATAAAGAGCCTCTCCATTTTCCAACTCTTGTTTAGTGAATGTGTATTCGTCTCCATATGATGCCCCAACCTCAAGAGATCCTCCACCACCAACACTTAACACACCTAATTTTGGTGGACCTAGTTTTGCCTCAACCCCAGCAACAGCATCTACGTTTCTCACTATTGTCAGACTATCCCATTCAGCTAGATTTGTATCTGAGAGATTGACTCTGATAGTAGCCCCACTACCAATCTCGGCAGATGTCCCGATCGTTGCTACACCCGTAGTTACACCTACACCTCCTCTTAGCTTAAAATTATAATACCATTCAATTGATCGATCCATGTTAGTAACAACAAAATCAATAGTTGTTGGATTCGATAACGATACCCCATTTACCGTGCTAATATACACTGATGCTACATTGCCAATATTACCACCGTTGATATCATCACTACTTAGCTTAATTGCTACGATCCCAGGGTCAGTCCAATACACCTCATCGGCATTCGGATACTCTACCCGTCCAATTATTGATGACTCATCAAACCCTACCCCACCTAGTCGAACATTGTATCCAACCGTACCGACTGAAACAGGCTCCCATGCTCCATCCACTTCGCCTTCAACGCGATACCAGGCAAAACCGTATCCTCCTTTGGGAACCTCTATGGGATTTGGATTGGGAATCTGTGGTATTGGAGCTAAGCGAAATGAAGTATAATTGTCTACAATTGTGTTAATGGTAATCGGACCATAGATCGCGTATCCACTAGCCCGATCATCTGCAATGAGATGTGAAAATGATAATAAAAGGACCACAAACACCAAGGTGTATGTGCGGATATTCCCTTTGTGGTTTGACATCGTTCCTCCTCTCGGAAGTTAATTTATCTATAAAAGTTACATCATCCACACGGATTGAGACCATATCGTAATATGCAATTGGTTTTCCATATTGATCGAATATGGTATCTTGCTGCAATGTAATATGGTTAACTTATGAGGTATGCCGTGAGTTGTGGTAGATAATACCACGATCGTAAGCCCCTGTCTACCCATAACAGGCTCTATCTCCGTTTCTGCCATAGGATTATCCTTTTGTGGTAGATTCTACCACGTGAGATGGTGATTATTACCATACCAGATATCAAGTTGTCCCCTTTACTATTAAACCTACCAGAGCAGATTGATCAGATCAAGGTTCAATACCTATGATCAGTAATGGCACTGGAGGACTGCTTCTGCCTTGACGCATAACATTGTAGACCTCTCCCTCGTAATAGGCAACCCCGCTGGACATCTGGGATTGCATGGATTTCATCGGTAAAACTTCGATTCCAAGATTGATAACACCTCCAGAATAGAATAGCATGTGTTTGACAAACAAATCAAAGGCAACGAAGGCATACTTGCCAAACTGCACTTCGACTGCCACTTTTTCCTTAACGAAATCAGTCTGGTTGTAGCTATAGATTGGATTCGTTTCACCATTAGACTCAAGCATCTTCTTTTGATCTGCTGCTGGTAAATCAAGGCTTGCCAGCATCAAGTCACGATTTAGAGTAATGTAATAGCTGTAGCGTGCTTCTTTCCATTCCAAAGACTCAAAATGCTGCTTGAATGAGGCATTAAGGTCGGTTGGACTGTAGAGAACCTGGCCTGGCATTTTCTTTTCTTTACTGACTTTTGTTTTACAGGCTTGGGCATCAACGCTCGCTATGACTTGTTTGATCTCATCATAAAGTGCGGAATGATGAACAATTAGGTATTCTTCGCCATTCATATGCGAAAAGGTTTTGGCAATTTTCATTTCTGCTCTCCGAAAACGCTGAGGTTCTTCCATTCATCTGGGACGACTGCTACTTTGTCGTTTGCGGATGGTTCGTGTATCTTTTGACCAATTGGCCTTGTTTTCAAGCATCCGTTCTCTAAAGCTATTACTCTCTCGGCTGAAACCTTGCAGTAATCTGCTTCCTTCTCAATCCCGATGGCATTGCGGTTGTTCTTCAGTGCAGCCACCACAGTCGATCCAACTCCAGCAAATGGATCAAGAACCCAATCATTCTCATTAGTCAACGCAAGAACACATCTCTCAACCAGTTCAATCGGGAATTGGCAGGGATGGATAGTTTTTTCCGGATGATTAGATTTCACGTTGGGGATATCCCATATCTCGCTGTCCCAATCTTCTTGTATTGTTGTCCAGATATCGCTGGGGTTCTTGCCTAAGGGATTCCCAGAGGGCTGTCCCTTATTCGGCCCTTTGAAATGTCTCTTCCCTGGGTATTTTGAAGGCACCCTTACTGCATCGAGATTGAAGGTATAATCATTCGTCTTGGTAAACCACAGGATTGTCTCATAGCGCCCAGAAAACCGGTTTGAAGCATGCAAACCATGTCCGAACCGCCACACAATTCTATTGCGTAGTTGAAGCCCATGATTTTTGAAAATCTGATAATAGAAGACATCCAGAGGGAAGACCTCCCCCTTATCGACGTAGTTTCCTACTTCCCAACAGATGCTGCCCTGATCCGATAAAACCCTCACCAACTGAGTGATTATCTCCTCCTGAGTATTTAGATAGCTTTCAATGGATGTCTTGACTTCATAGGATTTACCGATATTATAGGGAGGTGAGGTTATTATTAAGGAAACCGACTCCTTCGCCATGCCTGAAAGAACTTCCAGGGCATCTCCGTTTTCGATAGCATATTTCAGCTTAACTGGTTCGAAATCACAAGTGCTTTCGTAGGTTTGAAACTGCATTAAATATCTCCAAATACTAATTACCAATACCTTCTGGAGAAGTCTGCCAACCAGACCACTCACCTAATTTACTGTATTGAAGGCAGCCCATTTTTGTCAACACAAAAATCTGTCTCATCCTTGCTCATCCTGATTTGTCAGCATACAGGGTAGTGCTTTCTTGGCTCCGGATCAATGATCACTCACGGAACAAGGAGTTAGCATGACCGAAGCGTTGATGAACCGGATCAAAGCTCAGTTAGTCAGACACGAGGGTCTGAGGCTGAAGCCATACCGCTGCACAGCAGGTAAACTGACCATCGGTATCGGCCGCAATCTCGATGATCGGGGGATATCCCAGAAAGAAGCCTATGCCATGTTAGAGCGAGATATCTTGGACTTTGAACAACAACTGCTTGATGAGATACCTGATGTTTACAATGGGCTCGATGAGGTTCGCCAGTCGGTGCTGCTCAATATGTGCTTCAATCTTGGTATCAAGGGACTACTGGGCTTCAAAAACACTTTGGCTTATATCAAAGTCGGAGACTGGGAACGAGCAGCCAATGGCATGTTAGCCTCCAAATGGGCGAAGCAAGTGGGAATGAGAGCCATAGAACTCTCGGAACTGATGAGGAAGGGCAAGTGATCCCCATTCCGGTCGAGACCGATGCCATGCTCGCCATCCTCAACCTACCCAAGGAGATGTCTAACAATAGCATCTTCAAGGAGCATCAGGGTCTGGTGCTTGAGATTATCCACTCTTTGGTTCTGCAGGAGCACTATGATCGGGCAACTCACGATGACCTGCCGGAAGAGGAGCTTTTCCTGGTTTCTTTTCGTTTTGGGTTTTCATTCCTGATGCTGCACTCCACTGCCGAGTTTCTCAATTTGAAGACCCTGGGCGAGGGAATAGTCAAGACAGTAGGATTAGACCAGTCCGCCACCGAATTGCTCACTGGCAGCGAAATTGACGCCTTCAAAGCCAGTCTTGAGCTAAGAGCACTGACCATCCTGCAAGCCTATCTCAATCCTGTCGGTCTGGATCGACTGAATGAACTCAAGCCCAGACAGCCTCGCCCTATCCGGGTGGGAGTTATCTGATGCCTGATCGTGAATTTACTTCTCCTGAGGAACTGATGATCGAGATCTACCGGGCTATCTATGCCTCCTTGGAGAGCAGACTGCATCTGATCGGTTCGGTTATTGATGCCGAGTCCCGCAAAGAGATCCTGGCACAGCAGATCTATGACAAGGGCGACTTCTATGGCAATACCGGTTATCTGCTCCAGACCACCGATACAGCCATGATCTTAAGAGTTGGCTCGAACGTGCGTCACGAGCCTTTCGTTTTGGGCGGCAAAGTGCCTTCCTGGACTCCGATCGCTCCACTTATAGCTTGGGTCGAACGCAAGCACCTGTCTTGGACTGACAAGGAGACAGGTAAGCTGCTGACTGTAGCCGAGATCGCCTATCTCATCCGGGGCAAGATCAAGCGGGAAGGCATCGCTGCCCGTAATGTATTCGCGTCTGTGATCGCCAACCGGGAGCAATGGATCTATCAGCAGTTGAACGATATCGAGGTGAGCCTGTGACCGCTCTTGAGAAGTACCAAGCCCAGCGCAGCCGCATCTCCGAAGCTCTGAAACTGGCAGGTGTAGTGGAGATTCTCTACAACAAGGACAACATCCCTAAGAACCTGCCCTGCGCCATCCTGATCCTCGATTCCGAGACAGGCAAGCATGGCACTTCCCGGCAGTATGTGGATACCGATATCGCCTGGACTGTATTCCTGATCGTCAATGCCCAGAATGTATCCGATCCAGACTCTGAGCTATATTCACTCAAGGAGAAGTTCCGGAGTTATTATCAGAAGTTGATGAACCGGGACTTGCCAAGTATCGAGTTTTACACATCCAGAGTGGATGGAACCAGATTGGTCAGGATTGCCAAGATTGACCTGCTGAAAAGCGGTACTGGAGCGGGATCGTGAGAGTGATGCGTATTGGTGCCTACAACCTGGCGATCAGTTCAGCTGCTGGTCTCTTGGAGAGCAAGTACAAGCCAGAACCCATAGATCTATCCAAGTATCAGCGGATCGGCAAGCAGTTGGTATCCAAGGCTGCCGAGACCAAGAAAGTGGTCTCTCAGCCCTACTCGATGAGCAATCTGCTTAATCTCCTGGATACCGATGAGTATCACTCCGGCTGTATCGATGCCCTGACAATGGCGACAATCATGCAGTTTGACTGCAAGAACAGCCAGGTCAAGGCCTGGATGGAAGAGGCTGAGTTCCCTGCCTGTGAAGACCAGACTACCATCCTGGCAGAGCTGATGAAGTTCTATCTGGCCTGTGGTAATGGCTTCCTGATCAAGATGCGCAACGCCCAAGGTCAATGGATGGGTCTGGAGAGGATGCTTCCCAGTGAAGTGCAGATCGTGGAGAACTATGACGAGTTCGGTTTCTTTCGACCTAACTATATCCAAGTGAAGAACAACCAGAAGAAGGACTTCGCCTATGCCGATATCATTCACATCAAGAAGAGCACTCACAAGAGCAATGCTTGGGGCTTAGCCTGCCTGCCCATAGCTATCAATGTCGAGATACTCTCCGAGATCAAGACCTTCGACTATAACAACTTCAAGAACGGTCTGATGATCGACTACTTCGTAATCGTGGAAGGAGGTACGCTCAGAGACGGCACAGTAACCGATGAGCAGGGCAATGAAGTCCTAACCGATGCCTATACCGAGATCGAGAAAGCCCTCACAGAGGTCAAAGGCAATGCCAAGAGCCACTCCACAGTGCTGATCGAGAGCGAGAGCCGGGATGTGAAAATACGCCTTGAACCACTACGTCAGCAAGACCGGGAAGGTGGCTTCATCACCCTTAAGAAAGACCTGAGAGAAGGTATCTTCGCATATCACCGGGTCCCCGCAAGGATCGTCTCACAACTTATCCCAGGGCAACTTGGTGGCGATAACAAGAGCGATATGCTGATGTTCTACCACTTCGTAGTCAAACCGCTGCAGAACCGCCTGGCTTTAGCTTTGGCTAACGAGTTCAACTTCGACTTCGGTTGGAATGTGAAGCCGGAGGACTTCAACTTCGGCAACTTGGCTGAGGTGCTGCAGACCGCAGATGAGCAACTTTTCATGCAGAATCGGAACTTTGGAGCATAGAAATGTACCTTACACAAATCAACAATCAACCATTTAACAATACCAAAGGAGGTAGCGTGAATCGTAAACGCACCATTCTCAAGGGAGAACTCCGTAACGTGGAAGTCGAGTTAGTCTCGCTTCTGTTTGATGAGATGACTCCTGCCAATCAGAAGGGTTTTGTGGTCAAGAATGCTTCCGGACGGAGCTTTGAACACAAGATCAACTCCACCAAGTTCAAGAGTGAAACGAGTGGCACTCAGGGACGGCTTTACGTCACTCTGATGGAACCCAACATCCATGATTCCCAGGGTGATTACTACACCCGGGAAGAGATTCAGAAGTCCTGTGATCACTTCGCCAAGCACGGCTTAGTCGGCAAGTGCGATGTGAATCACAATATGCAGCCGGTGCCTGAGTTCACCGTGGTCGAGAACTACATCCTAAAGACCAGTGACAGAGAGCATTTCCCCGATGCTAAAGTTGGCTCTTGGGTGCAAGTCCTCAAGTGTGAAGACTTGGGCTCTGATCTCTGGCAGAAGGTCGAGAAAGGCGAGTTCAATGGTGTCTCCATCTACGGACGTGCCGATGACTACCGCAATGCCGAAGCCAGCCTGACCGAGATCAAGAACGAGTTGAATTCACTTCGTAAGGTAGCGGAGCATAACAACAACTCCGATCTGCAGAAGGGCATCACAGTCATCACTGAGAAGATCAGTGAACTGGAGAAGGGTAATCCGAATCTCCAGCTTGGAGATGCCATCCATAGTATCGACAAGAGCCTCAAAGACCTCTCTGTCACCATGAGCAGAGCTATCTCCAAGAGCATTCCCGGTGAGCCTGATGCCAACCAATCCAATGTGGACAAAGAGGTTACCATCGATGGTAAC
>MTKZ01009451.1_pt1 | contig 24151 bp, 27 predicted proteins | sample 1042781 | NCBI WGS metagenome assembly MTKZ01 (sample SAMN06212207, study PRJNA360539) | anaerobic digester metagenome | biome: Wastewater treatment plant; material: sludge; isolation source: anaerobic digester fed with sludge from wastewater treatment plant | place: Denmark: WWTP Viborg ... | reverse complement strand
GGGCTCAAGAACGAAGGCGAATACCAGAACCCCCAGCAACACCGTCCCAATGAGCGCGAGCGTCATCCGTTTGCCTCGTCCCCCGGCGCCCGACTCGGATTGCCGAGCGCCTCGCGCGCGATTGTCTCCAACTCTTCGTCCTCCGCGCTTACTGCCGGCGTGATCGGTCGCGGCGCCCGCGTTCGCTCGCGGATGAACGTCGCCACGACCACCGCGCCAAGCGCCACCGCCACCAGCGGCATCCACCAGAGCCCCAGCCGGAACCCTGATTTCGGTGGGTCGAACAGAATGGATTCTCCGTAGCGGGCGACGAAGTAGTCCTTGATCTGCTGGTCGGTCTCTCCCGCCTGAACCTTCTCCTCGATGATCCCGCGCATCTGCCGAGCAAGCTCGGTCTGGCTATCGGCAATCGACTCGCCGACACAGATCGGGCAGTGGATCTCGCGCGCCAGCCGGATTGTCCGCTGCGAGTAGATGTCTTCAGCGCCAGCGATCGACGCCGACGAGAGAATGACCAGCAGCGCCACCGCGAGCGCAACGACCACCCTATGCTGTCGCCTCACCGGTCGCCTTCCCTCGCGCTGGCGCGGTAATCGCGACACGACGCGGAACCGGGGCCGGCCAGAACACGATCAGCATCCCCATCATGTAGATCAGCCCGCCAACCCAGACCCATGGAACCAGCGGATTGATGAAGATATGCAGGCCCGCCGCGCCACCGTCATTCCACTCCGTCAGCATGACGTATACATCGTCGAAGCCGGTCGTCTTTACGGCGACCCGCGTCGTCGGCTGCTGCTCGAATCCATCGAAGAAGAACCGCTTCGCGTGGATAACACCATGATCGCGTCCACCCGAGCTCACGTCGATATTCGCCGTGTACACGTCGGCATCGACGATCCGGCTCCGCTCCAGCCCGTTGAAGGTGAGAGTGTACTCGGCCACCTGCACCGACTCACCCGGGTTCAGCATCACCTGTCGCTCACTCTGGAAGAACTGCGTCCCGATAATGCCGATCGCGATGACCGCGACGCCGAGATGCACGATATATCCGCCGTATCGCCGCGGGTTGCGTTTCGTTACCCCCACCACGGCCGCCGGCAGCGACTCTCGCGTGCTTCGCCGTCGGGCCGCAGCGCCACGCCAGTATTCGACTCCAACCGCGCCGATCGCGAACACCGCGGCAGCCACACCGATCGCGGCAGGCGGCTGTCCGAACAGGAACAACAATGCAACGATGGTCAGGAGCGCCAGCGCCATCGGCACTGTCGCCGCCCGGCGTAGCGCGCCCAGTGTCGTCTTACGCCAGGCGAGAAGCGGGCCAATACCCATCAGGACCAGCATGACTGCGAATAACGGGCCGTTCACCTGCCGGTAGAACGGAGGCCCGACGGTCAGTTGCGATCCAGTTGCCGCCTCGGACACGATCGGGTAGATCGTCCCCCAGAATGTCGCGAACGCAATCCCCGCGAAGACGAGGTTATTCAGCAGGAACCCGGTCTCTCGCGACAGCACCGCGTCGAACGTGTTCTCCGATTGCAGCATCGGCATGCGGTAGATCATCAGCCCGATCGCGACCACCGTCACCAGCGTCAGGTAGCCGAGGAAGAAAGGACCGATCGACGATACCGCAAACGTATGGACCGACTGGATCAGGCCACTCCGGACCACAAACGTGCCGAAGATCGCCAGCACGTAGCTCGCCAGTAGCAGCCCCATGTTCCAGACCTTGAGCATCCCGCGACGCTCCTGGACGATCACCGAGTGGATAAACGCCGTCCCCGTCAACCACGGCAGCAACGAGACGTTCTCGACCGGATCCCAGCCCCAGTATCCGCCCCAACCCAGCACGTGATACGCCCACCAGCCGCCGAGAAAGATCCCCGTACCGAGGATCGCCCACGCCACCAACGCCCACGTCCGGACAAATCCCAGCCATTCGCGGGTCATCCGCCCGGAGATCAGCGCCCCGATCGCGATCGAGAACGGGACTGAGAAGCTGGCAAATCCCGAAAGCAGCATCGGCGGGTGGATCAACATCCCGGGATCGCGCAACAGCGGGTTCAGCCCCTGGCCTTGCGCCGGGACGATCGCGTTGATCTCGAATGGAGAGCGGACCATCGTCAGCATGAGCAGGAAGAAGCTCGAGAGCGCCAGGAATGTTGCCGCCGCGTGCGGCACGAGCCGTGGGAAACGCGCCCGATTGCGGACGAACGCAATCGACGCCAGGATCGACGCCATTGTCGTCCAGAACAGGAGGCTCCCCTCCTGACCACCGTAGAACGCGGTCACCACATATCGCAACGGCATATCACTGCTCGACCGCGACGACACATAGGCGAAGCTGAAATCGTGCGTGATGAACGCTGTCAGAAGGATCGCGTCGGCGACCAGTAGCAGAAATGTGACGCCAACAACAGCCCGAACCGCCGAAAGCGACAGTTCCGGAATTCGCCGTCGCTCGCCAAAGACTGCTGCCCCAATACCAAAGAATGCTGTCACGAGCGCCAGCAGCAGTGCGCCATGCGCCAGTTGAGCCATCGGCGCGGATCCCTTCTGTCGGAGGCTGGGCTACCCTGTTGTCTGGGTCGCCGACTCGAAGCGCGAGGGGCACTTCGTCAACAATGTCGAAGCGTGCATCGTCCCGTCGGACCCGACCTTGCCCTCGACGACCACCTCGACGTGTTCGGAGAAGATATCAGGAACCACCCCGGTGTAGACCACTGGGAGTGTGTTTACCCCGTCGGTCATCGTGAAGCGCAACTCGTTGGTCGCCACGTCGCGCTGGATCGATCCGGCAAGCACAGTGCCGCCAACACGCATCTGATCGCCGGATGTCGACTTACCAGACGCTTCCATCTCGCCAACGGTCTTGAAGTACGCCATGGACGAGCCCATCGCGTTGAAGACAAGGAACCCCACCGAGGCGACAATCACGCCCGCAACAATGAGCAGCTTCGGGTTCAACCACGGGTTCCGCCGCCGCAGCGGCGTCATGGCAGTCGTCGAGGCCATCAACCTATCCCCATCTCGTGTTCAGACCAGTCCCTTGCCGTAGACGCTCGCAAGAACGACGCCCAGTCCGAATGCGAGGGCGCCGAGCGTGAGTATCAGCTCCGGCCGCGATCGTCGTCTCGGCGCATCGGTGCGTGCGCGGCGTCTGGGCCGTAGTCCCGCTAGCCAGAAAGCCACCAGAGCGGCGACGATCTTCGCAGCCAGGACTCCTGCATATGTCAGACCACCGCCCGCGTTCGATAGCCGATCGAACGTCAGGATCACACCTGTCGCGAGCATGACAACCGTCGTCACCCGCGCCCAATCGCCATAGAGTGCCTGCGCCGCTGCGACGAACGCACGCGGCGGCTCCTCGGTCTGCCGCATCGCCGGCCGGATCGCCACGAGGTAGTATACCCCTCCTCCGAGCCAGACCGCGGCGGCGAACGCGTGTGCGAGCCGTCGCAACAACAGGAACGCCTCGCTCGCGCTCACTTCCTCGTCATCCCGGCAGCCCCGGAATGCCGGACAGGAACCGCTGCCCAAGGATCGCCAGCCGGAACATCTGTCCGCTAACGAGCAACACCCCGACCACGATCATCGTGACTCCGCTCAACGAGGTAATCAGCGCGGCGTGGCGCGTGCCCCAGGTGATCACGCTGCGGATTTGCCCAACTCCCGCGCCGACCATCAGAAACGGTATGCCCAGACCCAGCGAATACGCTGTCAGAAGGAGCGTTCCGTACCGCACCGTATCCGCTGTGCTCGAGTAGACGAGGATGGAGGCCAGAATCGGCCCGAAGCACGGGGTCCAGCCGAGCCCGAACGCCATCCCCAGCAACAACACCTCGCTCGGCGAGAAGGTGCGCGGCTGAAAATCCACTCGACGCTCGCGCATCAAGAACGGCGTCCGAAACCCCCAGAGAATAACGATCCCCATCAGGATCATCACTCCCCCGGAGAACCGCGCCAACGGCTGTCGGTACTGATCCAGCAGATCGCCAAACACCGAGGCCGACGCCCCCAGCGCGATGAACACCAGCGAGAAGCCGAAGACGAACGCCAGGCTAGGCCAGATTGCCTGCACACGTGGCGGCAGCGATGCGCCATGCCGGCCGGCAGCTGAGCTCGTGATCAGCGACAGGTACCCGGGTAGCAATGGGGCGACGCACGGGGATAGGAACGACACGAACCCCGCGCCGAATGCTGTCAGCAACCCGACCGAGGACACTGCTACTTCCTTGCCTCGTCGACCATATCCTGGAGCTGCCGTATGCTCGTCACCGCCCCTGGAAGATGCGCCACCATGTTGCCCTCGGCATCCACTACGAATGTCTCCGGCACTCCGCTCACCCCGTAATCGACGGCGATTTTCTCGCCGCTATCGGGTCCGGTTGGGTAGTTCACCTCATACGTGTCCAGAAAGGTTCGCGCGTCCGCGTCGGTATCCCACACGTTGACGCCAACCATCACCACATCATCACCCAGGGCGCCGCGCGCCGTCGTCAACAGCGGCATCTCCTGGCGGCACGGCCCACACCAGGATGCCCAGAAGTTCACCAGCACGATCTTCCCACGCTGGTCCGACAGCCGGAATTCCTGGCCATCGAACGTCTTGAGCGTGAAGTCGCCAGCGATCTTGCCTTTCTCGAGAACGAGCGCTCCCGATGAGTTCACCCGGCCACCCTGTCGCACGCGCGCGCCCTCCGGCGCGAGCAACGCATAGGCCAACAGCCCAAGCAGCGATCCGACCAGGATTAACGCGACCAACGGCACGACGAACGACCCAAATCGGCTTCGCGGCAGCGGTGGCGCTGCGACGGCAGCGTTATCGTTCGCGGCGGTCTGCTCCGGATGGTCTTCTGGAACCGTTGTGTCTGAATCCTGCATCGTTCGTCCTTGAAAAGTCTGGAAACCGTGGGTCTCTCGTGGGGGAAGAGGGACTCGAACCCTCACACCTTGCGGTACGTGCTCCTAAGGCACGCGCGTCTGCCGATTCCGCCATCCCCCCGAGTTAACTCTAAGCCGTCAAAAGTATAACAACGCCCGCCCGACATGGTTCCGCGTCGACCGGAATCGCTCAACCGTGGCCCGAGACGTGCAAAACGCCAACCGAGGGATCGTAGCCGCCTGGGTTGCGGCTCCGCGGAGACCGGGCCAATTGAAGGGAACAGTGATGGGAGCCTCACGTCATCGACGCCGCAGGCCCTTCCGAGCCGGGCTACACCAGCCACATCCGCCCGGCCGGGCACACGCACATCGCTACCGCGTCGCTGCGATCAGCACTGGCTGCTTTTCATCGCGGGACATCATCGTCGCCGACGACGACGGCAACACCTTTCTGATGGCGCCGGCCAACCGTCGGCTAGCTCCGCTGGACACCGCCGAGCGCGATGCACTCGGGATGTTCTACGAGCCTGCCGCCGACTTTGACTGGCACACGCTTGCAGACCTCCGGCATCGCTTCTACGACGTCTGAACGTACCCAAACGAAAACACGCTGGGGCGAAGGCGCCGTGCGCCCTCATCCCAGCGTGTTGCTCAATCGGTCGACTCTAGTGGCCGCAGCCGCAGCCCTGTGACGTGCCGGCGTCCATCCCGGTGTCAAAGGAATGCCCGCAGGCGCACGACGCCACCGCGTTCGGGTTGCGAACCGTGAAGCCGCCACCCATCAGGCTGTTGACGAAATCGATCTCCGCCCCGCCGACATACATCGCCGAGAACTCATCGATCACCAGCTTGACGCCCTTGGCTTCGATCACGGTATCGCCGTCGTCAGCGGCCTCCTCGATCGACATCCCGTATTGCAATCCCGAGCAGCCGCCCGGCGCGACGAACACGCGCAGCGCATGATTCGGTGTTCCCTGTTCGGACAGGAAATCGCGCAGCTGCTCGACAGCCTCATCCGTAATGGTCATTATCGACATGGATATACCTCCCATGGAATCAGCGCCCCATAGCACTGTGGATACAACGAAGTATATACCGTTCCGAAACCCCTGTGATGATAAGCCGCTGCCTATCCCCTGTCGAGAATCTGTCGCAGCAGCCGAAGCTGTCGATCGAGCTCGCCAGGGTCGCGTCGATACTCTAGCACCACTGCGCCCGGCGTGCTTCGTTCAAGCACGAAATGGAGCAGCCGCACCTCGCGTTCCGTCATCACTTCGTGAACGTCGTCGAGCCGCCCGGTATTCCCTTCTCCGGCAATCGGCCGCGGACTACTCACATGCACCTCGCCGACTCGCTTCAGCGGCAACGCAGCCAGCATCGTCTCAGCCTCGCACCCCAGCCAGCTCGCCGACACAGCGAGGTGCCCGATGTCCAGCAGCAGCCCGCAGCCCGTTGCCTCCAGCACTTCACTGACAAACCCGGGATCGCAGACGTGCTCATAGGCGCCCTCGGGGCAGTAGTCGAGATTCTCGAGCAGCAGCGGCACATCCAGGCGTCCGACCGCCGCGGTCGCGGACGCCACGATTCGAGCGAGAAGCTCATCACGCTCCAGCAGCCGCGACCGCGGGAGCATGTGGCCGTCAAACAACACGCGCTCAGTCGAGAATCCCAGATGCAGGCTGAACCACGGGCTGCCGGCCCGCCCGATCGTCGCGTTTGCCCGCCCGGCCCATTCATCGCTGACATAGTCGGTGTTTGCCAGGCTCACGTCGAGGTCGAGGTTGTGCAGCAGCATCGGGCCATGCCAGCCCCGGATTGCGTCATCCAGTCCCCAGCCCGGCGCTTCGATAAGATCGACCAGCGCGCCAAGATCGGCCAGCATCGCCGCGGCCGGCGACCACGTTGTCCCGAGCAGCGGTCGGTTACTGACGCTCACGCCGCCAGAATCGCCGCCAGCTGTCGGCGGACCTCATCGCCGTACTCCCAGGTCGAGAGCGTCTCGCCACCCTGAGCAATGTCCGCCGTCCGGGCGCCCGCGTCCAGCGTCCGACTAATGGCATCCTCGATCGCCACCGCCTGCTCTTCCAGCCCGAACGACACTCTCAACATCATCGCCGCCGAGAGAATTGCGCCGGTCGGGTTCGCGACGCCCTTACCCGCGATGTCCGGAGCGGAACCGTGGATCGGCTCGTACACCCCGAACTTCCCGCCTTCGCCGATACTCGCCGACGGCAACATCCCCAGTGAGCCGGCCAGCACGGAGGCCTCGTCACTCAGGATATCGCCAAACATGTTCTCCATAATCAGCACATCGAACGATCCTGGTTGCGCAATCAGCCGCATCGCGCAGGAGTCCACCAACTGGTGTTCCGTGGTGATCTCCGGATGGGCCGCCGCAATTTCTTCGACCACCGACCGCCAGAGCTGTGACGTCGCGAGCACGTTCGACTTGTCGACGCTCGTCACCTTACGTCGTCGTCCTGCCGCAAGCTCGTATCCAAGCTCAGTCAGCCGCCGGATCTCACCCTCGCTGTACGCCATCGTATCGACTGCCTGCCGGCCAGTGTCCGTCGTCCATTGCTCGGATGGCTTGCCGAAGTACAGTCCGCCGGTCAGCTCACGAACGATCACCAGGTCGACCCCGCGGACCACCTCCGCCTTCAGCGGCGAGGCGTCCGCGAGCGCGTCGAACACCTTTACCGGGCGCACGTTGGCGAACAAACCAAGGTCGTATCGCAGCTTCAGCAGTCCGGCTTCAGGCCGCAGAGCGCGCGGCTGTCGATCCCAGGTCGGGCCGCCGACTGCTCCCAGCAGCGCCCCGCCGCAACCACGCGTCTCCGAGATATCCTCATCCCGCACTGGCACGCCGTGCGCATCGATCGCCGAGCCACCGATGTGCCGCATCACGAACTCGAATGCGACACCAGTCGCCTCGCCGACAGCAACGAGTGTCTTGCGAGCCTCTTCGATAACCTCCGGGCCGACCCCATCGCCCGGAAGCAACATGATCTTGCAGGCGGCCGTTTCCGTCACGCTCCCGCCTTCGCCTGCTCAGCAGCCCGTTGGCGCACCCGCGCCGTTACCGCCTCCATGAGCCCGCCGGCGTTGACGATCTCCTGCACGTAGGGAGCGTGCGGCTTGGCCGAATAGGTTTGCCCGGTCCGGGTATTGACCACAAATCCCTCGGTCGTATCCACCTCGAGAATATCGCCCGTCTCAGCGTCAGCGACCGCCTCCGGGCACTCCACAAGCGGCAGCCCGATATTGATCGAGTTCCGGTAAAAGATACGCGCGTAGCTCTCGGCAATCACCACCGACACCCCGGCGCCCTTGATCGCCATCGGCGCGTGCTCGCGCGACGATCCGCAACCGAAGTTCTTCCCGCCGACGATGATGTCGCCGATCTGAACCTTCTGTGGAAACTCCGGATCGATATCCTCCATGACATGCTCTGCCAGTTCCTTGGCGTCGATCGTCAGCAGATACCGCGCGGGAATAATCACATCCGTATCGACATCGTCCCCGAACTTCCAGACCCTGCCTTGAAACTGCATCTCTCCCCCTTCATTCGTCAACTCGTACCCCGCGACCCGCACTCACTCCCCCTCTCCAGTGGGGAGGAGCAAAGAGCGAGGTTCCGCGGCCTGCTCGCTAGTCGCCGAACGCCCGCAACATCCAGTCGTCCGGCGACTGCTGCTCCTGCCACATCCGCGCCAGACGCTCAATGTCGCCGCCTTCGCCGGCCCCGATGCTTGCTCGAACCCAATCGTAGACGCGCAGAACCGTCCCGACATCCGCGCCATCCGGCTGAATCCGCGCGCAGAGTTCCGTCGTCAACGTCCTGGCCTGCTCGTCCCCGGTCATCCCGTGCTGATGAAATGCTTGCATCGACGTGTCCCTCTCTGTTCAGGAAGATCGGTCTTTCAACATGGACGGAGTACCGACATGGCCCAGCACCGCGCTCGCCGCCGCGACAAGCGGACCGGTCAGAATAACTTGCGATTCACGATGTCCCATTCGCCCGCGGAAATTTCGGTTCGTCGTCGAGACGCACCGCTCGCCCTTCGCGAGCACCCCCATGTACCCGCCCAGGCAAGGGCCGCAGGTCGAGGTGCTGAACACCGCGCCCGCGTCCATGAACACCTCGTCCAGTCCCTCCCGCGTCGCCTCGCGGGCCACCTTCTGGGACCCCGGGATAACGATGCAGCGAACCATCGGGTGCACCTGGCGTCCCCGCAAGACCTCGGCCGCCTGTCGAAGGTCGGACAAGCGCCCGTTCGTGCAGGATCCGATGACCACCTGGTGGATCGGCTCGTCCCCGACCTCGTCGGCCGCGTGCACGTTCGACGGCAGGTGAGGGAGCGCCACCACCGGCTTCAGACCCGTCACGTCGATCTCGACCACGCGCGAGTAGGTCGCATCCGAGTCTGACGCATACGATGTGTAGTTGCCGTCGGTCACCTCGTCAAGGAATGCTTTGGTCTTGTCATCGAATGGGAAGATGCCGGTGTCGCCGCCGGCCTCGATCGCCATATTGCACATCGCGATCCGGTCGTCGAGCGGCAGCGCGTCAATCACCGGTCCGGTGAATTCCATCACCGAGTTCAGCGCCCCGTCGACCCCGATTAACCCGATGGTGTGCAGAATGAGATCCTTGCCACCGATGTCTTTGGGCAGCGTCCCCGTATAGACCAGCTTGATCGTCTCCGGCACCCGCACCCAGGTCGTTCCCAGCGCCATCGCTGCCGCGATATCGGTCGATCCCATCCCAGTCGAGAACGCGTTGAACGCGCCATAGGTGCAGGTGTGCGAATCCGCGCCGATGATGATGTCGCCCGGCTTCGTGAGACCGTTCTCCGGCAGCACTACGTGCTCGATCCCGGCTCGCCCGATCTCGAAATACAGTGTCCCCTGCTCGTGCGCGAACTCGCGCATGATCTTGGCCTGCTCGGCCGACTTGATGTCCTTCGCCGGCACGAAGTGGTCCGGCACAAACACCACCTTCTGCGGATCGAAGACCCGCTCCAGACCCGTCTTCTTGAACTCTGCAATCGACAGTGGCGCGGTGATGTCGTTCGTCATCACGAGGTCGACCGCCACCTCGACGATCTCCCCCGGCGTCACCGTTGCGCGTCCGGCCCCCTTCGCCAGGATCTTCTGGGCCATCGTCATTCCCACGTCAGACCACTCCCTCTGCCTTGAGCGGCGCGCGTACTGCCACCGCTGCTCGGTTCAATGCCGTCAAATACGCGCGCACGCTCGACTCGACGATATCGGTCGCCACGCCATGCCCGCTGAAGATCTGTCCGTCCACTCGAATTCGCACTGCCACCGAACCCTGCGCGTCCTCCCCGGGCGTCACCGCGTCGATGTGATACTGCGCCAGTTCGGCCTCAATGCCGGTCACCTGGTCGATCGCCTCATACAACGCGTCGATCTGGCCATTCCCGCGGCCCGTCGCCTCGCGCTCGATCCCGTTGACGCTGACAATCACCGCCGCCTCCGCGTCGCCGTCGGACCCGGAGTGCGCCCGCCAGGCGAGAAGCGTGTACGGCTCCGGTCCAAAGTGCTGAAGCTCTTCTTCGATGATCGCGACGATATCGGCGTCGGAGACTGTCTTCTTCCGATCGGTCAGCTCGATGAATCGGACATACAACGCCTTCAACCGCTCGTCGTCGACCTCGTAACCCAGCTCCTTCAGCCGCTGCCGGAACCCGGCCCGGCCCGAGTGCTTGCCCATCACCAGCTTGTTGCCGGTCCAGCCAACCGAGTCTGGCGTCATGATCTCGTAGTTCTCGGGGTGCTTGATCACCCCGTCCTGGTGGATCCCCGACTCATGCGCGAATGCATTTGCCCCGACGATCGCCTTGTTCGGCTGAACCGGGATGCTTGATGCCCGAGTCACCGTCCGGCTGGCCGGCACGATCTCCCGTGTGTTGATCCGCAGGTCGTAGTCGCCGAAGTAGTCGCGGCGCGTTCGCAACGCCATTACGACCTCCTCCAGCGCCGTGTTGCCGGCCCGCTCACCGATCCCGTTGACCGTCACCTCCACCTGCCGCGCCCCGGCCTGGATCGCCGCCAGCGTTATGGCTGTCGACATCCCCAGGTCATCGTGACAGTGGACCGAGATCACCACGTTCTCGATCCCCGGCGTGTTCGCCTTCAGATACTCGATGAGCCGTGTGTACTCCTCAGGCGTCGTGTAGCCAACCGTGTCGGGCACGTTGATCGTCGTCGCGCCCTCCTCGATCGCCGCGCCGAAGAGCCGCACCAGGAACTCCCAGTCAGCCCGCGTCGCGTCCATCGCCGAGAACTGCACGTCGCTGAGATACCCCTTGCAACGCCGGACCGCCTCCCGCGCCATCTCCAGCACCTCGTCGGCGCTCTTGCGCAACTGGTACTGCATCTGGATCGGCGAAGCGTTCACGAAAGTGTGGATACGCGGGTTCTCTGCCGTGCGTACCCCCTCCCAGGCAGCGTCGATATCGGTCGGATGAACTCGAGCCAGGCCGGCGACCACCACCCCGCGAGCCTCCCGCCCGATCATCTGGACCGCCTCCAGATCGCCCGGGGAGGCTGCTGGATACCCCGCCTCGATGATATCGACGCCAAGCCGAACGAGCTGTCGCGCGACCTCCAGCTTCTCCGGCGTCGTCATCGTCGCCCCCGGCGACTGCTCGCCATCGCGTAAGGTCGTATCGAAGATCAGAATCCTGTCGCTCATGGAATATCCCTCCTGCTATCGAGAGTCCGTCCGTCGTCCTCAGCTGGCCCCGCAGTGGGGCCAGGTAAGTGACAGGCAGCCTCGCGATGAGCGACGGTGAGCCTTCGTCCCGGCGAAATACGTTGTGATCGTGTCTGCCACGGTAATCGACTGCTCCAGCTCCGGAAAAGCAAAAAACCCGCCCCAAAAAGGGACGGGCTCAACCCGCGGTACCACCCTGATTGACCGGTGTCATTGCTCGCCGCGCTCTGGCGGGAACCACCGGCCCACTCGGAAAGCTATAACGGGCTGACCCGGCGCGGCTTCAGAACGTCAGCCGCGCGGCTCGGGTGCGAGTTCGTGTCGCTCGTCGCGCCGGGCTTCCACCTGTCCCCGGCTCGCTGTCCGACCTGCGACGCTACTACTCACCGTCATCGCCGGACGATATCCCGCAATCTAACAACGCCTTGCACGCGTTGTCAAACTCGCGACCCCGTGTATGTCGCGCCGAACTCGCAGATCGCGCCCCGATAGCTACTGGTAGTAGACGGCCGCCGTCGTAATGAGAATCCACGGCGCCTGGCCCACAACACCATTCTTGGCCGTGTTTACGATCGTCAGCGTGTTCTCGCCGGCATGAAGCGCGTTGAGGTCTCCGACCAGCCAGGCAACATCAGTCCACGATTCGTTGTTGAACGGGCTCGGGCCCTCCCAGATCAGATAATCGTTGAGCCACAGCTGCATCGGGACATGCGCCGCCTTCTCATCGTCCATGCCAGTCACCGTCACGAGAATGTACTGCGACGGCCACTTCGTGGCCTGAAACGTCGCGGTCCCCGTATCCGAGCCACTTCCCTGGCCGTAGAGATGCGCGGCAGGAAGGCCATAGAGCCGGCCGTCGTCACGTCGATACGCGCCCTCGAAATCACTCGCATTCAGCGTGACCGATGGTCCCTGGAAGATCCGCTGCGGCACCAGCGATAGAGGGAACGGCGTATCGTATGCGACCGTTGGCACTGAGGGAACCGTTGGGGTCGGCGGCTCCGGCGTCTGCGTCGGCTCCGGTATCGGCGTTTGCGTCGGCTCCGGCGTCGGGGACGGTGTTTGCGTCGGCTCCGGCGTAGGCGATGGCGTCTGCGTCGGCTCCGGTGTCGGAGATGGCGTGATCGTCACGGTCGGCTCGATCGTTGCGGTCATCGTCGCTGGCGGCGCTGTCTGTGTTGCGGTTGGCGTTGTCACGATCCCCGGGGCGTTCGTCTTGTCGTTCCCCTGGCTCGCAAGCACGACCAACGCAACCACTACCGCGAGCAACAGGAACACCAGCAGCGGCAGGATACGACGCCACCATGACCCACCGCCGCCCCCGGCCGCCGGCCGCGCCGGAGGGGGAGGCATCGATGGAGGTGGCCCGGCGACCGCCGGAGGCGCAATCGCCCGCGACACCGCCGTCCGCTCGGTTGGATCAAACGCCGGCGGGCGAATGACAGCAGCTGCCGCCGTCGGATTCAGCAGCGCGTCGCGCATCGCAATCGCGTCCGGGTATCGATCGTCCGGAGATTTCGCCAGGCTCTTCAGGATCACCGCCTCGAGCGCCACCGGAATCGATCGATTGATCGTCCGCGGCGGTGGCGGCAGCTCGTTCACATGCCGGTACATCACCTGGACCGGATTATCGCCGGGGAACGGCAGACGACCCGTCAGCATCTCGTAGACAACGACGCCCGCGGAGTACAAGTCGCTCGCTGGCGTAATCTCCGCGCCCGACGCCTGTTCTGGCGCCATATACGCCGCTGTCCCGATCGCCGTCCCCGCCTCGGTCAAGCCCGCATCGGCGCTCCTCAGCCGGGCAATGCCGAAGTCGGTCACCTTCACTTGGTGCGTGTCTGTCAGCAAGACGTTCTGCGGCTTCACGTCGCGGTGCACGATGCCTGATGCATGGATTGCGGCAAGACCATCCAGCATTTGCCGGCCGAATCCAACCGCCTCGTCGACCGTCAGCGGGCCTTCCTCGCGGATGTAATCCTTCAGGCTCGGCCCGAGCACGTACTGCATGACGATGTAGGTCGTCCCATCGTCACGCCCGTAGTCAAACACCTGAATGACATTTGGATGGCTGATCCGCGCCGCAGCGCGCGCCTCATTCTCGAATCGAGACGCGAATTCCCCGTGCGACGCATATTGATCGCGCAGGATCTTGATCGCAACATCGCGTCCGAGCACCGTGTCGGTGGCTCGGTACGTAACCGAGAAGTTACCCTCCCCGATCGGCTCTTTCAGTTCGTAACGCTTACCCAGAATCCGCGGCTGAGACAGCGCCACGCCTCCTCCAACCACCCAGAGCGGCGCCAGTTTCACGCGTCGTCCGCGCGTCGGCCGCCCTCATCTCGTTAGTACAACGCATACTGTCCGAAGATCGTTATACCATCGGTGTCCGTACACTCTTCCAGCTTATAATGCCACGTTCGTCCCCATCAGGGTCAATATGCGACGATTGAGGCAGACGCCGGCTGGCAACGGACCAGTCTACTGCGTCCGCAGAAACGAGAGGACAGCCTACCGTGAGTGAAGACATCTCCTTTGATCTGGGCGGCGACGAGATGAGCGACGAGGAAAAGGCCTCGATCGTCAACTCCCTTGTCGACGAAATGCGTATCCTGTTCCACGATTATGTCAATAACAAGCTCCCCTACGACGAGCTCTCCTTCGAGATGTTCGACACCCTGCAGACCATCCATGCCCTCGCCACCGGCGCTCTCGTCATCGAGTACGAAGACGGTTTCGAGGATAGCGCCGACAACAATCACCACGCCGAACAGCCAGCCAGCCAGCCAAAGAAGGGCTCTCGGCACGATGGGAACTGACCTCGAGCGGAGAACTCGCGACGAGCTCGTCGGCCTGCTGGATCGCTGTGGAGCGCTCGCCGAGGGGGTACGTTTTCTGGAAGGCGACGACCTCCTCGAGCTGCTCGACGAGCTCGATTCGATGCGGGCGCTCATGATCGACGCATCGCTGATCCTTCGATCGTCCGTCGTCCGCTGACACTAACCTGTCCGATTGGCCAGCAGCGACTGTCCTCTGTGACGGTGCCATCGTCCTGGCCCCGCGCTATCCTCATAAACGTCCGGTGAGTCGCACTCGCCGTCCAGACGATCGTCGTTCGTGGCAGAGAGGAGGCTTAACATGGTACGCGCACTCCCGTTGCGTCTTCGCATCCCGCGGGCCTTCGAAGGGCCCACCCCTGCCACGGATCGACGTTGGTGACCTCTGGCGCTGAGCTGGAGCCATGCCACGCGACCACCGACCCGGGCAACGATGCCCGGGTCGCCGCGTCTCTGGAGAGGATTCTCAAGTGTCCCACCGCAGTAGCCCGATCGGTGGCCAGACCATCCACGGCCCGGTCATCATCCTCATCGGCGACAGGTTGACGATCCATCGACCGTCGCCGTCCCACGCTCGCTATCACGACTAGATATCCCGTCCCGTCGTCGTCTACTCCGGCGGCGACGGCGCGGGTCGGTCCGGTATAATCCCCAGTAGTCAACGTACGTACATCGCCGGATCGGACGATTCATGCCCCGCACTATCGCCTTCTTCAACCAGAAGGGCGGGACCGCCAAAACCACCAGCACACTCAACGTCGCCGCTGCGCTCGCCGAACGCGGCGTGCGCGTCCTCACGATGGATCTCGACCCCCAGGCTAGCCTGACGATGGCGTTCGGCGTCGACGTTGCCGGCCTCGAGTTTTCGGTCTACGACCTCTTCCTCGACGACGACCTTCCCATTGCCGACATCATTGTCCCGACGACCATCGACGGCGTTCACCTCGTCCCGAGTCATCCCGACTTCGCCACCGCCGAGATGGCGCTGATCAACGAGCTGGAACGGGAACGGATGCTGGCGACCCGGCTCGCCGCCGCTGACCTCTCGGACTTCGACGTCGTTCTCATCGACGCGCCGCCGGCCCTCGGACTGATCAGCATCAACATCCTCGTCGCCGCCTCCGAGCTGATCATCCCGATCGAGCCGCATCCGCTCTCGCTACTCGTCCTGCCACGCCTTTTCGACACCATCGCCCGCGTCCGCCGGCTCAACCCGAGCCTGAGCGTCGTCGGGTTTCTGCCGACGAAGGTCCAGCGGACGTCACGCCTCGCGAACGACATGATCGATGCCTTGCGCGACCGCTACCCCAACACACCGATCCTCCCGCCAATCCCACTGTCGATCAAGGGCGCCGAGTCGATTGCTGCCCGCACATCGATCCTCGATTACCTGCCGAAGTCGCCACTCTCCGTCGCGTACCGTGACGCCGCCGCCGTGCTACTCGATCATTCGCCGATCGGGTCGGCCCATGTCTGAGCAACGCGGACGTCGCAAACGCTTCTCCGTCGACGCGTTGTTCACCGACACCAGCGCGCGAGGAGTCGGCGTCAGCGAGCTGGTCGAAGCGAAGCTGATCCAGCTCGATCGTATCGAGCCCGACCCGCGGCAGCCCCGTACCGATTTCGACGCTGACGCACTCGAGGAGCTCGCCGGCTCGATTCGCGCCGACGGTGTCCTACAGCCGATCGCGGTCCGCTACGACGCAGAACGCGATATCTACGTGATCATCCACGGCGAACGCCGCTGGCGTGCTGCCCGGAACGCCGGCCTCGATACGATCCCTGCCGTCGTCCGCGACGTCCCCGAAGACCGCCGACTGATCCATCAGCTGGTCGAGAACGTCCTCCGCGAAGACCTCAATGCTCTCGACCGCGCAGCGGCACTTCGCGGTCTCAAGGCAAGCATGAACGATGCCCCCTGGGAACAAGTCGCCGAGGCCGTCGGCATTCGCCGTAGCCGCCTCTACCAGCTCCTCGGGACCGAGAAGCTGGCCGAGCCGCTCCAGGAAGCTCTACGTCGCGGCATCATCTCCGAGAAGCAGACGCGCTCGATTCAGCGTCTTCCCGAAGGCGTCCAGACCGAGCTTGGCAACCAGATTCTCGGCGGCCAGCTCGCCCCGGCCGCGCTCGCCACCTATGGCACCACTCGCACGGCGCGGGCCGGCCACGCCAGCGCCGACTATGCCCCCTTGCTGCGGCAAGCCACCAGCATGCGACGAACCATCGACGCGCTCACAGGTCCGGCAACGAACGCAACAGCCCGTGAACGCGCTCGCATTCGCGCGTCGCTCGTCGACCTCCGCGAGACGATCGATCTTCTCCTCCGTCGCCTCGAAGACTGACTATCGCGCCACCGAGATCGGCGATGCCTGTCTAGGCCACCGTCTGTCCCCCATCCGCCACGAGCATCGCCCCGGTGACGAAGCTGGCCTCGTCGCTTGCCAGAAACAGCGCACACGCCGCCAGCTCCTCCGGCTCGGCGATTCGTCGAAGCGGGATCATCTCCGTTGCCGCAGCCAGAGCCGCGGGGTCGGCCACGACGTCCGCCGTCAACCGCGTGCGCACAAACCCGGGCGTCAGCGCGTTCACGCGAATTCCCTCCGGCCCGTAGGTCACGGCCAGCGCCCGCACCAGCGAGAGCAGAGCGCCCTTCGTTGCCGCATATGCATGGGTCGGTCGCGTCCCAACGCCGATCAACGCGCTGCTGGATGACGTCACCACGATCGACCCGCCGCCGGCCGCTCGCAGGTGAGGCAGTGCCGTCCGGCACAACGCATAGACCCCGCGTGCGTTCACGTCGAATGCGCGGTCCCATCGCTCCGGCTCGATCGTCTCCACCGTGCCGCCAACGACGACCGTTCCAACCGCTGCGTTGGCAACAACGATGTCGAGACCTCCCAGCCGTTCTGCCGCCGTATCGACCGCGGCTGCCACCGACTCGACATCGCCGACGTCGCACTGCAATGCGAAGGTCGAGCCGTTCCCAACGATCGCCGACGTAAGCTCCTCCGCGCCGGCCAGGTTGACATCCAGAATCGCAACCGCCGCCCCTTCGGCGACAAAACGCCGAACGATTGCCGCGCCGATCCCGGTCGACCCGCCGGAGATGATGACGCGCTTTCCCGCCAGACGGCTCATGATGTCCCTCCCAGCGACTGCTGCCCAAACAGCTCCCAGATCCGCGCCGCGTAGCGAATCCCGTTGCGGTAATAGTCGAGCACCATGAACTCGTCCGCCGCATGTCCGCGCCAGGCCGGCGGGCCAACACCCGTTCCGGCTGCCGGGATACCTCCGAGCATCCCGCCGAGCCAGACCCCTTGCCGGCCGGAGGCGTCTCCCGTCGGCTGTGTCTCCGGTTGAGCGCCGTACACCTGTCGCGCCGCGTCGATGACGACATCAGCGAATGCGTTATCCAGTGCTGTCCGCGACGCCTCAATCGAGCCCATGTCTTCCATCTCGAAATCCGCGCAGCCGTGGTCGTCGAGAAATTGGCGCAGCGTTGCCAGAAGTACGTTGGGATCCTGGTCGGCCACCAGCCGGAAGTCGAGCCGGCACGCGGCCCGGCTCGGCAGCACCGTCTTGTGCCCCTCGCCCATCCAGCCGGTCGCGAATCCAGCGATGTTGCACGTCGGCGTGAACAGCAGCCGTTCGTGCGCGTCCACACCTGACACGCCGTCGATGAACTCCGTCACTCCAAGATCGCGCTGTTGCGCCGCGTCGTCCCAGCCGGCCTGCTCCAGCATCTCCCGTTCCAGATGCGTCACCGGCCGAATCGCATCGTAGAACCTCGGGAGGTGAATCCGCCCGTCCGGCGTCTTCAGTTGCGTCAACGCCCAGATCAACCGCCACGCCGGGNNACGAGCAGAATGGAGATCCTGCTCCGCCCCACGAGCACGAATCTCAACGAACAACAGCCCGCTTGATCCAAAGCTGATTCGCGGTCGATTACTGCCACCAAATCCGCCATCAAACGACAACGCAGCATCTGCTTTCAGCAGATCGGTATTCGCGCGCACCCAGGCCGGCAGGCTGGGGCTGCCGCTCTCCTCCTCGCCATCGAACACCACCTTGATCGAACAAGGTAGATCGACCCCAGCATCGCGAAATGCTGCAATCGCCCGCAGGTGACAGAGCAGGTTCCCCTTTGCGTCAGTCGTCCCTCGCCCATACATCACGCCGTCGACGATCTCGGCGGCGAATGGCGCGTGGGTCCACTCGTCGAGGGGCTCCGGTGGCTGCACGTCGTAGTGGTTGTAGATCACCAGCGTCGGCGCACCCTGCCGGCCCGACTCGATTGACCCGAACACAACGGGCAGCCCGTCTGTTTCCATCACTCGCGCGTCGATTCCCAGGTCGGTCATCATATCGACCAGCAATCGCGCGCACTCTCGAACGCCAATGTTCTGCGACGAGATACTTGGCTGCTGCACGACTCGCTGCAACGCCGCGACGCTCTCTCCGAACCGATCCTCGATCGCCTGCTCTACTCGCTCTATGTCGCTCATCGAGCTCCCCCTGTTTGCCTCTGCAACTGGAGCGCACTCTAACAGACACAGGGGGCTTTCACTCCTGAAGATGGGAAAGCGGGAGGCACTGCGGAGGGTGCGCAAGAATCTGGCGCGGAGCCAGTGTAAAGAAAAGACCGCCCGGCAGGAACACTGCCGGGCGGTCAGAAGGCAAGCGTCGTATTGCTATTCGTATCTCTTGAAGATCGCGACGGCGTTCTGTCCACCGAAGCCAAAGGCGTTTACCATCCCGGCTCTCACCGGCATCTCGCGCGCCTCGTTCGGCACGTAATCCAGGTCGCAGTCTGGATCGGGGTATTCGAGGTTGATTGTTGGCGGCACGATTCCATTGACAATCGACTTGACCACGGTCACCCCGGCTACCCCGCCGGCCGCGCCGACGAGATGCCCGAGCGCTCCCTTGATCGACGGCACCGCCAGCCTCCGGGCATGATCCCCGAAGGCCCGCTTGATCGCGGTCGTCTCGGCCTTGTCACCCAGCGGGGTGCTCGTTCCATGCGCCGAGATATGATCGATGTCCTCCGCGTTCAAGCACGCCGCCGCCAGCGCGTTTCGCATCGCGCGCGCCGTATATGTCCCATCCTCGACCGGGGCGGACAGGTGGAATGCGTCCGCTGTCATCGCTCCGCCGGCCAGCTCACAGTAGATCCTCGCGCCGCGCGCGCGCGCGTGTTCCTCGGTCTCAAGGATCATCGCGCCGCATCCCTCGGCGAAGACGAACCCGTCCCGTTCGGCGTCGAACGGCCGGCTGGCTCGTTTGGGGTCATCGTTCCGCCTCGAAAGCGCGCCCATATTCGCAAATGCCGACACCGCGACCGGATCCATTCCCGCCTCGGTCCCCCCGGCAATAACGACATCGGCCTCGCCTCGTCGCAACAGGTGCCAGGAGTCGACGAACGCCTGCGAGCCGGCCGCACATGCCGCAACCGAACCACGCACTGGCCCATGGATCCCGTATGTCATCGAGACCTGGCTCGCAGCCATGTTCGGCGCATACATCGGGATGAAGAATGGGCTGACCCGGTTTGGTCCCTTTTCGTAATAGTTGCGGACCTCTCGCGTCAGCGTCTGAATGCCGCCGCCGCCGGTGTTCATCATCACCGCGATCCGCTCCGATCGCTCCGGATCGATCGTGATGCCCGCGTCGCACAGCGCCTCGCCGGCCGCCGCCACCGCAAGCTGCGAGAAGCGGTCCATCCGGCGTGCTGCCTTCATGTCCATGTAATTCTTGGGATCGAACCCCTTCACCTCACCGCCGATGCGAACATCCAACGGAGACGGGTCGAACGCCGTGATGCGCGCGACACCACACTCACCAGCGATCAGATTCGTCCAATACGTCTGGACATCATTGCCGATCGGCGTCAGAACGCCAAGACCCGTCACAACTACACGCTGCACGTTGCGGCAAATCCTCTCGGGCTATCTCTCCCCGCGCCAGGCATCCGGCCCGACAGGGTCATTCGGCTCGAATCCCCCACGGTCGCTACGACGACCCGTCAGTTTCCCTCGATCGAGATCCCCAGGTCCCCGACATTCAGCGTCCTGGCCTCGCGCTTCACTCTCCGGATCAACCCACTGAGCGCCTGGCCCGGGCCGACCTCGAGGAATGTATCGACGCCGTGGTCCACCATTTCGCGAACCGAGCCTGTCCACTGAACCGGGCGGACCATATGCTGCCCGACATTCCGTTTCAGGTCATCGACAGAGGTAATGAAGCGCCCCGACAGGTTCGAGACGATCGGTGTCACCGGCTCGCGAAAGCTGACCTTCTGAACGAGATCGGCAAGCTGCGAACCTGCCCGCTCCATGAGCGGCGAATGCGACGCTATGCTGATCCCCAGCCGCACCACTCGTCGGGCGCCCGCGGCACTCGCCAGCGCCATCGCCCGCTCCAGCGCATCGACCTCGCCGGAGATCACCATTTGTCCCGGGCAATTGTCGTTCGCGACAACGACGATACCACCGGCCTGGGAAGCTTCTGCGCAGACTGCCTCGAGCTTCTCGTTGGGTAGCCCGATTACTGCAGCCATCCCACCGGGCCGCTCTGCGCCCGCTTCCTTCATCAACCGCCCACGCTCGCGGACGAGATGGAGTGCGTCTTCGAAGTCGATAACCTCGGCGGAGACAAGCGCGGTGTACTCACCCAGCGAGTGGCCGGCCACGCAGACTGGCGACAGGGCTTCCCCGAGATGGCCGAGATGCTCGCGCAGCGCTTCAAGCGCCGCATAGCTCACGGTCAGAATAGCTGGCTGGGAGTTGAACGTGTCCTCCAGCTCGTCGGCCGGCCCCTCAAAGCACAAACGGGAAAGCGAGAAGCCAAGAGCGTCGTCCGCCTGGCGAAAGATCCGCCGTGCCGTCTCCGACGCGCCGTGCAGTCGCTGCCCCATCCCGACGAACTGGCTGCCCTGTCCGGGGAAGACCAATGCCACACCGCGCCCAAGTGCCTTCGTGCCGTGTTCGAGGCTTGCGCTACTCACGGTTCTCTTCCATTCCCCACAACACAGCAGGCAACATCGTCGCGAAAACAAGCAACTGCGCCATGCGGACTATACCAGAAACACCGATCCCGACACTCCGAGCTCTTGCCCGACCACCCAGCGCCGCTGTGTCTGAACTATTCAGCCTCGACCGCCTCCATTGCAGCCACCTCAATCGCTGCAGGCGGAGCGCCGAGTAGCTTGATCAGCGCCTCTTCGTCGATTGTCTCCTCGTCGATCAGTCGATGGGCGAGACCGTCGAGCGCCTCCTGATACTGCTTCAGCAGTCCGATCGCCTTCGCCATCGCCTCGTTCAGTAGCCGGTGAACCGCCTCATCGGCGCGGTCGAGCGTGTTGTCGCTCATCTCGCGCTCCTGCGTCAGCTCGCGGCCAAGGAATACGTGCTGCTCGCCAGTCCCGAGGTAGACCGGCCCGATCTCATCACTCATGCCCCACAGGCCGACCATCCGCCGCGCCAGCTCCGACGCCTCCTTCAGGTCGCTTTGCGCTCCGGTCGTCACCTCATTGAACGTGATGACCTCGGCAGCTCGCCCGCCCATCATCACCGCCAGACGGGCCAGCAGGTATTGCCGAGAATAGTTGTATCGATCCTCGGAGGGCGTCTGGATCGTCACCCCGAGCGCCCGTCCTCGCGGCACGATCGACACCTTCCGCAATGGGTCTGCCCCAGGCGAGAAGTGCGCGACGATCGCGTGGCCCGCCTCGTGGTACGCCACCACGAGCTTTTNNTCACCATCCCGCGCACAGTCCCAAGGATGATCTTGTCGAGCGCCTCGTCGAAGTCCCCACGCGCCACCGTCTTGCGGCTGTACCGGGCTGCCGTCAGCGCCGCCTCATTCACGAGATTCGCCAGGTCCGCCCCCGAAAATCCGGGTGTGCCAGAGGCGATTGATGTTAGATCGACGTTCCCCTCCAATGGGATACCGCGAGAGTGGATCTTGAGAATCGCTTCGCGACCCTTCTTGTCGGGCAGTCCGACGGTCACTTGCCGGTCAAACCGGCCGGGCCGCAGCAACGCCGGATCGAGCACGTCCGGCCGGTTGGTCGCCGCGATCACGATCACGTCCTGGTTCGGCTCGAACCCATCCATCTCGACCAGCAGCTGGTTGAGCGTCTGCTCACGCTCGTCGTTCGAGCCACCCAGACCTGCGAACCGCTGCCGGCCCACGGCGTCCAGCTCGTCGACAAACACGATGGCCGGCGCTGCGGTCTTCGCCCGCTCGAACAGATCACGCACACGCGAGGCGCCGACGCCGACAAACATCTCAACGAACTCCGACGCGCTCACGCTGAAGAACGGCACTCCGGCCTCGCCGGCCACCGCCTTCGCCATCAGCGTCTTGCCAGTCCCCGGCGGGCCAACAAGCAGGATGCCCCGCGGCAGCCGTGCGCCGATCTGGTGGTACTTCGTCGGATTCTTCAGAAAGTCCACCACCTCGGTCAGCTCGCGCTTGGCTTCCTCCTCGCCGGCCACATCGTCAAACGTCAGATGGGGCCGTTCCGGGTCGTACATCTTTGCTTTCGACCGCCCGAAGCCAAAGACATTCTGCTGCCCACGGCTCATGTTGCGCGTCATCAGCACGATCAACCCCACGAACAACAGCAGCGGCGCGACGGTGAACAAGAGCGTTGGCAGAATCGACTGACTCTGCTTCTTCACCTGAATCTCGACACCCTGATCGCGCAACAGCGGCAGCAGCTGTTCATTCGAATTCTCGGGGATTATCGTCTCGAACTTCGTGTCGGTGACAACCTTCGCCGTCCCGGTCGGTGCTGTCTGGCCCGGCGGTAGCAGCTCCGTGCCTGTCCAGGTCATCTCCTTGGTGAATTCGCCGGTGACATCCTGGCCGGAAATCGTCACCGACTTCACCTGCTGCTCCTGCACCGCCGTCACCATCATCGAATACGGCAGCTCGATCCGCGAAACGCTCTGCGGCCAGAGAAACATGTAGATGTAGCCGGCCGAGAGTGCCGCCAGCAGCACCCAGAATAGCCAGCTCGGCATCCGAAAGCGCGGTTGTGGCTCCGCTCCGCGACCTCCTGGTGGGGTCCGCTTCGGTTGCTGTTGGCGACCGCCTGGATCCATCATCGTGTCGCAGACTCCTCTATCGTGGCGCCGCTTCCGGCGATCACGCGACTCCGTGGTGCGTCAATGCACAACAAGCTCAGCGGACGCAGGGCACCCGCTCGCGCCTAAGGATAATCCACCGTCAAGTAAACCGTCAGTCTGCCCTGCAAGCCCCCGCTGTCGGTCTGGTCTGCGGTATGGTTGTTGGTCGCAAACCAGCAAGCGCGGCTGGACGACGGCTGGATAAGTGGAGCGGCTCGTGCAGACGGATGGCGACAGGCACCTGCTCGAGTTCTGGGCTCTCGCTCAGCAACTCAAGACGCTGAAACGCCAGGGCTGGCTCGATCGTGGCGTTCCCGACCCCGAATCCGCTGCTGAACACTCCTGGGGTGTGGCGCTCCTTGCCTGGCTCCTGGCCCGCGACGATCCTGCGCTCGACCGCGACCGCGTCCTCCTCATCGGCCTGGTCCACGATCTCCCCGAAGCCGTCGCGGGCGACCCAACGCCCTTCGATCGCTACCGCGACGCGCGGGGCGCTATCGAGCCCGGTCGGTTTGCCGAGCCCCCGATCTACACATCCGACGCGCGCC
>MTKZ01032761.1_pt3 | contig 24174 bp, 19 predicted proteins | sample 1042781 | NCBI WGS metagenome assembly MTKZ01 (sample SAMN06212207, study PRJNA360539) | anaerobic digester metagenome | biome: Wastewater treatment plant; material: sludge; isolation source: anaerobic digester fed with sludge from wastewater treatment plant | place: Denmark: WWTP Viborg ... | reverse complement strand
GTAGAATGCAGCGAATGTCATACTCCTTTGTCGGATGGTTTCAGCAGTCCAAATCATATTGGAAATACTCCAGACGGAATTGCAGAAATCAATTTCGGTCCCCTTTCAAAGACAATAACAGTCTTTGAAGGAGGTCAATTTGAACCTGATCCTGTGTGGGACAGAGGTACAGCAACCTGTTCGAATTCATATTGTCATGGAAATTTTAAGGATGGGAATTTAAACTCTGCACCTAAATGGACAGACAGGGAAAGCGTTAAATGCGGTTCGTGTCACGGCGATCCTGTGACAGGAAATCCGAATCCTTTGCCAAACGGAAACTTTTTCCATCCGCACTTCTCTAATTTTACAATTAATACCTGTTATCAATGTCATGGTCTGGTAATTAATCCTGACGGCACTATCATAGATCCTGAAAAACATGTAAACGGAGTTGTTAATTTTAACAGCAGATAGTTAGAAGGAAATACTATTTAAATTTAATCCGGAACCAGTTACTTTGAGTTCCGGATTTTTTTATAAAATTCTTAAACCTGGTTTTTACTGAACCTTTAAATTCTGATTGCGAAGTTATGGAAAGTGAAACTGTGTTTTAAGAGGTAAGGCCAATCATCTTAAACTTATATTAAAATGCTGAAGGAATAAAATGACTGTCTATTTATTTAACTAAATCTTTTTATAAAAAAATAATTTATATTTAAAGAAAAAATTATTTATAAAAAACATACGCCGGGGTTATTTAATTAGTGTGTAATTGAAACTCCGGCGCAGTAGAGACCATTACCGGAGAACATCTCGGAAACTCCGGTAGTGGTTATTTTTTATTTAAATTTAAGAACGGTATTATTTAAGTTGCTTTTCGTTATGCGTTTTATGATGACCGTTTTTCTGATGACCATTCTGATGACCGTTGTTATAGATTATTTTTGATGATTTTCTTTTTTCATTATCAAACTTTTTGTATCTGCTGTATAGTGAGAAGAAAAATCCGAGTACCATAATAACCGTACCCCCCCAGACCAGATTAATGAAAGGTTTAATACTTGCAGTAAGAACCAGCATTTCCGGGGCTTGGGGATCCTTTATTTCCTGAGCATCTACAATTCCCAGTTCAATCGAAGATTCTCCGGTAACTGTTACGTTTGAAAGATAGAAAGTATATCTCTCATTGCTTTTTAGTTTAACAGGAATATTTTCTGTTTCTCCATCAGAAATCTTCTGCTCTGCAATGATTTTTTCTTTTTCATATCCTGAAGTGATCTCAAGTTCAGCTCCCATGATATTATCTTTTCCTTCCTGCATCGATTCCTGACTGAATTTTGATCTGTCAAAGTCAATAAACTTTACCTTCATTCCTTTGACTTCTATGGCTTCACCTTTTTTAATAGTAACTATATCATTTTCAGAATATTCTTTTGGGGTCTCAAGAGCCATTGGAGAAAGGTAAACATCTTTTGTAATTAAATTTGCAATATCGGGATTTTTTAATATTCCCTCTGAATATTCACTGTAATACATAATCGGCTGCAGTAAAAATCCTTGTCCGTCTTTTTCAACAACTACATTAAAATGGTATTTCTCTTCATTCATATCCAGGAAAGGTGTTGAACCTTTATAAGTCATTTTATAACCGAGCGCTTCTTTAGGTTCGTTCAAAGGAAGGGAAATATTTACTTCTTCTGAATATTTTGACGAACCGATAACTCCGAGAAACAATATCATTACGCCGATATGAGCAAGGTAAGCGCCTGCTTTAGTTTTATTGTTTATGAAAATTTTATATGCAATACGAGAATTGATGAAAAGTGAAAATAAAGATGTGGCAATAAAAATAGCAATCAATACATCCCTTACAGCAAATACAGCCAGAATAATTGTTCCGGCGATAGCCAATGCCGCAGGAACTATAAGACTTCTCAGGAATCTCTTTTCTTCTGAATGCTTCCATGCAAGCATTATGCTGAAACCATTTATTACGCCAATAAATATTGCAAGAGGAAGATTCATTTTATTATAAAACGCAGCGTCAATTGTTCCTTTAGAAATAATTGGCCAGCTTGTTCCGACTGCTATTACAAGTGCTGCAGCGCTGAGAACAACTGCTCCGGTGAACAACGCAGATTCTCTTGAAAGAACTTCGGAAGTATCGGCTTTTTTTGTCTTTAAGCTTTTTAGTCTGAAAAAAATCAAACCGATTCCGCTCAGTCCGAATAATGAAAGAAATACAACAAGAAACAAATATACTTCCTGTCCCGGATCCACAAACGAGTGCACAGATGAATCACCGAGAATTCCGCTTCTCGTTAGAAAAGTAGAATAAAGCACCATCACAAATGCCATAATACAAAGTATCAAACTTGACTTTTTATAACCTGAAGTTTTTTCTTCCGCCAGCATAGTATGTATTGCAGCGACTATAATTATCCATGGAACTAAAGAAGAATTTTCTACAGGATCCCATGCCCAGTAACCGCCCCAGCCGAGAACTCCGTAAGCCCAGTAACCTCCAAGCATTATTCCAAGACCTAAAATCATTCCTGCAAACAAGGTCCATGGAAGAGCAAGTTTCATCCATTCGGAGTATCTGTTTTTGACAAGCGCTGCAATTGCAAAACAAAACGGTATTGCTAATGCAGAAAAACCCGCAAACAAAATCGGGGGATGAATTGTCATCCAGAAATTCTGAAGCAGAGGATTCAATCCTCTTCCATCCTCCGGAATAAATCCTACTGCAGCATCTTTAGGAAATGATTCCCAAACAAACAGATAAGGTGACTTAATAACAAGTATAAATAATACAAATGCGTGAATTAAAGTAAATGTGAACATCACAAGAGGTTCATATTTATCGTTTCTCTCAATATTAGAATTGTGATTACCTGAGGAATCTCTTTTTAAAAGAAACTGAAGTAAGAATATTCCAAGCACTGCCATGAAAAAAGCCCATAGATGAAAACTTCCTTCCTGACCTGCATAAAATGTGGAAACAAGCAAATTGACAGGAAGACTTTTCGAACTGTAATTCCACACATAAGTATATTGAAACTGATGTGAAATTATCAGATATACTAAATATGCTGCCGATGCAATAGTTGCTGTTACCGATAAATGAAAAAACAGTCTTCCGTATTTTAAATATTTTTCTTTTCCGGTACTTGCAAGAAGATACAATATCGCAGATACAATAGCCGCAGCAAATCCAGATTGTATTAATATAGAGCCCATTTAAGATGTTTTTAGATTAATAAATTTATATTCCAGATTGCTTTAGATTTTCGCCTTTGCCTTCATACTTTGAAGGACATTTAGTCAAAACTTCTTTTGCATGGAAATATCCGTCTTTAAATTTTCCTTTTGCAACTACTGATTCAGCCATTTCAAAATTATTCGGTCTTGCTCCGTCGAGAACAACTTTCATTTCTGAATTATTTTCATCTTTCATATAAAATATGAACTGATTTGTAGTTGCATCGAATTTTGCTTCTTTATCTTTCTGCCAGCTGCCCTTTACCTGACAAGTTTTATGGTTTTCAGAAGCGTTCTGAAAATTGGAGTATTCAATTTTACTTTCACTGAAAGCAAAAAATCCAACTACCAGAAAAACTACTATTGTTACGATTCCGATTATTGTGGTCTTTTTCATAATATTTTTATATTTATTTTTTTAATTTCTGAATTAATTAGGAATTGGTTTACCCATAGATTCATAAATATCTTCGATCTGCTTTTTATTTGCTGCCGCTTCTTTGTTAGAAGGATCTATCTCAAGAATTCTTCTGTATCTTACCAAAGCCGGTTTATACTTCTCTTTTGGAGGAAGATCTGCTTCAAACATCAGAAAATTAGCTGCAAGCATTTGTTTTTCAATACATGCTTCCTTATCTGCTTCAGATTTGGTTTTGATGTATCTGGCATTCGCTTCATCAGCATCTTTTAATATTATATCAATTGTTTTATCTCCGGCAGATTCATTTTTAGTGCCAGAGTTGTTTTCTGATAAAGTACTGTGAGGATCCGCAGATTTTAGATTTCTGTGAATAGAATCATCGGGCATTTTTTTTTCTGAATTGTCTTGAGTGCTCTTGTTTTGAAGTTCCTTAGGTACTTCCTTGGTGCAGGAAGAAAAGTAAATAACTAATATTACTGTTAAAAAACTGAGATTAATGATTTTTTTCATAAGATGTTTTTAGATGTTTTTGTTTATATATTTATATATCAAATTCCATACCAAACACAGGTTCTATTGTTTATAAGCTATTTTTATGTATTTAAATTTCAATAGTCCATAAATTCCACAGTTTGTAAAGAAAATTTTTCTGCTCATTTTAAACATCAAATAATTATCTGTATTTGTCAACTTGTCAGACAAGTTGACCGCTTTAAGATTGAAAACAAGAAATTGTCACTAATTTTACTAATTTAGCTTTTTATATTTCCAATTTAACTCCATCCATACTTTTTGGACAACCCCCGCTTTAAGATTGAAAACAAGAAATTGTCACTAATTTTACTAATTTAGACGAATTTGAAATGTAATTTAATAAAATTAGTGTGAATTTGTGAAGTTCATAGAAATAAACAATCTTCAAAGATCTAATCAGTCAATTTGAGCAAGTTTATTATAAAATTCCGGAAATCATAGGACGAAAAAATAAGAAATTACTATAAATGGGTTTGAATAAAACTAATATAATGATTAAATTAGAAATTCGGAGCGTAGCGTAGCCCGGTATCGCGCCAGTTTTGGGAACTGGAGGCCGCAGGTTCGAATCCTGCCGTTCCGACAAATTATTTAAAATTGAATGTATAAAGTTCAAAAATAAGTCCTTGAAGCTGATTCAGGGACTTTTTTTTTGATTAACATTAATAATCTTACAAAGTCAAAGTAAAATCATTTTTAAATTTATTATTTATTATAAAGAGTAACATAATTGTTTTACAAAATATTAATCAGACCGTTATTATTCCTATTTGATCCTGAAGTCATTCATAATTATATTCTGAATATTGTTTCGAAACATTCTTTGCTGTATCCAGTCTTCAGGATATTTTATTCTCCGGGAGATATAAATTCGGTTTTAATTTCAGATTTAAAATTTAAGAACAGATTAGGGCTTTCTGCGGGATTTGATAAGAACGGTATAGCATTAAGATTCTGGGAATCTTTAGGGTTTTCTCATGTTGAAGTCGGAACTGTAACTCCGTTGCCACAGCCCGGTAATGAAAAACCGAGAATATTCAGATTAAAAAAAGAAAATGCACTGATAAACAGGCTTGGATTCAACAATAAAGGAGCAGACGAATTAAAGAAAAACATTATTGAAGCCAGAAAATTCACAGGAAATGATTTTATTGTTGGAGTCAATATCGGAAAAAATAAAGACACTTCGATTAAAAATGCTCTTGAAGATTATAAGATATGTTTTGAAAAATTATATGATGAAGCGGATTACTTTACTATAAACATTTCATCTCCGAATACTGAAGGACTCAGATTGCTTCATGAAGAACAATATCTTGACACGCTTTTATCTGAATTACAGAAACTTAATCATCATATTTCTGATTTAAAATCTTCGGATGTAAAATGTATATTTCTGAAAATAGCTCCTGATATAAACAATGAAATGATTGAAAGTGTTTACAGGACTGCTGTTAAAAACAACATCAGCGGAATTGTCGCTACAAACACAACTGTTCAGAGACCTAAAATTAAATCTGACCTTGATGAACAGGGAGGTCTCAGCGGAAAGCCCCTGAAATCAATGTCTGACAAAGTATTGAAAAAACTAAACGAGCTTAACAAAAAAAATCTTTTGAATCCATTAATACTGATAGGAGCAGGAGGCGTATTTTCAAAGAAGGATTTCGATGACAAAATAAATAACGGTGCTTCGCTTGTTCAGGTATATACCGGATTCATTTACGAAGGACCTTCTTTGATTAAAAAAATTTTAAACAAAAATAATTAATTTGTATTCACTTACAGATACACCCGTAACACTCACGCTGCTTTTTGCAAATATTGCAATTTCTCTCTGGGCATTTTACGGAAATCCTGTTTACATGCACAGATTCTCGGAATGGCCTTATGAGATCATTCATGAAAATAAATATTATCAGATCGTAACTTCCGCGTTTCTTCATGCAAATTTTATGCACCTGTTTTTTAATATGTTTGCGCTGTTCACGTTCGGAGTTTTTCTTGAAGGATTCTTTGTGGAAAATTTCGGAAGTTTTTTGGGCAGTCTATACTTCTTTCTGATTTACTTTATTAGTTTACTTTGCGGATCTTTTCTGACTGTTGCATTTCATTACAATGATCCTAATTATGTGGCAGTAGGAGCTTCAGGAGCCGTATCAGGAATTGTTTTTTCCTACATAATATTCTTTCCGTCAAGCATGCTGTATGTATTTTTTATTCCGATGCCGGCTTATTTATTTGCTTTTCTGTGGATCGGTTTTTCTGTTTACGGTATGAGAAGCAAACTAGGGAATATAGGACACGAGGCTCATCTTGGAGGCGCTTTGGGTGGATTTATTTCCACGCTTATACTTGTAAACGGAGCAGTAAAAATTTTATTAAGTCATTTTAATTTATAACATGTCTGATGAAATCCGTTTTTTCTGTCCTTACTGTGGGGAAGAGAATATTACCGATATTGACATCAGCGCAGGAAACACACAGGAATTTATTCATGACTGTGAAGTATGCTGCAGACCGGTGGAAATAAAATTAACTTTTGACAGAGACGGGAATGTTAATTTAGAAATCAGAAATGATGAAGGGTTTTAATTCCTTTAACTTGCATTATCTTTTAATTTAATAATCTTAAGAATCTAATAATTGGATATTGTCTTTCTCATTCTCGGATTTGCACTGTTAATTCTGGGAGCAGGTAAACTCGTAGATGGTGCGTCATCTCTTGCAAAGTTATTTGGAATTCCAAACATTGTTATAGGTCTCACTGTCGTTGCATTCGGTACTTCTGCTCCCGAGTTGGTTGTAAATCTGATAGCCTCTTTCAATAACAGCACTCAAATGGTTCTCGGAAATGTTATCGGAAGTAACATATTCAATGTTCTTGGAATTCTGGGCATCTGCTCTTTTATTTATCCGCTTACTGTAAAAAGCAATACAACATGGCTTGAAATTCCTTTGGCATTGTTAGCCGGAGTTGTAGTTTTGATTGTTTCTAAAGATATGTTTCTTGATAACTCATCAGTTGATATAATCAGCAGGACGGATGGCATTATTCTATTCTGCTTTTTTCTGATATTTCAGGTTTATAGTTTACAGGTTGCAAAATCAGGTGTTTCAGATGATCAGGAAGTATATGACACTAAAAGTTTTTCAAAACTTAAATCCGTTGTTTATATTTTATTAGGTTTTGCAGGTTTGATTGCAGGAGGGGAATTCATTGTATCAAGCGCTGTAAACATTGCAAAGCAATTCGGCATTTCAGAAAGAGTTATTGCTCTTACAATTGTCTCAATAGGAACATCTCTTCCGGAACTTGCAACTTCAGTTGTAGCGGCAAGGAAAAAAAATGTTGATATTGCAATAGGAAATATTGTGGGCTCCAATATTTTTAATATTTTTTTCATACTCGGAATATCCGCATTTATTAATCCGGTATTAGTGGAAGCAGGTAATTACATGGAAATTTATATTAATATTTTTGCAAGTGTTTTACTTTTTTTGTTCATCTTTTCCGGTAAAGGAAGGAAAATTAACAAAGTCGAAGGTTCAATATTTTTGATACTTTATGTTTCTTATCTTTTGTTTCTGATTTTTAAATAAATGTGTGATTTTAGACATTAAAATTTTTTTTAATAAATTAATTTCCGATGAAATTGCTCTAATAAATTAATTTTTCATAGTGTAAAAATATATTTACAAGACTGCTGTGAGATTCTGAAGAATAATGTTAATAAAATTTCTAAAAATACGTAAAAAAGTATATATTTAAAAAATCAAATTCCCAAATTCAAAATTCCAATTTCATTCAATGTCCTTCCATAATACTGTCCGTTTTTTCCGTAACATAAATTCCGTTACCGCCTGAGCCGTCTTCAGAAAGCAGATATGTAAGGAACACATTGCTTAATTTCTCCAGAACGGAGTTTGCCTTCAGTCTCTCATTTAAATTTTTAAAATCAACTTCATCCAATAACTGATCCTGATTCAGACACGAAAAAACAAATGTTTCTTTTCCTGTGACAGGATCAATGTGTTTCTGAAGGCACTGCGCGCAGATCTCTTTCATCATACACTGCATTGTAGAATTTATACTGCCGATGCCCACATGTTCTTTCAGGTAATCTTTAAAAATCGTATGTCTGGCTTCTTTTACTGCATTCATCATTCTGTCGCTTCCGATTGCTATTATCCTGTTCACGTCTCCGAAATCAATCAGTTTATTTCCAAGTTCTCCGTCTGCATAAGCTTTCATAGACTGAACTATATTTCCTTTGAATGAAAGATCCTGTTCTCTCCTTGGCTCTATCATTTCACCGTTGTCATTGCTCCATATCACCTGATCCGTGCCCGCTTCCACTTCATCCATTTTATAAACATCGGAAGAATTTTTATATCCTGCAAAATAAATTACTTTGTTTCCTTTTTTCTTCATTGCATCAGCAATAGAAAATAGCACTGCATTGCCCAGTCCTCCGCCTGCAAGCAGAACAGTCTCTCCCTTCGGAATATGCGTCGGAGTTCCTGTCGGACCCATCACTACAACGCGCTCGCCTTTTTTCAGATGCGCTACGAGTCTTGAAGTAACACCTATCTCCAGCTCTATCATTGAAAGCAATCCTTTTGCGACATCAGTCCATGCGCCTGTCATTGCCAGTCCTTCCATTGTCATGTTAATTCCATTTTTCCTGTCTGCGGTAGTTTCATAATTCTGAAGTCTGTAAAACTGTCCGGGGCAGAATTTTTTTGCAGCGAGCGGAGCTTTTACTATCACTTCAACTATTGTCGGCGTAAGTCTTATAACATCTTCTACAGTAGCAATAAATTCCTTATCTAAATTTCCCGTAAATTTTCTGTATTCATTTTTTCTTTCTTCAATTGAAGCCGGATTGTTATCAATAGATTTGAGTTCATTTGAAAAGATTTCTGAAATTTTCTCGTATCCGTCTTTTGCCGATGCCATCGCTTTCACAACATTGCCGGCATATTTAGGATGATTGTCTCCGTAATATGAAATCAGTTTTCCGTTTTTCTGATATGATGTAAAAAAAGCGCCGTCTCCGTCTTCCGAAGGTATCATCAGATAATGTCCTTTTTCATTAATGGAAACTGTGTATGGCTTGAATGAATATTTGGTCTCATCCACTCTGAAAGTTCCGGGATATTCTTTTTCATAAACTNNGCTGCTACCATTACAGACGCAGCTTTCAGTGTTACAAATCTTCCGGAGTTAACAAGTCTGTCTTTACCTGACTCGGGATCGGTTATCTGATCCTGAATTTCAACAATCATCTCTTCCACTGCTCCGTATTTATTTCTCACAGCTTCAACAGGAGAAAGTCTTTCCGCAATCTTAATCCCTTCATCCAATCCGTGAATTATCTCTTCATGGTTAAGTCTGTAAGCCGGCGAATCTGCCAACCGCTTTCTGTAAGCTATTGTTACTCCGCCCCATTTATTCAGCAATGAGATCAGATCAGGTTTTCTTTTTTCCTTTTTTGCGTTTTCATTTTCAGATCTTATTTCCTTACCGTGTTCAATAAAAGTTTTCATGATTTCCTTTTCTTCCTCGTCATACATTTTCCAGAATTCATCTTCTCCGTATTGAAAAGAAATTTTTTCGAATTTATTCAGAGCTTTCAATACCTGAACAGGATAATATGCCAGAGATTCTGTAGCTGTATCAATTGCCGTCAGTCCTCCTCCAATCACAACAGCAGGGAGCCGGAGCTGAAGATTTGCAAGATTGTTATCTTTAGCAGCGCCTGTAAGCTGTAATGCCATAAGAAAATCAGATGCTTTTCTTATTCCGCGGATAAGGTTATTCTTCATTCTGATAATAGTCGGCTTGCCTGCGCCTGAAGCCATTGCAATGTGATCAAAACCGAGATCCCATGCATCATCAACTGTTATTGTTCCGCCAAATCTTACTCCGTCATACAATCTGAAATTTTCTCTTCTTGCAATATTTATATAAATAGCCGTAAGAAAATTTTTATCCCATCTGACTGTAATCCCGTATTCGGAAACACCTCCGAATCCCTGCAGCACTCTTTTGTCAAGATCTTCTTCTACTTCTTCGTAAAAATATTTTACCGGCTCAGGGAATTTGACAAACCCGTTTTCGTCTTTTACACCTGTATATTTTTCATGAACTTTTTCAATTTTAAGACCATCAATTCCCACAACGCCAAATCCTTCATTAAGCAGATAATGTGAAAGCGTGTAACCTGCAGGTCCCATTCCGACAACAAGAACTTTTTTTCCGTTGTAGGGAAGTTCATATTGTCTTTTAATATTCAGCGGATTCCACCTCGTCAGCAAAGAATAGATCTCATAACCGTATGGAAGTTTAAAAACATCCGTTAGAATATTTGTTTCCGCCTGAGGAATGTTTACAGGTTCCTGTGTCTGAAAAATACAGCTCTTCATACAGTCATTGCAGATACGGTGACCGGTTCCGGGGACATTCGGATTGTCAATAACAACAAGCGCCAGCGAAGCAAGAGGGAATCCTTTTTTTCTTACAATATGCATTTCGGAAATTTTTTCATTCAAAGGACATCCGTCAAGCACAACACCGAGAGGATTTTTCTTTCTGACTCCGAATCTGTCATTGAGACCTTTTGAACAGGAATCTTTTTCCCTGTCGTGGCAGTACATGCAGTAATCTATATGATTGAGAACCTCTCTTTTTCCCATTCTCGGATCGGTAAGCTTAAAGCCTTTACGGGCTCTGTGTCTGTCTGATGGCGCCTGTATCAGTTCAGGAAAATTTTCATCAGGATTTTCGTGTCTTACAAGATTACTGAAATCAATTTTCTCAGGATCGAAATAAGATGACCATTTCTTAGTATTGTTATCACTGAATCTTTTTACAAAGATCCATTTTTCAATGACATGAAGGATCTGTTTAAGACTGTGAAGATCAGCTTTCCCGTCTGTCGTGTGTTCATCTTTTATAATTTTTACCGATCTGAGATTTGACAAAATAGATTTAGTTCTGGTCAGTATTGATTCTGGAATGGTAAAGTTTTCCGGAGCGAATTTATCACCTTCATAAAACCATTTATAATTTTTTTCAAGTTCAGTCAGCTCAAGAATAAACATTGCCGTATATTTTTCTTCGTCTCCGGCAAAATCATAGTCTGCAAATACAGTCTGCTTAAGCTTTTGCACATATCCGTCAAGTTCAACAAAATCAAAAGAATGAAGGTCTTCCTTTTTAAATTTTTTAAAAACCCTTCTCTGCACAAAATCTTTTTTGAATGTCAGAATGTCTTTTTCATAACTTATCTCGTCAAAAAACTTTTGCTGTTCAGCTTCAAGCCGGAATAATTTTACAAGAAAATCCGAAAGTACAACTGAAGCATTTATCAGTACATTTGAGATCTGAAGTCCTGTAAATCCTTCGCCTTTTGCTGATTCATATCTTCTGAATTCTTCGAAATTTTCTTTGTCCTTTTTCTCAAAGTAACTGTAAAAATCTTCAGTTAATAATTTTAATTTAAGAGGATCAAACAGGTCTCTGAATGTATATCCGGATTCAGGGTTTAATATATTATTGCTTTTCATATAAGTTTTTGGGATAATAAGTTTTTAATTTACTTTTTTTGATATTATTTATAAATCCATTTAAACAGTATTTCTTTAAAATTTACAGGGGTATAGAAATTAGTTTATAGACATTTTTATATATCTGTATTAAGTTAACAAAACCTTATCAGGAGGAAAAAATGCTACAATCGTTTAATTTCAAGCAATGGATAGAAGAGAACCGTCATCTTTTAAAACCGCCGGTCGGAAACAAATGCATGGTGGACGGAGATTTAATAGTAATGGTAGTCGGCGGTCCGAATTCAAGGAAAGATTATCATTATGAAGATGGTGCTGACTTTTTTTATCAGGTGGAAGGCGATATTACAGTTAAGATAATCGAAGACGGCAAACCCCGTGACATTCACATAAAAGAAGGTGAAATGTTTTACCTTCCGCCGAATGTTCCTCACTCTCCGCAAAGACCTGCAAATACTGTCGGGCTTGTCATAGAAAGAAAAAGAGACGAAAAAGAACTTGACGGTTTTCAGTGGTACTGTGAAAACTGCGGTGAAAAACTCTATGAGGAGTTTGTAAAATTAACAAATATAGTTACACAGCTTCCGCCCATCTTTGAAAAATACTGGGGAGATGAGAGCAAGAGAACGTGTAAGAAGTGCGGTTTTGTGATGCAGAAACCTTAATGCTAGTTTCAAGTTACGAGTGACGCATTACGGATGGTTTTTGAAATTAGAAATTAATTAATTATATATGAAAGAAAGTATTGTTCAGGCAAAAAGTTATAAGTTTGCTTTAAGAATTGTAAAACTCTATTTACATTTAACAAAAGAAAAGAAAGAATTCGAATTATCAAAGCAAATTCTAAGAAGCGGTACTTCTATTGGGGCTAATATCGAAGAAGCGCAAGGAGGGCAAACAGATAAAGATTTTTTATATAAAATTTCTATTGCATATAAAGAAACAAGGGAAACACATTATTGGTTAAGATTGTTGAAAGACTCAGGTATTATTAACGAAAAATTGTTCGATTCATTTATTAAAGACTGTAATGAATTACTTAAAATCATCGGAAAAATCCAAATCACATTAAAGAAAAAAAATGAAACTCGTAATTCGTAACTTGAAACTTGAAACTGAAACATGAAAATAGACATCCACACACACATCCTTCCCGAAAACTGGCCTGACCTGCGGGAGAAGTACGGCTATGGCGGATTTGTAAATCTTGAACATCAGCATAACGGCGGGACAGGCAAGTCATGCTGCGCAAAGATGATGATTGACGGAAAATTTTTCCGGGAGATACAGGATAACTGCTGGGATCCGTATGTAAGAATTAAAGATTGTGATCATAATTATGTAAATATTCAGGTGCTTTCGACTGTTCCAGTGATGTTCAGTTACTGGGCAAAACCTTTGGACACACTTGACCTTTCAAAATTTCTCAATGATCATATTGCAGGAATTGTAAATGATTATCCCGGGAGATTTCTCGGTCTTGGAACTCTTCCGATGCAGGATTCAAAACTTGCGGTCAAAGAATTAGAAAGATGTATTAAAGATCTGAAGCTTTCAGGAATTGAGATCGGCTCGCATGTAAACGACTGGAATCTCGACAATGAAAATTTATTTCCGGTATACGAAGCAGCAGAAGAATTAGGAGCCGCTATATTCGTTCATCCCTGGGACATGATGGGAAAAGAAAAGATGCCTAAATACTGGCTTCCGTGGCTTGTAGGAATGCCTGCCGAAACTTCGCTTGCAATATGCTCAATGATCTTCGGCGGAGTTTTTGAAAAATTTAAAAATTTAAAAGTTTGCTTTTCTCACGGCGGAGGATCATTTCCTTTTACAATCGGAAGGATCGAGCACGGATTTAATGTCCGTCCAGATTTAGTCGCCATAGATAATAAAGTGAATCCAAGAGATTATCTCGGTAAATTCTATCTTGACTCGCTTGTTCATGATGATATGGCGCTGAAATATTTGGTTGATCTTGTTGGTGATGAAAGAATTGTGCTTGGATCTGATTATCCGTTTCCGCTTGGGGAACACGAACCGGGAAAGCTGATTGAGTCGTTGAGTTCGTTGAGTGCGGAGTCGAGAGAGAAATTGTTATGGAAGAATGCGGCGGAGTTTCTGGGAATAAATCAATTGAAATTAAGTAATTTTAAATTATGAAAACCACAGAAATAATATTTCAGCTTAATAATAATTTAAAAATATTTGACACTCTATTTTCAGTAAATTCTGAAAGCGAGATCAAATGGAAACCCTTCGAAAACAAATGGTGTCTGCTTGAAATTGTCTGTCACCTGTATGACGAGGAAAAAGAAGATTTCAGACCGAGACTTGCAAAAATTCTTAACGGAGATCATAACTGGGATCCTATTGATCCGCAGGGCTGGGTGCTTTCAAGAAACTACATGGAAAAAGATTTTACTGAAATGCTGAACAAATTTCTTGATGAAAGAAAGAGATCAGTTGACTGGCTTAAAAGTCTGAATATCAATGACTGGAATATTAAAGCCGTTCATCCGAAGCTCGGAGAATTCACAGCATATCAGATGCTCTGCTGCTGGCTTGCTCACGACTTTCTGCACATGAGGCAGATACTGAAATTGAAATATCAGTTGCTTGAATCAGGTCCGGGAAAAGATATGTTAAGATATGCAGGAGACTTGTAAAGAAATTATTTTTGTCCATCTTTTTATTTAAACTTCTTCAGTCTTTCGGCAGCTTCCTCAAGAGTCTTCTCTTCCTTTGCAAAACAAAATCGAAGGACTTTATTGTCTGTCCTGTCTTTGTAAAAAACTGAAACGGGAATTGACGCAACCCTGCAATCCTTTGTCAGACGTACAGCGAAATCAAAATCATTTTCATCTGACAGAGATGAATAATCCATAAGTTGAAAATATGTTCCTTCACAGCCAAGAGGTTTAAAACCGGTGCCGGAGATCAGTTTCAGAAACAGATCTCTCTTAGACTGATAAAAATTTTTCAGATTTTCTATTCTCCTTAAATTCTTTATGTATTCAGCAAGAGCATACTGCGAAGGTGTTGATGTAGAGAAAGTTAGGAACTGATGAATTTTTCTAAGCTCATTCGTTAAATCCGGAGGAGCAATACAGTATCCGACCTTCCAGCCCGTTATGTGAAAAGTCTTTCCGAATGAAGAAATAATGAATGATCTTTTAAAAAGTTCATCATCCGAAAGCATTGACCTGTGATTCTTTCCATCGAAAATTATATGTTCATACACTTCGTCGCTAAGAATGTAAACATCATTACTTTTTACAATTGACTTCAGATTCACAATGTCAGATTCTGAAATTACAGAACCGGAAGGATTGTTCTGAGAATTTATTATTATCAGCTGCGTCCTGGAATTAATTGCAGAATGAACCGCGTCCCAGTCAATCCTGTATTCAGGAAAAGTAAGAGGAATGCGAACCGGAATTCCCTTGTTAAGCAAAACGGCCGGTTCGTAAGAATCATAAGAAGGATCAAACATAATTACTTCATCACCCGGATTTACAACTGCGCTGACAGCAGCAAACAAAGCTTCAGTAGCTCCTGAAGTTACAGTGATTTCCTTTTCCGGATCAATTTCTCTTTTATAAATATTTTTTACAAGAGCGGAAATGCCTTCCCTTAAATGCAAAGAGCCCGCCATAAGAGCATACTGATTATGACCTTTTTCAGAAGCTTCGTAAATAAGCCCTGACAATTCCGGATCAACGGGAAAATCCGGAAATCCCTGAGAAAGGTTTATTGCTTTCTGTTCGTTTGCAAGAGCAGACATCTAGGAAAAAATTGTCGTTCCGACATCCGGAAGTTTTGAGATCAATTAATGCTTAAATTAAAATTTACAAAAAATTATTTCTTCTCCCACGGATTTGTAGCCCAGACAGTGAGTTCAGGAATAAATCCTCTGTCATCCATTTCAAGAACTGACTTTATCGCATGAGCAATCTCTTCGCTTCTCAATTTCTTAGATGTCTCAGGACGTTCAGATCTTTCCTTGTTTGCAAATGCGGTAGTTACTTCACTCGGATTGATCAGCATAACTCTTATATTGAAAGGTCTGAGTTCCGCCTGCCAGCATTCTGTCATTCCTCTACAAGCGAATTTGGATGATGAATAAACTGTTCCTCTTGCAAATCCTTTCAGACCTGCCGTTGAAGCAATGTTAATAATGTTTCCCGAGTTTTGTTTCCTGAAAATTTCAGCAGCTTTCTTTGCCATCATAGCTGCTCCGAAAACATTAATAGAATATACATTCTGAAATGATTCAAAAGTAAGTTCTTCAAGAGCCGGAAACTCGCCTATTCCTGCATTGTTGATAAGGCAATCAAGTCTTCCGAACTTATCAAGCACTGTTTTATAAGTCATTTCAATGTCCTCTGCTTTTGATACATCTGCATGAACGGCAAACGAACCTGTCTCTTCCGCGACTTTCATTAGTTTCGCTTTATCTCTTCCCGTAATGGCAACTTTTGCTCCCGAGTCTGCAAGAAGTTTCGCGGCTGCTTTTCCGATTCCCGAACTCCCGCCTGTTATTAAAATTACTGAATCTTTGATTTTCATAATATTAATTATTTGTTTAATTATTTTATATATCTGAAGTCATATCCGGGCTTCAGTTGTATTAAAAATTCGTACATAAGTTTTATAAGGTTTTCTATATCATCTTTATGAGCTGTTTCGACTGTCGTGTGCATATATTTCAGAGGAAGGGAGATGAGAGCTGACGCTACTCCTTCCATTGAGTAAGCAAAAGATTCCGTATCAGTATTTGTATGTTCAGATACTGCTTTTACCTGATAAGGTATTTTCGCGGCTTTAGCAGTTTTCATTATCATTTCCAGAAGATTATTCTGAATAGCCGGTCCGTATGATAGAACGGGACCTTTTCCGCACCAGACATCACCAACGAGTGTTTTACTGTACAAGGGTGACTGTGTATCATGACAGACATCTGTTACAATGGCAACATGCGGCTTAATTTTTTTAGCTATCATTTCTGCGCCACGCAGTCCAATCTCTTCCTGAACTGCATTAACTATATAAAGTCCGAAGTTAAGTTTCTTCTTCTTCTCTTTTAAAATTCTTGCAACTTCAGCAATCATAAATCCGCCTATTCTGTTATCAAGAGCTCTTCCGACAAAGTATTTATTGTTAAGCATCATGAGCTCGTCTTCATAAGTAACTACACATCCGACATGAATGCCAAGTGCTTCAACTTCCTTTTTTGAATTGCAGCCGCAGTCAATGATTAAATTTTTCAGATTCGGTTCCTGATCACCCTTCTTATCTCTTATCTGTATTGAAGGCCAGCCGAAAATCGCTTTGACAATTCCTTTCTTAGTGTGAATATTTACTCTCTTTGAAGGCGCTATCTGATTATCCGTAAAACCGTTTCTGATAACATAAATATTTCCGTCATCCGAAATATAATTTACATACCAGGATATTTCATCAGCATGAGCTTCGATAACCACTTTGTATTCAGCGTCAGGATTTATTACCCCTGCGACTGTTCCGTAAGTATCCGAAATATAAGTGTCAATGTAAGGTGTAACATATTCGAGCCAGATTTTCTGACCTGAAGTTTCATAACCTACGGGCGATGCATTGTTAATATATTTCTCAAGAAATTCCCTGCTTTGGTTTCTCATAATTTTTCCTTTCTTAAAATTTCAACCGAATTATTTTTTCCTGTAATTATTACATCGGCGATATTAATAAATAAACCCGTTTCCACAACTCCTGTTATCAGTTTAATTTCCTTATCCAGAATTCCGGCATCTTCAATCTTTTCAAGATGAAGATCTAAAATGTAATTTCCGCTGTCAGTTAAATATGGATTATTGTTTTTAATTCTGAGTTCAGGATAATATTTCATCTCCTTAAAAATATTCAGAACTCTTTTATATCCAAACGGGATAACTTCAACAGGCAAAGGAAATTTTCCAAGCTGTTCCACATTTTTTGAGGAATCCAAAATCCAGATATTTTTTACCGAAGAGAGAGCAACTATTTTTTCAAACAGCAAAGCGCCGCCGCCGCCTTTGATACCGTTGAAATTTCTGTCTGCTTCATCTGCACCGTCAATATTAATATCCGGTCTGACTGCTTTATCAAGATTGATTAGTCTGATCCCTTCAGCTCCGGCAAGTTTTGTTGTGGAATCCGAGGTTGAAACTGCGGAAATATTCAATCCGTTTTGTACAAGTTCGCCGAGTTTTTTTATTGCATAAAAAACTGTAGAGCCTGTGCCTATCCCGACAATCATTCCGTCTTTGACAAACTCAACTGCTTTTTCGGCAGCAAGTTTTTTCTCAGAATTCTGTTTATTCTTTTCTTCCAAAATCTTTATTGTTAAAATACTGTATAGGAAATTCCAAGATTTAATCCTTCTTTCAATTGTGTTTTCAGAGACTGAGCTTTTTCATAGATCAGCAGAACATTCAGATTAACAGCGATGATATCATTAACTTTAGCTGTAATTGTATTATCCCAGCCGACATCCCATACGTCCAGAGTTTCAAATGCCGAAAACAATCTTAATTTACTCGTGTAAAAAAGATTTTCAGCAACATTGTATTTAGCTTCCGTAACAGATTCCACACCTGTCTGAAATTTGAACGCTTCTGTTTTGTCAGGTGTATTCACATCATCAGAATACTGTCTGAATTTGTTTGTAAATGTTTCTTTGAATGCAAGTCCGATCCTTGAAGAAAAATTCGGTCTGTCAAATGTAAATCCGATACTCTGAGTCACATATCCGGGATCAAAAAAAGATGCAGTCTGAATTGCAGGATCCTGTTTGTAATCATATCCGTTCAGTATTCCTGTTCTGATTTCATTTGCAATAAAAGGATCCACAGCCCATCCTACTTTGTATATGAGGACATTCTCAAAACTAACAATATTATCATTTGTCTGAAAACTTCCGCCTCCTGATTTGGTAGATCCGAGCGTTGCAATCAGTGAGTTTTTAAAAAGCCATGGTTTTTTATAATGATCAAGACCGAAATTTGAAAGTCCGGATAACGATAAGATATTTTCTCCGCCCTGTGACCAGTTGCTTAAAGCTACCTGACTCAGGTTAAAGCCGATGACTCCTCTCGGAGTCCATCCCGGTTTATATACAGAATCTTTCTTCTGGGAAAATATCTGTGCCGGATTGTTTACTACAAATGAAAGTAAAATAAGAATTAAAAATTTTTTCATTAATTATTTATTTGAATTTTTATACAATATAATTTTTTTAAATTAAGACTTAATGATACAATTTTCTGCATTTGTTAAATACCTGATTTATTTAAATATTCTGAAATTTACCGGGAAAAAGAAATATGAATCATATTATGTTTTATTAAGAAAATAAAAAAAGGACCTGAGATTTTTCTCAGATCCTTTTTTAATTTTAGTATTTAAATTTTCAGAGTAACGGAAAAAAATTTTAAAAAATTTTGTCCGGTTCTTCATTTAACTACGGGGAAATTACAGAAACAGAATTTGTAGAATTATTATCAATTACAGACAAATCCGAAACATCAACTATTCCGTCACAGTTAAGATCAGTTAATGCGCTTCCGAATACTCCGCTTAATGCATCATTATCTACCAAACTTACATCTGACGCATCTACAATTCCATCCTGATTTACATCTCCGACATAAAGCGACCATTTTCCTCCCGCGTTTATCAAATTATTTCCGAATGCCTGTGTATTTGCAAGCGTAAAATCATAATACAATGTTCCGTTTGTAAAAGAAGGTGTAGCGCTGCTCCATGTTTCTATTGAATTCCTGTGCTTCACCACGATGTAATACGGAGTGCTGTTTGCAGCCGTAAAAAAATCTATCCTTCTCTTTATTCCTTTACCGCCCATTCCTTTACTTGAATCTATAAGATTATAAGGAGAAACAGCGCTTCTTAATTCGACCGTAATGGAATCCTGTTCGTTGCAGGCTTCAAAGTTAATAGTTAGTGTCAGTCTCAGAGCAGCTGTTTGATATTCGGAGATATACTGAAAGCTTCCTGTATTCAATACGGAACGAACCAGACTTCCCGATGCCGAATCAATTTCATGAACGCCGGCGCCGTTTGTTGTAACATAATTCCCGTTGCCAAGAAGATAAATTCCTCTGTTACCTGTAATACCTGTAAGTAGTTTTACAAAAGTTCCTGAAGAATTTAAGACAACAATTCCTGAAGGTATACTGAATCCGGCTACAACAATATTTCCGTTCGGCAGCTCTATCATTTGCTGAGGAAATGCAAAACTTGTGCTTGAAGAAAACACGCTCAGAAAATTTCCGCTGAGATCAAATCTCGTGATTCTGTTTGCCCCTGAAGAATTTGAAATCAGCATATCGCCTGTCCTTAAAAGAATGTCAAAAGGACTGTTGAGGTTTGTCGTACCGATAAACGTTCCTATATGATTTCCCGCTGTATCGAATTCCTGTATAGTATTCTGATTCGGACCGCTGCCGACTGTTACAAATAAATTATTGTTAGCTCTGTATCTTATTCCTCTTATGTTATCCAGAATACTGTTATTCACTCCGCCAACCGGCGCAAAGAAGCCAGTATATGTTCCATCGGAATTAAATCTCTGAACAAGATCAGTGATCTGATCGGCAAGAAGAATATCTTTTCCGTTGAAATGAGAAATTGCATGTTTGGGTGTTGAGAGCTGAGGTCTTGATGTCGGTGTAAATGCAGTATCTACAAGATCTCCGTTTGCTGCATTGAAAAGATAAATTCTGTCAGTTGTAATATCCGGTATCATAAGATATTTTGTAACAGGTAAATTATCGGATATTATGGGATTAAAAAATCCGTTTGTATTGTCTTTTATATTTCCGTTTCCGTAATCTATTCTTGAGTCAGCTGAATTAAATTTTATGTCTTCATAAAATGAAGTATAGCCGCCTTTAAATATATCAGCAAAGTTTGTTATTACTGCATAAACAGGCCGGCCGTTTTCAACAGACATAACATCGTACTTTATTTTACTTTTGGTTATAATGCTGACCGGCAACTGCTGTCTTACAGCTTCGGATCTTGCTGAGATCACATTCTGCGGATTAAGTTCGGATTGTATCAGAAGTTCATTCAGACCGATCTTAGGTGATGCAAATACAAGATCAGTGCATATTGAAATGATGATACTTAACACTATAATTATTTGTTTCATAAAAATTACTCCTTAATTTAGATTTTTGTTTGAAGAATATAAATTATAAAGATTTAAATTTGAATGTAAAAGAATTGATAATTAAGTATCCACTGACTCAAGAAATTATTATCAGCAAATTAATTATGTTTACTGCTACTGGATTGAAAACAAGAAATTGCCACTGATTACACTAATTAACACAAATTTTAAAATTCATTTTTATACAATTAGTGTGAATTCGTGTGATTCATGGCGGAAAACAATCTTCAAAGATCAATGCGGTCAACTTGAGTAAATTACTTTGCGTGAATAAATATCTTTGCAACAGGTTTTGGCAATAAAAAAACCGGAAGCTTTTAGTTTCCGGTTTAACTAAGAAATTTATTTTTTCTGAATTTAAGATTTCTGTTTTACATTTGTCTTATTACTGACTTTTTTCTTGTGTGATCCGTTTCCGTTTGTGCTGATGTTAAACAACGGCAGATTCAGTTTTGGTTTTTTATCGAACTTTGGGATTTTCACGGGATTTTTTTTCAATTGATTCATTACAACTGAAATTGCCTTGTCAAGCTGAGGATCTTTTCCTTCTGCATAATCCTGCGGAGAAATTTCAACTTCAATATCAGGATCAGTCCCGTAATTTTCCACTCCCCATCCGACATCGTTCATGTAAGTTGCATATTCCGGCTGTGTGGTCAGAGTTCCGTCTGCAAGCGCCAGACGCGGATTTATTCCGATCACTCCTCCCCATGTTCTTTTGCCGACAAGCGTTCCAAGTTTCATCTGTTTGAAATTATGACTGAAAATGTCTCCGTCTGATCCGGCATATTCATCAGTTATGCAGACTATCGCGCCTGCAACACTATGACTCGGATAAGTTCCGGTACTGCCGTATCTCGAAAGATCATATCCCAGCTGTTTCCTTGAAAGCAACTCAAGTATTAGCTGTGAAACATGTCCTCCTCCGTTATCTCTTATATCCACGACAAGTCCGTCTCTCGAAGATTCATCCAGATAATATCTGTGAAATTCAGAAAATCCGTCCGGTCCCATATCCGGTATGTGTACATATCCGAGTTTTCCATTTGACTTTTCATGAACATACTTTCTTTTGTTTTCCACCCATTCCCTGTATCTTGCATCAAAATCAGTCGCATTGGTTTTAATATTGAATATCTTTGTCTTACCGGTAGTTGCGGATTTTATAGTAACATTCACATAACTTTTTGCCCTGTTAACAAGCAAAGCATTTGGAGTGATTTTGGAATTCAGTTCCTCTCCGTTAATGGCAATAATAAAATCTCCTTCATTGATTTCAACTCCGAGATTTCTCAGGGGAGAATTGTTTTTCCATGAATCTCCGTTTATTATGTGTGTAATTCTGTAAGCTTTTTCTTTTTCATCAAATAAATAATCCGCTCCGAGAGAGCCGAGTCTGTAGTTCGGAGACGGCTTGTAATCACCGCCCCATTCATAAGCATGTGAAGTTCCAAGTTCACCCTGCATTTCCCAGATCAGATCAGAAAATTCAGATCTTGTAGCTACGCTTTCAAGCAGAGGCAGGTATCTGTGATAAACAAGATTCCAGTCTATGCCTGACATATCAGGAGTCCAGAAATGTTCCTTCTGAAGTCTCCATGCTTCATTATACATTTGTTCCCATTCGCTCATCGGATCAAGATTTACTTTCACTCTTGAAAGATCTATCCAGTCGCTTTTACTTTTTGAAGATTCTTTTTCGTCCGAATCGTATCCATTATCATCAAATATATCTGATTTGAGAAATAATTTGTTCTCGGTTCTGTAAACAAGTGATTTACCGTTCATTGATATTTTAAAACTCACTACCTTCCTGGCTATATGCTCAGTCTTCTGTGTTCTAAAATCAAATCTTTCAAGCGCTTCGTCAGAAGGATGCTTTTCCCAGTACCAGTGATGAAGCGCGCCCTTAATCGGTTCACGGCTGTAAACAAGTCCGTCTTTCACTGCCATTATCTGAAAGTAATTCTTTTCAGGAAGAGGAAATGAAATTATCCTGTTCTGTATATCTTCGTAATCCACTTTTATTTTTTTATCATCATGTTTTTTGGAATCTTAGTCTTTTTTATAACTGCCGTTCTTTGAAAAAATCCTGCTGTACTCCTGTGTAAAAGGAGAAACGATATCTTTTCGTAAAGAAATAAGGTAAGGACGGACTCCAAGAGGAAATCCGAGCTGAAAATAACTGGTGTCATAAACAGGATTAAATTCTCTCGCAGATAAAAAATAAATAAATCTGCCGTCAGGATCAAATGTCGGCTGATAATCCCTGAATCCCGATGATGTTATCTGATGATTTTCCTTTGCATCTATATCATAAAGATAAACAGATGACAGAAAATGAGCATTAGACATGCTGTATGCAATGAGTTTTCCGTCCGGTGAAAAACAGAAATCTTCGATCCTCTCGAAATTACTTTTTGCTATCAGAGTAAGAGATTCGCTTTTAAGATCAATAATAAATAATTCATGTCTGTTGTTTGAAACAGCGATCAGATTTTCTTTCGGTGAAACTTTCAGTCTGGCAATAATGCCTATATCAGGATTCTTTATTCTTTTTACTTTATTCATGCCGTCTGTTAATGTGTGAACTTCTACAGACTCATGTCCTTCCTCATCTGAAATTGTAACTAAGCTTTCTTTATCATGCAGCCATTGTGTCTGTCTGTATCTGACTCCGTGCTGTTTACCTGTCTGCATCACAGGTCCTTCCCAGTCGGAAAAGTAAAATGATTTTCCCCTTGTTGTAACTGTAATCGAATTCCCGTCAGGACTTATGTTGTAATCCTGAAGGTATCTTTCGGCATCAATGAATTTTCTCTGTCTCTGTATCTGAGGACTGTGGTATTGAATGTTTATTTTATTTTCTTCTCCGGCGGAAGGATCAAAAACATAAATCTCTGCGCCTGAATGATAAACTATTTTCTTTCCGTCCGTAGAAGCGTTTCTTACATAGTATTCCTTGTTTTCAGAATGACTCTTTATTCCGGACCCTTTCAGATTACATGAATAAAGTTTCCCAATGCCTTCGTGATCGCTTATAAAATATATCCTGTCATTTATCCACATCGGACTTGCAAGATTTCCGCCTATGTCTTTGAGAAATTTTTCGAATTTTCCGTTTCCTTTTCTGTCAATCCAGAATACTCCCGCTGTTCCTCCTTTGTATCTTTTCCATCTA
>MTKZ01005520.1_pt1 | contig 24192 bp, 18 predicted proteins | sample 1042781 | NCBI WGS metagenome assembly MTKZ01 (sample SAMN06212207, study PRJNA360539) | anaerobic digester metagenome | biome: Wastewater treatment plant; material: sludge; isolation source: anaerobic digester fed with sludge from wastewater treatment plant | place: Denmark: WWTP Viborg ... | reverse complement strand
TCTGACTACGGATCAGGAGGTTGTGGGTTCGAGTCCTGCCGAGGACACTGAATCCTGGCCGGTCGACCAACGTCGCAATGTCGCGGTTCCGACGGCTTGGGCAGCAGGCCAGAGGGCGCTGCCAGTCACGGTCGACGGCGGCCGTCCGACCTCGAGTTGGTCGAGGTCAGGTCCTATCTCGTCGAGGGCTTTACGAGTCTTCACGGCCAGGGTGCGATCGGTCGAACCTGCGGCTTGGCTTTCCAGTTCCGAGAGCACCCGAGCCACGTGGAATATCGCCGTCCAATTCGGGAGGACGTCGGGAATACCGCCCAAGAGCGCCTCGACCTCACTCCGCTTGACCAGCGAGTAGTCGTGTCGGTTCCCGACCACGCTCACCCGCAATAAGCCCGCCTGAGCGAGCGCTTCGCATTCCGCTGCGACGTTACGTTTCGTGTAGTTCGCGAAGCTCGCAATCATTGCTGCGCTGGCCGGCGCGGGCCCTCGCGTGAGGAAGTAGCGCAAAATCTCAGCCCTTGCCCCAAGACCGAATGTGGCGCGAAGGCGGAGCCACACCATCGAGCTTCGGTCGAGCTGGGGCTCGGTCGACCGCCCCGTCGGCGAGTAGCGGCGGGGCTTGGTTGAGTCTGGCCAAACGATCCCGGCGTGGTCGCCGACCGTTGCGGCGAAGACACCGAACTCGTCTCGGACCTGTTGCGGTTCGTCCCGCACCAGGTTTCTGAGCCGAGTCTTGGAGAGGTGACGCCAGTTGCGTATGCACCAGTCGGTTGCTTCATCGACGAGGCGTGAATCCTGGGTGGTCATGCCGGCGGTGAAGACGACGAGCGGCTCGGGGTCGATCGCCCACTCTCGATGGGACGCCGCCCACCCAGACACGCCAAGTTCAACCCACGCACCCCAGGCGAGCGCCGCTGCCAGCGAGGCGAAGTCGGCCGGTGGGTCGAGACGTTCTGAACTAGAGATCGACATTGCTGACCTCCACTCCCAGATGCGCCAGAGCACCCCGCAACTCCCCGAGGAACCCCACTGACGGATCGTGGGTCCGAGTCCAGCGCGCAGCCTCGATCAACTCGTCGGAGGTCGGCTTTAGTGCCAAAAGATCGGTCATGTGTTTGCTGCGCGGACCTTGGTCCACCAGCGCGTACAACTTGAAGCAGATCAGATCCTCCCGAGCTGGCAGGTGTACTTGCAGCGCGCCGAATTCGCGAATGGTGACGCGCTCCTCGAGGCCTCTTGGCAATCCGAAGTCCAGTAGACCGGCTGGACCCGTATTCAGCCACTGGCTTCCTAGGCCGAGGGCTGCACCGACCTCAGTCGCTGCTTCGGAAAGAAACTCTGGAAGCCGGGTCGCTTGGCGGTAGCCAGCCGGCGCAACCAGGCCGACCACGTCAACGTCGGCGGTGGGCCGCTCAATGAAGCCGAGCAACAGCAAGCTGCTGCCCCCAACAACCAGCACACCTACAGCCTGATCGCGCTCAGCCAATAGTTCACCAAGTGTTGCAAGTGCTTCCTCGAGCCGATCCCGTTCCATAACCAAGACGGTAACATGCTCGAAACGTGAATGTAAGTCTCCTGCGCGCCCGGGGCTGCTGGCTGGTTTTCGAAATCTCAGCCGAGTGCGCTTCGTTCCTGCGAGCATCTTGGCTCCTGCTTGGCGCGTCTGACTATGGATCAGGAGGTTGGGGGTTTGCGGTCTGCCGTTGGATGCCGGATGGTGAGGCCGGACTGTGATGTACTCGGCGATACGGTGCTGCTCTCCGTTGCGCAGTACGTACCCGGACTCTCAGCTGCCGCCCGGAGTCTCGTCGTAGACTCGGATCATGGCCTTCGAGCGCATCGTCGTGGACCCAGCCCGTATGGGTGGATTGCCGACCATCCGCGATACGCGGGTCACGGCGAGCATGGTGCTTGGTCAGCTCGCTGCAGGCAGGACGATCGACGACGTCTTGGCCGACTACCCCTACTTGGAGCGCGATGACGTGCTCGCTGCGCTCAAGTACGCAGCCGCTGCGGTGAGCGAGCGCGAGGTGCGGGTCGCTCGGCCGGCATGAGGCTGCTGCTCGACGCCAACCTGTCACCGAGGATCGCCGATTCTCTGAGCGCTGCCGGCTTCGATGCAGTCCACGTGGCTGACCTGGGTCTTGTGACAGCGACCGACGATGAGATCTTCGACCGGGCTGCAGAGCAAGGTCTGGTCGTGGTGACCGCCGACAGCGACTTCGGCGCGTTGCTCGCGATGCGGCGGACGACGAGTCCCTCGGTCGTTCACCTCCGTCACGTCGCGGAACTGGTAGTCGAGGAGCACGTTCAGTTGTTGGTCGCCAACCTCGACCAGATCGCCCCGACCTCGATCGGGGCGCCATCGTCTCGTTGAGCCCGACTCGGCTCGCCGTTCGCGACCTTCCCTTACGATGACGATTGCCTCGGTCCTGGCAATCCCCCTGGCAGCCCACTGGGCGATTCGCGAGCAGATCGACAGCGCCAGTCGGACCTCGAACCGGTCCTGACCTAGCCGAACGAGACTCGACCAGCGAGACCGACCTGCGGGATTCGCCGACGGATCGGCACCGTCGCGAGCACTGACTGAAACCCACCAACCAGCTCGACACCACCAGTGCCGACGCACTGGCGGAGTTGATCAGGCACCTGAATCGACACGGGATCGACGTCCATCTCGTCAGGGTCATCCACGGGCCCCGGAATGTGCTTGAGGCTTCGGGCGTTCACGAGATCCTCGGACCGGATCACATGTGGCGCACGATCTCCCAAGACGTCAGAGCAGCTAAGCGGGCGCGCAAGGCCCGAGGGAGAGTGACGCCTCATTGGCGCCGTGGTGGCAGGGCTTCATTCCGGACGAGCGTCGAATCGAAGTCGGAGGCGGACCTGACTACGGATCAGGAGGTTGGGGATCGGTCACCCCCGCTCCCGGCCGACTGAGACCCACCCCCTCCCAGGCAACCTGGCTGGAGTCGGGAAGCAGCTGGCGACCCCCGTCACCGCTCGGCGATGTCTAGGTCTGCATGAATTGTCGGGGTGCTGAGCCAAGCTCGGATCGAAACGCTGCGACGAAGGAACTGGGGGAGGAATAGCCGACGGTGACGGCGACTCGCGTCACGCTGTCGCCTTGGGAGAGCAGAGCCACGGCAGCGAGTACGCGGGCCCGTCGACGCCACTGGCCAAGGCTCATGCGTGTCTCTGACTTGAAGCGCCTCTCGATCGTTCTCCGACTGGCACCGACAGCTCGAAGCAAATCGTCCAGACCCACCGCCGGGTCTGCCATGATCGATGATGCGACGGCACGGGCTACCGCGTCGACTGGGAGCGGTAGGTGAAGCGGCGCGTTAACGGTGCTCGCCAGCCGATCGGCCAGCAGAGTGATCGTTGCGCGGTCCGCTGGGACTTCAAGGTTCATGGGAGCCATCGAAATGGCATGACCAAGGAGTTCGCGCGTCAGCGTGGTCAGGTTGACGACCCGCACATCCTCGCCAAGAGCATCGAGTCGTTCGTCGACGTAGAGGCACCTGATTGCAGTTCGCCGTGCTGTCTCGATCCGCACATGGGTCCCATCGGGGACACACAGGGCCGTGTGGGTCGGGATGGTCCAGGCTTGGGCCTCGGTGATGGCGGTGAAGAGCCCGAGGTGGGCAAAGACGAGATAGTCCCAACCGGGTTGCGTCGGAAGCGCGACGCGTCCGGGTGGATGGGTGATCGAGTAGCTGCGCACCCGAGGTGGTATGTGGCGAGAATCCGACATCATTGGTCGAAGTGTAGGAAGTCGGCAAGCGGGTCGTTGCGCGACGATTGCGCGCATGAACCCGAAACTGACCCACTTCGCGATCAACGCCGATGATGTCGATGCCACCCAGGCGTTCTACAGAGCGGTCTTCGGCTGGCAGTTCCAGGACTATGGGCCCCCAGGATTCGTGCAGATCCTGGACGCTTCCGGCTCGGCCCCAATTGGGGCGATTCAGCAGCGCCGTCAGCTTCTCGACGATGAACCGACCCGCGGGTTTGAGTGCACCTTCGGCGTCGACGACGTGGAGGCGGTCCGCGAACGGGTGCTGGCGGCCGGAGGCAGAATCTTGATGGAGAAGTTCACGATCTCGAAGGTGGGAACCCTCATCGCGTTCGAGGACCCGGGCGGCAACCCCGCCCTTGCCATGGAGTATGACGACGATGCCGAGTAGTTCTCCGTCCGGCCNNGGCGAGCAGAAGGCGCATTGATTCCACCTCTTCTCGACAGACCTGGCAGCCGGTCAGGTGCGCCGTCATGGCCGGCATCCAGTCGAAGTCGGTTGTCGGGGAGCAGTCGAGGTACTCATCGAGGTGCTCAAAACAGTCGTCGCATGACATCCACGGCCGGGCGTCCACCACGAAGCGCTGGGCCTGTTCGTCACTGAGGTGGGGGAGAGGTCTGTAGGTCATGAGTTCACCTGCGCTGCGATCGGCCCGCCGAAGTAGCCCGCTGCGGTGAGGTGGGCCCGAAGACGGGCCCGGGCTTCGAAGACGGTTTTGTAGAGAGCATTTCGGTTGGTGCCCATCCGTTCGGCAAGGACGTCGATAGGGACCCCCTCGACCAGCAGGGCGACGGCCACTTTGCGTTGGTGCGGGGTGAGAACCGTCTCGATGGCGGTCTCCACGGCTCGGGCGAACTCGAGGTGCTCGACGTGTTGTTCGGGGGAGGTGAATGCACCGGCAAACTCGGGCAGGTTGTCGAGGTTGACCTCGCGATGGCGCCACATGTTGCGACGCACTTCGTTGGAGGCATACAGGATGCCGAACTTGTAGGCCCACGTCGTGAACCGGCTCCGCCCCTCGAAAGAAGCGAGCTTGCCGAGGGCCGCGACGGTCGCCTCGTCCGCCGCCTGCTTGACGATCTCGTCCACCCGGACGCCTCCGATGACCGGGAGGTCCGGCGACATGTAGGCCACCTGGTGATGGGCCGCCTTGGTCATCAACTCGTGGAGCCTCCGTACTGCCTCGTCGTAGGCGGGTCCGGTGGCGAGCAACAACTCGGGCCACACCTGATTGGAACCGTCGGGCACTGGCACGGTTGGTGCAGGCGAGTCGAGGAGTTGGCTGGCAATGCGTTCAGGCACAGGCACTCGGTCCTTGCTCCAAGTTGGGTCCGTCCCACCAGTATCACTGAACGGCCATCGACTCGCAATGGCGAATGGGTGGCTGCGGGGGTGTGGTGCGGCCCCGCAAAAAAGTCGGCGCAGCGCGGTAAGAACCTGTCGGGGCGGCACACCTACTTGTTGTGACCAACCGAACCCACCCGATGTTCGAACCGCACATTGGCAGTGGGCAGCGACTGGTCTGCGACCGGAACTCGTTCCGGCGCCCAACGAGAAAAAAGGACCTCCACTCATGAACATCCATCGCTCCAACCGCCAGCACGACTCACATCGCCAAACGCCACGTCGGCTCGTCGCCCTCGGCGCCGCCGCCGTCTTNNACCGATCCAACTTCGACCACCGTGACCACAACCGACCCCGCACCCCTGCCGCCCGGAACCCGGAACGCTTCGGAGAACGCCCTGTACCAGGGCATGCAGACCCTGTGGATGCAGCACATGGAGTGGACGTACGCCGCCGTGGCCGCCTTTGCCGTCGACTCACCCGGGTTCCCGGCCACCGCCGACCGGCTCCTGCAAAACCAGGTGGACATCGCCGACGCCGTGAGGCCCTTCTACGGTGATGCCGCTGCCGACCAGCTCACAACCCTGCTCCAGGAGCACATCACGGGAGCCGTGGCCGTGTTGAGCGCCGCCAAGGCCGGTGACTCGGACGCCCTGAACCAGGCCGTGACGGCTGAGTACGCCAACGCCACAGCGATCGGCGACTTCCTGGCCGACGCCAACCCGGCCAACTGGGACAAGGCGGACATGGAGGCGATGATGACCATGCACATCGATCAGACACTGGTCTATGCCACCAACATGCTCCAGGGGGACTACGCCCAGGCCATCGCCAACTACGGCGTTGCCGAGGCACACATGCTGGAGATGGCCGACATGCTCAGCGCCGGGGTGATCGCCCAGTTCCCGGACCAGTTCACGGCGTAACAACCACAGCTTTCCCCGACGAAGCGGGTCGACCTGCGAGCAATCCGCTCGCAGGTCGACCCGCGTCGCGTGCCGACCGCACCCGCCGGTTGGTCGCCGATCTCTGCGGCGTGGCCATCAACTCGGCAACGTGGCGGCGGCGATGACGGCGGCGATGGCGTCGGGTACCTGCATGGGGCCGAAGTGACCCAGGTCGGGGTGCGGTTCGAGCACGGCGCCGGGGATGTGGTCGGCGATGTGGCCGGCGAAGCCGGACGGGGTGAAGGCCTCGACCCGCCCCAGCGCCACGGTGACCGGGCGGTCGATTGAGGGCACCTCGTTCCAGAACGAGTGCCTTGATCCTTCGACGTAGGTGCGGGACTCCACCTCGGGTGCACAGCGCAGCGAGATCGCCCCATCGGGCGCCTCCGAGCCGGCATCGGCCGGGCCGAACCCCCAGGTGAGGTACGCCTCCATCGCGGCGGCGGAGAACACGTTGAGCGGCGCCTTGGTGGAGAAGTTGGTGCGGGCGGTCACCCGGTCGTCGAAGGTCGATCGGCGGCGCAGAGCGCCGACCGCCAGCGGGTTGTCCTCGGGGTCGGGGAGGTCGGTCCCTTCTGGCAGGCCAAACTCCTCGATCGGCGGGAAGATGATCGGCTCGTACGCCCAAATCGACGTGAAGAGCTCCGGCCGTCGGGCGGTTGCGGCCAACACGGCGGCCCCGCCCATCGAGTGGCCGGCTGCGCCGAGCGGTACGCCGGTGGCCTCGACGATGTACTCGGCGGCGGCGATGGCGTCCTCGGCAACCCGGGTCCACACCATGTCGTCCGGCTTGGCGGGGGAGTGGCCGTGGCCACGGAAGTCGACCGCCCAGCACGAGGCCCGGTCGGTCAGGTGGGCGGCCACCGGCTGCCAGATCCCGCCGGCGAAACCGGTTGCGTGGGCCAACAGCAGTGGCGGTCCGTCGCCGCCGAGGTGCCACAGCGCCAGCTCGAGGCCGTCGGCCGAGGTGATGCTCGCGGTTGGGTGACCAGGCGTCGGGTGGCCGGGCTGGGGAGGTCCGGCGGTGGTGGGTGCGGTCACGAGAAGGCCGCCTGGCCGGTGATCGCCTGACCGAGGATCAGCGTGTGGATCTCGTTGGTGCCCTCGTAGGTGTACACCGACTCGAGGTTGTTCATGTGGCGCATCACCGGGTACTCCAACGTGATGCCGTTGGCGCCGAGAACGCTTCGGGCGGTGCCGGCCACTTCCCGTGCCATGGCCACGTTGTCCATCTTGCCGAAGCTGACGTGCGGTGTCGCCAACGTGCCGGCGTCCTTCAGGCGGCCAAGGTGAATGGCCACCAGCGTGCCGCGCTGCACCGCCACCATCATCTCGACCAGCTTGCGCTGCGTCAGCTGAAACGACGAGATCGGCTTGTCGAATTGCACCCGCTCGTTCGCGTAGTCGAGCGCCGCCTCGTAGCAGGCCCGGGCGGCGCCGCAGGCGCCGAAGAGGATGCCGAAGCGGGCCTCGTTGAGACACGACAGCGGCCCCTTCATGCCCCGGACGCCGGGGAGCACGGCGTCGGCCGGGAGGCGCACGTTGTCCATGACCAACTCGGACGTGATCGACGCCCGCAGCGACAGCTTTTTGTGGATCTCCGGGGCGGAGAAGCCCGGCGTATCGGTGGGGACGACAAAGCCCCGCACGCCGTCGTCGGTGCCCGCCCACACGACGGCGACGTCGGCCACCGAGCCGTTGGTGATCCACATCTTTGCGCCGTTCAGGATCCAGCCGCCGCCGGGCTCCTGGCGGGCGAACGTGCGCATCGAGCTGGGGTCCGAACCGGAGTCTGGCTCGGTCAGCCCGAAGCAGCCGATCGCCTCGCCGGCGGCCATCGCCGGCAGCCACCGCTGCTTCTGTTCCTCCGAACCGAAGGCCCAGATCGGGAACATCGCCAGGCTGCCCTGCACCGACACGAAGCTGCGGGCGCCCGAGTCGCCCGCCTCCAGCTCCAGGCAGGCCAGGCCGTAGGCGGTGGCGCTGGTGCCGGCGCAGCCGTAGCCCTCGAGGTGCATGCCGAGCAGGCCCAGCTTGCCGAACTCGGTGGCCATCTCCTTGGGGAAGGTGCCTCGTTCGTACCAGTCGGGGACGTCGGGCAGGATCTGGTCGCCGACGAAGCGTCGCACGGTGTCGCGCAACAACACCTCGTCGTCGTTGAGAAGCCCATCCAGCGCCAACACGTCGCGTGGGTTGACCTCATGGGAAAGTGGCTGATGGGTCATGCCCCGCAGCGTAACGGTGGCCCGGCGGACGGGTTGGGCCCGTCGATCTGCGCCCGGTGGGTCACCGGACGCGACGACGGGACCGGCCCTTTTGGAAACCGGTCCCGTCGTCGCATCATGGATCCCGCCACGATCTCGCTCTTGAACAGTGTAAGGGACAGCCGACCGAGGTTCACGTCGGATCAACAACTTCGTGTGGCTGAGGCGCGTCGACCACCTTCGAGAGTCACTTCACGGTGAACTCGGTCTTCATGCCCTGGGTGAAGTGCGGCGGCCCGTCGCCGTCCGGCTCGTCGCTGTTGGCCATCGTGCTGCCGGTCGGGATGAAGCACAGCGCCGCGTAGTCGCCGGGTTCGAAGTCGGCGATCATGATGGCCTGATCACCCTCGTGGGGGGCCATCGCCCCACCCAACATGTTGATCTTGGCCATCGCCTCCTCCTCGGGCATTTCGAGCAGCTCGCCGAAGCTCTCGGTGACCCCGTCCTTCTTGGAGGCGACGACGATCTCGTGTGCCTCCATGCCGTCGTTGGTGAACATGATCGCCGTCCGTCCGGGGGGCAGCTCGTCGGACAGGCCCTCGAAGGAGTAGTCCTTGCCCGACACCTCCAACTTCTGGTCGAACTCGCAGTTGTCGAACATGTAGCGGTCAACCTTGGTTTGGGCTTCGCCGAACTTGGGCGCCTCGAAGGCCGACGGGTCGCCGGTCTGGGCGACCTGGCGCACGGTACCGATCATCGTGTCGAGATCGCCCTCGATGTCGGCGGGCTTGTCGGCGGCGTCGAGGTCGTCGGCCATCGGCGCGATCGTGTCTGTGAACCAGGCCGTTGGATCGCCGTCGGGCGCCTCAGCCATGGCCAGTGTGATGTCGGTGTAGGCGTCGCAAGCGCCGGTGACGCCCGCATCCTCGGCTGTGGCGCCGGAGGCGGTGGAGGTGTCGTCCTTGTTCGCCTCCTCGCTGTCGTCGGTGCAGCCGCTCACCATCAGGGCGCCGCTGAGCGCCACGACCGAGAGCAACCGCAGGTTGCGTGGTGTGTTGTGCTGGTTCATGTCTGATCCTCTGCTGGTGACGTTGGGTTGGAAACTGCGTTGTCCACCAACGACTCCAGCAGCCGCAGCAGATCCAGACGCCCGCTGAACGGGGTCGGGGTCGGGAGGGCCGAAGCGTCAGGACCTGGCTCGGGCAGGATTGCTCCCGACCACCGGTCGTGCGACGTGTCGAAGTCGATGACCAAGCGCATCGAGGCACCGTACGAAGCGGCCGGCCCCGTTCGCATCGGGGCAAACCCTGATTTCGACCCTGAATCAGTGGACGGCGGAGCGCTTGGTCCAGCGCAGCGCCAGCGCCGTTCGGTTGCGCACGTCGAGCTTGGTGAAGCACCGGGCCACGTGGGTCTCGACCGTCTTGACGCTGACGTGGAGCCGGCCCGCAACCTCCCGATTGGTCAGCCCTTCGGCCACCAACTCGGCGACCTGACGCTCGGCCGGGGACAGCGGCGCCGGTCCGGTCTCGGCGCGCGACCGGGGAGCGAGGCCGCAGGCGTCCAACTCGGAGCGGGCATGGCGGAGGTAGGGCTCGGCCCCGAGCGAGTCGAATCGCCCGAGCGCAGCCCCGAGCAGGTCGGCGGCCCGTCGTCGTTGACCTTGGCGGCGGGCCAACGACCCAGCGGCCAGCTGAAGCCGGGCCCGGAGAAACGTTCCGCCGTCGTCGGTGTGACCCGCATCATGCTGCGGGCTGTTGCGACCCGGACCGTCCGGCGGCGTCACACTCTGCGGCGCGGGGTTGAGCCCGGTGGCAAACGCCGCCTCGGCCGCCTTGTCGTCGCCGAGCGCTGCTGCGAGCAGGCCGCGAGCTCGCGCGGCGCCGATCCGGGCGTGTTCGCCGCCGTGCACGATCCGTCTGTCGAGTTCGGCCATCGCCGCAGCGGCCTCCTCGAGGTGCCCCAGACCGACGAGGGCCTCGACCAGATCGGCGCGCCACGGCTGGACGCCCTCCCCGAGGCGCGACCCGTCCAACATGTTGGTCAGCGGTTCCAACCGGTCGACGACGCGCTGGTGATCGCCGGCGGCCGACCCGATGCGGGCATCGCCCACCAACAACCACAGCAGCCCGCTGACGTTGCCGCTGCGGGCCTGCGCCGCATGTCCATCGACCAGGTGACGCTTCGCCTCGGTGTCCGCACCACGTCCGGCATGGACGAATGCCGCGATCCCGTGGGCCATCGGCAACGCCAGGTCGTGGTCCCCGGCCTCCATCAGCGCCACCAGTTGCTCGGCCTCGCCGAGCGCGGCGTCCCACGCCCCCTGCCGATAGCGGCAGTCCGCCCGCGAATAGGCGGCGCTCACCCTGGTGAGGAGGGGGCCACGCGCCTCACCCGTTTCGAGGATGGAGCCGAACGTGGCTTCCGCCTCATCGAAGCGTCCCGACCACAACAACAACAGTCCCCTGGCCAGCAGCGCATCGTCGCAGCCGGAGCCACCGCCCAGCCGGGCCAGCCTTCGATCTATCTCGGCCAATCCCTTGGGCAGATCCCCCTCGAAGGCCCACCCGGTGGCCAACATGACGAAGACGTTGCCCAACTCGAAACCCCCCGACCTCCCACCCGCCTGCGGCCCACCCGACGTCGTCGCGTTGGCATGGGCCCGCTCCAAGGCAGCTTCCGCCCATCCGATGGCGTCCGCTCCGCTGCCCGCGTTCGACGACAGGGTGGCCAGCAGGCCGGCGACCTGTACGGCGACGTAGGGGTCGGTTGCCTGCTCCCACGCTGCCACCAGCGATGCGCGCGCCTCGCGGGGCTCGCCGGCATAGAGAAGGTCGTGACCACGCACCAGCAGCTCGAGCGCCCCGCCGTCGCTGTGGACGGCGGAGAGCAGACGGCGGGCAGTCCCGAGTTCTCCGGTGGTGAACAGCCGGTTGGCGGCCAGCAGCAAGGCCTCGGCTCGGGCCGGGCCCTCCGGGAGGATCCGCGCCGCCTCGGACAACAGCTCGACCGCGATCAAATCCCAGCCGGTGCCGAGCAGTTCACGAGCCAACGCCACCGCTTCAGCGCCGAGTTCGCTGTCGCGGAGGATCGTTCCCCGGATCCGGTGCAGCATGGCCCGTGCGGGGTCGTCGGTGATCCTGGCGGCCAGGTTGTGCAGCTCGCAACGAACCCCGGGTGCCAGGTCGGCGACGACCGCAGCGCGAAGGAGCGGATGGGCCACCTCGACCACCTGACGCCGAGCCCGATCCTTGATGGTGAGGTGACCCCCCGTGACGGCCTCGTCGAGCTCCACCAGGTCGGCCAGGCCGAGCAGGTCGAGGAGCGGCCCGACGTCGACCGGGACGCCGATCACCGCGACGGCGGCCACGAGGCGCTCGGTCTCGGGACGGCACCCCGAGAGGCGAGACAACGCGAGGGTTGCATACGACCTGGGTGCGGGAAGCGGATCGATCCCGGTGGAGATCGTGGCAGTGTCGAGCTCGTCGGCCAGGGTCAGCGCCTCGAGTGGGTTGCCCCGGGTGTGGTCGAAGAGACGTTGGGCGGCTCGCTCGCCGATGGAGATGCCACGAGCAGTGCGAAGCAGCGCATCGAGCTGTGGGGCCGCCAGACCTCGGAGGGGCAGGCACCTGCCCCGCTCGTCCTGGCACAGCCTGGTGAGCGGGGCGAGCGCCGAGACATCAGGCCGCCCGGCGATCACGACCACCAGCCGCTGGTTTCGGAAGCGACGCAACGCGTACGTCAGCGCCTGGATCGAGGCCTGGTCGGCCCACTGGGCATCGTCGATGAGGGCGACGGTCGGTCGAATCGCTGACGCCTCGGTGGAGACCCGCACCAGGTCGGCGCCGATGTCGAGCGGGTCGGGCCGAGGTCCACTGCGCCCGAACGCGGTCAGCACCGGCAGGTCCGTGGCCACGCCGTCGGCGTGGAGTTGTTCGATCACACCGAAATCCAGGTGTTGTTCGGCCTCGTCGCCGCTGGCGCGCAGCAAGGTGACCTGGTCTTCGACCGACCGGGCAAACTCGCGCAGCAGTGCCGACTTGCCGATCCCGGCGTGGCCCTCGACGACCACGAGCTGCGCTTGGCCGTTCGTCGCCGCGTGGAGCGCTCGCTGCAGTGCGGCCAGCTCGACCTCGCGGCCGACCAGCTGGTGCGCGGCGCGCTGCTCACCCGAACCCGACACTGAGCTGGCCCCCCGGTCATCAATGGCGAGGACCCAGACTACGCACATGCTCACGGCGAGTGACGCCCGTCGATGGCGGCCGCCCCAGGGGATTGGACCTCCGGGTTCCCGTACCCCTGTGGCGGTAGGGTCGGCCCGATGAGCGATGCCCCTGGTCAGCCCCCGACAACTTTCACATCCGACGCGTCGACGCATCCGGCGGCCCAGCTCTACATCGATGGGCGTCGGACCCCGGCCACCTCGGACGAGCGGTTTCCCACCATCAACCCCGCCACCGGTGAGGTGCTGGCGCAGGTGCACCAGGCCAGCGACGCTGACGTCGATGCGGCGGTCGCCTCCGCCGAGGCGGCGTTTCCGGCTTGGGCGGCCCTGACCGGCGCCGAGCGCGGTCGCATCCTCAACCGTGCGGCCGCCCTGTTGCGCGAGCGCAACGACGAGCTGGCCCGCATCGAGGTGGCCGACACCGGCAAGCCGATCGCCGAGGCGTCGACCGTGGATGTGATCTCGGGGGCCGAGGCGGTCGAGTACTTCGCCGGGGCGGCGGCCACGCTGACCGGCGAACACGTGACGCTGGGCGACAGCTTCGTCTACGTGCGCCGAGAGCCGCTGGGCGTGTGTGCCGGGATCGGCGCCTGGAACTACCCGATCCAGATCGCCTGTTGGAAATCGGCCCCGGCGCTGGCCGCCGGCAACACGATGGTGTTCAAGCCCGCCGAGCTGACGCCGCTGACCGCGCTGGAGCTGGCCGAGATCTATACCGAGGCGGGCGTGCCGCCGGGCGTGTTCAACGTGGTGCAGGGCGACGCCCGCACCGGGGTAGCGCTGGTGGCGCATCCGGATGTGGCCAAGGTGAGCATCACCGGCGAGGTGGGCACCGGCAAGGCGGTGATGGCCGCCGCGGCCGACACGCTCAAGGCGGTCACCCTGGAGCTCGGCGGCAAATCCCCGTTGATCGTCTTCGACGACGCCGACGTCGACAACGCCGTGTCCGGGGCGTTGATGGGCAACTTTTACACCCAGGGCGAGGTGTGCTCCAACGGCACCCGGGTGTTTGTCCAGGCCGGGATTCACGACGAGTTCGTCGCCAAGCTGGTCGAGCGCACCGCCAGGATGGTCGTCGGCGATCCGATGGACCCGGCGACCGACGTTGGCGCGCTGATCGGCGCCGATCACCTGACCAAAGTGACCGGCTACCTCGACGCCGGGCGCGACGCCGGAGCCACCGTCGCCGTCGGCGGCCACCGGGTGACCGACGGGGCGCTGGGTGAGGGCTACTTCGTCGAGCCGACCGTGTTCACCGGATGCTCCGACGACATGTCGATCATCACCGAGGAGATCTTCGGCCCGGTGATGGGGGTGCTCAGCTTCGACACCGAGGACGAGGTGCTGGCCCGGGCCAACGCCACGCCCTACGGGCTGGCCGCCGGCGTGTTTACGCGGGACCTGTCCCGGGGTCATCGCATGGCGGCTGCGCTGCAGGCCGGGACCGTGTGGATCAACAACTACAACCTGACCCCGATCGAGATGCCCTTCGGCGGCGTGAAGCAATCGGGCGTCGGCCGGGAGAACTCGATGGCCGCCTTCGAGCACTACACCCAGCGCAAAGCGGTGTACGTCGAGACCGGCGACGTCGAGGCGCCGTACTAGTGCAGCGGCCGGCCTGGCGCTGGTCGGGCCGAACGGTGTGAACGGCCGAATTTTCCACCGAAGAGGCAGAAGTGAAGGGCATGAACATGGCTGACGTCGAAACGACCAACTGGGACTACGTGATCGTCGGAGGCGGCTCGGCCGGCTCGGCGCTGGCCAACCGGCTGTCGGCCGATCCGGCTACCAAGGTGCTGGTGCTGGAGGCCGGTCGGCCCGACTCCAAATGGGACGTGTTCATCCACATGCCCGCCGCCTTCTCGTTTCCGATCGGCAGCCGCTTCTACGACTGGCGCTACGAGACCGAGCCCGAGCCCCACATGGGCGGGCGCCGGGTGTACCACGCCCGCGGCAAGGTGCTGGGGGGATCGTCGTCGATCAACGGCATGATCTTTCAGCGGGGCAACCCGATGGACTACGAGCGATGGGCGGCCGACCCCGGCATGGAATCGTGGGACTACGCCCACTGCCTGCCGTACTTCAAGCGCATGGAGACGACGCTGGCGGGCGGCGACGAGTACCGGGGCGACGACGGGCCGCTGATCCTCGAGCGGGGCGATGCCGACAACCCGCTGTGCCAGGCGTTCCTCGAGGCGACCGCCCAGGCGGGCTACCCGCGCACCAGCGACGTCAATGGCTACCAGCAGGAGGGCTTCTCGGAGTTCGACCGCAACGTGCACCGCGGCCGGCGTCTGTCGGCGGCCCGCGCCTACCTGCACCCGGTGCTCGATCGCCCCAACCTCACCGTGCTCACCCGGGCGTTGAGCACCGGCATCGAGTGGAACGGCACCCGGGCCACCGGCGTCAGCTTCACTCACGGCCGTCGGGCGCATCGGGCGAAGGCCAACGAGGTGATCCTGTGCGGCGGCGCCTTCAACTCGCCCCAGCTTCTGCAGCTGTCCGGCGTGGGCGAGGCCGATCACCTGAACCGCCTGGGCATCGACGTGGTGGCCGACGTGCCCGGCGTCGGTGCCAACCTCCAGGACCACCTCGAGGTGTACATCCAGCACAGCTCCACCCAGCCGGTGTCGATGCAGCCGCACCTGGCCACGTGGCGCCGCCCCTGGATTGGCCTCCAATGGCTGTTCCGCAAGGGCCCGGCCACGTCCAACCAGTTTGAGGCCGGAGGGTTCGTCCGCAGCAACGACGACGTCGCCTACCCCAACCTGATGTACCACTTCCTGCCGCTGGCGGTCCGCTACGACGGCACCACCCCGACCAGCGGCCACGGCTATCAGGTACACGTCGGGCCGATGTACTCAAACGCCCGTGGCACGGTAAGGATCACCTCGACCGACCCGCGCACGCACCCGGCGATCCGGTTCAACTACCTGTCGACCGAGCAGGACCGTCGGGAGTGGGTCGAGGCGATCCGGGTGACCCGCAACATCCTCGGGCAGGACGCGTTCGCGCCCTTCGACGGCGGCGAGCTGTCGCCCGGGCCCGACGTGGTGACCGACGAGCAGATCCTCGACTGGGTGGCCAAGGACGCCGAGACGGCGCTGCACCCGTCGTGCACCGCCCGCATCGGCACCGACGACGCCTCCGTGCTCGACCCGGACACGCTGCGGGTGCGCGGCACCGAGGGCCTCCGGGTGGTCGACGCGTCGTCGATGCCGTACGTGACCAACGGCAACATCTATGCGCCGGTGATGATGCTCGCCGAAAAGGCCGCGGATGTGATCCTGGGCAATCAGGCCCTGGCCCCGATGATCGACGTCGACTGGTATCGGGCCGGCTGACCAGGGCGCCGCAGCGCTTTCGGGCCCCTGGTCAGCAGCGCACGTGATGGCGATCCCCGAGCGGACGACGGTTGGACGTCACACCCTCAACCGAACGGTGGAGGGATCACGGGCAGGAGTTGATGTCGATGCAGGTGGCGTCGGGCGGAGCGGTCAGCGACCAGGTGGTGGTGAAATCGGTTCCACCGTTGAGTACCAACTCCAGACTCGAACCGTCCGCACTGCCGGCGACGCGGTTATCGAGCAGGCCGGTCAGCGTCACGTTTTGGTTTGCGTTGACCGAGACCTCGCGTGGGCCGATGATCGGCGGGAGTGGGAGCTCCTGGGGAACCGGCGGTGGGAGGAAGACCGGGGCGGTGACGAAGTCCGTGCGCACGGTGCCGGCGAAGTTGTTCGTTCCCGCCTCTCGGTTGACGTCCACGCAGAGCGTGTTGTCGGCGAAGATGGCCGGCACGAGCGTGGGACCCACAATCGGCAGGGCCAGGACCGGCGGCACATAATTCATCGAGGTGCCACAGCCGCTGACTCTGTCGATCCGGCCGCCCGGCGTGGTATCGAACGTGTAACCACCCTCGAGCACCGGCCGCGCGGTCGCCTGGAACGCTCCGTTGGACAGCGCGACGTCGAAGGTGGGCGCACCGGTGGCGGCGACCCGGGTCGTGGCGGTGGCCGACTTGTCCGGCCCGCCCGGATTGACATCGTTGCTGTTGATAAGCGCTGCGGTCGCCGTCACGGTCGGGCTCGTCGGGGCAGCCACGTCCACCTGGACGGCGAAGCCGGGTGCCGGGCTGGTCAGCGAGGTGACGTTGACACCGTTTGATCGGGTACAGGTCACCTCTTGTCCGGCCGCGCTGCAGGAGAAACGGTTGTTGCCGAGCTGTGTGCTTGGATTGGTAAACCCGCGGTAGGTGATGCCCTCTGGCAGCGAGACCGTGACGGTCGGCGACGCCGACCTCGCCGTTCCGACGTTGTCGATCGCAAAGTTGTACTGGTTCGCCGAGATTCCGGTTCCTTCCCGGAAGAACAGGTTGGGCGTGAGTTCGGCACCGTTCATGGTGAGCCCGACCTCAGGTCCCGGTGGACTGGCGTTGAAGGTGGTGCTGGCAGATCGGGTCACCGAGTTGGCGGAGCCGAGAACTGCCGAGACCGTGAGGGGGACCCCAGGCGTCGTCGCCCGCACCCGCAGATCGATGCTCTGGGTCGGAACGGGGAGCACGACTCCGGCAAGACCGGCGAGGAGGTTCGGCCGAAGTGGTTCAGCGATACTGCTATTGAGCGTGCAGCGCACCCGGCGCTGTACCGCCGGAACCGACGTGCAGGTCGAACCGTTGCCGGCACGCACGTACTCGAGTCCCGCTGGGAGATCCACGGTTGCAGCAACAGGACCGACGGTGGATCCACCTCGAGGGGTGATCTCGAGTGGCAGGGTGACCTCGGCACCGGTGACCACCCGTGACGGCGGGTTCAGCGTCGGAGCGAGGTCGGAGGGGTTGTTGGCGAAGTAACTGAGCGGTGGCTGTCCTGCTGCCGGGGCGTCGGGTGCGTAGTCGGCGGCAGAGAAGTTGAGCGTGTAGGTGAGACCGTTGGCGAGCGCACCCGTCACGCCCGAGACGTCCAGTGATGGGATCCTCAGGCCGAGCAGCTCGCTTCCCAGGCTGCGCCAGGGGGCGAGACCGTAGCTGAACACGGGTCCGCGCCAGTCCACCGTCAGCGGAACTCCGCCCTGAAGTGCGGGGTCGGTCACGGTGATCGTGCCGGTGAAGAGGGTGAGGTTGGTCCGCTGCAGGTCGGCGAGCACGTGGGTGCTCCCGACCGATGCATCGATCTGGAGTCTGTCCGCACCGCCGAGACTGCCGGCCGGATCCGCTGTGATGGACACGTCGCCCGAGCTGACGGTGCCGCCGTTGCGCAGTGACAGCGCACCGGCAACCTGCACGAAGAGCTGGTCACCCTCGATAGGTGGAGTGACGATGACCTTGCCGACCGCCTCGTCGTTGGCCGGGTTCACGTCCCCTTCGGAACTGATCGCGGCGTACACCTGGGCGACGAGGGTAGGGCCCCCCACCTCTGCCGTGACGCTGATCTTTGGGAGCGCCTGACCCGGCTGCACGTCGGCATCGGCAATGCGACACGTGGCCTGGGCATCATCGTTGGTGCAGACCCACCCGGTCCCGGCCGCTGCGGACACCGTCTGGCCGGGCGGGACCACGACGGTGGCGGCGACCGGACCCGTGGTCGCTGCGGTGCCGACACTCGACACCGTCGCGTCGTAGGTGACGGTGGAACCGATCGTCGCTCCCACATTGTCCGAGACCGCGACGCTCAGGTCGACCCCGTCGGTCGGCGGCACCATCGGGGCACAGGCAGCAGCGGCGACCACCGCAAACGCTGCCAGCGTCCACGTCGCCGTCTTCGAGCGTCGGCGCCAACGCCTGCGTTGCATCGTGTTCGACATGGCCCGTCCCCCCGGTCGTCGGCTGTGTGCCGACGGATCCGGGGCAACCTAATGTGGCCCGGGGCCGAAGAACAAGGCTCAGTGTGACGGCGGCCGCAACTCAGCCGTTGGTCGTCGGTTCAGCCTTCATCGCACCGCATCGTGGGCTCGGGTAGCGCAGCGCATCGCCGTGTCAGTCCTCGGACGGGCTGAACAAGGCCAGCAACTTGCCCAGCTCGCCGGAGGGGTCGGCGAAAATGTCGTAGTTGGAGTCGTCGCGGATGGCGTCGAAGTTGTCGCGCACGTCCTCGACGGTGTGGCCGGGGGAGAACCAACCCTCGGTCAGCCCGATGAAGTAGCGGGCGACGTACCCGCCGGCAACCGAGAACACCTCGCCGGACACCGGCACGTCCTCGTGNNNNGGGGCGATGGCGTTCACCTTGATGTTGCGCTTGGCGCCCTCGTTGGCCAGCACCCTGGTGAAGCCGACCAGGCCCATCTTGGCGGCGCCGTAGTTGCTCTGACCGAAGTTTCCGAGCAGGCCCGAGTTGGAGGACGTGTTGACGATGCGGCCGTAGTTCTTCTCCCGCATGATCTTGTAGGCGGGCAGCGTCGTGTAGAAGGCGCCGCGCAGGTGCACGTCGATCACGGCGTCGATCAGCTCGGGGGTCATGTTGTGGAACGTCTTGTCACGCAGGATGCCGGCGTTGTTGATGACGATGTCGACGGTGCCGAAGGCATCGACCGCAGCGGCGACGATGGCCTCGCCGCCCTCGGGGGTGGCGACCGAGTCGGTGTTGGCGATCGCCTCGCCGCCCAGCGCTTCGATCTCGGCGACCACCTGGTCGGCGGGCCCGTCGGCGTGGCCGTGGCCATCGAGGGATCCGCCCAGGTCGTTGACGACGATGCGGGCGCCGCGTCGGGCCAGCTCGAGGGCGTGCTGCCGGCCCAGGCCGCCGCCGGCGCCGGTGATGATTGCCACCTTGTTGTCGAAACCGAGATCAGCCATGTGTTGCTCCCTGTGTGCTTGTTGAGGGTGGGTGTTCGAGGACGTGATTGACGGGTGCGCCCGTGGGGTTGAGCCAGTGAAATGCGGGTGCCCCGGGCACCACTGTACCGAGCAGGCACGACGCGCTTCGAAGTCACCCGGGGGGCGTCGGCCTTCAGCCGTCGGGAAGCGTGGCGGGGTCGAGCACGTCGACCAGCAGGTAGTCCTCCGCCGGCTTGGTGATGATGAACACCGAGGAGAACTCGGCGCCATCGGCGGTACCGTCGGCCACCACCGCCAAGCTGGGAAGCGCCTGAGGGCTGTCGCTGGTGCGCACGATGGCGACCTCGGCGGCGTCGAACGTCACCCGTTGGCCCGGGCCGGGGGCGACCCCGGTTTCCTCCGCCGCCTCCAGGCGAGGCCCGGTCAGGGCGGAGGAGAGGACCGAGCTGTCGCCCGCCTCGATCGACTCGGCCTCGATCGTCAGGTCGGCCGCCAGGTCGGCGACCGCCGCTTCGGCCTCGGCCTGGTCGAACCCGGGGATCAGCCCGGCGACGGCGGGGTCCAACGACACCTCGGGCAGGTCGGCGACCAGCGCAGCAACGTCGGGGCGCTCGACGTCGACCCTCATCGTCGTCGAGCGTTGGCCGCTGCCGGCGCCAATCAACAGCGCTGAGCCGGCCACCAGCGCCACGGCGGCCAAGCCGACGAACGCCGGTCGGGGGCGGGCCGGGCTCAGCCGCCGGCCGATGCGACTCGCCGCACTCCGAAGGCTGTCGTCGTCGTCGCCGGGCTTGGGCGCCAACCGCTCGATCAGCGGGCGGAAGGCACAGACCAGCGTGAGGGCGCCGAGCAGTGCCACCTTGGTGGCGAACTCGGTGCCCTGGGCCGCCATCAACGCGGCTGCGGTGAGGGCAACCGCCACCCCGTACACCGCCCCGCCCACCCGACCCTTGGCGGCTGTGGGTGGGTCGGTGATCATGAAGAACAGGAAGATCAACAGCTCGGGCGAGGCGACGACCACCCACCACCAGCTCAACCCGGTCACCGGGCCGACGTGCCAGCGAGCGGTCATCGAGTGACCGGTGATCGCCACCACGGCCGTCGCAGCCCCATAGGTCAGCAGGAAGGGCCACACGATGCGGTGCAGGCTCAGGCGCCTGGTCATCGTCAGACCGCCCACCACGATCACCGCGTAGGTGAGTGCCAGGCCCACCGACCACGGACCCCACCACAGATCCTGCGGGTCGGCCAGCGCAGAGCCGAAGATGAGGAACGCCACGACCAGCGCGGCGTTGGACGGGTTGAGCAGCGGCCGCCCGCCCACCCGGGTGACGTACTTGGACAACACCGCCACCGCTGCGGTGGCGGCAAAGATCGGCCAGCCCCTGGTGCTCCACCAGTCGCCGTGCTCGGTGCCCGGCACCCGCATGATCAGCGCCACGCCGTTGCCGGTCAGCAGGGCGGAGGCAGGCCAGCCGATGACCCCGTGTTCCCAGGCGGTCAGCACCAGGTCGAGCCCGCCGGCAACGCCCAGCGTGATGAGGATCTGGGCGATCGACAGGTTGAAGCCGAGCGCGGTCTGGCCGAGGACCTGGACGCTGATGATGACCGCTGCGACCATCAGGCGCGGGTCGCCCCGCCGGGGGAGCAACACCGGATAGGTGCGCCCGAGCAGCGCGATCGTTGGGCCCGGGTGGGCGCCCACCCCCGCCGACACATCCACCCCCACTCCCGACTCGACGGTCACCGCAGCTTGGCCAGCCGCGAGTACATCTTCGCCTCGATCTTGTGCAGCCGGACGAACTCGGCGTACATGCCGTCGTAGACCCGTCGGGTCGCCGGGTCGGGCCGGAAGACCCGCTCGACGGGGACCGACGACGCGATGTCGTCCTCGCCGATCAGCCCGAGCGACAGACCGGCGAAGAGGGCTGCGCCCCGCACGGTGGCCATCAGCGGCTGGTCGATGCGGTGGATCGGCCGGTTCATCACGTCGGCATGGATCTGACACCAAAGGTCGGACACGGCACCGCCGCCCACGCCCCGCAGCTCGCCGAAGGATTCCCCGAGGAACGCCTCGGATGCCTCGAGCAGCCAGCGTGCATTGTGGGCGACGCCTTCGAGCACCGAGCGCACCAGGTCGCAGCGAGTGGTGGCCAGTGACAGCCCGTGAAAGCCGCCGCGCAGGTTGGCGTTGGCCACCGGCGAGCGTTCGCCGTTGAGCCACGGGGCAAACAGCACGCCACCGCTTCCGGGCTGGGCCGTCGCCGCCGCCTCGACCAACTCGGTGAACGATTCGACGGTCGGGCTGGTCAGGCCGTCGTCGGCGTCGATGAGCACGCCCTTGATCCACTCCAAGCACACCCCGGCGGTGTCGTGGTTGTTGGCCAGCACGTAGCGACCGGGCAGCGCGGCGGGCACGGTGGCCATCATCTTGAACAGCGACGTCTTCTTCGTGGGGGCATGACAGCCGATCCAGGCCGACGTCGAGATCGATACGTGGCCCTCGTAGTTGCCCACCGCTCCGGAGCCGAGCGTGACCGCGTGCAGGTCGGGGATCGCCGTCAACACCGGCAGGTCCTTGGGCAGCCCCATCGCCTCGGTCACCTCGGGCAGCACGGAGCCGACGATCGAGCCCATCGGTACCATCGGCGGCAGCTTGGACAGGGGGGTGCCGGCCAGCTTGACCAGCCGGTTGTCGTATCCCCGCTCGTCACCGCGGTTGTCGGTCAGCCACGACAGGGCCATCGACGGTCGGGAGGCGGCCACCCGCCCGGTGAAGCGGGCGTTGAGGTAGTCCAACGGCTCGACGAACGCAGAGGTGCGCTCGTACAGGTCCTTCTGGTGGGCCTCGATGTAGAGCCGGTGGCCCAGCGGGTCGTTGCCCTCGGTGCTCGGCGCGCCGCCCGACCGACGGATCCAGGAGGTCACCTTGGTGGCACCGAAGCCCTCGACCGGGACGCGCCCGCCCACCTGCTTGGCCGCCAGGTCCGCGCCGCGGGTGTCCATCCACAGCATGCAGTCGCCGACGGCATTGCCCGAGGCGTCGACCGGCACGGTGGAACCCCACTGACCGGTGACCGCCACCGCCACCGTGGCCGCCGCAGCTTCGGGGTGGGCACGGGTCAGCTCGGCGGCGCCGTCGGTGACCGCCGTCCACCAGGCGTCGGGGTTCTGGGTGGCAGTGCCATCGGCTGCCACCTTGGGCTCGACCCGGCGGTAGACCGACCCGACGATCCGGCCGCCGAGGGATACCAGCGCGATCTTGGGTCCGCCGGTGCCCAGGTCGACCGCCAGCACCACCGGATCGATTGCCGGTGCGGACGTCTCCGACCTGCGCTCGTGGGTTGCTTCGGTCACGTTGGTACTCCGTTCCACCGGTCGCCCGGGTGGTGGGGGTCGATCATGTGGTCGAGGAGCTCGCCTGGTCGGCGGCGTAGGCCTTCCATCGCTTGTAGTCCACCTTGGCGTTGGGGGCGCGGCCGATCGTGTCGACCGACAACACCGCCCGGGGGGCCTTGTAGCCGGCCAGGTGCTCCTTGGTGTGGGCCACCAGGTCGTCGGCTGAGATCTCGGCGCCCTCGACCGGCTGCACCACCGCGGCGATCGTCTCGCCGAAGCGGTCGTCGGGGACGCCGACGACGACGGCGTCGTACACGCTCGGGTGGGTCTTCAACGCCTCCTCGACCTCCTCGGGGAACACCTTCTCGCCGGCGGTGTTGATGCATACCGAGCCACGCCCCAACAGGGTGATCGTGCCGTCGGCCTCGACGGTGGCCCAGTCGCCGGGACAGCTGTAGCGCCGACCGTCGATCATGATGAACGTGGCAGCGGACTTGGCCTCGTCCTTGTAGTAGCCGAGCGGCACGTGACCGCCGACCGCCACCCGTCCGATGTCGCCCGAGCCCGGCTCGACGTCGCGTCCGTCCTCGGTGACCACCCGGGCGTTGGGGCCCAACGCAAACGAGGCGGTGCCGGCGGCCGACTCGCCGGCGGACACCGACTGGCCCAGCCCGATCGCCTCCGACGAGCTGAAGCTGTCGACCAACAACATGCCGGGGTGGTGGGCGAGCAGGCCCAACTTGGCCGACTCGGACCACATGACGCCCGACGAGGTGATCAGCACGACCGAGCTGATGTCCCAACGGTCGGGCTCGGCATCGAGCGCGGCCACCATCGGCTTGGCGAACGCGTCGCCGACGATGGTCAGCGCGCCCACCTTCTCGGCCTCGATGACGTCGAGCAGTTCCTCGACGTCGAAGTGGCGGCTGGGCAGCGATACGACCGACCCGCCGCTGGTCAGGTACATGTTGGCGGTGAACCAGCCGGTGCCGTGCATCAGCGGGCAGGCGAGCAGCCCGGGGGCGGCGTTGGCCCCGATCCCCTCGAGGGCGGCGTCGTAGCCGGCGGTCTCGCACTCCTCGCCGAGGATGGGGTTGCCGGTGGAACACAGGGCCCGGATCAGGTCGTCCTGGCGCCACATCGTGCCCTTGGGCATGCCGGTGGTGCCGCCGGTGTAGATCATCAAGATGTCGTCGCCGCTGCGTCCCCACTCGGCCACGGTGTGACCGCTCGCGTTGGATGTGGCGGTGGGAGTGGCGGCCGCCTCCTCGTAGGGCACCGCCCAATCCGGACACGGGCCTGAACCGTCGTCGACCCACAGCCAGGTGGTCACGGTGGGCACCCGGCCGCGCACCGCATCGACCCGGTCGGCGAAGGTGCCGTGAAACACGACCGCCACCGCGTCGGCGTTGTCCCACAGGTAGGCGAGTTCGTCGGTGATGTAGCGATAGTTGGTGTTCACCGGGACGAGACCGGCCTTGTAGCAAGCGAACGACGTCTCGAGGTACTCGGGGCAGTTGTGGAGGTACATCGCCACCTTGTCCTGGTGGCGAAACCCCCGGTCGAG
>MTKZ01001244.1_pt1 | contig 24197 bp, 18 predicted proteins | sample 1042781 | NCBI WGS metagenome assembly MTKZ01 (sample SAMN06212207, study PRJNA360539) | anaerobic digester metagenome | biome: Wastewater treatment plant; material: sludge; isolation source: anaerobic digester fed with sludge from wastewater treatment plant | place: Denmark: WWTP Viborg ... | reverse complement strand
TTGGGCCCGCCTCCCAAAACCATGACCTTGCGCTGGCTACTGCCCTGGCTGCTGCTCTCCTCTTTATCCTGCTTTATGGATTGCGGGGCGCCGCCCTTTGCTCCTGCCGATGATACGTTGTAGGTTGAGAAATAGTATGCCTGATTTTCCACTCCGCTCACGGGAACCGGCTCCCATGTCTCCACCATGCCCAAACCAACTCTGGCCCGGCGGATATCCTTCTCCGGGACGGCCAGCAACTTGGAAAGGTATTTGTCGGCGAAGCCGTCCTTCTTGGCGGCGATGAGAAGAGAATCCGGCAGCATCCGGCCTCTATGCTCCAGGATCTTCTCCTCTCGATCCACAAGCTGCTTCATCTGCTGGATAAACCAGGGCTTGATATGGGTTAGAGCATGAATCTCATCTATGGATGCCCCCTTTCTGAGAGCCTCATATATGATGAACTGCCGCTCCGATGTGGCCTCCCGCAGCAGGCCCATGAGCTCGGGCAGAGATTTCTTGTTGAAGTCCTTGGCAAAGCCCAGTCCGTAGCGGCCGTTCTCCAGAGAGCGTATGGCCTTCTGTAAAGCCTCTTTGTAGGTCTTGCCTATGCTCATGACCTCCCCCACGGCCTTCATCTGGGTGCCCAGTTTGTCCTGCACCCCCTTGAATTTCTCAAAGCCCCAGCGGGGGAACTTGACCACCACATAATCACCGGAGGGAGTGTACCTGTCCAGGGTCCCATCCCGCCAGTAAGGGATCTCATCCAATGTCAGGCCGCAGGCCAGCTTGGCGGAGATGAGTGCGATGGGAAATCCGGTGGCCTTGGAGGCCAGGGCAGAGGAGCGGGAGGTGCGGGGGTTGATCTCAATTACCACTACCCTTCCCGTTTTGGGATCATGGGCAAACTGGATGTTGGTGCCCCCTATGACCCGGATGGCTTCCACTATGCGGTAGGAGTAGTCCTGCAGCTTCTTCTGCAGCGCCGGAGAAATAGTAAGCATGGGGGCGGTGCAATAGGAGTCGCCGGTATGAACTCCCATGGCATCCACATTCTCGATAAAGCAGACAGTGATCATCTGATTCTTGGCGTCGCGGACGACCTCCAGCTCCAGCTCCTCCCAGCCCAGAACCGATTCCTCGATCAGGATCTGGCCGATGAGGCTGGCGGCAATGCCCCGGCTGGCCACTGTGCGCAGCTCCTCCACATTGTAGACCAGGCCGCCTCCCGTGCCCCCCATGGTGTAAGCCGGTCGTACCACCACCGGATAGCCCAGCTCTGCTGCTACGGATTCAGCATCCTCCACGCTATAGACGGCGGTGCTCTTGGGAACCTCTATGCCCAGCTTGGCCATGGTCTCCTTGAAGGCGATGCGATCCTCTCCCCTCTCTATGGCATCGATCTCCACTCCGATCACCTTCACCCCGAACTTGTCCAGGATGCCGGCTTTGGCCAGCTCGGAGCTGAGGTTGAGGCCGGACTGGCCCCCCAGGTTGGGAAGAATGGCATCGGGCCTCTCCTTCTCGATGATCTGAGTCATTCGTTCCAGGTTGAGGGGTTCGATGTAGGTGATATCGGCCATGGCCGGATCGGTCATGATGGTAGCCGGATTGGAGTTGACCAGAACTATCTTGTAGCCCAAACCTCTCAGGGCCTTGCAGGCCTGGGTTCCGGAATAGTCGAATTCGCAGGCCTGGCCGATGACAATGGGGCCGGAGCCGATGATCATCACCTTGCTGAAATCGTCTCGCTTCGCCATAATCGCCACTGATCATATTTTATGCTTTTAAGCTTACCTGTTAGCCTTCCTTGATCCATGGAAAATATAGCTCTGTCCCAGGATCATTCTCGTCGTGGATTCTGCTATTGATTATCGTCAGTGGATTTCGGTTTTTCGGGATAGTTTGAAATACGATAATAATGATATGCTGAAGAAAGGAGGAATATAAATTTTAAAACAAGCCACCATTATAATGGCTTTTCTGATTTTTTTATTCGCAATAGTGGCATCGAATGGTCTTTCTGCAGATAGCAGTAGTTCTGCAGCTGCATCAGATGCTTTGGCGACTTCAGATGGCCAATTAGACAGCCAGAGGCTGGCAGCTGATGCCAGGGGCACCAGCAGCGGCTCGCTGGAAAATCCTGGCCTGGAAATGGTAACGAACCGGAAAAAGGTTTTATCTGAGAGTTCCACTCTGGCAGATCTGGCCAATGAGGATATCCTATCCCCTCCGCAGGAGAGTGTCCTGGTCATCCAGTCTGCAAATAGCGAATCTGCATCTGCTTCTTCTCAAAGCGGAACAGAAACTGCCAAGAAATGTGTGCCTCAGATTGGCCTGACTTATGCCGACTCAACTCCCTGTCCTATCGAGACCGTAAAAGCTCCCAAGGGATCACCCAATGTGGTTTTCCTGGTTCTTGATGACATTGGATACGGCAGCCTTGGCTGTTTCGGCGGACCGGTCAACACTCCAAATATAGATCGATTGGCTCAGGGTGGACTGCGATACACCAACTTCCACACCACAGGCATATGCTCTCCCACCCGCGCCTGTATGCTCACGGGCAGAAACCTTCATTCTGTAGGTGTCGGCTGCCTTATGGAGTTCGCATCAGGCTATCCCGGATACACCACTTATCTGTCCAAAGAGGCAGCCACCATGCCGGAGATGCTGGTCAAGCAGGGGTACGATACCTATTGCGTGGGCAAGTGGCACCTGGCTCCTTCCGGCTCTATCAATGCCGCTGGGCCCTATGATCAATGGCCCATGAGCAGGGGATTCGAGAGATACTACGGATTCCTGGAGTCTCACACCAGCCAGTGGTATCCGGACCTGGTCTCCGGCACTACCCGCATAAACCCGCCGGCCACCCCAGAGCAGGGTTATCATCTCTCCAAGGACCTGGTGAACCAGTCTATACAGTACATAAGCGACGGCCAGTCCCTGCAACCGGATAAACCCTTCTTCCTCTACCTGGCCTTCGGTGCAGGCCACTGGCCCCATCATGTTCCAAAGGCCTACATCGAAAAGTATAGTGGCAAATTCGATATGGGCTGGGATGCTATGAGAAATGAGACTTTAGCCAGAGAGAAGGAACTGGGAGTCGTGCCGGAGAACACCGACCTGCCCCCACGCGACCAGTGGGTCAAGGCCTGGGACAGCTTAACTTCAGACGAGAAAAAAGTTTACGCCAGGTTTGCCGAGGTTCATGCCGCATACATCGATTACACCGATGAGCAGATAGGAAGATTCCTGGATTGCCTGGAAGAGAGTGGCCAGCTCAATAACACCATGATCGTGGTGATATCGGATAACGGCGCATCTCCTGAGGGCGATGCTAACGGCTGGACCAATATGGTCATGTGGGCAAATGAGATATCCGAAGGAGGAGACTCGTCCGGATTCCAGGACAATTTCCTGCCCCTTCCAAATATCACCAACATGAGCACCATGCTCTCCAAGATCGATGAGATCGGCGGACCACTGTCCTACCCGACCTATCCTCTGGGATGGTCCATGGCCGACAATACCCCCAACAAGCTCTACAAGTGGACCAGCCATGAAGGCGGGACCCACGATCCCATGATCATCTACTGGCCTGATGGCATCGAGGACGGAAACAGTACCCGGTCGCAGTTCTGCCATGCCATCGATATCGTCCCAACTGTCTTGGAAGTACTGAACCTGCATGCTCCTGAGGTTTATAATGGCGTCACCCAGATGCCGGTGGAGGGAATTAGCCTGGCTTATACCTTCGCCAATGCCACCGAGCCTACCCACAAGACCGTCCAGTACTTTGAGATGATGGGAACCCGAGCATTATGGTACAATGGCTGGAAAGCAGTAGCCTTCCACCACCTGGATGCAGGCCCCGACTTCCAAAACGATACCTGGGAGCTGTACAACCTCAGCAATGATGTCTCTGAGGCTCATGACCTGGCGGCTCAATATCCCGCCAAGCTGGAAGAGATGCAAGATCGCTGGTGGGCCGAGGCCAGCAAGTATAATGTGCTGCCCCTGGATGACCGTGCCAAAACCAGGTATGCCGCTCTGCAGGCCAGAGGAGTATCGACCTTCACCTATCTGCCCGGAGTGGAGAAGATCATGGAGCCGGCGATCCCGGATACGCGCAACAGCTCCTACACTTTGACTGCATATGTGAACAACTCCGGAAACAATAGCCAAGGCGTTCTCTTCTCCATTGGCGGCCGGTTTGCCGGGCTTTCGTTTTACGTCAAGGACAGACACCTGATCTTCGACTACAACCTCTTCGGCATGAAGCATTTTGTCATCACTTCGCAGGATGAGGTTCCGGAAGGAGAGGCCACACTGGGCTTCGAGTTCAAGAAGACCGGCAGGTGGACGGGCCAGGGTACTCTCTTCATCAACGGCAAAGAGGTAGGGAGTGGGGATATAACCTACACCGTGCCAGCACGCTACTCATTTGAGGAAGGCCTGGAGGTCGGAAAAGATCCACAGACACCGGTGAGCGACGACTACCAGAGCCCATTTGAGTACAACGGAGATCTGGAGAAGGTGGTAATGACCGTCGCTAACGATTGAACTCTAGGTAGTGGCAGCTGGCAAGCTGCCTGTTCCCCTTATTTTTTCCCGGCTCCGAAGTCATCCTTGTCTTTCCGTATTTCTAACTGGAGATAGCCAAAACCTCATGCTCCTCCCGCCTGCTGGCATATATCCCGGTCAGTGGTAATTCGAGTTGAGTTATCACCAGGATATCTTCTTACGGTAGCGGTTTCGCACCACTATGGCCAGCATATTGGTCCCCAGAACCACGGCGATGAGCACCAGGGCCGTTCCCCAGGCCTTGGCCTCCACATCCCAGGCCCCCAAAAAGTAGATCAGATTCAGGAGATGGTAGTCCAGGTTGTTCACCGGCTGGAATAGGTCGGGGATGATTCCATAGATCATTTGCACCGGAGTGGCGGTGAATGTCACCGCCGTCCACATGATAGGAGCCGTCTCCCCGCTGGCCTTGGCCACTCCCATGATCACCCCGGTGAGGATGCCGGGCATGGCCGAGGGCAGAACCACCTTCTTGATGGTCTGCCATTTGGTGGCTCCCAGGGCCATGCTCCCCTCCCGCAGAGAATTGGGCACGCTCTTCAAAGCCTCCTGGCAGGTGAGGATGATGGTGGGAATATTGATCAGCCCCAGTATGATGGAGCCGGATAAGAGGGAAACCCCGAAGAACCGCACCAGAAAAGCCAGGCCGAAGAGGCCGAAGACCACGGAGGGCACACCATTGAGGCAGCTNNGCTCCGATTCCCAGCGGCGAGGAGACGATCATGGCTCCCAAGACCATCCAGAAGGAGCCCATTATGGCCGTGCTTATCCCTCCTGCCTGGCCCAGCCTCCGATGGGGCTCGGTCAAAAATTCCCAATTGATGGCCCAGATGCCCTTGTAGACGATGGCGAAGAGTATGCCGCCTAAAAGGATTAGGGAGAGGACGGCAGACATCCTGACAGCCAAAAACACCAGTGCCTCCCTGCCCCTGGCGCTGTAGCCATAGATGATGTTCAGGGCATCCTTGATGCAGAGCAGGCTGCAGATCAGGATGAGTAGGGGCAAGAGGAAGGTGTAGTCGAAGGAGGCTCCCAGGCCCAATGGCCTATGCAGGGAAAAGCCAGCATGGATAACTCCGGAGTAGACCAGGTATATTACAGAGGAGCTGATGGCCATATCCAGGATCAGGAAAGGCGCTGTTTTCATTGAGGCCGCCCGGCTGGCGAGGTAGGAGCCTATGATCAGAATCATATCCGCGGCAAGCCCCGCCTGCCAGAATATAGCAAGCATCCCCGGATGTGGCTGGAGCAGAAGCGATAGCAGCGCGGTTATGAAGAGCATCCCGGAGAGGAGAAGAGACGCCGCCAGGGGGGGCTTGATCTTCATCTTCAGTAGCCTCCGAACTTGCGGCGGATGCGGGCCCGGGCGTAGTCGGCGATGAGGCTGAGGATGGAGACCACAATGAGCAGAGCAAAGCCCACGGCAAAGAGGGCATGATAGTGCATCGATCCCCGAGCTACTTCGCCCATCTCCCCGGCTATGACCGAGGTGAATGTGGCTCCCTGGTCGAAGATATCGTAAACGGGAGAAGCTATCCTGGCCACATTGCCCACCACCAGCAAGACCGCCATGGTCTCGCCGATGATGCTGCCGATATTGAGAAGAACGGCAGCGGTGATCCCTGAGGAGGCGGCGGGTATGGTCACATTGCGCAGAGTCTGCCAGCGGTTGGCTCCCAGAGCCAGTGAGCCCTCCTTGAACTCGCTGGGCACAGCCCGCAGGGCATCCTCGCAGATGGTGGTGAGATAGGGAATGAACATGATCCCTAAAAGGATGGATCCGGCCAGAATGGACCTTCCGGTGAGCATATCAAAGCTGTCCTGCAGGTAGGAGACCAGTATGATCACCCCCAAAAAGCCGTAGACAATGGAGGGCACCCCGGCCAGCAGCTCAATGGCCGGCTTGAGTACCGCCTTGGAGCGGGGACTGGCCAGCTCTGCCAGATAGATGGCCAGGGGAAAGCCTATCAGGATGTTGATTAAAAGCGCCAGCAGGGTGATGACCATGGAGGCGGAGATGAGGGGCAGAAATCCATAGATATCCCCGGAGGGATGCCATTTCGGCCCCAAGATCAGAGAGAATAAGCCCAAAGCGGAGAGGGCAGGGAGACTTTCGTGGATCAGAAAATAGAAGATGAGCAGCATGATCAATATGGAGGTGATGGCGGAGATGAAGAGAAGAGACTCTACCAGCTTCTCCCCGTATTTGCGGTGCATCTTTATCCTCTGCCGCTCCATACGTGGGAGGCAAACACATCGACGGGTTAAAGCCCTTGCCTCTATTCTCTATATAGGTGTCTTATCCGGTTTCTCATCTATATAGACAATATCTCTTTCTTCCAGGCAAATCAGGCCTCTTCTCCCAGGCGGCTGATCAGCTCTTCCGGATCATAGCGCACGCTTATTACCCTGCTTCTGCCTCTCTCTCCCTCTCCGGTAAAATCGGCATTTATGAGCCGGATTGAGTCCAGCTTGTTGAGGATCTCATGAAAACGGGTGTATCCCGCCCCGCACTGTTCATGAAAGCGGGCGAAGAGCTCCCCCGCCCGCCAGCTCTTCTTCTCCGCTGCCAGCCGCAGGACCAGCCGCTCGTCCTCCTTGAGAGACTTGAGGGAATGGGTGAGATGGATCAGACGGGATCGCTCGCATGACCCGGCCACATCCTCCGATGATATGCTCCTCGAGGCCCTCTTCTCTGCGGAGAGGCCGGACCTTTTGAGCAGGTCGATTCCCACCCGCAGGTCTCCATATCTCTCGGTGCAGTCCACCACCTCCTCCAATACCTCTTCTCCCATCACCCCGGGGTAGAAGCCCATCTGAACCCGCCTGCCCAGGATGTCTTTTATCTCCCCCCGGCTGTAAGGGGGAAAAGAGATCTCCTCCGGCTGGAAGACGGAGACCACCCTGGGATCCAGGACATAGTTCAGAGACAGCTCGCTCATGATCCCTATCACTGCCATCCTGGCTCCGGGACAGGTCTCGTGGGCCCGGAGCAGGGAGTAGAGCACATGATCCACCTCCTTCTCGTGAAAGAGGTAATTGATGTCGTCCAGAGCCACAACAATAACCATCTCCCGGTCTGCCGACTCCTGAGCTACCTTCTCGAAGAGCCTTTTGAAGGATATGCCGCTGGAAGGAGGAGCATGCTGGAAGAGCTTCTTGTAGATCTGGTAGAATACGGAGTATCTGGTGGAGTCCATCTGGCAGTTGATATGAACCGGGATAATCTTGGAAGAATGGCTCTCTATCTCCTCGAAGAGCTTGAATATGGCCGTGGTCTTGCCCGTGCCCGGTGGACCGAGGCAGAGGGCATTGACCGGCCTGCCGCCCTGAAGAGCCGGTCGGATGCAGAACTTGAGGCTGTTCATCTGGGACTCGCGGTGCAGAAAGTGCTCCGGCAGATGGTCTAGCTCGAAGAGATCTCTGTCTTTAAAGATGGTCTCCTCCCAGAGGAGGAGGTCGGGCTTCCTGGTCTTCTCGGGGCTCACTGATCTAGTATATTTTGTATTTCCTTCTTCAATATGGCGCTCACCACGCCGCCGTCTGCTTTGCCCCTCAGCTCCTTCATCACCAGGCCCATCAGCGGTCCCACGGCCCTCTCTCCCTTAGAGCGGACCAGATCCGCTTTTGCCGCCACCACCGCCTGCACTGCCCTCTCTACCTCGGAGCCGTCCACTCCCGTCAGGCCTGCTTCCCCAGCCGCCTCCTCTGCGGTCATCTCCGGATGCTCCGCCAGAGCGCGCAGCAGCCCGGCCAGCCCCTCCTTGGCCACCTTGTTTTGCGAGAGGAGGGCAAAGCACTCCCGGTAATGCTGATCGGTGAGATTGGAGACTGCAGCCCCATCCCGGGCCAACTCTATGGGCAGGCTCTCTATAGCCCTGACCACAATGGATGGCGATAGCGAGGGATAGTCCCTCAATATCTCCTCAAACAGGGAATAGCTGGCTGATGAAGCTATGACCCTGGCCTGCTCTCCGGACAGGCCATACTGCTGCATAAAACGAGAAGATCGATCTGCAAAAAGCTCAGGCATCTCCAGAGAAGCCAGCATCTTCTCGCTGATGGCCACAGAGGGCACATCTGTCTCCGGATACATTCGTGCCGATCCGGGCAGGGGCCTCATGTACTCCGAGCAGCCGTCGGGCAGAGCCCGGCGGGTCTCCTCAGGAACGAAGGATATGGCCTCCTTGGCTCGGACTGCCGCCGCGGCTATGGCCTTTTCCGCCCGGTCCCTGGGACCGGTGACCATGACCACGGCATCGCCATCAGCCGCGCCCAGAGCAATTCGGACCGCTTCCACCTCATCAGCGGTCACGCCATAGGCGGGAAGCTCATCGGTATGGAATATTCCACCCACGCCCGCCCTCTTGGCCCTGTCGGACATCTCCGAGCCCAGCCTGCGATCGGGCTGGATCTCCCTGCCCACCAGTCCGGCGAATCCGGCCAGCCGGCAGGCCAAGATTACCCCACCATTTTTCAGGGAGCGGGAGAGAACCTTGGATGCGGTATTGGCGAATAGGTCAGTGACATCCTTGCTGGCCTGATAAACACATGCTTCTCGCCGGATCAGCTCCTCTTTTATCTCCAGCAGCCGCATCTGGCGCAGGGCCTCAAACTCCACCACCTTGTCCACCAGGTTCAGAGCCTGAACCCCTTTGATCTCCACCCTAGCGCCGCCTTTGACCGAGACATTTACATCCTGGCGGATGGTGCCAAGCCCCCTCTTCACCCGTCCCGTGGAGCGCAGGATCATGCCCAGGTAGGAGGCTACCTCCCGGGCGTGGTCAGGCGAGACTATGTCCGGAGCGGTGCCGATCTCTACCAGGGGAATTCCCAGCCGGTCCAGGGAGTAGACCAGGCTGTCGCCCCTGTCCTCTATGATGCGGGCCGCCTCTTCCTCCAGGCAGAGTATGCCTATGCCCACCCTTCCTGCCGAGGTCTCAATCCAGCCGTCTGCGCCTACATAGGCGGTGCGCTGGAAGCCGGAGGTGTTGGAGCCGTCTATGACCATCTTGCGCATGACCTCCAACTGGTCCACGATATTGATGTTGAGCAACCTGGCTATGATCAGGGAGATCTCCAGGGCCTCTGGATTGACCTCCGCAGGCGGCTCCTCGTCCGCCTCCACCAGACAGGTGCTGTCATAGGCCTTGTAAAGGAACTTGCGCGATACCAGCACCTCCTCCAGAGCAGCCCGGTCTATCTCTCCCAGCTCGCTCCGCGAGGGCCTCAGATACCGGAAGAACTCAAAATTGGACTCCTCCACCTCCCGGTGCCGGGTGGGGCAGCCGCAGAAGAGTTTATGGGCGGTGTCCAGCTGCTGGTGAATCTCTATGCCGCAGATCAGTCCCAAGGCAGGGTAGTCCAGGCGGGGATTTTCTTCTCTTGCCATTGGATTACCTTTCAGTGAACGCCGGTGGTTTAACTCTTTTGACTGCCTCCCTGATGTCTTCCGATTTGACTGTCTTTCTCTTGGCATGGTGAGCCCAGCCGGCAGCTTCACGGGCTACCTCCAGGCCATAGCTCTCCAAAATCTCAGCCAGGGCATCCCTCGCGCCTTCGCTCACTCTATCCGCACCGGCCTCACGGATGAGCCGGCTCACCGGGGCAACAGGTAATATGGGCATCTCTATATCCACCTCATAGATCCGGAGTTTGCCTGGAAAAGGCGATTTTTAAACCCTTTTGGTGCTATAATCCCGGAATATGCTTTTTTATTTGGTTTATCTCCTATTTAAATTCCCCTCTGAGACATTTCGACCTAATCATCATGAAAATTCGGTTTTAGCTTGATCCGCCAATCTTATACCGACAATATTCCAGTATAGGCTTTGAATCTAAAATTAAGACGGAAATAAAAGTTGGAATCAGAATATCCCCCCGAAAAGAAACCCGTAAATGCGGACGGGAAATGTTAATTAGGTTGCCGGAAGGAAAAAGGAGAGCATGAGGAGAGGACCATGAGCGAGCATCTCTGTAAAGCCATTATATTCAAGGATCTGGAGGATGTCTACGGTCCATGCGGATGCGGCATGAACCTGGCCACTCTTCCCATACTTCTTCCCCGGGACTGGGCCATTCTGGAGCGGCCGGCCCAGGCGGAGCAGGATGAGTTCGGCAAAGGCTTTGATTTCCGGCGCACCTCTGGCTTCACCTGCAATCAGGTCTTTGAGCATGAGATGGAGGGCGTCGAGTATCTGGCCAACTTCTCCTGCTGTACAGAGTGTGCGGAGAAGGCCGTATCTTGCGGCTATGCCGTCTGGTCCGAGAAATCCTATCCCCGATCGTTGCGTTGAAATTGGAGGCATCCTTGGTGAATCTTACCGTCTATTCCACACCCACCTGCCCCAGATGCGAGCAGCTCAAAGCGGCTTTGAAGAAAGCAGGACTCAGTTTTGAAAGCCAGGATATGAGCACCCCCCAGGCCCTCACCGAGCTGAGGGTGAACGGCGTTTTCACCCTCATGGCCCCGGTGCTCCAGGCTGATGATAGCTTCTATACTGTGGAGGATCTCTTTGAGGGAGATGGCTTGCGAGATCTCTCCAGCATTTTAAAGAGCTAGAACTCCCTGCCCCGCACCCGGCCTATATCAAAGACGGCGGTGCGGGCTATGTGCATCACAGCGAAGGTTCCTGCCTGGATGGGATCGGTGACCACCATGTCCGCCTGAGCCGGGAGAGAGCCGGCCATCTTCAGGGCTATGACCGGTATTCCCTCCTCCTGCAGCTTTTTTACCTCCTTGGTGATCCTTCCTCCCATAAGCGCCCCGGCCAAAACCAGTATGGAGGCGCGGGGCAGGCGGGCCACGGCGCTTACGGCATCAGCGATGGCCTCTTCTCCCACCAGGGGTATGGTATCGACGCTTATCCTCTCTCCTCGCAGGTTATGCCTGTCTGCTTCGCTAACCGCTCCCACTGCTACCTGAGCCACCTGGGCTCCGCCCCCGATTATGATTACCCGGGCGCCATAGATCTTTCCGAAGGTCTCATGGATGGAGACATCGGTTATGGCCGGGAGAGCCTCCAGCTCCTTTATCATCTCCGGCACATCGCCGGTCGAGCAGTCTATCTCCATGTAAACCGCGGCTCTGCCCTGGTTCATGCCCCTCTCCAGGACGAATTGCTGGGTATAAACGATGTTTCCGCCCCATTTGGCCACTGTGCCGGCGATGTCGCGCAGCATCCCCGGCTGATCCTGGCATATGACATTGATGGCTATGCTCATATCCTGCCTCAATGCTCTGCAATGCGCCTAGGAAACTTTAATATGGCGAGTGAATAACCCTCATCCGATGGAATTTTGTCCCGAGTGCAAGAGCATGATGATGCCCAAGGGGGGCATGATGGTCTGCAGAAAGTGCGGCCATAAGATGCCCAGGGCTGCCGCAGGCGAGTCCCTGGTCAGCAAAACGAAGCAGCTCGATCGGATGGTGCCGGTTCTGGAGCAGGAGTCGGCGGGGCTTCCCACCACTAATGCCCGCTGTCCTGACTGCGGCCATAATATTGCATACTGGTGGCTGCGGCAGCTGCGAAGCGCCGATGAGAGCGAGGTTCGCTTCTTCCGCTGCACCAAATGCAGCAAGACCTGGCGGGAGTACGATTAGGCCACGCTGCCCCGGCCCTGGTCAACTTGGCATCAGCTATATTAAATATCAAATGACAATGTTAGGGGAGGATTTAGTGATGTTCAAGGCGGTTATCAATGCGGAAACTCTGCGCGATGCAATAGATTCTGTCTCTTCTCTGGTAGATGAGGTCAAGTTCTCCATATCCGAAGGCGGCCTGGAGCTTAAAGCTGTGGATCCTGCCAATGTGGCCATGGTCTCCCTTAAGATCGGCAATGAGGCCTTTGAATACTTCAAGGCCACCGCTTGCGAGATAGGCATAGACCTGGTGCGGCTGGGCGATGTCTTGAGCATGGCCGACAAGGGAGAGAATGTGCAGCTGGAGCTGGATGAAGAGAGCCACAAGCTGAAGATCGGAGTGGGCTCCCTATCCTACACCCTGAGCTTGATCGATCCCTCTGCCATCCGCAAGGAGCCACGCATACCGGAGTTGGACCTGCCCGCCCACGTCACCCTGCCTGGCTCAGAGCTGCGCCGGGCGGTCAAGGCAGCGGAGAAGGTCAGCGATCACGTCATACTGGGCGTCTCCGATGAGGGCTTCTATATGGAGGCCAAGGGGGATATCGACTCCCTCAAGCTCAAGATCCCCAGCACCGAGCTACTGGGCATGAAGCCGGGGGAGGCCAGAAGCCTGTTCTCATTGGATTATCTGGAGGACATGTCCAAGTCCATAAGCAAGGCGGGCGAGGTTACCCTGGAGATGGGTATAGACTATCCCCTGCGGGTGCACTTCAAGCTCGGCCAGTCGGTGGAGATCAATTATCTCCTGGCTCCCAGAATTGAGCAGGAATGAGGATCTCCGATTACCCTTTTACAGAAGAAGCGGCAGGAGCGGTGAGGGAGGCAGGATACTCTTTAGAGAGCCTTCTCACCAAAACAACTTTTAGGGCCGTTCGCAGCCGGGCCATGCAGCGGGTGGCAGGAGCACTCTCCGGCAGCATCTCCGAGAGCTCGCCCCAGAGCCAGGCAGAGAGCCTCTCTGAGCTTCTCTCCTACCCTTTGGCCAGGGTCATGGTCTCCTGTTTGGGAGACGAGATACTGCTGCGCCGCTATGCCCTGGCTGAAGCCAAGCTGGCCTTCCGCCGCATGCAGAGCGAGAAGAACTCCCTGGAGGCTTTGGCCGAGGATCTGGGACTGCATCCCCAGGGGCGGGGACCCTATAAAATCCATTTCTCCGAATTCATCCGGGCGGCGCACGGCATGAAGAGCCCCAAGTGGAAGCTGACCAACCGCGATCTCTCCCAGGGTTATCTCACTGTGACCGAGGAGGAGCTGAAGAGGCTGATGGAGGAGGCGGCCAGGGTGAAGATTCTCAAGGGTCTGCCCCTGATGGTGGATGAGCGGATCTGCGCCGCTCTAGAAGAATATTTGCAGCCCCTGCGAGAGCAGCTGGAAGCGCTGAAGGCCAGGGAGAGGGTGGACCTGGGGGCGGTGGAGGAGGGGGCTTTTCCGCCCTGCATTAAGAGAATGCTCGCTGATGTGGCCAGAGGAGTCAATCTGGCCCATAGCGGCCGATTTGCATTGGTGAGTTTTCTTTTGCAGATCAATATGACTGTGGATGAGGTGACATCTCTCTTCAACACCAGCCCGGACTTTGACCCGGAGAGGACCCGCTATCAGGTGGAGCATATCGCCGGTGCCTCAGGCACCCGCTACAAGCCACCGGCCTGCGCTACCATGGCCACCTACGGCAACTGCCCCGGAGAGGATGAGCTGTGCCGGAGGATTCGCCATCCTCTCAGCTATTACCGGCGGCGTCTGGGGACCTTCAGGCCTCTTCCTCCGAAAGAGCCTGAAGCAGGGACCTGATGCGTCTGTCCTCGGCCTTCTCGCTTCTGGCCAAGATGATGATTCTGTCCCTGGCAAGAAACTCAAATCCCAGTCCCGCTTCCTCTGCCGACTCCCTCTCAGCATATCCTGCATCGGCCCGCCCGGAGGCCACTGCCGCAGCCACAGCGCGGTGCGTCTTTGCCAAGCGCACAAAGCGTGGGCTGGCAATGCCGCGCTCATTCAGTGCGGCTTCAAATGCAGATTTTAAAGAGCTGTCCCGCTGCCAGCCTACCAGCGGTCTGTCGGCCAGATGGGAAAGAGCCTCCCGGTCACGGAAGAGCAGACCCATCTCCCTCTCGGCGCTCCAGATGATCTCTGTACCCTGCCAGGGCCGGTCCAGATTCCAGACGCAGGCCAGGTCTGCCACCCCTTCATCCAGGTAGATCCGGGCCTGGATGGGGCCGGCGTAAAGCAGCCTAAGGCTTCCGGGGCGGCTCTCGGCTTGCTTTTCTAAAAGGATGGAGTTCTCCCCGGCGACAATCAATGTATTGGAATCCGGCTCTCTTTCTGCAAATAGCTCCACTGAGACCGCCGTCCCCTCTTCCAGAAATTCCACACCGGCGGGGATGTCTATAATCCCGTCCGCTCCGGCCAGGGTGGTGATGGAGCCGCTGCCCTTGTCCACAGGGTAGACTAAATTCCCGGACAGGCCCACGGACAGCATCTGGCGGCGGCCCTCCGTCCGAACTGGCCCGGCCAGACGGCCAGGGGCGCTCTTGCTTTGGTAGCTGCCGCCCAGAGCGGCCCGGATGGCGGGAGCGGCCAGGCAGGAAAAGACGGTCAAAGCACTGGTGGGGTAGCCGGGCAGGCCCAGGCAGGGCTTGCCCTCGATCAGGCCGAAGATGGTGGGCTTTCCCGGCTTGAGGTTGACCCCGTGGAAGATCAGCTCACCCATTTCCTCCAACACCTGATAGATCATGTCCCCCGCCCCGGCGGAGGTGCTGCCGCTGACCAAAATCAGGTCGCACTCACCGGCCATCTTCTGAAGAGCCCCGGCCATGGCCTGCTTTTCATCGGGCAGGATGCCGTAGGGCAAGGCCCTGGCCCCGCAGTCGGATACGGCGGCGGCGATGGTGTAGGTGTTGATGTCGTATATCTGTCCAGCCGCCAGGCTTTGCCCCGGCGGGGCAAGCTCATCTCCGGTGGAGGCCACTCCCACTTTCAGCATCCGGACAGGCACCTCCTGGCGGCCCAGCGCGGCCAGGACGCCGATCTCCCGGGGCTGGAGCAGAGTGCCGGGATAGAGGAGAGTCTCGCCGAAGGAGATGTCGCTTCCCGCTGCCTGGATGTTCTCGCTGGCATAGACCGGGCGGCGCACCTGGACTATATCCCCCTGGGCCTGGGAGTGCTCGATCATGACCACGGCATCGGCACCGGGCGGGATCATGGAGCCGGTGGAGACCTCTGCCGCCTCTCCGGGGGAGATGCCGATCTCGGGCAGACGGCCCATAGCCACCCGACCTGCCAGGCGCAAGCTCACAGGCCGGTCCTCCCTTGCTTCTATGGTGTCCCCGGCCTGGACGGCGAAGCCGTCCATAGAGGCGCGGGAAAAGCCGGGAACGTCGATGGTGGAGACGATCTTCTCTGCCAGGATAGAGCCGGCGGCCTGGCTGAGGGGGACGCTGGCTACGGTGGCGGCAGGGAGGTGGTGCAGGACTATGGATCGAGCTTCATCGAGTTGGATGAGGCTGTGAAACTCCTTTTGCATAATATGGGAAAATGTCAGAGGGCTATAAAAGCCCTGAGACGGATGAAAGGGCATTTCATCGGAGGCGCGAATCGTCAGGAGGATCACGAGCTGGAGAGGAGCAGAGAAGCCAGGGCCACGCCGAAAATGAACTTTAAAAACCTTCGCCATCCATCTGAAACAGTCTCAGCTCGATACAAACGGATTTGTGCAAAGCAGCGCCCGGGGCCGGATTGTGGCTGCGGGAACGCCGGAGGAGGTGGCCGAGGTGGAGGGCGAGCCACGCGGGGAGGCTCTTGAGAGGCAGGGTGGAGGGCAGCGGGACGGAAGGGAAGGCGGCCCTCACCTTGAGCCTGAATCTTTCGTTAGCTTAGAACCAGAAAAATTCACAGGTTTACGTTCTGTTACCTTTTTCTCAGCAGGATCAATGATTCTCTTCCCAATAGATGCAATTAGCTCTGCTTGGTATTCATATCGATACGGCTTTAAGACCCAGGGGAATCTCTGAACATGATCGAATAGTGCATATTCTTTACTAGAGCGATGAACCAAGATTACTACAGGTACAGATGGTAAACCTGGAACGATACGCTCTAGCTCTATTGGAACAGCACTTGCATTTGTGATATCGGCGATGATGAATCTTGCCATATGGGCAAGCGTGGAAATAGTCTCAGTAAAATCACGGCTTACAGGTTTATCGAAATCAAACATCACTGGCAAGTAGTTGCGCTTACGAAGCTCATCCCGGATCGCATCTAACACGGCTTTACGTTCTGGTGTAAATCGCCCAAGAATCAACACTACCTTTGAGGTTATGGTGTCAATGACATCGCGTATCTTTTCATTATGAAGCAGTAAGTAAATAAACTGCGCTACCTCCAAATTGTCTACTGTGATAATGGGCTCCTCCTCGGGGGTAAGGATCAAATCTCTCTGCGTTGCGCCTTTCAAATTTAGTCCCCATGCAGATACCCCGAAGATCCTACAATTCGTGAGATCTGCATCTTCAAAGTTTGTTTGGACTAGCGTTGCTCCTGTAAGGTTTGCATCACGAAAATTTGCGCTAACTGGTTTCGCCCAAGCTAAGTTTGTTTCTGCAAGATCGGCTTTCTTAAAGCTTGTTTGGTACATATTAGCACCACTAAGATTTGCCCCATTTAGCTTAGCCTCGAAAAAACACGCCATAGCAAGGTCGGCACACATAAGGAATGCCGAAGAAAGTTTTGCCTTACAGAAATTCGTTCTGAATAGAATTGCTGACGCTAGTCTAGCAAACATAAGATTAGCATTTTCAAAATGCGCCTCTTTGGCGTTTGCTCCAGTGAGTTCCGCTTCAAAGAGGCTTGCTTCAGTAAGGATAGCCTTACAAAGGTCCGCCAATAGGAGATTCGCTCCCGCTAAGTTCACTCTACGAAGATCCGCACCATAGAGGTGCGCTTCTTGGAGGTCTATGCTTATTTGAGGATTATCCATCCGCCATTTATTCCAGAACTCTACTCCTTTTGATAGAATTTCAAGCTGTTCATTATTTGCCATTATCTAATATATCATTAAACAAGTCTTATATCTAATGGGTATATTTTCCTTTTAACTGATTGTTCAAATGTAGTTCCATCACCTGCCAACCCGTTGCACATATTTCTGGCATAATTTCTGCCTCGATAAGAATGGGTTTGCGCAGGCGATTTGGCATATTCTGATGATATGTAGAATATCCGAGCCACCAAAGCACTTTTTCAAAGATAGGTAAACTAAAAAATTTTTTACGTTCGGCTGATATGGGTTCTGATAGAGGACAAAGCTGGAAAGGAATCTTGGCAGCGGTGAAAAGCAAGCCTACACAGGAAGGCAGCAAATAATTAATCGATGAGTCGCTCCCTACTGCCATGATGCCTCCTACTCTCTCCGACTGGATTCGAACCGAATCGATCCCATTTTCCCTCGACACCCCCCAAGCCCTCGCTGCCTCCATCGACCTTGTCATGGCCGTCATCGGCTCGGCAGTCGGAGCCTCGGAGGAGAACGGCATCGTCCAGCCAGAGCCCGGTACCCTGGAGGCCATGCTCACTGCCTCACCGGGACCCGTGCGCTTCATCACAACCCACAGAAGCCAGGGGCTCCCTGCTTCAGAGATAGCCTCTCTTCCAGTACGACAAGGCAGCACAAAGAGCCCGACATACGTAGCCCTGAACCTCAGAGCCTCACTGACTTCGACTTTCTGGTAGTCCTGAATAAGGCAGCATAAGCGGGACTGCTCCAATCCTGGCAGCGGGGAGATGCTACAGGACTATGGATCTGGCCTCATAGGGGGTGAGGCGGTGGAACTCCTTGGGCATGATGTGGGGATTATCTTTGGAATATAAAAGGCAGCGATCTTAGTTTCATCCATAAACTTAAAATCTACTATCGGATACAAAAAATTAAATAGATTTATTTTCATGTGCCAATTGTCCATCTAGTATAGCTTTTATATTCTTTAAGGCATGTTCATACTGAGGATCGATTTCGATTGCTCTTTTAAACGCGTTCATTGCATCTTCATGTCGACCAAGATTAGTGAGAGCACATCCCTTATTATTCCATGCTTTTGCATATTGCGGATTGATCTGAATTGATTTTTCGAAAGCGTCTAATGCATTGTCGTTTTCTCCCAGATGAAGTAACTCATTACCTTTGTTATACCAAGCTTCTGCGTGGTTCGGATTAAGTTCGACTGATCTGCTAAATGCACCTAATGCATCTCTATTTCGTCCTGCATTAGAGAGATAATTCCCTAGATTATACCAGGCTTGTTCAAATTGGGGGTCGATCTCAGTTACCTTGCAATAAGCTTTAAACGCGTCTTCTTCTTTTTTGATCTTATCCAAAGATGATCCTAAGTTAAACCAAGCTATTGCATATTTTGGATCGACTTCAATTGCCTCATTATATGATTCAATGGCTTCATCATATCTATCTTGGTCAAAAAGAGCATTTCCTTTGCTAAACCAGAATTCTTTGCATTGTGGATCGAATTGAATAGCCTTTTCACAGACATCCAGAGCTTCTTTATTTCTTCCTAGTTTGCCTAAAACCTCGACCATATTATTTAGTGCCTCTTTAGATTGTGGCTTAATCGCCATTGCGTTGATAAGCGCATCCAGAGCATCTTCATTTCTAGAAATCCGAATTAAGGCACATCCCATATTGTTCCAGGATTCATAATCCATTGAATCTATCTTTATTGCCTTATCATAGGCCTCGATAGCTTCTTTATATCTTTCTAATTTTTCTAAGATTAAGCACATGTCATGCCATGTCTTTCCGTCTTGTGGATTGATCTTCGCTGCCGTTATGTAGGCTTTCAAGGATTCTTCATTTCTTCCCATTCTTTCCAATGCAATACCCATATTGTTCAACGTTGTTGCTCTACTTGAATTTATATTTAATGACTCATTAAAACATTTAACCGCGTATTCGTTTTTTCCAATCTCACTTAGAATTATACCTTTGTTGCTCCAAGCATCTTCATTTTGCGGATTAATATCTATTGCCATGCTAAAAGCTCTTAGAGCATCTTCATTCCGCTTCAACTTTGAAAGCGCGCATCCCTTATTATACCAGGCTTTGTGATCTTCTGGATTAATCAAAATTGCCTCTTCGAAGCATTCGATTGCCGCTTCTTCTTGACCCTGTTGGCTCAAGATTATTCCTTTAGCATTCCAAGACAATGAATACTCTGAATTGATCTTAAGAGCCTCATCGAGGCATATGATGGCATCTTCTTTCCTGCCTAGTTTTTCTAGAGATCTGGCCTTATTGTACCAGATTTTTTCATCACAGGAATCAATCTCTAAAGCTCTATCAAAACATTTAATGGCATCTCCATATCTTCCTAGTTCTATTAAGGAACAGGCCTTATTAACCCAAGCATTTGCTATTTTAGGGTCTAGCTCGATGGTCTTGCTATAATCTCTGCAAGCATTTTTAAATTTATTCAATAGAAATCTCGTATGCCCTCTTACTAAATAATATTCTGCTTTTTTAGAGTGAATTTTTATTGAATTATCGAATTCTAATTCAGCATCCTCAAAATCCCTGGACATCATTAAAGCGAGTCCCCTTTCATAACTATCATTAGCAATTTCCAACGCATTTTTGGCTATCTCCAGAAGCTGGTCGTTTGTAATACCCCATTTTTTTAAGCAATCTCTTGTCTCATGTTCTTGTACTTGTTCATTTGATATGCATCTTGCCAAATTCCATATTTTATCTTGGTTAGTTAGAATTTCTTTCAGCATTGATATTTCAACGCCCTGATTTTTCTCACCTAATTTCAAATATCTAAGGACCAATTGATGCCTTAATTCAGGAATTTCATTTAATTTTATTTCTAATCTATCAAAAAAATTCTCTAAAATACTTTCTGCAGAAAAATCCTTAGGTATGTTAGTATATTCTCGTAGTATATCTCCTAAATATATAAAATTCAGATTTCTATCATCTACGTGAAGTGCGAGATGAGATTTGAATTCCGTGGATTTAAAAAAGTTCTCCAAATCCGTCCTTGAGGTGACATAAGTTCTTTCCTCAAACTCTTTTAATGTCTCTTGAAATGCAGACTGAAAATTACGCTGGCTAATTGCATTAATGCCAGTCGTAACTCCATTTTTTGCCAAATCAAAGAAGATATTTAGCATCAAATCGGATATCATTATAGTCTGCTATGATGAATAAATCCTATTTGAAAGTTTTGAAGGGCTCAGGGCGATTAAATCCGCTTCATTAGTATTGATGGCTCTACAATACATAATAGAACCGCTTGTTTGAACTCATAGCCTCGCCGCCCTCTGCCTGAGCAGATGGTAAGCCTGCACCAGGCTATCATGGCCTCAGCCACGGGCACGATCCAGGGGGATGAGGCTGTGGAACTCCTTGGGCATGATAGGAGGATTCGGCGGGTGAGCTATAAAGATCTGAGACGGATGAAAGGGTATTTCCATTGGGGCGCGATCATTAGGAATATCGCAAGCTGGGAGAGGGGCCGATCATTAGTCTCATCTTATGCGGCGAGAAGATCCGGGAGCAGATCGAGCTGCTCCAATTGGACCGGGGTGAGATCAGGGTGGCGGTGTACCTGGTGGAGCTGAGGTGGAAGGAAAATCCTCACCTAAACGCAAACCGCCTCCTCCCAGGCCTTCTCCAGTAGCTTCCTGATGAAAGTAACGGTGTGAAGCGGGCGGTCAGATCGGGAGGCGGGCGCCGGAGAGCCGGGAAGCCATGAGAACCTCCTTCAGATTGGGTGGGCGATGGGATGCGCCCTGCCGGATCTATGGCCCCTCACATCTACGCCCCCTCTGGATTCTGGGGGACTTCTCCCGACTCCGTGAGACCTAAAGGTCCCATTAAATGTGCCAGGTATAAGTCTGGCCGCAGCTGTAGGTTTTGGTCTGCGTAAATTTGGCACCGTCATTGTCCACGGTTATTGTGTGAGGTTGGCCTCCTGTCACGGTGAAGGGATAAATGCCGTCGAAATGATCCCCTCGTCGTCCATCCCCACCGATATAGTTGCCATCCACATTGACCGAATAGCCTCTCATAAATTCGGATATGATGACTATCTGCGCATTGCACCCTGGCTCTGGTGTGGGTGGATAGGGCGTGGGCGGATAGTAGCCAGGATCATATGGCGGATAATACTGTTGGTAAGGTGGATAGTAAGGCTGTTCATAGACATAGACATAGATGTAATTGCTCCAACCATTGCAATAGTACTGAAGAGTATGCCAACCAGGGGCATCGCCATTGAACCACATCTTTTGCCAGCCAGGATATTGAACATAAGCAGGATAATCTGTCACTAGCCTTCCATCTGGATACCACTCATACATATAGAGCGGGCCCCATCCTCTTACATCCATCCACATGGGCAGCCATTGGCCAAAATTGCATCCGGCCACAGTCGATGGCGAGTAAGGAATGTAAAATCGGTTTACGGTCTGGATGCCAGGCGGGACAACCATGTAGGTATTTGCATAGGAGCTTGACCCGGCTGTAGCTCCGTAAGAGGGTGCAGTGATCTTATATGATGTTGATTCTGTCCCATACGATGGAGCGGCAGCCTTTGCGGATGCCTCGCTAGTTGCGATTAATGTCTGATCGCTCTCTGATGATGGCGGAGCCTGTGAGCTAGATGATGCCTGGGGAATCTGGATTCCCTGCGATTCTGGGCTGGGAGGCGTTGCCGGTGGAGTCGGCTGAGCCAAAACACTGCCTACTAGAAGCAGTATCAGCATTGTGAAAATCAAGACTTTTTTCATTCTCTTCACCTTTAAAATCTAGGAGATATATGCCGTTATTCGCATAAATATTTGCTTGTGGAGTCCTGAAATTATTGTGCGCCCGTCCTCGTTTAATATGGTCCAATTTATTCATATCCATCATAGTCCGAACAGTCTATGACCATGCCGTCTTCATGAATTCTATGGGCCCCAAACTCGCTTCTGTGATCCATTATCAGCTCCTTCATTGGACAAAGCCAACAATGCCTCCCAACCATATGATCGATTACAAGCTTGCTATTCTCGGTATTGATCTCAAAAAATTCCCTCTCCACCCAGCACCATTTCGGATGCGTCATACAGTATCACGCAGACATTGATGCTGGTCCCATCCCCATTCATGCCGTCGATCGCGGCTATTAACTGATCCAGAGCGATCAAAGTTATCCTCTTCATATACTAATCCACAGACCGTTGATGAGATGCGGAGGGAAGGAATTTCCGCATGATAGCCATGCTTAAATTCTCCAATTTCCATAACCTATACTCTGCAGGTATCAAGCATCATTCCCGTCCTTGAGGTGAATCCGATGAGCGACGATGAAAAAGAGCAGACCATTCAAGAAGAAGACGAGCATGGCAATATTCTCATCTACCCTGCATGGTCAAAGAAGAATGCTCCTAAAGAAAGCCAGAGTAAATGGGAAGTGCCGATTTATCTCTGAAATATTAAAATATTAGGCGATGAGATCGATGAGCAATACTGGGACAATCGAGCTTGTTCAAGAAATCATGCTGGAGTTTGCCCGCTTGACCGGATTGTCGCCAGCCAGCGCTCATCCCCGACGCTATCTCTGGACGGATGCATTCGCAGTCTGCAACTATCTTGAACTCTCCAGCCAGACCAATAATAGAGCCTATCTGGGCCTTGCCTTGCAGCTCGTTGATCAGGTACATCACGTCCTCGGCAAACACCGAGATGAGGACCCCAGAAAGGGCTGGATCAGTGGCCTCCATGACCAGCAAGGTGAAGAGCATCCAACAGTAGGTGGTCTTCGCATTGGAAAGCAACTGAATGAGCGCAAGCCAAATGAGCCGTTTAATGAGCGTCTGGAATGGGATCAAGATGGGCAATATTACCATTACCTGACCAAATGGATGCATGCTCTCAATTGCGTGAGCCAGGCCACCAGAGATCCGCCCTATATCCGGTGGGCCATAGAACTTGCAAAGACTGCCCATGCCAAATTCACTTTTGCACCACCATATGGTGGCCGGAAGAGGATGCATTGGAAGATGAGCATCGATCTCTCCTATCCGCTTGTTCCATCAATGGGTCAGCACGATCCTCTCGACGGTTTCGTTACCTACTGTGAGCTTCAGGCAGCTGCAGCTAAACATCGGGATGGATCATCATATCCCGATCTCAGGCATGAGATTGTAGATATGGCCAGAATCTGTCAGGGAATCCAATTGCCTACGGATGATCCTCTTGGAACTGGTGGCCTACTCTATGATGCCTACAGAATCGCCCAACTGATGGCAAAGCGACAGATAAGGAATCCGAGTTTACTAGAGACCGTAGTGCATGCAGCCTCCATGGGAATTGAATCCTTCAAAATTAGTGGCTCTCTGGAATATCCAGCTGAGTACAGATTGGCCTTCCGCGAACTGGGGCTCTCTATTGGACTTTGTGCAGTCGAAAGAATGCTTACTATCATCGAGGAAAATCCAAACGTATTTCGTCAGATGAGTTCTTTGCCGCAAATAGCAGAAGACCTCAGGGAATATATGCCACTTGGAGAAACCATAGAGCAGTTCTGGATGGACAACAAGAATAGGCAGGCAAGCACTTGGATAGAACACCGTGAAATCAATATGGTGATGCTCGCAACCAGCCTGGCGCCGAACAGATTTCTTTCAATTTAGTGAGGCATATTCATGCCACCTACTTGGCACCATTATCACATCCAGAGGCAGCACGCAAATTGGTTTGCATTAAGCACAAAGGTTCCTGCATGGACTGGCAGCTTCATTGGAGGATGGATAATCTTTTTGTCTCCGAAATAATCTTCCTGCGGATGAATTTCGAAGATATTAAAGATCATAAAGATCTACAGAAGATTTCAAAAGATATGGCCTGGCAGCACTTCGAGGAGTTGGCCGCTTTTATCTTCAGCGAGAATGATTTCCTGGTCGAGGTGAGAAAAGTAAAGACACTAAAAAA
>MTKZ01016542.1_pt1 | contig 24242 bp, 23 predicted proteins | sample 1042781 | NCBI WGS metagenome assembly MTKZ01 (sample SAMN06212207, study PRJNA360539) | anaerobic digester metagenome | biome: Wastewater treatment plant; material: sludge; isolation source: anaerobic digester fed with sludge from wastewater treatment plant | place: Denmark: WWTP Viborg ... | reverse complement strand
CCCACAAAGAACGGGATGCTCTGGCGGTACACGCTGTTGCCGAAGAAGCGGAGGATCGAAACCTTTGCGGCCCAGGCGATGAAGAACGGCACCACAAATGCGTTCATCGTGTACGTGTTGCAGAGCACGTAGCCGACAGGGCTGAGGGCCAGCACCCCCAGACGGCGCGACCACGCCAGAAGCGCCGTGAGACCCGCTCCGAAGGCCATCGCCCCCATCCCCGCCCAGTCCCGGCCGGCGGGGGCGATGAACGCCCGCTCCACCTCGTTGAAGGCGCGCTGGATTCTCATGAGCGGGTAGTCGTTTGCCTTTGCGGTGGCCGCCCCGAGCGCATAGAGCTTGGTCAGGCCGAAATACCATCCCAGAGCCAGCGCGCTCAATGTGCCGGCCGCGACCCACAGTAGAACCGTCCGCCAGCGTATGCCCGTGCGTTCGGCGATGTCCAGCCCCTCCATCAGGAAGGGAAGCGTGACGGCCCTGATGTCGTTGTGAATAAGGTCGAAATGCCCGGACGCGACCATCCCCTGCATACCCGCGCCTTCCGTGCCGAGACTTGCATTCATAACGCGGTTCGGCGTCCAGAACGCGGGCGCAAATGTCCATTGCCCGCCGGCTTCGGCCCGCACCCGGGCGCCGGTGAGAGCGTAGGCGGCGTACACCAGAATCAGGCCGCCCGAAAGCAGCGGAGGGATGCCGCAGACGCTCATCATCGCCGCGCACGCAGCAACACAGAGCAAGCTCCCGAGCATAAGCCATCGCAGCCCGCGCATCTCGGCGGCGGGCACAAGCCCGGCGACAGTCTTCCATTGGTGCCTCGCCCCCCAGAGCACGAGCAGCGCGAAGCCGATCCAGGCCCCGGCCGCCTGCTCCTCCTTGAACGGGAAGCGCCCCATGCCCACGCCCCCCGGCTCCCAGCCCGAAGCCGCCGCCACGACGTAGCTCAGACGCATCGCAATGGCGAAGAACCAGCAGCTGAAGCTGACATCGCTCGGGACGAAATAGGCAAGGCCTATGGCCATCGGATACCAACCGACATTCAGGTCGGGAATCGCGCTCCACGGGGGCGACGTAAACCAGAGCGGGCGCATGTTCTGCGCCTTCATCTGCACGGCGGGCACGGTGGGGACATAGTAGTGAATGGCGCTGAGGCTCTGGATGACCGCCACAATGACGAAGCCAATCCAGAAGAGCCGATTCCGAAAGATGTCGTTGCGCGCGTCGCTCAACTCCACGGGGATCATCGCAATCGGGAAGGTCAGCCGCTCCTGATGAATCCAGATGCGCCGAAGCAGACCGGCGAGGCACAGCCAGAGGGCGCTGAGAAAGAGCAGATACGCGCTCCAGAAAGCAATCGGCCCGGCCCAGGCGCCCCACGGCACGCTGGCCGCTCCGCCCGTATAGAAGTCTCGGATAGCTCTCGGATCGTGCAGAACGGGCAGCCGCGCGACAGACGGGAGGTACTTCTCCCATAGAGGCTGGGTCTGCGAGAAGAACGCCAGATACCCCACCCCTTCCATGATAAACCGCAGGCCTCCGAAACCGACGATCGGGATGGTGGCCGTGAGTACGATGTAGCCGAGAAGCAGCTCTCGGTCGTCAAACGGCAGCCATTTGCGAAAGACGCGCGCGGCGAGAAGATAGAGCACCGTGGGCATCATCAGCGCGTAGCAGATGAGATACACATCACGGGCGATCTCACTGTCCGTGGTCCATCGGATGAGGCCTGCCTGCACCAGCAGGATCATCACCGCCGTCCGGAACCGGGGCGGGCGCGACTCCGCGGAGGGGTGCGGATCAGAGTAAACGTTCGATTGTCGCTCTTTCTGCTGCATACGGTGCTGGCCTCAAGCGGCGGGCTTGAGTTTACCACACCGCCGCTGCACGGCGGAAGGGGAATTAGCGGGCCGTGGCTAATGAGGCAGAGAGGTATTTCTGGTAATGAGCATCTTTTCCCATCTCTGCATTGCAGTTCTTTTCTCCATCGCGGCGGTTGCCGCGATGAGTCCGGCATCGGCGATCACGCTCGCCAAGGACGGAGAGACGGAGTACGTTATCGTCATCGCGGCGGACGCGATCCCGGCGGAGAAGACGGCCGCCAGAGAGCTTGCCGGCACGTTGAAGCAGGTGACGGGCGCAGAGTTCGCCGTTGTGTCCGAGCGACAGGCTGCCCCCGGCACGCGCCAGATTCTCGTGGGCCCGTCCAACCGCGCCCGCAGCGTGGCCCCGGACGTCAACTGGGGTTCGCTCGCAGCCGACGAGACGGTCGTTCGCACCGCGGGCAATACGCTAATCATGGCCGGAGGACGCCCGAGGGGCACGCTGTACGCCGTCTACACGTTCCTGGAGGACACAGCCGGATGCAGGTGGTGGACGCCCACCGAGAGCACCATCCCGAACAAGCCCACCCTCTCAGTGCCGCCGCTCAACATCCGCCACGCGCCGAAATTCGTCTCACGAGAGGCGTTTTACCGATTCCCCATCGAGGACCCGATCTTCGCCTCACGCCTGAAGCTGAACGGCCACTTCTCGCCCATTACTGAGGAGTATGGCGGGCACATGGGCTTCATCGGCTTCGTGCATACGTTCTACGCGTGGGTACCGCCGGACAAGCACTTCGCGGCGCACCCGGAGTGGTTCAGCCTCATCAATGGCAAGCGTACCACCCAGCACGCGCAGCTCTGCCTCACGAACCCGGAACTGCTGAAAGAGATGACCCGCGTGGTGCTCGAAAAGATCGGCGAGAACCCCTCGCTCGGGCTGATATCAGTGAGCCAGAACGACTGCCACAACCCCTGCCAGTGCGACAAGTGCCGCGCGCTGGCCGAGGCGGAAGGCTCCGAAGCCGGGCCGCTTATCGCTTTCGTGAACGCTGTAGCGGAAGAGGTCGAAAAGAAGTACCCGAACGTGCTCGTCGAAACGCTTGCCTACCAGTACACACGCAAGCCCCCGAAGACGCTCAAGCCGCGCAAGAACGTCGTCGTTCGCCTGTGCAGCATTGAGTGCGACTTCTCTCAGCCTCTCAACAGCGACCCCAACGCGACGTTCCGCGACGATATCCTGGGGTGGAAGGCCATCGCTCCCAACCTGTTCATCTGGAACTACGTCACCGACTTTGCCGCGTATATTCAGCCCCACCCGAACATGGCTGCGCTGGCGCCCGATCTGCGCTTCTTTGCGGACAGCAACGTGATCGGCGTTTTCGAGCAGGGAGACTGCTTCACCACTGTCGGCGACTTCGTGCGCCTGCGCAACTGGGTGATCGCCCATCTGCTCTGGGACCCGTCGCGGGACCAGAACGCGCTAGTAAGGGAGTTTGCCGCCGGATATTACGGGCCCGCCGCCAAACAGATGCTCTCATACCTGAGGCTTGTCGAAAATGCCTGGATGCGCAAGCCCGGAAGGCTGAGTTGCTACAACACCGACCTGACGTTCCTGACGATACACGATATGACCGAAGCCGCCCGGCTGTTTGACGAGGCGGCCCGGGCCGTGAAGGGCCAGCCTGCCCTGGAGGAGCGCATCCGGCGCGAGCGCCTGCCGCTCGACCATGTCTGGCTTCTTCGCTACGAAGACTTGAAGCACGCCGCGAAGGACTCCGGCATCGCATTTGCCGGGCCGTCCGATCCAAGAGCGGCCTGCGAGGAGTTCATTGCCCTGTGCGAAAAGTGGGATGCCCGGCATGCCACCGAAGGGCTGCCCTTCGCTCCGTATGCCGCCCAACTCCGCGGCCGGTTTCGCGGTCCGGCGCCATCGGTCGAGGAACTCTCCGCGCTGCCCAAAGCCGACGTGATAGAGCTGCAGCAGGATGCGTTCCACCTCCCCGGCCAGGCTGACTGGGCCGGCATCGTGGACGACCCGGGAGCGTCGGACGGCAAGGCGGCGCGCATGCCGGCCAACCACGCTCAGTGGGCAGTACAGCTTGCCATTACGGAAGAACTCGCGAAGGCCGCCCGTGGCGAATGGGCCATATACCTGGTCGTGCGATGCGACGCGACGGCAGGGGACGGCAACGCCTTCGACTTCGGCGTATTCAACGATAAGGCGAAAACCGAGGTGATCAGAGGAACCGCCGCCATCGGACGGATGCGCGGCCCGGAATACAAAGTCCTCGACGCCGGCGCTCACAAGCTGCGGGCGGGAATGTACGTCTGGGTCGCGCCGCGCGCCAACGCAAGCGAGGTGCAGGCGGTGTATGTGGATCGGATAGTGCTCGTTCGCCAGAAATGACCCGCGCGCTTGAAAGCTGTTGACGGCCGGAGGCTTCCGCTCTATAATGCCACTGCCCCCGTAGCTCAGTGGATAGAGCGCAGGCCTCCGGAGCCTGAAGCGAAGGTTCAATTCCTTTCGGGGGCGTTTTTTGTGCCTCACGCTGGAAAGCGGCAGCCACCTGCCGCACTCCGATAGACGCGCGCACCCGCACTCCAGACGGCTTCAGCCCTTGACTGCCCCGGCCGTCAGGCCCGCGGTCATGCGGCGCTGGAAGAGCACGTATCCGACGAGCGTCGGAATCAGCACGATCACGATGCCCGCAAACAGCGCCCCCCAGTTCGTCTGGTAGTGCTGCTTCTGCGCGAGGTTCGCTATGGCGAGCGGCAGAGTGCGCAGCTCGTTCTCAGTCATGATCACCAGCGCCAGGGGATACTCGTTCCAGAGCCCGATCGCGTTGAAGATGCCCGCGGTGATGAGACCAGGCCGCGCGAGCGGCAGCATGATCCTCCAGAACACCGACCAGTGCGAGCAGCCATCAATGGCGCCTGCCTCGGCAAGCTCTCCCGGAAGCGTCTTGAAGAACCCCGTCATTATGAAGATCGTGAACGACAGAGAGTACGCCACGTAGGCGACTACCAGGCCCGCAAAGCTGTTCAGAAGCCCCAGGTGGTTGAGGAGCAGATAGAGCGGGATAACGCCGAGAAACACGGGAAACATCATCCCGAACAAAAAGACGTTGTACAGCACACCCGACCCGCGAAACACATACCGCGCGAGCACGTAAGCCGCCATCGCCCCGAACATGAGAAGCAGGACCAGGCTGGAGGCTGTTACGACCGCGCTGTTCACAAACGCCTGCGCCAGCCCGAGGTCCCCGGAGGCCACGTCGCCCTGCCACGCCACAACGTAGTTGTCCCACAGCGGCTGGAGAGGCAGGCCCCATGGGTTCTGGTTGATTTCCGCCGACGGCCGCAGACTCGCGCATACAACCCAGAACAGCGGGTATATGACGATGAGCGCATACAGCAGCAGTACCGCCCACGTAGCCGTCCGCCTGACTACTGGCACGGGCAGGGCCTCCAGGACAGCATTCTAGAGAGCAATTCGCGGGGCCTCTGGCGCGTCGTATTCCGCCGACTGCGGATCGAATTCGAGCGCCGCCATGGACCGGATGACGTCTCTACGGCTTATGATCCCGACCACCTGGCGGCCGCGAACAACCGGCACGCGGTTGATGTCGCGCTCGATCATCACGCGCGCGATATCGGCGACCGAAGAGTGCTCGCCAAACGCGATCACATCCTTTGTCATCGCGTCCTCCACCGTCACCGCGCGGGCTTTTCGATACGCTTCGGAAACGCGGTCGTGTTCGCGGGCGCCAAGCCCGGGAAGCGGGGCGGCATGGCGGGCGATCTCAGCCTGCCCCCGCAACAGAACATCACTCTCCGTGAGCATTCCGACAAGCTGCCCGTCCACATCCACAACCGGAAGCCCGCTGATGTGCCGCGCCGACATCAGCCGGAGCGCTTCCTCTATGGACGACCCCTTATGAATCGTCACGACATCGCGAGTCATAATCTGTTCTGCATTGTGCGGAAGCATATTACTGTGCTCCTTGCGGGTTGCGCGGCCGCCTGCTACTCTTCCCCGGCCGGCTGGAACGCCGCCTCTATAATCCCTATGATGCGGGCCGTGCGCCCGGTCAATTCTACTTCTATAACATCAAACCGGCAGGGCGAATCCGCGCCCGCGCCAGCCAGCCACTCAGAAGCGGCTTTTGACAGCCTTGCCTGCTTCGCGGGGCCCACCGACTCGGCCGGGGACACCATGGCTCCACCACGCCGCGCCCTCACTTCGACAAAGCAAATCGTCTCGCCATCGCGAGCGATGATGTCAATTTCGCCGAAGCGCGTCCGGTAGTTGCTTTCGATGACCTCCCGCCTCAGTCCGCGCAGATACGCGCGTGCCGCGTTCTCGGCTATCTGGCCGCTCGCTGCCCCGTTCAGCGGGTCCGATCGAAAACCAGACAAGGCTCGGCCTCTGGTTCCGTATGCACGTGAAAGGTCAGGCGGTGCTCGGGACACGCGCCGAGACTCTGAAGCGCCTGGATGTGCTCGACCGTGGCATACCCTTTGTGCCGAGCGAAGCCGTACCCCGGATATCGCGCGTCCAGCTCCGTCATCACGCTGTCTCGCGTTACCTTCGCAATGATGGACGCCGCGGCGACAGAGACGCTTAAGCTGTCGCCTTTGACAATCGGCCACTGGGAAAACGGGAAACCGGGGACCCGCAGCCCATCTATGAGGCAGAGTTCCGGCCGAAGCCCGATATCCTCGACCGCCAGTCGCATCGCCAGACGGCTGGCCTGCAGGATGTTGATCTCGTCAATGACAGCCCGATCGACAACCGCAACGCCCGCGGCGTGGCAGCCATCCATAATGCGGCGATAGGAGCGCTGTCGTTCGCGGGCAGTCATGGCCTTGGAGTCCCTTACCCCCTGCGGGTCGAAGTCGGAGGGCAGAATGACAGCGGCGGCCACCACAGGCCCGGCCAGCGGTCCGCGTCCGGCCTCGTCCACGCCGGCAACAAGGCGGTAGCCCGCGCGCCAGGCGGCGCGCTCATAACTCCAGAGCCCCGGGTATTTGCCCGGCTCCGGTTTCTCGACACCCGTCGCGTCCAGCAAACAGCGCTGTTCAGAGGACATGTCTCAGATCAGTCAACAATACGCACTCTGTTCAGCGGCCAGAAGATGAACATCGCCTTCCCCAGGAGACGCTTGCGCTCGAGCGGTCCCCAGCGATGGCCGTCATTGGAGTTGTTTCTGTTGTCCCCCAGCACCAGAAGATAGCCGTCGTCAATCTTCGTCCTGGGCAGATCGTAATCAGGATCCTCCGCTGTGTAAGGCTCGTCGAGAACCTTGCCGTTGAGGATCGTCTTACCCGGATAGATCGTCAGGTCAGCCGGCTTGACGTCGAACGCCTGCGCAACCCTCTCTTTTGGCAGCAGTCTGCCATTCAACAGCACTCCGTTCGCCAGGTATTTCACGCGGGGCTCTTCTACGATGTCGCGGGGAGAACTGAGCTCCGTGAAAACCTCCTGCCGCGTCTTTCGCTCCGCGCCCACCTTGAAAACGGCTCCGCGGATCTCGACTGTGTCGCCCGGAGTGGCAATCAGCCGCTTGATATAGTCCTTCTCCTCCCCGTCTTCACTGGCATCGGGAGGAGCCTTGAACACGACGACATCCCCGGTTCTCGGCTGGAAGAAGCGATATCCGAGCTTGTTGACGAGAATATGGTCATCCTCGAGCAGTGTCGGGTGCATGGAGCCGCTGGGGATGAAGAACGCCTGCACCAGAAACGGCCGGATGAGGAAAAACACCAGCGCCATCGCCACAGCAAGCGATTCGGCGATCTCGGCGATGCTCTTCGCGAAGTCGCCCTGCACACGCATAAGCAGGAAGCGTATGCAGAGCAGCACGGCGACGATAACAAGAACAGACTGCCAACTCAGGTTCGCCAGTCTTTCGCTCATCTAAGCACGTCCTGACCTTTGATGTGCGGCGGCCCGCTCCGCCAAAGGTGCGGGCGCCGGGTGTGCAAGAGCCAAGTGACTGTTAGTCCCTGCGCTCTTTGATTCTCGCGGCTTTCCCGATCTTCGATCTCAGGTAGTAGAGCTTGGCGCGCCGGACGGCTCCCCGCCGGGTCACATCAATCCTGTCGATCTTCGGCGAGTGGAGAAGGAACGTCCGCTCCACGCCGACACCGTGCGACATTTTGCGCACGATGATGCTCTCGCGCACCGAACCGTGCTGCCTGGCGATGACAGTGCCCTCGAACACCTGCACACGCTCTTTGCCGCCTTCGGACACGCGCACATGCACGCGCACCGTGTCGCCCGGACCGCAGTCGGTCAGGTTTTCCTTGAGCTGTTCTTTCTCGAGTTCCTCGATAACCTGCAAGTTCATTGTCCTCCGTGCCTGAGCCCTCTGCATAGCGGGCCACCCGCTGTAAAGGGCCGGGGCTGACATAGCGCAGCCCATTCAAAATCTTCCGCGTCTGCTATTCTGACGGTTCGCCGAGGCTGTCGAGCAGTTTCTCGTTCGCGCCCAGTTCCTTCAGATCAGCTCTGTCCTTCGCCGTGAGACGCGCTCCCGGCAACAAATCGGGACGCCTCTCGAGCGTGCGGCGCAGCGACTCGCGCCTGCGCCACGTCGCGACTTCCGCATGATGCCCGGACAGCAGAACGTCCGGCGCGCGCCATCCGCGATACTCCTCGGGCCGCGTGTAGTGCGGGTACTCCAGGAGCCCCTCGGAGAACGACTCGTCGTCCGCCGATTCGCCCTTGCCGAGCACCCCCGGCACCAACCGCGACACCGCGTCCATCAGCACGAGCGCCGGCAGCTCGCCACCCGTCAGCACGTAATCGCCGATCGAAACTTCGCGGTCCACCAGATGCTCGCGCACTCGCTCGTCCACACCCTCGTAGCGGCCACAGATTAGCACAATCCTGCCGTACGAAGCCAGAACTCGAACCAGTTCCTGATCGAGCTTCTGGCCCTGCGGGCTCATCAGCACAACGTGGGCATCTCGCGTCCCGCCGTCATCCGTAGCCCCAATCGCGCGCAGAGCCGCGTCAATCGGCTCCACCTTCATGACCATTCCGACGCCGCCCCCATAGGGCGAATCGTCGGTCGTCCTGTGACGGTCGGCCGTGAAGTCTCGCAGGTCCCAGGCTCGCACATCCAGAGCGCCCGACCTTCGGGCGCGGCCCACTATGCTCTGCGAGGCCGCGTGCTCGACCATCTCCGGAAACACCGTCAGGACATCTATCCTCACGGCTTGCCCCCGCTTGTGAGCCCTTCAACGTCACGGACCACAACCCGGCGCTTCTCAAGGTCCACCTCCACGACGACCTCTTTGACCGCCGGGATCAGGGCGGATTCCGTTACCCACACATCGTTTGCCCTGCCGCGCAGCACCTCGCTGATGCCGCCCAGGCTCTGGCCAGCCTCGGTGACCACCTCGAGCCCCAGCACATCGTCAATCCAGAACGAAGACCCGTCCAACTCAGCCCGCTGGTCCGGCCGAATGGCGATGACCCAGCCTCTGAGTTCTTCCGCGTCACTGATAGAATTGACGCCGCGCAGTTTGACAAGAGCCGCGCCCTTGTGAAACCGGACGCCGGTGACCTCCCGATCCGCGCCCGAGCGTCCATCCTGCGAAAGAATCACGCTCTTGCGCCGCGCGAACTCTTCCGGAAAATCGGTATCAACGAGAGCTTTCACCTCACCTCGCCGGCCGAACGGGGAGACAATGCGCGCAAGAATCACCAGGTCGCCCGCGCCGCTCACGGGTTCCGAATCTCGACAATCTGACCGTCCGAAATCACGATCTGCGCGTCCTGAAGACGAGAAGCGCTGTCGCCCGTTCGCACAACAGAGACGATCTCCACAAACCCTTCAGCGACCTCACTGCCATCGGCCAGGCCCTGAATCTGGGCAAGCCGCGCCGCCGCATCATCTCTAGCTCGGATGGCTGTCGAACGGCGTTCGGCAATCGCCGGGTCCGCCGTCCGCTGCTCACCCGCGGCCCCGAGCGCCCCCGCCGCCGCATCCATCCCGGCGATGCGCTTCTTCAGCGCTTCGCACACTTCCGACCGGAACGCCGGCGTGACCAGGTAAACAAGACGGGCTCGCCGCCGGACTTGAACACCATCGGCCAGCGCGGGCTCTTCCGAGCTGCTGCCGCATTCCGCGCCTTCCTGGTCAGGAACGGATTTCGACGTGCGCTCTTCCCTCCGGCCCGGCAAGGCCTCTGGCAACCTGCCTCAAGGCGTTCGCGATCTTGCCGTCCTTGCCGATAACCTTGCCCAGGTCACCGTCGGCGACGCTCACCTCGTAAACCGTGCCGCCGTCTTCGCTGACCTCGTCAATCTGAACGCTTTCCGGCGAATCAACCAGACCCTGCACCAGGGTTTCTATTACACCTTTCATGGTCCGCTAATCCTTTCGTGACCGAGGGATTACTCCCCGGCTTCGGCCTTGGTCTCTGTGCTCTCGGATGGTGCGTCATTGCTGTCGGTGGCGGCTTCCGCAGGGACTTCCGCAGCGGCCTCAGGAGCGGCTTCCGCTGGGGCCTCGGGAGCAGCTTCAGGAGCAGCTTCCGCAGGCGCTTCCGCAGCGGCCTCGGGAGCGGGCTGCTCCGCCACGGCCTCCTTCGCCTTCGGCTTCGGCGCGTAGACAACGCCCCCGGGTCTCTCGAGAATGCCTTCGCGCACCAGGATGGAGCGAACGACGTCGGACGGCTGCGCGCCCTTCGCCAGCCAACCCTGCGCCTTCTCTGCGTTCAGCGTGATCGCCGGCGGGTCGGCCTTCGGGTCGTATGTGCCGAGGAGTTCGATGAACCGCCCGTCGCGCGAAGTGCGCTGGTCGGCGACAACGATGCGGTAGAACGCCTTCTTGCGCGTTCCCATTCTGCGGAGTCTGATTCTGACGGACATTCAGATATCCCTTTCCAAAGTAGGCCCGGATCTCCGGGCCCGGCGTGTAAGCCCAGCGGAAACACGTCCGCTGCGGGTATCCCACTTCGCCGGAGAGATCCGCTTCCGGATCCACGCACCGGCGGGATGCTTACGTGAACAGGTGATTATGCCCCATTACGGGCGCTGGTTGAAGAACGGCATTCGGGAAAGCCGCTTTCGAGCCTTCGGATTATGCTCTATATCGGCAAACTGCCGCATCATCCGCCGCATTTCGCCGAAGTTCTTGAGCAGACGGTTCACATCCTGCACGTTGCGGCCGCTCCCGACGGCGATCCTGCGGCGCCTGCTGCCGTTGATGATGGACGGGTCGCGCCGCTCAGCGGGAGTCATCGAGTTGATGATCGCGACCATCCGATCCACCTCGCCTTCGTCCACTTCCGCCCCTGCGTTCTTGATGCTTCCCATCCCGGGGATCATGCCCAGGATCTGGTCGAGCGGCCCCATGCTGCGCATGCGAGTCAACTGCTCCAGATAGTCGTCCAGGCCGAACGAGTCGTGCAGGAACTTCTCTTCCAACTCGCGCGCCTGCTCTTCGGTGAACGCTGCTTCGGCCTTCTCGACGAGGGTCAGAACGTCGCCCATCCCCAGAATGCGTCCGGCCATGCGCTCGGGATGGAACGGCTCGAGGCCATCCATCTTCTCGCTGACGCCCACGAGCTTGATGGGGCGCCCCGTGACGTGGCGGATGCTGATCGCCGCGCCGCCCCTCGCGTCCGCGTCCATCTTGGTCAGCACGTATCCTGTAACGGGGACGTGCTTTCCGAATTCCAGGGCCGTGTTCACGGCGTCCTGACCGGTCATGGCATCCAGGACGAGCAGCACTTCCGTCGGATTCGTGGCGCGGCTGACATCGGAGAGTTCACCCATCAGATCTTCATCGGCGTGCTGGCGCCCGGCAAGATCAATCAGCACGTAGTCGTGCCCGCGCCTGCGCGCAAGCTCGACCCCGTTGTTCGCGACCTGCACGGCGGTGTCCGTGGCCGACGGAGTGTGAACAGGCACATCCACCTGCCCGGCGAGTGTGGCGAGCTGCATGGCCGCGGCCGGCCTGTGAACGTCTCCGGCGACAAGCAGAGGCCGGCGCCCTTGGTTCTTCAGACTCAGGGCAAGCTTGCCTGCCGTCGTGGTCTTTCCCGCACCATTGAGCCCCGCGAAGAGGATGACCGTCGGCGGTTTGCTTGACACGGTCAGCTTCGGATCGGACTGACCCAGAAGCTCGATCATCTCATCGCGCACGAACTTGATGACCTGCTGAGGCGCGCTGAGGCTGTCGAGCACCTCCTGCCCCACGGCGCGCTCGCGCACCCGCGCGATGAACTCCCGCGCCACCTTGAAGTTGACGTCCGCCTCGAGGAGGGCGCGCCGCACTTCCTTGAGCGCCTCGTCCACGTCGCGCTCCGACAGCGCTCCCTGCCCACGCAGGCGGCTGAAGACATCCTGGAGTCTGTTTGTAAGGTTATCGAACATTGCTGGTGCAGGGGACGGCAGGTCGAGTCGCAGTATACTTGTGCGCGAGCCAGGGTGTCAAAGAACAGGCAACCCATTGCGCGCCCGGTTCGTTTAATATACAGACAGGGATTTCCCGTCCGACATTTTCGCCCGGCAAGTCGTTAGACTGACGCCGGAGCGGACAACACCATCCGGGAGGAATTGCGTGCCATGCGAGTTACGATAGACAGGGCGCTCACCGCGGCCGCCATTGCGGTGTGCGTTCTTTGCTGCCAACTGCCGCTTCCCGCTCTGGCGCAGGATGCGGCCGCCCCCGTGAAGTTCACCTTCGCACCCCCCACCCCGCTGACCTACGTGGAGGAGTCCGTAACGCGGCGGGCGACGATCATTTCCGGGCAAGACGCGGGCGACGAGGAAGCCACGGTTCGCATCAAGACGACGGTCACGAAAGAGGGCGAAGGCTTTAAGATCTCCGCCGAACCTCAGTCGTCTGTGCTCACGCGCGGCGGCAAGCCGGTGAAGGACAAGGTCTGGGACGTTCTGAGCGCCACCCCGGTCATCTATCATCTCGACCCGGTCGGCAAGCTCAAGTCCATCGAGGGATATGCGGACGTGCTGGCGGCCGCTTCAAAGGTGGCCTCCAAGGACGTCAGGAAGACGCTCGAGGCGACGATGAGCGAGAAGTCTCTTATCGAAAAGGAGACGGCGCAGTGGAACTCCCGCATCGGCGACTTCATCGGCAGAGAAGCTGTGCGCAACAGCGTCTGGGTTACTGAAGGGGTCTATCCGCTTCCCGACGGCACGGCGGCGAACTTTTTCGTTGTGACTCTCTTCGACCGCGTTCTGGAGCAGGACGGGCGCAAGCTGGCGCGGCTCCGGTTCTTTCTCACTGCCGACCGCGACACGATTCAGACCCGCGTCAACGACATGGCGCGCGATGTTGTCAAGGGCGTGCCGCGGCCGCGGCCACTCATCAACCCTGTCGGCTTCGCCGTTTCGGGTCAGGGCGAAAGGCTCGTTGACCCGGCCACCATGATCGTCTATTCCGAAAAGGGAACCCGGGAGATTCTCGTCAGCCTGCCCGGGCGCGACAGGGACTCCGCGATCCCGGTGCTGATTCAGGAAACGCGGCAGTCGAAGATGCTCCCGGGGGCGGGAGCGGGGGAGCCCGCAAAGAACTGAGATGTTTTGCGCCGCCCTGGTGATATTTCGTTTGACATAGCCGGGGGCGCGGCGGTATCATCTCCATCGAACAATCTTTTATTAGCGCGGCAACGGTGCAAAATGCCGCCCATTTCGGGCGGCGCTCAATAGGGAAGATGGTGCAAATCCATCGCGGGCCCGCCGCTGTAATCGGGTACCCTCTTCGGCACAAAGACGCCACTGTTCCGGACACGGAATGGGAAGGCAGGCGAAGAGGGGCTGATCCGAGAGCCAGAAGACCTGCCTTGCCGCCACTGAATAGCGCACGTCTTCGGAGGCAAAGATGGCGATTCCCGGGAGCCCCATGCTCCCCACTGGAAACCCGCATACCCCCGAGATGCGGGTTTCGCCATTTGCGGCCCCTGCATCCCGGGCATTCACGCTCATTGAGCTGCTGGTTGTCATCGCGATCATCGCGATACTGGCCGGTCTGCTCTTCCCAGTCTTCACACAGGCCAGGCGCGCAAGCCTTCGGGCAGACTGCGCCTCGAACCTGAAACAGCTCGCGGTCGCGTTCCTGCAGTACACCGATGACTGGCGCGGCCGCTTCCCGCCCGCTTCGGCCGACATCTACGACTCCGGCGGCGGACTTCAGCGATGGCACGGCCGAAGGGCATCCCTTTCCAGCCCGTTCGAACCCGCTGGCGGCCCCCTCTGGCGCTACCTGTCGCAGTCAGGCGGCGTGAAGGTCTGCAAGGCGCTGGCGAGTGGACTTCAGCCAGGCCCGAATGACTTCGAGGCAGGCGGTGGGGGCTACGGCTACAACCACACCTACATCGGCGGCGCGGCCTACAAATACGGGTTCGGAGACCCGCGGTCGGCGGAGGAAACGGCGTCGGTGTCGCAGATCGCGTCTCCGGCCTCGACGTTGCTGCTGGCGGACTGTGGGATAGCGCAGGGCAACGCAAGCGCAGTGTACGAGTATTCCTTCGCTGAGCCAGTCTGGCTGGTGGGGCCGGACAACAAAGTGCTTCGCTACCACCCGACGCCATCCATCCATTTTCGGCACGGCGGCTCGGCCAACGTCGCATGGTGCGACGGGCATGTGAGCAGCAAGAAGATGGCGTTCAGCTCCGATAACAAGCCATACGGAGCGGACAACGCCGCGGCCCGCATCGGGTGGTTCGGGCCAGAAGACAACAGCCTGTTTGACCTCGAATGATGGACGGGGAGACGAAAACCATGACAATGCACAATCGTATCCGAGAGGCTGCGCTGGCGGCGGCGGCTATCTGCGCGGTCTTGCTGATGCCCGCGCCCGCGGGCGCTTGGCCGTGGGCGGAAAGCGTTATCATCTACAACCCCGGCCCGGGCATCTGGCAAGGTGTCTACCGCGACCACACCCGCATACTCGGGCGGCCTTGGGGGGCGGGGGTGAACGCGCCCGACAACAGCTCGGTCGTCACACTGGGGGACGGAGGGACGGTGACCGTGGAGTTCGGCGACCGGGTCGTTGACGATCACCGCAACCCGCACGGGCTGGATTTCATCGTGTTCTCGAATGCCATCTGGGCTGGCGGCGACCCCACCGTGCGATATCAGGAACCCGCGTTTGTCGAGGTGAGCGAAGACGGCGTCAACTGGTACTTGATTCTGCCCAACATTCTGCCCGCCGATCTGAAAGGGGCGCCGCAGGCCGGACAGGACACCGGCACATCCGCCACGGTGTTGCGGGGATACGCGGAATACACGCCCACGCTACCTCTGCCCGGCGGATTGCGGCCCGAGGAGTTCTACACCATCCCCGACAGACCGAGCCGCGCGGGTGACCCGCAAAGCCTGCTCATAGACGAAGGCTCGGGGGGGGGCGACGCGTTCGACATAAAGTGGGCCGTTTTGCAGGCCTCGCCCGGAGTTCCGATGCTCGACGGCTCCGGCGGCACGATTCCGGCGAATCTGGACTCAATACGCTTCCTGCGAATCACGGACGCCCTTGCCGGGGACTATCAGGACCCTCTCGGCGAGATCTCCGCCGAGATTGACGCGGTCGCGTCGGTGATTCCCCCGAAACAGCCGTTCGCCGAGGCGATCCGGGAAGCAAACGACGTCATCGTGCGGTTTGATGACGCCGTGGTCGTAAGAAGCAACGCGGATGGGAGCGTGTATGCCCACGCGCTCGACGGTTCAGCCGGCACTCGAATCGCCGGCGCGGGCGCCCACGCGCCGGGAACGCGGCTTTCCGTCCTCGGGCGCCTGTACCATTACGGCGATGAGACCGTAGTGTATCGCATCTACTGTGATCCGATTGGGACGGCGCCCGTCCCCCGAATCGTCTCCGTGCCTCTGCACACGCTCACAGCCCCGGTCGGGCTGTCCCCGGCGGGCATGGTCGTCAGAACCTGGGGCAGAGCCAGCACCAAAGGCTACACCGGCATGTTCAAGCTGACCGGCGCGGCGGGAGGCTCCGCCCTGGTAACGTCACCGGTCCAGCCGCCCGACGGGTCACTCGTCAGGGTAACCGGCGGGTCCGCACGGGGGCCGCTCAAGACGTCCATGTACCTGCAGAGCGCTTCGGACCTCGAAGTTCTTGCACCGAAATAGATCCGCCCTGGTAGCAGCCGCTGCCGGGTGCACCAGCAGATTCAGACAGGAGACACAACCAGAAAGCTATGTCAAGACCGATTACTTGCACCATCGCCGCTGCCTTCTTCGTGATGTGCGCGACCCAGGCCAGCGCATACTTCGCCTCATCCGCGGCATTCACTGAGACATCGTGGACATTCCCCATCAGCCCGGGCGGTTTCATCGGCGGAATGGATGCCACGAAGGATTCGAACGGCGCCCCGGCCGTCGTGTTCTCGGAGAGCGGGAGCCTCTACACAATGCGGACGGGTGCTCCTGAACCGCTTTTTACCGCTCCCTCGCCCGTGTTTAGTTCCTTTGTGCTCGCGGACACGCCCCGTCAGAGCTACATCTTCGCGGAGTCTTCCGGGGGAACGGTGTCCGAGATCGGGTTCGACGGGTCTTTCGCCCGGACAATCGGCGCGGTGGCCCTCCCGTACGACGCAGCCGTAGACGCAAGCGGCAGGCTGTTCATCACGTCCGCGGCTTCCTACAGCGGCCCGAGCCAGATCGTCTGCGTCGACAGAGATACCGGTCAGGCCGTCACAATCGCGTCGTTCGAAGGCCCCACCGGCCCGCTCGCAATCGACAAGGGGGGCCATTTATACTACGGGACATGCGCATCTGTGTTCGGTCAAACAGGGGGGCAGACCATCTACACAATCAGCCCCGCCCAGGTGGACGCCGTCCTCTCGGGAGCGCCGCCCCTCACCGCCGCCAGCCTTACAGCCGCCGCAACTGACATAGACAGCCCGAGCGACCTGCTTGCGCTCCCGGACGGACGCCTGCTCTTCTCCAGTTCTGTTCGATCGCCCGGTCGGATACTGCAGGTTCTGGGGTCCGAGATATCCGTGTTTGCCGAACTCGAGAGCAGCAGTCTGTTCCTCACGAACCTCGCCTGGCTCGACGGGTCGGTATTCGTGAACGTCGTAGGCTTGTACGGGCCGAACTGGAGCCCCTACGGCGTCATCGTTCAGCTGGTGCCCGAGCCCGCAACGCTGACGTCTCTCGCGTTTCTCGGAGCCAGCACACTGCTCGCGATCGGGTGCCGACGCAAACACCAGACAGGCGGACGGCGCACCGTGCAGGAAAGTGGCGGAGCACCGGTGAATGTATAGTCTGGCCAGCCGTCACGGCTGCACCGCCAATCGCACAAACCTGAGGTAGCGTCATAGATCCCCGAATCCTGTTTCCGTTTCTTGCTTCGCTCGTTGTCGCCGGGTCGCAGGAACCTCCCGTAACACCGCAACCGGCAACCGTTGTTACGGCTGAGACCCGGACTGTCAAGAAAGCCGCCGCAAGCAAAGCCTCACCGCCCGCCGCCGCGAAGAGCCCGGCCAAGGCTGAGACCGGCGGCAAAGCAAGCGCCGCAGCCAGAACGGCAGCCCGGGTGAGGGGGCAGACCAGGAACACGCTGGAGTTGGAGATGACCGGGGTCACATCAACGGCGTCTGATCTGGCATTCGCTCGCGTGCGCCTGGAGCAGTCTAACCCCGAGCGGGCATGGACGCTGCGCACGGGCTACACACTGTCTTCCAGCAAGACGTATTCGAGCAGCGGCGTCGCAAACGAGAACCCGGTTACCACATTCCTGCTCGACACGCGATACCTTGACAACTCGGGCAAGAGCTTCCTGTTCACTGGAGCTGCGGCCAATCTCCGTTTTCGCGATCAGGACACCAGAAGGTATCCCAGGCGTTCGGGCTACGTGCTGCTGAATGCGGGAGCGGGCGTCAGGCTGAATCCGCAGACCGACGGCGACGTGGGGCTCGGAGTCATGAGCATCTACGACCAGGATGGCGAGACAATCGCCCCCGCCCTTTCGAGCCGCATCCGGGCGCGAGTGCCGGTCGGCAAGCGGCTGACCTTCGACGCCCTGGCGACAGGCATGTGGCCGCTGACCGACGGGCTCAAGCTGGACTCGGACCTGACGCTGAACTACAGGCTATCAACGGAGCTGTTCCTGAGGCTCGGGTGGTCTGCAAACAACCTGGTCGTGCCCGTAAAGGGCGCGGGCGACTGGGACCTCACGACGCGCCTGAGCCTTCTCTACAAGCGGTAATACCCGTTAGGATCAGGCCCACCTGATCCGACGCCGCCCTGAAGCTCACGTGCTGGCGAAGCCGCACGGTTCAGATCATAATTCCATCCGGGCGGGAGGCAAGCCTCTTTGCACGCTCCCCGGCCTCAGCGGCAATGACCGACGACGGCAAACAGCAGACAGCGGCTCTCTCTCCGTACCCCGGCGGCAGGATGCGCACGCGCGACCTGGTGGCGATCAGCGCCCTCTGGTTCGGCATCAACTACCACTGGGGCAGCCTTCTGCTCGTGATCGTCCCGAGCCAGATCAAGCGCATGACCGACGACCCCGCCCTGTATCAGGGGATTCTCGTCGGGGTGGGTGCGCTGTTTGCGCTGTCGGTTCCGCTCCTCGCCGGCGCGCTGAGCGACCGCTGCACTGCGAAACTCGGGCGCCGCCGGCCGTTTCTGCTGGCTGGCACGGCCCTCAACGTCGCCGGGCTGGCCGTGTTCTGGGCCGCGGGAAGGCAGCAGACCTTCGCCGCCTACCTGGCCGCCTACATCGTGGTGCAGATCGGCAACAACATCGCGTCGGGGGCTTACAACGGCCTCATCCCGGACCTGGCCCCTCCCGGCCAGCGCGGCGAGGCCAGCGGGTGGATGGCCGCGATGACGCAGTTCGGAACCATTCTTGGGGCTTTTTTCTCGGGGATGCTGATGAGCGAGGGACATGCTCTGGCCAGCTACGCTCTCATCGCGGTTGCGCTCGTTATCTCGCTTGCAGTGACGGCGGCCGGCAGTCCCGAGCAGCCGCTCGCCGTCCAACCTGGCCCGTGGAACTGGCGGGGCTTCTTCGCCAGCCTGTGGGTTGACCCACGCCGCTACCCCGACTTCGCGTGGGTGTGGGTAACCCGTTTCTTCGTGACCATGGGCATGTGGAGCGTGCAGCCTTTCCTGCAATACTACGTCGCGGACGTCGCGGGAGTGGCCGACGCCGAAAGGACGGTCGCCATCCTGTTCCCGATCATTCTGGTGACGGCGACCATTACCGGCGTCACCGGAGGCCGGCTTTCGGACCGTGTTGGGCGAAAGAGGATCGTCTATTTCGCTAACGGCGTGATTGCGGCGGTGTCGGTGGGCTTTCTCTTCGCGCGGTCACTGAACACGGTGTATCTGCTGGGACTTCTCTATGGCATCGGCTACGGGGCGTATTACAGCGTGGACTGGGCGCTGGCAATAGACGTGCTTCCGGACAGGCTCAACGCCGGGAAGCACATGGCGGTGTGGCACATCGCGCTGACCCTGCCGCAGTCGCTGGCCGCGCCGGTGGGCGGCATGGTGCTTGGAGCATTCGGCCACACCAGGGCGCCTGGCCCGGAGGGCGTTATGGTCACAAGCTATCCGCTCGAAGGGTACACGGCGCTGCTCTGTATGGCGGCTTTTTTCCTGATTCTTGGCGCGCTGCTGCTCAGAAACGTGCGCGGCGTCCGATAGGCTGCTAGAGGCGCAAGGACGGTGCTGATTGACAGCAGGCCCCCGCATTGCGTAACATCTGCTCGTCATCAGGGCGGCTCAGACTGCCCGTATTCTGCCAGGAGTGATCACTTTTGCCGACGCTAGAACTCGCGGGTTGGAAAGCTACCTTCCAGGAGACTGGCGTGGGCCTGCCGCTGGTCTTCATACCGGGTCTCACAGAGTATAAGGAATCCTTTCTCTTCCAGTTCAGCGGGCTTCGCGACAAGTACCGCGTCATCAGCTACGACGTACGCGCGGGCGATAATCCCGACGTCCTGGCACTCGCCGAAGACCTGGGCAAGTTGCTCGACGGCCTCCGCCTGCCGAGCGCTGTCATAGCAGGGCACTCATTTGGTGGGCTCATTGCACAGCAGTTCGCTCAGCTTCATCCCGACCGGACGACAGCTCTGGTGCTGATGTCCACGTTCGCAAAGGCTCCCGACACGAAGCAGGGCAAGCTCTTGCGCTATATGTCATCGGCTCACATCGGGGAGGAAGAAGGCGTCGTCGCCGGACTCAAACGCATGCTCGGGCTCGCCCAAACCGTCGTCAGCAACGACGAAGATGACCACTTTGGATGGGTGGCCAAGCAGGCGGCGAAGACGACGAGCGCGACGGTCGGCGAACGCATCCGGGCCATCCGCCAGTTCGACAGCCGTCCATGGCTGGAGCAGGTGTGGGTGCCGCTTCTTGTTCTTGTGGGGCAGAACGACCGTCCGCCTTTTTTGTCGGCGGCGCAGATGATCCAGCGGGGCACGCCCGATTCGATCGTGGAGGTCATCGAAGACGCGGCGCACTTCCCGCACATCGAGCGCCACGATCTGGTGAACTCCTACATTGACGACTTCATCGGCAGCCGTCTTATGAGCATGGTGGACTGACATCGTCCCGGGCTCGTGATTGACACCCACTGCCACCTGAATGACCCGAGGTTCGAGGACGACGCGCCCGCGGCGGCAAAGCGCGCCCGGGACGCCGGGGTTGTTGGCTTCCTCATCGCGGGTTACGATTTCCCTTCCAGCGCAAAGGCGCTGAAGCTTGCCGAAATCCCCGGGGCCTGGGTGGCCGCGGGCATCCACCCGCACGACGCGTCGTGTATCAATGAGACGCCTGACTGGGAGAACGCGCTTGCCGATGCTCTGAAGTCGTCCCCCCGCGTAGCGGCACTCGGAGAGATCGGGCTCGACTTCCACTATATGCACTCCCCGAAAGACGTGCAGGAGGAAGCCTTCCGGCTGCAGATCAGGCTTGCCCACGCTCTGGAGCTGCCCGTGACAGTTCACACGCGGGCGGCCGAAGACCGCTCGATCGAGATTCTGCGGGAGGAGTCGCTTCCGCCTGCGGGCGCTGTTCTGCACGCGTTCACGGGCACGCCGGAGCAGGCTTCGCGGGCGGTCGCCATGGGCTGCTTCATCGGATGCACGGGAATGGTGACGTTTGGCAAGGCCGATGCGCTGCGCGAGATGCTGCGCGCGGTTCCACTCGACAGGCTCCTGCTCGAGACGGATTGCCCCTATCTGGCGCCCCACCCTCTGCGCGGAAAGCGCAACGAACCGGCCCTTCTTACTTATGTTCGCGACGCGGTTGCGCAGTTGTTCGGATGCTCTCCGGAAGAGGTAGCGCGGCAGACGACGAAGAACGCTCTAACGGTGTTTACCGCAATGAAGGAGGAACTCGGCAATGGCTGACACAGGCTTCACGGTGCGCGGGATGCGCGGGAGCGATCTCGCGGGAGTGTGTGACGTGGCGCGGGCGGCTCTTGTTGCGGACCCGGTAACTCCCGAGCTTTTCGCGCGCAAGGTGTTTCTCGACCTCAACTTCGACCCGCGCGGAAGTGTCGTCGCCGAGAGCGGCGGACGCGTGGCCGCCTTTCTCACCGGGTTCGTCCGGCGTCATCCGATCGAAGACATGGCCGACGACAGCGACAGGTCGTGGATCACTCTGTTTGCTGTCCATCCGGACTTCCAGCGCCGCGGCATCGGGAGCGCGCTGTTCGACGCAGCGGAGGGCTGGTTCCGCCAGGAGGGCAAGTTAGCGACTCTGGCCGGCCCGTACACCCCGAACTGGTGGATCCCGGGCGTTGACGTGAACGCTTACCCCGGAGCGGTCGAATTCCTCAAGTCGCGCGGGTATGAAGAGGTGATGCGGCCTCTTGCGATGGACTCGGACCTGGTAAACTACCGAAGGCCGCAGTGGGTGTCCGAGAAGCAGGCCGCGCTCGAGGCAGCCGGCGTGCAGTTCCGACAGATATCCCCTGAGCTTGTTCCTGACCTGTTCGCTTTTCTGAAGGCGGAGTTCCCGGGGGACTGGCAGCGGCATCTGCGAGAAACCGTCACGCGCATACTGCGAAACGAGTATCCGGCCCGGCACGTCCATGTGGCCATTGAGAACGGCGCTGTTCGCGGATTCGCGCACTTCGAGGGTGAGCGTTTCGGGCCGTTCGGCACGGCCCGGTCGGAACGCGGGCGCGGCATGGGCGCGGTGTTGCTCTGCCTGACAGTCGAGGCGATGCGCGAAAGCGGACTGCACGACGCTTTCTTCCTGTGGACGGCGGACTCGACGGCGAAGCTGTACGCCGAAGCCGGCTTTCGAGAGAGCAGACGATTCTGCCTGATGAAGAAGGCGCTCGGTTGAGGCGGCTGCCGCAAGCAGTCGCGGCGCTCGCTCTTGCGGCGGCGCTGCTCCTGGTGGCAGGGTGCGCCAGGCAGCCGGATAGCGATGTCGTGACGCTCAGGCTGGTTCTGTGGGGAACGGCGGACGATGAAGCGCGCCTGAACGAGTCGTTCAAGGTCTTCTACCGGGACCACCCGAACATCCGCATAAAGCTCGAGATCACGCCGCATGCCAGAGTTTTCGACAAGCTGTTGATCTCGTTTGCGGGCGGCCGGGCGCCGGATGTGTCGAGGGTCAGCTCGCTCTGGTTCTATCCGCTGGCCGCAAAGGGCATTCTTGCGGATCTCACCCCGTTCATCGAGGGGGACCGGTCTTTCGATCTGGACGATTTCTACCCGGTCGCGCTCGACGGCTGGGGGCGGTTCAAAGGCCGCGTGCACGCCCTGCCGACCGACCTCGACCTGGAAGCGCTCTTCTATAACAAGCGCATGTTCGACCGCGAAGGCATCCCCTACCCCGACGACACGTGGGACTGGCAGCGGTATCTGGAAGTCTGCAGGAAGCTGACGAAGGACACCGACGGCGACGGCAAGGTGGATCAGTGGGGCTCCACGGTGGACGGGTTCTGGCAGAACTACATCTTCCAGAACGGCGGCAGCATTCTCAGCGAGGACAACACGCGCTGCCTGCTCGACCAGCCGGAGGCGTACGAGGCGATTCAGTGGATGACGGACCTGCGGCACAAATGGGGCGTGACGCCGAGCCCGGGGGACCAGGCGGACATGGGAACGACGGGCCTTTGGGCCTCAGGCCGGCTCGGCATGTTTCACTCGGGGAGTTGGGCGGCGTCGCTGATTTTCAAGGAGCGGGTGACGGGCTTTGAATGGGATGTCGCGCCGCTTCCCAAGGGCAAAGAGCGGGCGACCTTTATGGGCGGGTCGGCGTTTGCCATAGTCAAAGGCACGAGGCACCCGAAGGAGGCTTGGGAGCTGGTCAAGTTCCTGACCGGCCCGTATCTGCTGGGCGAGTGGGCGCGGCAGGAGCAGATCATGCCAAGCCGCCGGTCGGTGGCCGAATCGGGGGCATTTCTGAACCTGAACGAACCGCCCGAGCATCGCGAGGTGTTCATCGAGGCTGTCGAGTACGGCCGGACGCTGCCGAGCGTCTACTCTCAGCAGGAGATGAACGACATCATCAGCAACTCCATCTCAATGGCCGTGCTCGCGAGGTCTTCCGCCAGGGCGGCCTGCCTGGAAGTTACCCCGCGAGTTAACGAGCTTCTCGCGTACGACAGCAAGCGGGAGGCGGCGGCACAATAGCCACCTCACGTCATCGCTGAGGTGCAGGCATCTGCGCTGCCCGCAATCCGTCCGCGGGAGCACAGATACTGCGAGATCAACGGGATTCACGGCTTGAGGCACAGATACTCGATCATCGGCGCGGCCCCCTGCTGTCTTGCGAGGAAGATCGTGAAGCCCGCCGAACGAAGCAGCCCCTCCATGATCCAGTCGAAGGTCGAATGCTCGTCACGGATGTGGCATTCGACGTTGCTTCTCATGGATTTTAGATCGCCGATCCATTTCTCCAGCATCTCTGGCGCATCGTCTATGCCGAAGGGATACACGACGTCCCTCAAGTAGAACCGTCCGCCGCGCTTCAGCGCCCTCCAGATGCGGCGCAGGGCCATACCCTTCCAGAAGTCGGACAGGTGGTGCAGCGCTAGCTGCGTGACCACCGCATCAAGCGACTCGTCAGCGAACTGGAAACTCAGCAGCCCGGCCCGCACAAACTCGATCTCGCCTACGCCGTGCGCCTGCGCCTTGCCCGCCGCGTATTCGAGCATGACAGGCGAGATGTCCGCGGCGATGACGCTGCAGCATCGCCTGGCGGCGCGGATCGCGAACTCACAGGTGCCGCAGCCGAGGTCGAGAACCCGAGCGCCGGGTGGGACGTCGAGCAGCGCGAGGATAGCTTCGCACTCCTCTTCAAGGTTGCGAATCTTTGCCATGCGCTCGTCGTATCTGGCTACTTCCTCGGCCGACGCGTAGTCGGTCCCGATCTGCTTGAACTCGTCGTAATACCAGGCTGTTGTTGTTGACACTGTGATTCCTCCCCGGCGCCGGCCGGCCGTC
>MTKZ01003565.1_pt2 | contig 24252 bp, 32 predicted proteins | sample 1042781 | NCBI WGS metagenome assembly MTKZ01 (sample SAMN06212207, study PRJNA360539) | anaerobic digester metagenome | biome: Wastewater treatment plant; material: sludge; isolation source: anaerobic digester fed with sludge from wastewater treatment plant | place: Denmark: WWTP Viborg ... | reverse complement strand
GGAATTCCGCCCGCCCTACAAATTTTGGGCGAAATCAGTTCGAATTTTTTCGAAAGCACACCGAAGAGATTTACATTGTTGTAAAAGTTAAGAAATGAATAGTAATCAAATGAACAAACTCACAAAAGAAGAAAAAAAAGTAATTATTGATAAAGGAACAGAGGCTCCATTTCTAGGAGAATATGTTAATAATAAAGAGAAAGGAATTTACATATGTCGTCAATGTAATACCCCTTTATACAACTCTGAAGATAAATTTGAATCTAGCTGTGGATGGCCAAGTTTTGATGATGAAATCCCTGGAGCAATAAAAAGGAGTGTAGACAAAGATGGAATGAGGATGGAAATAACATGTGCTAAGTGTGGAGGTCATTTAGGTCATGTGTTTTTAGGAGAACAACTAACAGAGAAAAATGTTCGTCATTGTGTTAATTCAATATCAATGAAATTTATACCAAGTAAATAGAAATATGAAAAAAATAGTATTAGCAGGAGGTTGTTTCTGGGGAATGGAAGAGTTATTTAGAAATCAACCAGGAGTTATAGATACCTGTGTTGGATATACAGGTGGCAAAGTTCAAAATCCTACCTATGAAAATCATGAAGGGCATGCAGAAGCAGTAGAGTTAACATATGACCCAGAAATAACTTCGTATACTAAGTTATTAGATTTCTTCTTTCAAATTCATAATCCTACTACATTAAATCAACAAGGAAATGATGTTGGTACTTCATATAGATCTGCTATTTTTTATGGGAATGAAATAGAAAAGAAAGAAGCCATACAATTTATTAATATAGTAAACTTGTCTAAAAGATGGAAGAAACCAGTAGTTACAACAGTTGAACCATTAGAAAAATTCTATCCAGCAGAGCAGTATCATCAAGATTATTTACAGAAAAATCCTAGAGGATATACATGCCATAGGAGATATTTTAATAGCTATTTAGAGGAAGAATAGGGGGAGTTAAGCAATCCAATTGTCTATATCCTTACTTCCTTTCATAACAAGATCTTTTAGATTGCTTTCTCTGTTTTAAGTAGCAATATTGAATAGAAAAGAGAGTAGAGATATAATTATATGTTAGAAATATTACTTCATTCTATACAAAAATGGCAAAACAAATGATATGTACCGAGTGTAATTTTATTGGAGCTCCAAAAAAAATTACAAAAGGTAGTTTTCTTATTGAATTGATTCTATATATAACCTTTATTGTTCCTGGAATTATTTATTCTATTTGGAGGTTATCAAATACCGTTTTAACATGTCCTAAATGTGGAAAGGAGTCAATGATTCCTCTAGATTCTCCAAGAGGAATTGAACTAAAAAAGAAAATTTCCAAGTAGTTAAAATATTTCTATTTCGTAAGATTATTGAATCCAATTATCTATATCTAAACTTCCTTTCATAACTAACTCTTTTAAATCCCGCCCTTTCCCTATCTCTTGTTCCCAAAGNNTCTTAAGCAAAACATCTATCCTCTCACCCTTTTCTTTTCCATGTCGATATGTCAATATCTTCTTAGTAGACTCCATATTCAAGATGCTATCAAGAATATCACCCTTTTCCTGCTCTGAGTCTGTTTTAAACCAACTATTCAATATTTTGGTCCACTTGTCAGCATCTTCTTTAAACATTTTTGATATTTCATCTGGATACGGTTCCATATATTGTGCCAAACCTTCAAACCAAAGAAAATCTAATATCTCTCTTTTGTACTCACCTTTAAGAAAATCAGGCTCTTTCCCAAGTCTATTTATAAATACATGGGTTGCCTCATGGACAAGTGTGTTTGCTATAAACTTACCATCTCTCTGGTTTTCTAATAGAGTTCTAGTGTTAATTGCAATGCCCTTACCCTTTAGAGCACATGCAATTCTAGTAACAGGAGAGGAGAGTAGATATAGGGAGATATTTTCAAAGGGGACTTTTGGGTTTATTGCTTGGACTTTGTCAATATATTCTTTGGAATTTTGATTTATCTTATCTTCAACCAGTTCGGAGTATTTTAGAATAGAGTAGTTTCCCTCTCGTATTACACCACCTTTTTGGTCTCTTTCAAATTCATTAAGAATATCTGCTGTTTGAGGAGAAAGGGGAGAGCCAGTATAAGAGGCTTCAATTTCAGGTACAAGGTTATAAATATCCAGGTCTTTCCTTTCTACCTCTCTATCGTTACTGACTACTGTATTTTCTAACTCAGTATTTGAATCCATTTCTATATGGCAGTTAATTTTAAATTATACCACTAAAGGAGTAGTTCAATTTTAAAGAGTAGATATTCACAATTTTTAGAGCTTATGTGGATAACCTTAAAAAGGCCGACATGTCAACCTTTTCTTGTTGTATAAATACTATATCCTACAACTATTACACTACAGGGTGTGATTATCTTCGTTGTATCCAACTTCATAAAATTTTTGTATTATGTATATATGGAAGACTCTCAAATATCCGTAAACACTATAAACCTTGTTCCATCTAAGAAAAGGAAGGAATACGAATCTAAAGAAAGATTGAAACTTACTGAATTTTTGTTAATTCTCTCTGCAGTAGGAGTAGTTATCTTTCTAGCACTTTTGTATATTAATCCCAATAAAGAGGCTTCAGAAGCAAGAAATTTGCGAAGAAGTGCTGATGTATCAACAATACTTTCCTATGTTAGTTCATATTATGACAGTGAGAAAATACTCCCCGAAGAGATTCCAAATTCTAAAAATTGTGTAGAGTACAGAAATGAGATATGTAAAAATGGGCCGTATAACTGTAAAGATTTAGTAAATATGTCATTTCTAACAAAAGATAATTCAGAAACTTTTCTCTCTATGCCTTCAGATCCTTTGCATATATCAATAAACGGAACAGGTTACTTTATTTCTAATGTAGGGGAGGGAGAAATTAAGGTGTGTGCTCCATATGCAGAAAGAAATCACGAGATATCATTCTCTATACATTTATATTAATATGTATTAACAATGAAAAAGAAATTTTCAAAACAACAAGTCAGAGAGAAAGAGTTAGTAATACTGTTTTCCCTATTCATATTCCTCTTCTTTGCATACAGATCTGGAAACTATTCTTGGATAAAGGATTTTCAACTAATAGTAGATCTTTTTGCTAGTTCTCTTGCCTTCTTTGTTGGGGTATTAGCAATGGTAAGATACTTTACTAAGAAAACAAATGTTAACTATCTTCTCTTAGGATTAGGTTTTGTTACTGTTTCCTTTTTAGATGCTTTTCATATATTACATACTCTAAATGTATTCTCAGACCTCTTCTCTATTGGAAAACTTCCTATGTTTCCCAGTAGTATGGTTCTCTCTAGAGTATTTTTAGCATTAATATTTTTCTTAGCTTGGGTATTAACAAAGGAAGAGAAGAAAATTAGAGGTATGAAAGAAAAAATAGCACTAGGTTCTCTTTTAGGAGCTATTTCTGTATTTACCATCGCTATTGTTACCTTTACAACATTTTTTGAAGGATTTGAGTCTTACCAATTCGCAATATATATGCAAACTATAGCTTTAATGATGTATCTATTTACTCTAATTGGGTATGCAAGAGAGGAGGGGATGTATTACAGAAATTTTGATTTTTGGTTAATGTTTTCAGTAGTGTTTTCAATCATTTCTCAAATATTCTTTTTACCATATCTTAATATTGAGTATGAGCTAATGTTAAATCTCTCTACTCTAGCCAAATTCCTTAGCTATTTTGTTCTACTAGTAGGGTTTCTTTGCAGCATATATGAGATGTATAAAAGAGAGGAGCAGGTTCAAAAAGAGTTAGAAAACAAAAACTTCTTGATAAAGTTAACTAAACAGAAAGTAGAAGAGGCATATATGGTATTAAGAGAGGAGAAATGGAAATTAACCAAAGATAGTAAAAAGAAAACAACAGACAAGATATTTAAGGATATATTAAAAAAGAAATAGTATGTATCAGCCTAAGATAAAAAGATATCAAAAGGATTTTGAATATTCATATGCGTTTGGAGCATATCCTGTATTAGATTTACTCAAACAGTATCCTGACAAGGTATTGAAAGTGTTACTTTCAAAGGATGGGAAGGGGAGTGATGGTATGGAAGAGATAGAAGGTATCTGTAAGGAGAGAAATATATATATTGAGGTAAGTGATAGGTTAATACAAAAGATAGCCGTAAAGGAGAACACGTACGCTGTAGGAGTGTTTAAAAAGTATGAGCTTAGGATTGGGGAGAACGAGAACCATGTTGTGTTAGTTAATCCTTCAAATATGGGAAATCTTGGTACTATTATTAGAACTATGTTGGGTTTTGGATTAAAAGATTTGGCGATAATTAGACCAGGTGCAGATATTTTTGATCCATTAGTCATTAGGGCTACAATGGGAGCTATCTTTAATATCCGTTTTGAATATTTTAATAGTATTGAAGAATATTTAGAGAGATTTCCTAAGCAGAATATATATACCTTTATGTTGAAGGGGAGTAAGAGTATTAATGAGGTTAAGTTTGTTAAGCCATATTCTTTAATTCATGGTAACGAATCTAAGGGTTTAGATGATTCATATATTAATTTCGGACAGAGTGTATATATTCCACATAGCAAAGAGATTGATTCATTGAATCTTTCTGTCGCTACATCAATTAGTATATGGGAAGCTTCCAAAGAGAATTGGTAGAAGGTTATAGAAATTTGTGTTAAAATTGTATATTAATTTATACAATATTAATACAAATATGAACAAGGTAAAAAAATACAAAAGTATTACAAGGCAGATATCTTTTCCCCAGAAGTTAATGGATAGGGTGGAGAGTAGGGCTGATAGTTTAGGCTATTCTCTTCCTGCATATGTTAGATATGTTTTAACAAAAGAAATGGAGAAGCAAGCAGATCCTGTTCTTGATGGTGTCGTAATTGATGAAGATATGATTAAGAGTATGAAACAGAGTATTAAAGATTCAAGAGAGGGGAAATTGAAAGAGCTCAAAAGTGAAAAAGATATTGAAGTGTTTTGTAAAGGAGTACTAGATGAGGAAAATTAAATATTCTTTTAAATATACTCAAAACTTTTATAGAGAATATAGACGAATTGCAAAAAAGGATAGGGGTTTAATTGTCAGAGTAGAAGGGGTACTAAAGAAAATATCCATTGACCCTTTTTCAAAATCTCTTAAGACCCATTCTGTAGAGATTTCTTCTTTGGGTAGGGTCTATAGCTCAAGAGTAAATAGTGATATTCGAATCCTCTGGGTTATTGATACTGAGGGAGCGATCATTCTAGAAAGAATAGGGGGTCATTCTGGGAGTTCAAAGGTGTATAGATAAATGGTATAATATGTATGTTCTTTAAGAATATGGGGACGTAAGGCTATCGACAGAAGTTTTTAAGTGCTCTTGTCACAAATCGTTTTTAAGTTCGTAAAACTTAAACACAGATAAGTGTAGAAAACAAACTAAACGCTTTTGCAAGTAAGCTAAGGGCTGCATTTACTGCACCTTCTTATGCTTACAACTTTGCATAAGTTTGGGTAATTAGTTTTACTCAATGTCTATCTCTCTTATCCCTAGTTAGGGGATATAGACAGTCGTTACTAGGGTATAGTATGTATTTTTTGTCAGTAGAGGATACATAGTGAATATAATTACTGAGTAGGTTAGACTTTTTGATAGATTTTTTAGTTTAATCTAGCTATACAAATCTAAATATATTTGTACATGACATTGTGCTTAGCTTTTGGACGTGGGTTCAATTCCCACCGTCTCCACATTTCATAATAAATGTTTTCTATTCTGTTTCTACTTCATATGTTTTCTCAAAGGCATTCCTTGCAATGATGTAGGGTTCTCCTCCAAGAGTATTTGTTTCAGGGTAATATGTATCTGCTAACATACATTCTTCGTCTCCAACCTGAACCTCGCCCCAAGAGGCGATTATCTTTATATCTTCACCAAAGGGATTTGGGATTGCCTTACAATATCCTTTCGCTACGTATACACCATCCACTCCTTCTTTAGGAGCATACCTTTTATTAAACTTATCTGGTTTTACAATGTATCTCTCTCCTCCAGGATTTGTTATTATAAAATCTCCGGACTCTGCAGTATTTGTTGTCTCTTTGGTCCCATCTGCAAGTATTGTTTCTATAGTTTCACCACCTAGTGCTACCTGCGCACTTACTTCTCCCTTCTTTTTATAGATAGGGGCTCTCTCTATACCTTCAGTTATGATAGGGTCGTGTCTATCAACCGCTTTGTATACTTTCTCTGTAGGGTCTGTCATTTTAATAGATATAAATATATTTTATTAGTTAAATTGTATCGCAAGTTGAATTGAATATCAACGGAGTGATTCTATTCATATGCAAGATTATTGTTATCTAGGGTATAATTGATGGTAGGGGGATTGTATTTAAAGAAATCTGCCCATTGAAGAATAAAGGTTCTTAAGGGGTTCGAACTTTTAACTACTATGTTTACCATTTTCAATTAATTCTTACTATTCTGTTTCCACTTTACCTTTTTAGCTAGGTTAATTGTAGTCGCCTATAGAAAGTATTTTGTTAAGGAAGACTGGGCAAATAATTTCCAATAATTGAAAATATGGGAGATAAAAAAGAAAATACTCCAAGAGTTCCTATTTGTGAGAGAAGGGCAGATCCTGAGAGTATTTATGCAAAATATGTAAAGCCACAGGAGGACAAATTGAGAGAGGCAGTTAAATCAAAGCAAAGGCTAGTGGTTCCTTGTCGTTCTTTTGTTTATCCTCAATATCATGGACCTCTTGTAGAATTGGATAATGGTATTGTGTCCTCCGTTCCAATGAAGAGTGTCTTCGGTATTCTCAAAATACCCAGAGAGCTCCTGCTTGATGTATACGAAACACAAGTCGATGATTACGGGAGGGTTTCTTTCACAGGATTCTTTAGAGAAAATGGTAAACAAACCCTTGCAGATTTGATTGGTACAGAAGTACTATTCGTTAAGCAACTCGGATCGGATTCAATGCTTGATTATAGTTCGGCTGAAATATATATACCAGAAGAAAAGGCTTAATTCTTTGCACTTGAAAATTATCCTATGTCTTTCTCCGTAAATAAAATTTTTGTTTATTCAAGTCTAATTAAGGGTGGAAGTTAGCATTTGAATAATTCCCTCATTGAAAACTTAAGTTCTATCCCGTATTATTTATATATATTTTAGAATTAATCATATTCATATATGGAATATACATTGGAGGAGCTTTTGAAATTGATTGAAGAATTACCTGAATCTCTTAGGCAAGAATTTTATTACATCCTAGCAGATAATACTTTTACAGAGACTGAAAAGAAAATACTTGTTCTAGACCGTTTAAATAAGATATCTCTTAAAAGTTTACAAAATGAATGATTCAGAGGGTTTAGAGAATACAGAGTTTAACACAGAAGCGGTTTCATTGCCTGTACAGGTGGAGGGTGGGGGTGTTTCAAATCTTTCTGATAATGCTGAGGGTTATTTAGATAAGAAAATAGAAACAACTCGTGAGAATACAAGAGATTATTTGAAAAATCGTTGGCTAGAAAATGCGTTCCTTTTAAATAGAGAAAGTCCTCACCTTGCAAAGGTATATTCAAATATACTGACTGAACAGCCAGAATTACATATAGTAAAAATAACGGATATGGATATTCAAAGCAATGCCCATTTTTCCTCCTGTTCTGTTAGAAATGGAAAGTTCATACCTGAGATTGGATTTAACTTTAGGAAACAAGAAACGTACATAGATTCTAGTCTTGAATTTACATTGAGGCAAATGGCAATTCAACTTGGAGCAAGGTATGAAGATATTAAAGATAATAAGAAACTTGTTACAACTTTTATCTTTTTGCATGAATTTGGACATGCTAAAGATTTTATGGATAATTATTTAAAGCCAAAGGAGGACAAAGGCAAGAAACCTTTTGCAGAGGTATTAAAGAATGCAATAACAGAAACAAATGAACATCGTCTAAAGGATCTTATGACTTTGCCAGTTCCTTCTCATATCGATTTAAGTAAATGGGAGGATTTCAGGAAATATACAAAGCGTTTAGAGACTTTTGGGATTAAACCTGATAAGTATGGGCAAATCTCACATGAGCAACTAAATATTGCTCAAAGCATATCTTATCGAGAGATGTCTTCAGAGTCCTTTGCTGATTCTTTTGCAATAGATTATATAAGAAAGCATCATAATGAATACTTTTTCTCTTTAGGGGAAAGAGATGACCACTCTGGGCGTATAAAGACTGGTGGGGAAATTAGAATGGATGAAAAAGATATAGCAGTTTCTGGTATTAGAGATGGTAAAAATATTACTATTAAGAAGATTGCTCAAGAGGGATATTCTCAGGTACCTATTGGATATTCAAAAACTGGCTTTTTAGATGGTCAGTTGGAACTAGGTCAAAGTATGAGGTTGATTCAGGATATTGATGATTCAAGTTTTATGCAAACTTCTCCAATAAAGGAGATGAGTCGTAGATTGTTACCAGATAGAAGAACTTTGTTTATTGCCAAAACCGTTAGTGGGGCAACATATGAAGTAATTAGAAATCTAGAATTAAAACCGATATCAGTATTAAAAAGTATAGAAGAGATGAATAGGGAGCTTGGTATAAAGGGGGGTAGTGAAGTAATTCTTATGAAGAGAAACTTAATGAAAGGGAGTGAATCGGTTGTAGTTATTGGTCAAACTATGATGGGGAGATTGAAAACATCGCCTGAATTGAACAAAGTTATTGAACTTGTTGATGATAAAGGGTATTTTGTAGGAAATACATCACCTGTTACTATGGCTAGTAGACGTTGGAGATCATATGGTTTTAAAACTAAATCGGGATCAATTTATGAAATAATTCCAACATAATAGAAATTGAAAATACTTGATATTTTGTACTACCAGATACTAATGAGTAAAGAACGGAAAGAAAGAAAACCAAGATATTTTTCCCACCTATTAGATAGCGATACTGAAGAAATTACAGAAAGTCAGATTAATATTTTAAAGAGTATATTAAAAGAGACACTTACTCCTGAAACAACAGATGGGGGTTGGTGTCCTTTGTGTGTTGTGTATAAGCAATCATATTCAGTTTCATATTTAATAAAAAATCTATTAGGGGGAGAAATTTTACAATGTCCTACTGATAAAGGAGATATCCACTATTGGAATATATTACCTACAGAGGATGAAATAGATTTAACTTATGAAGGGTTAATATTTGGGGAGGATACATTGATATATGACCAAGTGGATATTTTGGAGGAGGAGAGTATGTCGTATAAGAGTATTGACGAGGCACATAGGTTCTCTTTATTACAATCTAAGGCAGAGAGTGTAATTGATAGCTACGGGGTTGAAACTTTAGGTGAGTTAATGGAATTGTATAGGTGATAGTTGTATCTTAGGAGTTATTCTTTATCTAGATAGGGCAAAGGGAAGGATAAGGGCAAGTAAGAAGTTTAGTACTGACAAGGATATTCCGATTTTACCTAATATAACATACAAATTTTGTCTTTCATTTTTTAATAAGTGAGAGTTGTATTTAATTGTAAATACTCCAAAAAGTACTCCTAGGGGAGTATAGAAGAGACCAAAAATCAAGTTTAACCATACAATTTTATTTGCCTTATTTTCTTCATATTTCCATTTGTTTAGAATTAACTTAGGGAGTGTAAGACCTAATAAAACGGCAAAGGCGAATATGTAAAAGGATGATCCGTAGTAGTAATAGAGGGTAAATCCTAATATGGTTGATAAGATGTATACAATTATCTTTACAATCTTGATATATAATTCGTTTTTATCCTTTATATTCATTTTTAAGATATTTTTAGTTAAAGGACCACTTAGATTCTATACTATTTAATATTAATATTACAGTATATTATCTTTGTATATACTATTTTGGTATTATTTGATTAGAGTATGAGAGATATATCTAAAATATATTGGTATGGGTTTATATTTTTTTGTGTTGTTCATTTTGGGTTGTTACTTCTTTGTATGTTGTTTTCATTTGGAATAGTTGAGCCTGAGAGTTTAGGTATTACAGAATACTTACTGAACTATACTGGTAGGTTAACTGTTATAGTTGTAGTTAATTCTTTCTTATTAATTTTGTATTTAAAGAAGAAATACTACTTAGAGATAAATAGGGGGGTAATTGTATTCCTGTTAAGTTGTATATTCTTTTTAGATACTTTAGGGAACTTTTGGGGTTGGTATGATATTGATGGTATATTTGCAATTCTTTGGTTTGATGATTTTGTACATTTTGTTGTTCCAATATTAATATCTATTGGAATATTTAGATATTTGTTTAATATTAAACAGTATACAAAGGGTGTTAGTTTAGTATTGGCTAGTACAATATCTTTTGGTATTACTGGGTTATGGGAGATATATGAGTATTGGAGTGATAGGGTGTTTGATACTGAGATGTTAAAGGGTGGTATAGATGATACTATGATAGATCTTTCTGCAGGGCTATTAGGTATATTAGTATTTTATCTTCTATTTAGTTTGTTAATTAAACAGAGAAGACAGGGTTAAAATTCATTCCAAAGTAATTGATTCGTTATTTCATGATGGAATATTACTTCTGACCTTTTCACTTTGTTACCTAAGGCTTTGGGACATCTATCTGCAGATGCCTGTTTTAATGCAATATACTTATTTTTTGTATCCTCTCCTAAGATATCGGACATAAAGGAGCTTCTTTTTAAGTATTTGATTGCGTCATATATATTGTCAGGCAATACCTTAGTTCTTGGTGTAATACCTTCGTGTATTTTCTGTTTCTTAGCTTCTAATCCTACTCTTAGAAGGGTGTAGTAAACCATATATGGGTTAGCATCAGGAGCAACAGACCTAACTTCAATTCTTGCAGATTTCTCACTTGCCAAAGGTATTCTAACCATTGCGGTTCTATTAACCTCTGAAGCCTTAATCTGATTTGGTGCTTCAAAATTGGGATCTAATCTTCTGTACGCATTTACGCTCGGATTAAGTATTAGACACATGGCTGAAGCTTTAGAAAGTATTCGGTCAATGAAGTCATTGCCTAGTTTTGAAAGATGAATAGTACCGTTCTTTTCATAGAAGATATTTTTCCCATCTTTTTCAATAGACATATTTGTATGCATACCACTTCCATTTATTCCAACTAATGGTTTTGGTAAAAAAGTTGCTGTTAAGCCTTGTAGTTCTGCCACTTGCCTTGCTACTAATTTGTATAGTTGAACTTGATCTGAAGCTATATCCGCTATTGAATGTTTGTAATTTAATTCAAACTGAGAAGGTGCTACTTCTGGATGATCTTTTTCATTTTCAAAACCTAAAGCTCTGTGTGCTTCTGCTGTTGCATCGATAAACTTTCTTAGCCTATCCAAAGGGAGAGAGTGGTAGTAACCTCCAGAAGAGACTAATTTAAATCCAGGTTCTTCCTTAAAATTCATCTCTGCGTCTAAACCCTCTACTAGAATTCCTTCAACTTCGTTAGCTCCCATGACTAAATATTTCTCTTTCTTATACAACTCCTTAAGATATGTCCTCAATCTGGACCTAAAGTCAGAAGGATGGGGTATGTCATCTGAAGTGAATATTTCTGCAAATACAATTACTTTCCCTGGTCCAAAGATATCACTTGGAAGCCAGTAGAAAGAGCTCCAATCTAATTTTAATTTTAGATCGGACTCGCTAACTTGTGTAAACCCTTTTACCGAGGAGCCATCAAAGGTAAGGTTATCACTAGATTCTAAAAGGTAATCTTTGTTGTAATCAAGCATTTGGAATTTACCCTCTAAATCGGTAAAGCCAACAGTAACAGCTTTTATTCTTGTTTCCTTTTTTAAATACTCTGTATAGTAGGATTCTAATTTGTTATTAGGTTTCCCAAAATTATCAATTCTTCTTTTTTTGGCTTCTTTGTTTAAAACCTCAAGTTCATTGTAGGAAATTGTTAAAAAATCTTTTAAGGGTTCGTCCATAAGGGTTAATTGGTAAAAAATAAACCTTAAAATGTAACACTTAATATTTAAGTATGCAATAGGTGTGTCTAAAGTTTAGATTTTAAAGGAAGAGAAGGGTAATAATTATTGATAAAACAATAAAGGGGAGTAGAGGAATTTTTACATTTTTAAATTTTTTCTTCCTTATTCCAATTACAACTCCATATGCAAGTGCACTAAATACAATTAAATATCCCCATATCATTAAGTTTGTTTTACCCACTAGCAGGCCAGCTATCAAAAGCATTCTAACATCTCCCTGACCTAGGGCTTTCTCTTTAGAGATTAATACAATTAATTGAGAAATACTTCCTAAGATTAATGCAGCAAAGATATTGTCATATGCAATATATTGCCATCCATTTGCTAATGTTATATCTCTTTTTGTTAAAAAAAGAACAATATTTAACACCGAGAGAAAAAAAAGCAAAATTAATGATGTTAAATTGTGAACTTCCATTATTTTTAAATCAATGTATGCGAGAAATACTAAAGAAGAAAATATTATTGTGCCTATTAAAAACACCCCAATATTTAATATGGAAAAATTAGAGTAGAGCAGGACTTTTACATAGAGGGAAAGTATTGAGATTCCAAGAAAGGAGATAAAAATCTTTTCTGTGGTATTACACTTTGTTTTAAGTATTTGAGATTTCAAAGGGATCTGTATTTATATTTAATTCTTTAGTGGTACTAAACTTAACACTGTTTGAATCAGATGAATTAATTTCAATTATCTTTATTCCTGGAAAACCTACTTTGTCAGAAACGACTACATCACAAGACCAATTATCCATTGAGAGGGTAAAAGTACCAGTATATGTTCCACCTCTTTTAATTTTGTATACTGCTTCTTCTAAACATGTTTCAGAGTTACTTCTAAGTATTTGATAGTCATAGTTCATTTTCCCAACTATTAGAGAGGTAGTATTTTTGTACAAAGAGTCTATCCCTGTAATTAAAAGTAGGGGAAGAATAACTAATACGGTTGTTAATGCAATATATCCTTTGTTCTTTTTCATCTTACTATTTCTAAGAGATTAACTGTTTGTCTAAAGGTAGAATCTATTTTAGATTGTAATTCAATTGTTATTCGGACACCAATTATTGTAGTTCCATTTTTATATGTTGGTTCAAGTAAGAACTGATTTACTGAAATTGTAGAGGGGGTAATTGGGATACTGTCAAAATACAGAGTTGAATCTATTAGAGTGTACTGTTTACTTTCATTTGCAAAATTTAACTCTAATACTCCTATATTATTATTAAATACACTATTTATTTCGTTAACAGATACTGTTCTATCAAAAGAGTAGGAGAGGTGTTGGGTAATTAATTCTGCTGTTCTACTTATATTTGAGTTAATATCATTTCTTCTAGTAGCTTCTTGGGCAGAGAGCATAAAGTTCATTATTATTACAATAATGATAGAGAAAAGCCCTATGTAAAGCATTGTTTCTACTAGTGTTATACCTTTTAAATTTTTATTCATAGTTTATAACTAACTCTTCAAGTAAAGGAGACTCATTAATAGAATCCGATGAGAAAACTACTTTATACTGGAAAAATTTACCTTTAATTTCAGGGGGGATATTATATATTCCAGTAAGTTTGTAGCTCGTATCGCTTGTCCCATCTGGTCCTGTCCATGTAGCAGAGGACATCCCAGCATCGTTACTAGCTCGGATTTGTATCTGAATATCGGTATCTTCGGGTATTTGAGTAGTAATCCCGAGCATATAGTATTCGGATGATTCGGATTGGGAATTAAATGGAACAGAAATATATGTTCCTTCGTTGTAATATGCGTATCCATCTTCTCCTCCTCCCCCTGGACCACCTCTTATGATTTTAAATTCTCTTGAAACATCTCCAGTAATTATATAAGAAAAGGCGTTTGTATAGGAATCGCGAATCGAATCGATATCATATATGCCAGTATTAATGTCCATCCCTCCACATCGAGTGGGGGAGGATTCGTTGTTAAGATTGTATACCCCATATTCTTCTCCACCTGTCCCAACTATAATTGCATATTTGTTTGAGCCCTCTTGTACAATTGCTATTCCTCTAATTGTTGTATCAGCTATGTCTAGGGAGGCAATTTTTGGTCTATCTCCTGACTTACTAGAGGTATCAAGTATGAAGAACTCTTTTTCGTTACTAGAATGGGTTGTTCCGAAGTATGCTCTGTTCCCATCTTCCGATAGGTACATATCATATACCTGTTGATTGTTTACCGATGTCTGTGAGGTTATTGACATACTTGCTGGGTTGGTGATTCTAATTATTGCCAACTCATACCAGTCCCAATCAAGTACCGCATATAGGTAATCTCCAAGTACTTTTATTTGGCTTACTTTTGCAACCGAAGCAAATAGCCAAGAAGACGCTCTTATAGTCCCAATTCTTGTCCTTCCTCCAATATAACTTGAGAGGTTAAACGTATGAATATTTTCCATTTGTCCAACATACCCAATACCATTGTATACCATGACGGTATACGCATCATCCGACCCTGGAGCATTAAAATAGCCAACTTCTCCGTAGGGTGTCGATGAGATGTCAATTATTACTACCTCTTTGTTATCATCATTTGTTGCAAGGAAAGCATAGTCCCCGAGAACATAGATATCATTAACATTGTATCCGGCAAATGTTCCATCAACAGATACAAGAGGAGGGTCTACACCCTCTATATTTAATTTTGTAAAAGGTTCTCCTGTTGCTTCTCCTCTCGTTCCCAAATATGCATGACCCAATTGTGCAAAGATAGACCTAGGAGTTGCACTTCCAGGAATATCATATTCGCTTAAATCAGTATTTAAAGATAGTTCTGGTTTGCACCAATCGCTATAAAACCTCTTCTGTAATCTCATTTCTCCTCCAGTAAGATCTATTGCAACAGTTTGGTCATGGCTTCCAGGAGAGAAGTCCTCTTTAGAGGTATAAACAATAGATTTCGTATTCCAATCATTCATATATACATTTTGAGATATTGTTTTTTCTTGGCCAAGTCTGTCTGTCCAAGTTATATTAATATTAATATTCCTTGTATGAGGATCATTTACTCCCCCTTCTTGGACAAGGTTAGAAAAGGAATCTCTCATTACAGGATTGATTGTGAAAGAGTAGGTCATTTCATCTCTAGAACCTTCCCCGTCAACAATTTCGTATCCCTCCAAAGTTTTTTGTAAGTGCTTGCTTCCTTCGCTAGTATGGCTTGCAATGCTGTACCATGTCTGTCCTTTGAGTGTTAATAAAGTATTAAATACCTCCTCTGTTAATCTAGTAGCTCTCTCTCTGGTACGGATATTTTCAATAGTTCTTGTAGAATCAATTATTAAAAGAACTAAAAAGGAAGACATAGCCGAAAATATCCCTATAGCTAGAATTAATTCAGCAAGACTAAAACCTTTTAATCCTTTCTTTCGTTTACTCATATCCTATTAATCCCTCCCTATTTATATATACTTCTACTATGTTAGTTCCATCTGTTAAAAGTAATGTTCCGTATACGCTGGGTTTGAATTCTCCTGCTGGAAAAAAAATTTCATTTGAAGCAGTAAGAGCTATTGAAGTAATTCTAATATTTGCAGGATACTTTCTTAAATCTGTATCTAATGCAGTGGAAAGAGACTCCCCATCAAAGAGAGTATATGTATTTACTCCTAAAGAGACGCCCGTTGAAATATCCTTAAAAGAACTTCTCTGTTGTTGGTAGTATATATCAGTAACTAGTTGAGAAGCATAGCTTTCTAATTTTGTTTTCTGACTTTTATTTACACCAACAGGAAAAACTATACCAGCAAAAAGCATCATAATACCCAAAGTTACAATTATTTCGAGTAATGAAAAACCTTTTAACTTTTTCTCTTTGATATTATTAACCATTTATTGTTCCCATTAGTTGATAAATTGGAAGAAGGATTGTTACTCCTAAAAGACCAATTACTGCTCCAACTAAAATCAGAAGTAGGGGTTCTATGAAAGTAACTATGTTGTTACTCATCTCAGTTACTTCATCTGAGTAATACTCATGTAAGTACATTAAATTGTCTTCTAGGGTACCACTAATCTCTCCTACATCAATCATTTTTACATAGGAGGAATTAAAAAATTCAGGGTATTCTGATAGAGAAATAGAGAGGTCTTTCCCGTTCTCAATAGTGGCACAAACCTTTTGTAATACTTCAGAGTATCTACTATTACTTGTTGTTGATGTAGAGATTTCTAGAGACTTAGTTAATGGTATTCCACTTGTTAAAAGGACACTTAAGGTTCTTGAGAATGATGCTAGGATATTACTTTTAAAAAGTTTTTTTAAGATGGGGAAATTTAAGGCCAACCATCCAGAAAATCTTTTACCAGATTTTGTTCTTAAGTAAAGTGTTATACCTCCTATCAGTAATATGATACCTCCAAGTAATACATACCAATATGTTCTAATACTGGTTGCAGTATTGATAATGAATTTGGTAGTAGCGGGAACATTCTCAAAGGCTTCAAAGAGAACTTCTAATTTTGGGAAAACAATAAAGATCATTCCTAAAAACATAAAGGCAGTCATACTAATGATAATAATAGGGTATATTATTGCTCCCTTTAATTTCTTTTTTAGTTCCCACTCTTTCTTTATTGTCTCCGCAATAAACATAAGATTTGTTTCTAAGGAACCACCTAACTCGCCAGCTTCAACTACAGCTGAAACGGTTTCTGGAAATACTTTCGGAAAAAGTCTCATAGCTTGTGCCATCGTAAGCCCTTTATCTACCTCTTCTCCTACATATTTGTATATTCTATTTAAATTGGGATCACTAGATTGCTCTGCAATAGTTTTTACTGCTTCAGATAAAGGGATACTTGCCTTAAGTAGGGCAGAAAAGGATTTAATAGATATTAGTAGATTTGAGGTAGACACTTTTATCCTCTTTAATTTCTTGAATTCTTCTTCCCTTGATTGTTTTTTGTCTCCAGTTTTTTTCTCCATTACTCTTTTATTGCAATAACTCTTGCTAATTCTTTAATATCAATATCTCCATTTTTTAATTTCTTAACACCATCTTCGATCATTAATCTAAAGCCTCCTTTTTTAGCAACAGCAAGGATATCGTCTGAGTTTGGGTTGCTGATAATGACATCTCTTACAGCTTTTGTCATTGAAAGGATTTCGTATATTCCAATTCTTCCTGCATATCCTGTGTTATTACACTCTTTACATCCTACTGCTTTATACATTTTAGGAATATTTGCTAGATGTTTTTGAATATCAGGTCTAAGTTTTACCATCTCTTTGTGGGCAACATCTCTACTTGGGGAATACTCTTTTTTACAATGAGGACATAGTCTTCGAGCGAGTCTTTGAGTAATTACAATATTTAAAGTTGAAGCAACTAAGAAGGGCTCAATACCCATATCAATGAGTCTTGGGATTGTACTTACTGCATCATTTGCGTGTACTGTTGAAAGTACTAAGTGCCCAGTAAGTGCTGAGTTAACAGTAATTCTTGCAGTTTCTTTATCTCTAATCTCTCCAACCATTATTATATTTGGGTCTTGTCTAAGTACAGACCTTAGTCCATTTGCAAATGTAAGATCACCTTTAGGATTAATCTGTATATGATTTACTCCTTCTATACTATACTCAACTGGATCTTCAATTGTTGTTATATTTACATCCCTTGTATTTAGAATCTTAAGTACAGAGTAGAGTGTAGTAGTTTTTCCACTTCCTGTAGGTCCTGTTACTAAGAATAGACCAAAGGGTTGTCTATATGCTTTTTCTAACCTTATCAAATCTTCTTCTTCAAATCCTAAATCCATTAATCCGTACCCTCTGTTTGCCTGAGAGAGTAATCTAATTACTACTTTCTCTCCGTGTGTAACTGGTAATATGGATATTCTTGCATCTACATTGTAGTAATCCTTTTCTTTTTCCTCAGATTGGGTTACTTTTTCTAAAAGATTTTTACTTTCTTCTTTCTTCTCTTCTACAATGTCCTCTTCTTTACCCTTTTTCTTTCTTTCTTCTTTCTTTTCTTCCTTCTCTTCCTTCTCTTCCTTTTTTTCTTCTTTAACCTCTATTTTTTCTTTTACAGCTTCTTCCTTTACTGGGTCAATTGCTTCCTTCTTAACATTAAAAAGAATTTTTCCATCTTGTGGTGCAAAATGTATATCTGTTCTTAATTTAGCTCTTACTTTAATGATAAAGAGGAAACTATCTCTCATTTCCGGACCTAGGGGAATAATGTCACGGAGTACACCGTCTATTCTGTATCTGATTAGTAGTGTCTTGTTATCTTTTGCCTCAATGTGAATATCAGATGCCTTTTTCCTTAGTGCATCTAATATTAGTATGTCCAAAAAATTGGATACATTTATCTTTTTTTTGACTACATCATCTGCGAGTTTTAAAAGCTCTACCATGGCAGTTCGGATAGTTTTAGGCTATCTGATATTCACTTTATATATATTTCTAAACTAGACACAAATCAACAATTATCTTCTAACAACAATCTGTTTTCCAGCTTCAGCTTCTGGTGCAGCAATCTGTACTCTAGTTCCTATTGTACAAATTACATAAAGGGTATCTGCTGCAGTTCCTCCCTGAGGATCAGTTGGAATAGCAACCATATAGTCGGTTCCATCTGCAGTTCCTGCCAAGAGAGGAGCAAGGTTAACACCATCTGTCCCAATATGAGTTCCAGCCGTCCAGTCATCTGGGTCACATACTGCAATTCCTGTTGGAAGTGCTTTTCCATCAGTTGTGTACTGAGTTACTGCACTTAATAGGGCATTCACATCTGCACTTCTCTGTGCATTTCTTGTATCCCTAAAGTTCTTCCCAGGATTTATAGCAACGATTGTAATAGTAGCCAAGATAACGATTAGGGCTACGACTACTAGGATTTCTATAAGGGAGAATCCTTTATACTTTTTTCCCATCATAAAATAAATAAAATAAATTTAAATATATATTTAATATACATTTGTATATTAGTACTGTCAATTAATTAACTAAAGACATACTTTCTAATATAGAATCAATTATTAACAATTCCTCTTGGGAGGCACTGCTAGAAGGGCTAAAATCATATGCAGAAGACTCATATTTATCATCTATCTCATACAGAGTAATATCTTGGAAAGAGAGTAAGGTAAATACACAGCAGGATTCAAAGTATTCATTGCCAGGAACAACATCATATACATACGTTTTCTCAATTCTTCTAAAGGGAACTCCAAGCCAAGTAAACTCTGAATATACAGAGTTTGTAAAGTCATGGACAGTAACTTCACTCCCACTTATTTCGTTATCAGTTAATATCTGTTGATAGTAAGTGGTACTCTCATCTAAGAATTTTGCATAGTTGGAACACCCAGCAAAGCCTAGACCTGAGATTGCTTGCATAGTAAAGAGTTCGATACCCTCTTTAAATATTTTTAATCCAGTTAAACCGGTATATGTCTCTTGGGTATTTAACATTGTAGAACCCTGTCCATTCTCGTATTCTTCAATACTCCATCCATTAGGGAGAGTAGCTGAGATATACTCCCCAAGAAATTGAGTTGTTTCTTGTTCGATATTTCCTTCTTCCTCTTGTTGCACAATCTCTTCTTCGTTATCTAGTTCATTTCCCCCCTTTCTAAAAACATCTAGGGTGAATATTAGATAATATCCAGTAGCTAGAAAAAGAAGACAAGAGAGAGTAACGAGTAATATCTTCATTCTATTACCCTTTTTGAATGCTTTATCCATATATTAAATAAATATTAATTTAAATATTTACTTACTCTTCTATTAGGGGAGATTCTCCTTGTGAAGTTTCAGTACAAACTTCTTTAGTACAAATGGTTTCTCCACTATGGCAAAAACATACATTACAACCATCTGCAGAATCAAATATCTCTTTATCTGCATATGCCCACCCGTTATATTCGCATCTAGGAGTTTCTTTTATAGAGGTATTAGTTGATGTAAAAATGATGTAACTTATTAGGCCAATTACGATTGTACCAAGTGTAATGGATAGACTAATTGCAAAGTTTCTCCCTTTATTTTCATCCATATATTTAATTACAAAATCTTACTTCCAATTATATATCCTAAATATGCCATTGTAGTTGTAATAGAGGTTCCCCATATTAAATCAATTATTGTTACCTTAACACTCCAGTTGTTAAGTGTGGCTAAATTAGTAAAATCATATGTTCCGTAAGAGATAAAGCCCAAGACTGCTCCAAGGAACAATGTTTTACCCAAAGATTTAGCTTCAATTCCAGGGATAACAGCAAGTATTAATATTGCAACAATAAAGAGGGAGTAGAAGAGAATAGCGGGTAGTAGTTTAGGATTTTTCAATAACAGAGAACCAATTTCTTTTTGATAGAGATCTTTAGCAATAAAGTTAAGCCAGATTAAATCAATAACTAGAAATATTACTAATAGAATTATATATAGGTAGATATATTTCATAATAGTTCGAAACAATTTATATATATTAAGTATATATTAATGTATTACTGTTTTCCAGAAAGTATATTCTTGAAATCGTCCATATCATCAAACACATGAACTCTTGAAAGAGATAGTCTTTTTTTAAAGTAATGATCTATTGATTTCCCACAACTTGTACCTAATAGGTACCCCGCTTGAGAAACGTACGAATAAACTTTCGAATCTGCAACACAACCTGGATAACACATTGTAATTACTTCTTGCCCGATATTATTTCTCAGAGTGTAACGACTTCCTACGATTTCAGAATATAGCCTGTTTGTATCATTCTCTTTTACTAGATCAATATGAGTAGCAGAATGAGACTCTATAACCATTCCTGCATTAGACATTTCTCTTAATTGGTTATAATTTATTGCTGTCTTGTTTGAAGGGACATTAAATATTCCAATTAATCCGTATTTTTTTAGTAAAGGAAAAGCATTAATATACTGGCCCGCTGTTGCATCGTCAAATGTTATCATCACACTTTTCTGAGTTGGATTCCTTCCCTCAGAAAGTAAATTGTAAAATTCTTTAGAGGTAAGAGCCTTGTAATTTTTTTTAACCAAGTACGCGAGCTGTTTTTCAAACCCTTCTGGGGATACATATAGACCAGCGGTAAAAGTGGAAGTTCCACTAGGAGGTTGTTTTATTTGATGATACATAAGTATTGGAACTCTTACTGAGTTTCGGGATTGAGGAATAGGTTCAATGTCATAATCAAGGGAAAAATTGTCTTCATCTACAGGATATTCTTTAGAGAGAGTGACTGGATATAAATATGAGATTCCTTCTATTACAGATATTTTCCAATATATATTTTCACTGCTTGTGATAGATATATTTGAAATTAACTTCTCTAATTCTTGAGATATTCTTCCTTTAGCATTGATGTCATCTTTGTCTTGACTATATATTATTAAATTATTAAGAAAATTTTTTAATGGTTTTGTTTCAATATCTTTTGATAAAGCGTTTAAGATTCTCATTTTATACATACTCTCATTAATTAGTTCTGATGAAAGATCAGGGAGGAAGTTAAATATTTCAAATTGTTCATTTTGATTTACTCTGTTTTGTATTGGTTCTTCTCTCTCCTCTGTTTTCTTCATTTCTTCCCATATATACCTTTGGTATGAGTTATTAAAAGTAGGGGATACGTTGCATTGGATTTCTTGAAGTTGAACAGGGATATTGTAAAGTTGGGAGATCTGGCTATTAAGTTGTTGGTCAATATATTCTTTTAAATATTGTTCAGGTATTAGTATCGGTATTTCTTTTTCTATTAATTCTAGATATCCTTCTTTGATACTTTTTATATTGCTTTTACATTCTGTTTCTCCATATATTAAGAGAGACATTTTTTGGTGTTGAGTTAAAGAGATATCAAGGGTGTTAATAATGTGGTCATAATCAGAGGGAAGTATTTCTAAATTAGTGTCGGGGGATATTTTAGGAATGTTGTAATTGGGTTTTTCAATTGTTGATAGATTTACAGTGTTTTCAATTTCTGTATCAAAGGTTTTATCGGTAGCAAAAAGAGAGTGTCTTGCAATTGATATTGTTGTAATTGAAACGAGGAGAGCAAAGAGAAGAGAAAATATCGATATTGTATATATCTTGTTTTTATAGATATATGAGAAATCTTTCATATACAATAGAGTATATTAGATTCTTGGAAGAAGTAGTAGATACGGAGAGGGCGGGATTCGAACCCGCGGTAGGCTTTAAAGGCCTACGACTCGTTAGCAGTGAGTTCCTTTCGACCACTCAGGCACCTCTCCATATACAGAGCAATTATACTTTATTCATTGAATATATGCTAGAAAAACTAATGCCAATCAGTATAGTTAGATAGTATTCTTAAGATTGTCACTTCCCTTTTTTCTTCTTCAATTCTGTATAACAGGGCATAGGAATAGACTAACAACCTTCTGATATTTCTAAAACCATCAATTTTAATATTCTTTTTTGGAAAAAGCTCAAGTGAGAAAATTTCTTTTACTATCTCTTCTTTTATTTTCGTTGCAATCTCTTTTGAAAAGGAAGTTTCCAATATATAGAGATATACAAGTTCAAGATCGTTTAAAGCGCTCTTTGTTATTTTAACAGAGTATTTAGAACCCATACTTTTTATCTAATTTCTCTATCTCTTTTCTCGCATCGTATACTTTTCCCTCTTTAATATCGTTTGTTGCTTCTACAATCTTTTTATATATCTCAAGTTGAGCCATATCTCTATCATATTTGTCTGAATTAAGTATGGTTAATGCCTTATACCCATTTTTTGTTAGATATATTGCATCGTTTGATTTATCACACAGTTTCATTAGCTCTTTTGTATTCCTTAAATAGCTAATAGGCTTTATATTTGGCATAATAATATTTGTTTAAATTATGCCATAATTATACCAGAGTTTAGACAATATAAATATGTTTTTTAAAACGCATATTAGACAGAATATATGTTAAAATCTCACTATGTATTTAGGAGCACACGTATCTAGTGCAGGAGGCATAGAAAATTCAATAAAGCAGGGAGATAGGTATGAAATTAATAGCATACAGATTATGCCTACGGCCCCTATGAGATGGGCTACTAAAAGTATAGAGCAGGAAAATGTTATTAAATTTGTAGAAACACTTAAAACATCTCAAGTTAAAAAGATATTAATACATGGGATATATCTTACTAATCTAGCAAGAAGTGATAAACAGCTATTCCATTTGGGTAAGATGGGTTTAGTTGTATATTTAGATTTTGCTAATAGGGTAGAGGAATTAATTAAGAAGAATTCTTTAGATGTAGAAATCTTAGGAGTATGTTTTCACCCTGGGTCCCAAAAAGAACTTAATTACGAGGATAGCTTAGAGAGGATCTCATATGGAATGGATTGGGTGTTAAATGAAGTAGGGGGTAAGTCATTGCTGTTAATAGAGAGTACCGCTGGAACAGGAAATAATTTAGGAAGAAGTTTTACAGAGCTTTCAAATATCAGAGAAGGGTGTAAAGGAAAAGACAGGGTAGGATATGTAATTGATACTCAACATACCTATGCAGGAGGTTACGATTGGGTAAATGATATAGATAGTGTAGTAGAAGAAATAGGGGAGACTCTAGGTTTTGATAGAGTTAAATCTATACATATTAATGACTCATTAGCAGAATTAGGTTCTAACAAAGATAGGCATGCGAACTTAGGAAAGGGTAAGATTGGAGAGGAAGGAGTGTACAATATATTACATCGAAAGGAATTTAAAAATACTCCATTCATTTTAGAAACTCCTGCTTTAAAAAGCTCTTCAAGTGCAATTGAAGAGATATCTCAATTAAAAAAATTAGCAGAATGAATATAAACCTAAATGATAAACAGAAGCAAGCGGTAGAACATAAAAAGGGAGCTCTTCTAATTATTGCAGGGGCTGGTACTGGTAAAACAGCAGTTATTACTCAAAGAATTACTCACATTATCAATAGTGGGTGGGCCAAGCCTCACGAAATACTTGCCCTGACATTTACAGATAAGGCAGCTCAAGAGATGTTGGATAGAGTAGATGAGAGTTTGCCCTTGGGTTATGGAGATATATGGATATCAACATTTCACTCTTTTTGTGATCGTATCTTAAAGCAGGAAAGCTACAATATCGGTTTAGATTCAAACTATACAATGATGTCTGGTGCTCAGTCATATATTTTTTTAAGAAAACATCTTTTTGATCTTTCTCT
>MTKZ01024704.1_pt1 | contig 24278 bp, 21 predicted proteins | sample 1042781 | NCBI WGS metagenome assembly MTKZ01 (sample SAMN06212207, study PRJNA360539) | anaerobic digester metagenome | biome: Wastewater treatment plant; material: sludge; isolation source: anaerobic digester fed with sludge from wastewater treatment plant | place: Denmark: WWTP Viborg ... | reverse complement strand
ACAGGAATAATAGAAAATCTAACCGACAGGTGCATTCCAAATCCTGGGTCACTTGCCGATACAAAATGTAAAGTAATACAGATTATCAGTTAATTATGTATTTAGGGCAACGAATGGGCAACAAAAAAGCAAATATCAACTGAAATCGTATAGCAAAGATAAGAAGAATTTTAGTGTTTTATTGATAATAAAAAAGCCCTTGATTTTCACCAAGGGCTCTGTTCAAATTCAGGTTTCTACTACTTAACCTTGCTGGCTAAATCAGCACCTGCTTTGAATTTAATCACTCTTTTTGGCATGTTCGATACAAATTGAGTGTAGTCAGTTGTTACAACGTGTAATGCGGTCATTGCATCCACCCAGTCAGATGGTGCTACCACAGAAGCTGCTCCATCAGCACGGGTTGCAACATCAGGATAAATCATTGCTTTGTTGGTAGTGCAGTTGAATAACACAAAGGTTAATGAGCTTGCAAGCTCATCAGGATTTTGTGTATTTGGGTCCCAAGCAATATCCATAACCTGGTTCGGCTGTCCGGTTAAAGTTACACTATTTAGGGTGCTACCATCAAAATCACAGAGAACAACTTTAGTATGGTCAATTACAGGTGGGTCACCTGCAAATGCATTTTTTACGTTGATACTTGTGATTTTGTTGAAAGGTGACATCTTACGCAAACTACCGGCATAAACATCGTTTATGAGCGGTAAAACCTGCCTTACAAGGTCAACAGTTGTTGCAAACTTGTTTCTTTGTGTTACCTGTCCTACCGTTTGAGGATTTTTTACTTCAATCGGTTTTGAACGCATTACATTTTTCCCAAACTGTTTTGAGAATACGGCAGTACCGAATTTCTTTTTGGTTCTGCCAGTGATCGGATTTTGTACAATAGCCATTGTTATTAAATTTAAAGTGAATAATTCTTTTTAATTAAGTGGACTTGATACGGACTTGGTACGGCTTAAATACCTTGTTGAACAAATCCATTACAAAAATAGTATCAAATGCACCTGAAAACAACTAATTCATTGATATTGAGATGGTAATGTATGTTTATGCTTTCTTTTACTTCAAATTGTTCAAAAATGAAAAGGGAGTTTTTGGCTCCCTTTTGTCAGGTTGTAAGCTCGAATTTTTTTGAATGGTTTTCGATTACATCGCTGCCGTATTTATTCCGGATGTATTCGATTGTTTTCGGGCTTTTGTTGGCACTTTTGTAGTCGGGTGGCCGGTAATACCACATTAATTTTTTGGGTGCGAAATAAAAGCCTGTTTGCTTTAATTGCTGACGGTGTGGAAAGGTATTGCCACTTAACCAAATCCAATTACCTATCAATTCAATGGTAATGCCCTGCAATCCGATTATCTGGTCAATGATTTCCGGGTACTTGATAAATTCCTGTTGCTCCTGTTCTGATTTCTCGGAAAATGAAAAGAACGGATTTTTCAGGATGCTTTCATATTCCGCATTAATTTGCTGCATCGTGGCAGTTTCTCCGCCCCGGTCGGGATGGTGTTTTAAAGCAAGTTCTTTGTACCGCTTTTTTACTTCATCTAAGGAAGTACAATCTTTAAAAAAAACTGTTTTCATTGCTATTGTTGATTAAATGTGAAAAATTGCTGTGAGCTTCGCCTGTGGCTCGCATAAAAAGAATAATTCATTAATGAAACCTTAGGCAACCAAAAAGCGGTGCGGTGGCTGAATTGCAAGGTTTTTGCGAAAAAAATACTACCCCCTGCACCTTTTAAAATCAAATAATATTACAGGGGTGTGGAGATTTTTTTTGCAAAACCCGTAGGGCTTGACCTTGCAAGAGCGTGGGGGCTTATCTTTGCTCTAAGGTTTTATTAATGATACCGCTAATGTTTTTTGATTTTATTAAAGGGGATGCACAGCCGCTTATGCGAGGTACAACTGTTTCCGGTGGGTGGGTTCAGTGGTACAATGTTTCTACGGGCGAAGTGGGTCGGCTGTGATAGCAGAGCGGTGGAGGTTTTGGCGTGTGTTTTTGTTTTCAGGGCAGGGGAAACGGCAGGGATGGCAAAAAATATCGAACAAATCAGGGATGGCTGCAAAGTAGCAAGCTGCAAAACCTTAATGTAAAAATGATTAGTGGTGAAATGAACGGAACTGAAATGAAATGGAGCGTTGGTGCAGCGAAGCGGAACCATTAGCGGAATGGAATGGAAGTGGAGTGAATGAACCTCTAATATAAATAAAATTCTTGCTGCTTGATGCTTTGCATTGGGTGGGCTTTGTTCTGATATTTTTTTGGGTTGGCAGCCGTTTCCGAAGGGCAGGCACAAAAACCATGACAAAACCGAAGGGATGGAGTGTGTCGGATAAGGGATAGCCAAGATTGCCAATCAAAGGGCAAAAAAGAAAAACTGAATCGGAGGTAGAATGCTCGAAGTCCGGCGTGGGTGGGCTGTGCGGCTATTTAACATAATGTGCTTATAGGACAGCCGAATTATGATATTTATACCGCTGAAAATAGGCTGCTCCTATAAGATCACGTTATGTTAATATAGCTTTGGGTTGTTTTTTTTCTGGCACAAGCGAAACGGTGGTGGTGGTTGGAGTGAAGCGACTTTTTGCTTTTGAGCGGTGGCGTAGCTCTTTGCAACCGCAATGGAGCGATAGCGGAATGAGGATTGCAATGTGCTACAGTGCGGTGGCATTGCAAAAAGTGTGACAGAAAAAAACAACAGAAGGGCTGGCGTGGGGAGTGGCTATAAAAGACAGTAAAGCCCGCAACGCTTCATTTTAAGTGAGGGCGATGGATTTTATAGACACGGGGACTTATTTGGTTGGTTTAGATTTAATAATGCCCTTTGTTATTAATAAGTCGTTAATATCAATTGATGGTAATGAATACTTTCCAAAAGGTGCATGAGATGTGACATTTGCAATAATTGCACGAAGACTGTTAATGCAAATTGATAACCCTGAAATGTAAATAAAATTAAATTTATCATTATCAGTTAATTGCAAATCTTTTTCAAACTCAAAAATACCAACTCCTTCAGAAAAAATTGAGTAGCCTGATAGCTTTTGTTCACTTAAATTGACTTCAATTTTAACAAAGAGTTGTATTAATTCATTTTTTAAATCTTGTGCTACGAAATCTATATCAATACTATATGATTCAAAAACATCAGGAATATTAACAGCAATGTTTTCAGACGGTGGATAAAATTCAATACTTTGCTTGAGAAGTAAGAAATTTTTAAGAATAAAAGGTGATTTCTTTGCTAACATAATTAAGCACTCCTTCTGTCAATTAATAAATCTGTAATTTCTCCAACTGGTTCGGTATTACTATAAGTGGGCGAAAATTTGTGAAAAACCCAAAAGCCTTCCGGCTGCGATTGAGGTTCAACAAGTTGTTCAATGTCAATATTTGAATAAATATCCATAGACTTATTCGAAACAGCTTTTATTTCAAAAGTCATGTCGAAAAGCTTTTGAAATTTTGCCAGAGTTGGCAGATTAATTAATTTCGTACCACGAAATAATTGAGTAATATAGCTCGCAGAAGTACCAATATTCTTAGCTAATTCCTTTTTATTCCAGTTTTTTTCATCTGATAATTTTTCAACTTCGCTTAGAAACCTGAATGAAATCATTCTATATTCATGTTCTAAATCATTCTGCTTATCTATCTTTGATAATGCAGTGTTTAAAATTGTATCAATTTCAGCTTTAGATTTGAATTTCATATTCATAGCCTCCCATTGTTTCTATTCTTGATTTAATTCTTTTCGGAATATCCTGTGATTTTTTACCTTCAAAAAGTTCAACCATTATTATTATTCTTTTCCCCCCAAAACTTACTTCCTGACAATAAATTCGATCATTTCTACCATTGTTTGTAAATCTCATTTCAAACATATTTTTTGCCTTGTCTGAAACATCTGTTTTGCAATATTTTTCCTTGTTCCTAAGATTTTCTTTAAGAATTGCTCTTATATCTTTAAATTCCTTGTCAACACTATCTCTCATTATATAAGGTAAAATACTCCCTGCATTCTGATAATCAACCATAATAAATGTAGTTTGATGTTTACTAATATCTACAACAATTGCAATTCTTTTCATGGCAAAATTAAGCTATAGGTTAATTGTAACCAAATTTATTAACACTTATTTTCAAATAATATTCTATCATGCACATAAACAGTGTATTACAAAAACCATAAATTATTCTTACCAAATTCCGGCATGGTGTTGCTCTCGAAATGGGGGAAGATTTCTGCAACCATTTCGGGATATTTGATTGTTACCGGTAAATTCTGCTGGCGTACCGATTTCCAATACATACGGCTGAATTGATAAACCTGATCTATCAAGTCTTTTATGAGTTTGTCGTCTTCCAATAGTTTATTATCACTGGCAGACATACTCAGTTTTATCGGGAATGGAAAACCTTCTGTTGATTTTGGCAGGGTGTTTTCGTACCGGGTATTGTTGCAAAGTAAAAACTGATTCCTGCCGATGCTGATAAATGTTCCGCTTACCGGAATAAGCTCTGGACAATTCAAATCGAATAAAACAAGGTCTTTGCTTTCAGTTTTATTAATGGTGATGATGATTACCGGAATATCCAAGCCCATTTCCTGCAACTCTTTTTTTATCGGTTCAAGCTCTCTGTTGCTCATGGTCTTATAAAAATGGATTACAAGACGTTTAACTTCTGTATTTTGCTTGCGGTAATTTTTTATTGCTTTACTTATGGAGCCTGCCAGCTTGTACATATCGTTTTGCGAATAGCACTCGAAACCTTTGAAATGTCCATCATTTGAGAAACAAAAAGCACTCCCTATATATCGACTTGAAGAATTTACGGATTTGAAAGCTCCTACACCAACTACCAATTCATTGTGCAGTGTGCGATGCAAACGCCATGGAACTCCATTGAGTTTTGCAAGAATGGCAACGCCAATATTGACTAAGCTGTAATTATAATTCGGATCGGATATTTTTGTTGTTTCTATTACCTGCGATGTTATGCCGTATTTTAATAATTCTTCTTTTACCTGAAAGTAATATTGCCGCTTGGTTATATCGGGGTGATTTTTACCGAAAGGGCTTAAATAAATAGCAATGTAACGGATATTGGGGTCAAAGGATTTGCTGAACAGACTTTGCCTGATTTCGGGCAAAGGATTTTCGTTGTTGGTGAATGTAATTTGGTCGGCTTTGATGATGTTAACCGGTACCTTGAGCAGTTGATTGAGTTTGGGAAAGTTCTTATACCCGTCTTTAAAATAGGTGTAAAGCAGGTTTGCTTTGTCTTTCTCGCTTTCGTGGCAAATAAAAAACATATTAACATGGGCAAACGGGCAATGAGAATATGGACCATTACCGATAAGCCCGGTATAAGGAACAATATCGGTTTTATCCTGTCCGAACTGTAAACGATTGCTGCCGGGTGTGGTGTTCTTTATCCTGATTGTTTCTACTTTAAAGTAATTTTCATCATTCAATGCAATAATACTGCTGAATTGCTTTGATTTTATGAATGTTCCAATGAAATAATCGAGGTTTGATTTATACACTTTGTACCTGTTGGTTCCATTTCTTTTGGGCTGAACCGGAATATTCAAAGCATATTTCAGAGTATTGCTCAGGATAGGATAGACGTTTTCCCAGTGATACTTTGCTTCATCGGGCAGTCTATCGTATTTGTAAATCTGTTTTTCGTAAACAACCCTCTTAAACATGGTTGTTTCAATATCGAGGTCAAGAATGCTCTTTTTATGAACCAACGAAATGCCGTCATAGGAAATGATAAGCTCAGGTGTGGCTGCGTTGCGGGCAATTTGTACCCGGAGGGTAAAAACCTTGTAAGCGTTGTATTCAGTTGAAGATTCTTTTTTGTCGCAAAACCATACTTCGAGGTCTCTAACAAAATTGGAGTTTACAACATCTGCAACGGTTTTGAAATGGTTGTAAATGAGCCATGCGTAATAATGTTTTGCAAACCTTGTACACTTTGTAAGGTCAACGGATATTACGGCTTCCTTGTCGCTTGTATTTTCAAAATCGGTATAAAGTTGTTGAAGTTTTTGTGTCTTTGCATCAGGGATAATTTCTTCAATGTTTAAGGGGAACTCGTAATGATTAATAGGCAAATAGCCGTTTTTCTTTTCGGTGTAGAAGGCAAAATCTTTCTTTACAACCGGATGGTTGAAAGTAAGAATGTTTAGTATAAGATTTTGCTCTGCCATATTTGTTTAATATTCTTCATTTTCTTGCCCATCCTGAGAAATTGCACAGGCAATTTTTAGCTTTAATTCTTCTGAAAAATCTGCTTCATTTAGAATAGAGGTAATTATTTCATGCAGTAATTCTTTATCAATATTGCTTGCTGCAACGTGATAACTGATTATTTCCATGCGATACAGAAATTCTTTTGCTGCATTGATATAGCCATTTTTTAAAAGGAAAATACTTCCAACTGTAATTGCAATTCTTTTATTCCCATCCTGGAAGCTATGACTTTTATTGGCTACATAAAACAAATGTGTTAGTTTGTCTTCAAACGTGGGGTAATAATCATCGTTCTGAATGTGATCGAGTGCGGCACATAGCGAGTTAAGGCTAAGTATGCCAACAGTACCACCGCCACTTACCTCAATGGTTTTCTGATGTAAGGAGACAAGCTCGTTAATATCTGTAATGTAAACTATTGGCATTATTCACTGTCTTTTAATCGTTTGAAAACATCTTCTGCCTCTTTTAACTGTTGTTCAAAATCAACACTACGGTCGCCAATGAATTTATCAAAATCAGCAGGGCTAACAGATGTTATGTACTCTTTTAGTTTGTGATGGAATGCATCTCTGAAAAAATTATCACGGGAAGCCATTTTTATTCTGGCATCTTCGATATGGGGTAGTTGTGAGGGATGTTCTGCGAAATCTTTTACAATCTGATCGACTTCAAATGACAGTAGTTTCCTGTTTAGTTCTTTAGCTTTTTTCTCAATTTCAAAAGCAATCCCCGTTTCAAATGATGCTATTAGTTTTAAAACCTCTGCATACATTGTGTCTCTTGCATTTTCATTATCTGCCAGTTTCAGAATTTGCTTATACTCTTTAGCATTTTCACGAAAAATTGCCTGATAAATCTTGTCGGTATATAGAGAGTACTTATAATTACCGAGGTCAACATATTGGTTAAGGGCATTCGTGAAATCTTTTCTGTATTTGTGCTCCCTGACAGCATTTATTAAATAATCTTCATCCCTGCGATTAATATATTTTGTGCCTCCTCCGGTTTTTTCGTTGATCGTATGAATTACAATATCGAGGATTTTACTTCTTAAATGACGGGCTTTTTCACTTTCGACAAGTAACATAGATAAATTTAACAGTGCCCTAAAATTGAATAAACCAAGCTGACGAGTTTTGCTCGCCTTATCAATGAGGTGAGCAAATTGTAATTTGAAGTCTTTAAGTTGTTTACCCTTTGTTAAAATGTAACCATTATGCTTTAATTCAGCTTCATATTTAGCAAGATACCTGTCAATTGTAGAAATGTCAATTTCAAAGAAATTGGCAACCATTTCTTTCGTAAAACGAAATTCGCCTTCAAATAACATTCCGGGCAAACCGATGTATTCCTGAATCTGGGTTAAAGCATATCGGTTATTCAGAATGTTTTGCCTGTCTATATTTGAGTTGGTAAGGTCTTTCATATTCATTTGATTTTGTTCGCCTCACCAACGAGGTGAGCAAATTGTAAAAAACTGTTTGATAATGCATTATAAGTACTGAAAAATGTAAAAAAGTATGATTTTTCAGGGATTGTATCTTCACCACTATGCTGAAAACTGATAAAAACCTTATGTCTTTTAGTTTCTGCCATTTTAGCCTTATTTTAAGATTAGTAATTTTCTGTCAACCCCACTGATATACTCCCATTCAGAAGTATGGTTTTCTTTTGCCACTTTATTTAAATCGGGTGTTTGATAGAAAGCAAACATTGATTTATCAAGGTTTTGAATGTCTATTTGCTTTGTATGATTTGCAATGGCATAGAGTTTAAGAATATCTCTTATCTGTTCTGTAGTCAAATCTGTTTTAGGTAATTGGTGGTATTTTGTTGAATTTACAGGTTCTAATATTTTGAAATCACAAAGGGTTTTCAGAAATGAACGGGTGGACCGTTTTATAATCTCTGTATCTCCATAGCTTTCTACCATTTTGGCTGTTATTGCAGGGGAACTTACTTCCTGAGAGGGGTCAAATATCTGATAAAATTTCTGGGTGAAAAATCTAAGTATTTCGTAATCAATAATGAATTTCGCAAGCAATATAGGTTTCATATACTCAAAATCTCTTTGTTTGCAAAGATTTAAAAGCATATTATCTTGTATAATACTTGTTGTTTCCTGAAAACTATATATGAATGTGCGAAATAAAACTGTTCTTGTTTTTCTTCTTCCGTCTTTTCCGGTTAATTCAACTGCAATGCTATTGTATGCATCATAGTATTCTTCCGGCTTTCTGCCAGGTTGAACCAATTGAAGGGTTTTAAATATCCACTCCGGTTTTAATGGTCTGTCGTATCCTATCATTTTTACTTAAAGCTATTTTTAAACAATTCTATAAAATCAGGTTTTTCTTGCTCGTATTCTTCAAATGTATAACCAGATGTACTTCCAGTTAAATAAATATTGTACAATTGATTTTCTCTATCAATCGAACTGCTATAAAGTGAGCTATTTAAAACAGTTGAAACTCGGTCTCCCTTGTCATCCTTTAAATGATGAAATTGATTCATAAAGTAATCATCAATAGAGCCACTTTCAGGTGCAATATGAAATAAATCTATATCGAATGTTTCCTTACCTTTATAAGTATCTAATCGCCCAACTAACATTCCCAATACAAAAGGCTGCTCTGTACTCCCTGAATATATAAAATCAACAGAATGAATTTTATCGTTCAAATCCTTTACATATCCCGGAGGTAATAAAGAGAGTACTGTAGCTAATTCAGTTGGTTGCTTTCTTTTTGAGAAAGAATATGCAGCCATTGGATCAAGATTATTTAACCTTGATTTCAGTTCATTAATTTTAAATTGATTTGGGAATTTTTTGTTTTTACCCATTGTTTTTAATTTTTATGTATGGCACTACCATTTCTTCAACAGTAATGCCTCCGTGATTAATTTCTTGTTTTCCTTTATAAGTAAACATTTCCCTTCCTTCGGGAAGTATCATAACTTTATCTGAGACAAAAGGGATATTTACTTTTCTTAATTCTGTAAGTTCGCTGGATGTCGCCGGAATGATGCAAGCTCTTTTTGCAAAATTGTCTATTAGGTATTTTTCAATCCGCTGACCATTGCCTGTTGCAACTATGGAACCATGATCTGAACAGAAATACAGTGCAAATCCATTATCCAGAAGAGTTTCTATAACTTGTTTTATGTTTGAATTTTTGAGGTAGCTGTTTATTGCATCAAAATACAATAGCTTACCCAATCCATTTTCCGGAATCTGAGCAGCGTGTGCAATATCATCAAAGAAAGTAAACAGCAAACTTATGCAGTCATAACCAAGCAGAGAATCATCAGTAATAGCGTCTGTTCCGATGAAATACTTTGTTTCTTTCTCAGAAAAGAAGGATTCAAAAGTTTTTTCTTCATAGGCTTTGCCTGGTGTTTTTATGTTATACACATCGGTTGAACCTTGAAAAATAGCAGGGCGTGAAATTGATGTAACTGTTGGTAATAATGCAAACAATTCTGTTTCTTCAAATGAAAGATTCATCTCCTGCAAAAAATCTTTCAATAAAAACCATTCAGCCCAGCCCATACAATCAAAACAAAGCAATGCTGATTTATCTTTCTTTTCAAATCTGATGTTGTGCAGGATTTTGTCAACTGTAACCGGATTGCCCGATAGTGATGCAAAAAACGCATCATCCATTTTCCCGGTAATTACAAATTTTTCAGAATAACTGTCAATCGCTGGAATTATATCGGAGTACTGGTTGTTGTTGTATTTATGAGAAAGGTAAATAAGTTCACCCAAAAGTTTCCCTAATTGCAGGACCGTCTTGTATTCCGGTTCATCTGATAAAATCGAATGGATTTTACTTACAATTTCCTCAATTCTTGAATGAGCTGCATTTTGTGCACTTTTTAATAGTAACTCAGGTAGGTTTGCTTGTGATAAAACAATATGAGGATCATTTTTGTAGCAGTAATCCAATAATTGAATTATTGCGTTTACCGGTTGGTTACCTAATAAGGACTGGATTTGACCATTGAGCGGAATATCCGCAAAAGTGAATATGCGGTGTTCGTATTTATTTGTGATGAAATCGGGTATTTCCTTTATGCCTGTAATGATAATCAGTGTTTCTTTTTTGCTGACAATCGAAAGCATATCGGGTATCTTGTCAGTAACTAAAAATGAAATTTGATTTTCTGAAAGAAATGTTGAAAACGATTGTTCAGAAAGCACACCGGTTTCATCAGAAATAATCTTATGTGATTTTTCCGTCAGATTTAACTGTGTCAATATGCGTAACTGCCAACTTACCATTATTCCATTCCTTTTACCATAATTTCGGCTGCCTCAACAAAATCGTTGAGTTCTGCACTATTTTCAATTATTGCTTTATCTAACTTACTGGTAACGGTTAAAATATCCTGATACCTTCGGGTTTTATAGCAGGTTTCAAAACCGAATAATAATGCTTCTTTTCGAACTAGTTTAATTTTACCTTTTTCTGATTGAGCTAATAATAAAATAGTTTCAAAATCTTTTCTAAGTATTTTTTCACGTTTTTCAATTGAGGTTGAGTGTTCCTCATTAGATTTAGGTCTTCTATAAAGATTATTTTCAAAAATGAAGTTTTCATCTAATAAGATTTTAAGATCAGGAACTATGTCTCCGTGTATATTTGAAAGTTTAGTAAAAGCTGTCGAAATATCGGAAAAGCTCTTTGGTGTACTAATGAAATTGTTTAGCCAAAGAATAGCAGACTTTTCATCAACAATAAATAAAAATTGCATCCCTTTATTTAATTCATCATTACCTATTAATTTCATTTGTTTTACATAAGCAGAAAATGAATTTATTTGTTCTTTGGTAAACCAATATCCATCTTGTTCTTCAAAATTCTCGTATAACATTTCATAAAATCTCTTAGCATCAAAATTAATCTGGTAGCCTTTTTGTAAATAATAAGCTATCATCTTTGAATATAGCATTTTCTCAGTCCTTTCAATCATTGGCTGAACAGGTAGATTTTGTAAAACTAACTTTGTGAAATCAATTTCGACGTTGACACCGGCTGCAGATGTTATCTTTTTAGTAAATGATTCAGATGGCTTGTAAGCATTAATCATTAAATCGTTTGCAACGGAATTAGGTGAAACATTGATTATGAAACTACCCCCTTTATTTTTCAAAATAGAGGTATGTGCAATAATAAAACCAGCTTTAAATAGTGAATCTTGAAGACCATTCCATATTAAAGAACTTGAATTATGATATTCAATTGTTATCCATCTATTAGGTTTTAATACTCGATATAAATTTTGAAAGGAAACTTTCATTAAATCATTATAGTCATTTATATCTTTATTCTGAGTAGTATTCATTATTGCCTCATCTTTGTTGTTAGTGAGAACTTCATTCCATGCTTCATACAAAAAATTCAATTCTGAATACATAAGGTTTTCACCAAAGGGAGGATCCACAAAAATAAAATCAATAGAATTAGATGGGAAATTTGATAAATCAGTTGAAGATTGAGTTGAAATGATAATATTTTTTTTATCAAACCTGTGTAAATTAATTTCATTTATCTTTTTTACTCGATTTTTAAATTGTTCCATTATAGCAACTTCAACATTCAATGATGGTATATACCAATTACCACTAATAGTTGCTATATAACCACCACCTCCATTAAAGTAATAGCCAATTGCCAATATTGCTTTTCGACTTGAACGCAAAAGCATACTATTAAAAGCAATTTTTAATTTATTACGAATTTCAATATTCTCAACCTTATTTATTTTAGAAAAAAGGCAGGATAACGCATACAAATTTCTTCTTGTAAAAAGGTGATGAACATGAGTATAGCCTTGTGCTTTTACTGGTTGATTTAAATTATGACCATTAGGGATTTTAATAATAGGATGCCAATATGGAATATTAATTTCATTTATTTTTTGAATTAAGTCGATGTCATTGCTGTCAGGTGTTTTAATGAACCTTTTTTTATTGTATGTATATACTATTTCAACTGGAGTAACTTTAGATTGTTTAATTACAGCCCCTGTTGATTTATCATGAAAATCAATAAATACTTTTTTACAGTCAGATTTTTTTATGGTTGCTCCACAATTCTTGCAAACAAATGGATCATTCATTCTTTTCTCGGTTTTGTCGACCGAATATTCCCATAAGTTAAAACCCACATGGCAAATAGGACATTCAAAATTTTCAGAAAAAATAATACTGTTAATAGTACCATCATGACCATTTGAATGCGCAGTTTTATATATCCATCCCAACTCTTCATCAAGTTCGTCAAGAATTTTGCCAGCGGCAGTCAAAAAAGCATTTGAATTAACGGATGTATTATAATTGAAAGTCAGATAGGTTGCAATTGGGGACAAGTCAAGTAAGATGGATTTTCTGTTACTCCTTTGAGCTGCAACACCAGTCATACCTGAACCAGTAAAGCAGTCAAGAATTAAATCACCAGATTGTGTATAATGTTCAATATTTTGTTGTATTGCATGAAATGGTGATTTTGTATGATAAGAATGTGCATTAGTTAATTTGTCGTTCTTGTTTGTATCAATATCTTCAGTAAAAGGTTCTCGATGGTAATCATCATTTGTCTCGTCATAAGGCTTACCATGTTCTTTGATAAAATCTGCAATATAAGGATTGGGACAGGCAGTATAGTATGGTGGTTCGGATAAAGCCAAAATATCTTCATCGGCACCAATAGGAAAGCCCTCAATTTTCTTTAGTTCGGGCAGTTTACTTTTTAAATCTTCTTTATAATCCATAAAATTCAGATATTTTGGTTATTCAAGTTTTAAACGGATTTCTTCTCCTTTGTTTTCCTGTTTAATCTTTTGTTCAAGATTATAAAAGGCTTCCCGTAATTGGTCGAGTGTAATCAGTTCGTCCTTTTTAAACAGGGATTTTAGCACATCTTCCTTCTTTAGAGTAACTATTTTAATATCAACAAAGAGTTTATTAATGGCATCAATTAGTTGAGAGGACAACGGAGAAGGAATAGTTCCGGTTTTAATAATCTCTTTTATGCTTTTCTTTAATTCAGCTGATAACTTTACAATTTCAATCTGTTGTTCCCGTTTCTTAATTTCAGTAACAGCCGTTAAAGCATAATCATCATGAATTTTAACCAGTGTTGTTTCTACTGCCTGGCTCTCTTTTTTTATTATACTGTAATCACGTACAATTTTCATGAAATTGGTGGCGGTATCAAACGGAATCTGATACAAGCGGTCAACATCAACTGATTTACTACGCCAACTGAATAAGTCAGACCAAAGTTGAATTTTCTTATTGATTTTTTCAGGCACATTACAATCGAGCTGTGCAAGTGCCATAATTTGTGGAAACAATTTGTGTTTAGTGAATGTTTCTAAGGGTTTCCAATCAACTTTATCGCCAATGGTGTTTTGTAAGGCAGGATAATAAAACTCAGTAACATATATTTTTTTGAACGTTTCGATTTTACCTGAAAGAGGAAATCTCTCATTCAATTGAATGAATTTGCTGAAATTTTCAGTAATTAAAATAGTGTCTTTAGAGAATTGCTCAAGTTTACCAGGAATTGTTTTTTCTGTTAGGTATTGTTCATTTGCTCTTACAATTTCCAAAGCATCTTTCATGTAAATGATACCGGAATGAATGGTTTTATTGTAGTCATCGATTGCTTGCTTTAATGTCGCAAGGCTGCTCAGTGAATCCTTAATAATATTTAGCTTACTATTTAAAAACTCAAGTGTGTTAAACTTGGCATGATTTGGAATATCAAGTTTTGCCCATTCAATACTGGTTATCGAAGAAAAGTATTCCTGTAAGTCTTTTGTATTAATAAAAACATTGTCCTTTTTAATCAATGCATCAACCTGATAATTCAATGCTTTTAAATCTTCATTGATTGATTTTACAGTTTTCAGATATGAGGTAAACCCTTCGTTTCTTGTACTTTCTTTAAGAATCATATTACCATTCAGCCCTAAAGCATTCATCAGGTTGCATGCAAAGTCGTAAGAAAGGTCATCTTTCTTTATGGCATAGATAATATTGTCAAACTGGCTTAAACTCTTGAATTTTTCGTTAATATTGGAAATATCAAAATCGTCACCACCACCTTTTGACTTTAATGATATTTTCCCGAGTGTGGTTAAAACAATTAAAAAGAAATGAATTGTTTCTGGTTCTAAGCCATAAGGTGCGATAGTTAGCAAGGGTTGAATTTCCTTTTTAATGTCAACTACTTTCCCATTCTTTGAATAAATAGTAGTCAGAATAATTTGAGCTAATTTATTGCCTGAAATATCAATATCCCCATTGGTATTGGTGATGCTTAATGTAGAAATAAATGATTTTGACCGTGCAGTTAGTGCTTTAGAATTACCTGACGTTATTTCATCAGCAATTTGGGAAAGCGAATTAACAATATTACTACCTGTCAGCATTTCCGCATATTTTGGGTGTTCAGGATAAACATCATTGAAACATTTATCGAACACTTTCTTTTTAAGCTCAGATATGATTTCGGAAATGTTATTAAACTCTTTACCAAGTGTTGACTGTACGGAAATGGTATTTCCATTTAATTCCACTTCTGAAAGGAAATATATACACCTTGACAATCGGTATTTTATCCCAGTAATTGTTGTCCCAGCAGGATTACGATAACCTTCTAATGCTTCCTGTAATTTCTTCTGCATTGCTGTTGCCATCACGTTCTTTGAAATCAAAGATTTAATCGCAACAATTCTTTTTATCAGTTCAATATTTTCTTTATGGTCTTTGCTTTCAAGTTTGATTTTTATATTTAGCTGATTTTTGCAGTAGGAGATAGGTTTCTTTTTAGAAAAGGGAGAAACAAAATTTATTACATAATCCGTATTATCAATAGCGTTTATTTCCTGATCTTTCCTTTGAAATACAATAAAACCCTTGCGGAATGATTTAACCGAAATCCAGGCACATTCATCTATAAATAAATTTGGTGTGTTCTTAAAATACTCCAGGTCAAGAATTTCTCTTATCTGGTCAAAAAGAACATTTTCCTGAAGGTCGGTATCTCCCGAAACAGCAACAATTTCCTTTTCAATCTTTTCTTCAGGGTCACCACCAACTATATGAGGGTCGAATTTGAAATAGTCATTACCAGAAACTTCATCTTTAACTATTTTGATATAGAAACCATCTGTAGCTTCTCTGATTTTTTTAATAATCATAGAAACCTGCATAAATGATTCGATGGCTTTATTCTGTGGCAGAATTAAAAGTTGTTCGGCTAATTCCTTTGATGTTGCACCATTTTGTCCTTTACTCCACAAAGAATAAACGGCAAGTGCTTTCAAGAGTTTACTTGCATCTGCGTGCTGTTTTTCATCAAGGTTCGTTGTAATCTTCTGTTGAATGATATTTACCACCTTTACGACATCGTAAACATCTTCAAGGTTTCTGACATTCGGATTGTTTTCAAGCAGGTCAAAAATTCTATCAAATGTGAAGAAGTAAGGGAATGGCAATCCAATTGCGTGTTTTAACTCAGTTTGTGCAAATTGAATGGCTCCTCGTTTTTCAAAGTAAGGCAATTCATGAAACAGGTTTAAAAGTGATGGAGTGAAAGGGAATAACTCAATAAATTTTTCCTGATTGTTCGCAATGTCCTCAATTTTCTCAATGTATGGTTTTAATTTTTGGTTGAGTTCAGCCTTTTGCTGTGATGATTTTGGTACAATACGTTGAGCAATGACTTGGCTTACTGCCTCCTTGCGAATAACAATATTTTGAAATCTCTGGCTTATTCTTTCTTCGTCTGCCGCAATGTTCTGCAATTTCGGGCTTGAGTAAATATCTTCCTGCATTGAAGTTACAAAAAGCATATCCTGATCCTGACAAACCTGAGCAACGATTCTCAAAAACTGAAAATCCCTTTTAATTTCATTTTGCACTTTGGTTTGTATGAAGTCCGAAACTTCATCAACTATTACAAGTAAGCCCCTTGTGGCATCATTCTTCTTTAGAGCCAGTATTACATTCGTAATATGTTCTTTTAAATCAATTATTTCAGGTGTCCATTTTGGTATATCAATATCATATTCTCGTTTAATCTGCTTTTCAAGTTCTTTAAAGAAAAAATATGAAAGGTCCACATTTACAGGCTGGAGTTCAAACTGAACTGTAAAGAACTTACGAGTTATTTTTTCTGTTGCCTTTTTTACTTTATCGTTTTTGATGAACTGCCTTAAATCAGGATTATTGATTATTCCGATAAGAAATGCAATCAAATGAGATTTACCACTACCATAATTACCAATTATTTTAACTGCTTTATGATTCGGTTTTTGAAGATTATCAAAAAAATCAATAATTTGTTGTTCTGTTCCTTCAGATATGATGTAGCTTGAAATAAGCTCTTTTTTCATATCCAATTCCCGTAGATCAGAATCAATATCAACAACATCTTTAATTACTGTATAGTTGAATAAATGACCGATTGCATTAGCCGGCAAATTGTCTTTATCATAAGTAACCTCGCGTTCACTGACCTGAGAAATAAAATCATCTTTGATTTCAGATAGCCTTGTAATGAGAATGTCATTAATATCTTTGTCATAATATTCTTCTGTACCGGTTTGACCGTAATACAAGCGATTACTTATAATCTGCTCATCTTCGAGGAACAGTACACAACTTTTGTTTCTTGAATTGTATTTGAATGCACCAATAGGTGATATTTTTACAAATTCACTGTGATAAAGGATACTCGCATTAGTTAAAATAAGTTTGTCAGGTTTTGAATTAAACCATTCCTTAATCTTTTGACCAATATCATGATTTACGGCTTCTTTATTATCAAGTTCTTTATAAAGTTCTTGTAGTTCAATGCCTACATCAACTAAAGTATATTTTTGTTGAGAAAGGTAACTGATTATATTCTGGATTTTTGCTTCATCTTTGCCAACAACTGCCCAAAGTTTAAAACGAAGGCTATTAGCTAATGACAAATAGGTATCGATGTGCTTAATGTTATCTTCCATGTTATTTTGTATTATTGTTATCGATTTTTTTTCCTGCAATCTTCAGTGCTTGTTTTGCAACGTCTTCATTTTTCAAAACATCATAAACCTTTTCACTAAGCCAAAGAGAAAGTAATTCTTCTTTGTCAACATTGAAAAGTTCAGCAAGCAACAGCACTTGTTCACGACGTGCCTGCCGTTCGCCTTTTTCCAACTTACTTACAAAAGCAGTATCAGCTTTTAAGCAGGCTGCAACTTCACGTTGCCTGATTTTCCTTTCTTCACGCAGATTGCGAATATGTTCACTAAACTGGCTCATATTGTTATGTATTGTCTTGTCAAACAATGACAAAAATACACATAAAAAAAGAAACACAAAAGAAAAAAAAGAAAAACTGCAAACCTTGCAAAGTTTGCAGTTTTACAAAGATGGGGGAACTCCCTACTGCTTTGAGTAATACCGACTTGCCATCAGTTCAATCATTTTATTTCTGAACCTCATAAAATGATACTGATGGTCTGTCGGCATTCGCCTAAGTAAATTTCGAAAAGAAAATCCTTTCTCAATTAACTTTGGCGTAACAGCCATATTGAGGTTGCGAAAGATAGTTACCTGTAAGCTCTTTGAGTAGGTTATCAACAGAACGTGTTGAGAGATTGTACTTTTTGCCCAACTCAATAGCTTCGGCTCTTTTGAAATCGGAAGGCAATGCATCAAAAAATTTGCGTTTATTGTCACCGGAGCGGAAAACAGCATTGTCATTTTGTTTTGGCAAATTGTGAAACATTAATAAACTATGCTGTAGATATAGGTCGGCAAGGTTTACGGCTGTATCAAAATCGGAATCATTACAAAAAACTGTGGTTGAGGTATCACCATTCTCGAATTTACGGAGTGAAGTAAAAATCATGGTTATACGAAATAGAACCAAACCAAGACGCTTCACAATGCTTCCGGCATCATCCCCGGTAAAGGTGGTAACTTCAATGAGCCAACGGCTGCAAATACTGTTTAAAGACTGCCATTGCTGTTGTGTGAGTTCTACAGATGTCGGGTATTGCTTCAAAAATTGAATCAACTGAAACACCTGATCGGATAATGTATTGAAATGCTCGGTAAGGTTGATACTGCTTGCATAGGGTGAAACATCACGCCATTGCTGCTCCACCTTGTAAGCATAGAACATAAAACGACTGAAAAGACCGTCCTCAGCTGATGCAATCAGTCCGGTTACTTGACTTGGAGTGCCTGACAGTGCAACTGACAGGCGAGGTTCGTTCACTTCAATATACTCGTTATTGGTTTTCTTTGAACTGGAAATCCGTTCATGATGAAATGCCTTGCGAAGCATATCAGAATAACCACCCCATTCCTGTTTAAGCACATTGCCCATTGTATCGGCTTCGGTTTCGCAAATAATGCCTTCGCCCTGGTTTTGTTCGAGGTGTGAAAGGATTTTCGCATAAGATGAATTTGCCGGAATAAAAACAACCCTGAATGGTGGTTGTTCCGGCGGTTCCTCTGCCGGTTCATGTTTTTTCTTTGCCCTCTGGCGTGTTTTGTATTCATTCATTTCACTATCATACCGCTGCTGTTCTTCTTTACTTGATTTCAGAAGTTGGTCGTGGTGCTTGTCAGCAAGGGTTTTGGAAAATTTTAAAGCACCTTTGCCGCTTGCGGCAGGGGCTATGACAAAAGCAAACAGATTGGGATAGACAATTTGCTGAGCATAAACACCTTTTACATTTGGCAAGCAACCACTGAGGATAGCAAAAGCTCCTGTAAGAAATACATCCCGTTCCCTTAAATCTGTAAATGCTAATGCACCTGATTTTATCAAATCGGGCAGTTGGTTGTAAACCTCATCGGGAATGGTTGGCGTGTTTTTCAGGTAATCTTCCTCGATTGTTTCCTGCTGCTGTTTTTGTTCATTCGTATTAGTTTGCACTTTTGCAGACTTTGCAAAGTTTGCAAACTCGTTAAAGTGGTGGTTGTAGGCACTCTTTACGGAAGCCCGGATTTCCTGTTCCGATAAATCAAAATTGGTTGAAATAAAATCGAGTGCTGTATTTTCGGGAATGCCTTTGCGGTTGCAGTTACAAGCTAACAGATAAACAAAGTTGTTGCGGTTACCGGAATGGTATTGTTCTTTTTGCTCTGTAAACCTTATACAATCTTCAAATAATGTCTGAAAATCGGGAATTGCATTGTATTCCTGTTTTACCGCAGATTCATTGAAAACCGTTTGTACCTCGAACTTTTGGCTGTGAATATTCTTGTAAGTGTCGGGGTCGTCTGAAACAAAGCAAAGCCGGGTAATGTCCTTGCATTTAGGGTCGCAAGGAATACCCAATGCTTTTTCGTAATAAACCTGCACCTGTTTGTATGCGAAATCGTGGTGTTCTGCCCCAGTGTTGACCTCAACAAAAACTTTCAGTCCTTTACCGCTTGGACTGCGAAAGCATGCAAAGGTAAAGGGGATTTGAGTTATTGCCTGAAAAGCATTGTTAAGCTGTTCGGGTGTGAGTTTATCGAAATCCAAATGAACGTAACCGCTGTATTGGTCGAGTAAATCAGCTTTACGACCACCTTTGAAGGTAGCCGATGGAGTGAAAGCCGGAAGCTGTCGTTTTAGCTGGTCGGCTTTTTCGGTATCGCCAGAGGCAATAAGGGAGCGGATAGATTCAATATCCGCCCTGTATTTGCCTTCTTTGATGTCTTTGATGATTAACAGCAAAGCCCTGTTTTCTACCGTCTGATTAAATCCTGAAAAAATTGTCGAACATGCCATAATATCAGGATTTAGAGGGTTTATGATATTTTTCGAGCATTTTCAGGATGTCAGACAAACGGTAATACATTTTACTGCCTACCTGTGAAAAGGCAATCATTCCTGTATCACGCCAAGCCTGAGCCGTGCGTTTGCTGATATTCATTACCTTAATAAACTCCTGATTGTCGAAAAATATCTGTTCGGGATTTGTGTGTTGTTTTACTTCAAGCAATAACAACATTCTATTGAGCCGTTCCTGAATGTTTTCAAGAGGTTCACGGCATTTTTTACATTCTTCCATAGATTACCTCCTCCTGTTTTGAAGTATGTAATCCGTGGCTTCCTTTTCAATGTCATCATTTGTATTTTGTCGGTTCTGCTGTAACCAACGATCTAATTCCTGACGATTGAAATACAATTTCTTTCCCTGAGGACAGAAATGCGGGATCTGCTTCCGGCTGGTAAGTTTATACAAGTGGCTTTCGCTAATGTCGAGGTACTGGCAAGCCTCGCTAAAGTTGAGCACATCCTTTTTTAAAAGGTTTTGCTCCGAAAGCATTTTTTCGATATTATCGAGTTTTTCGATTATTAATTGCTCTGTCATTTTGCAACGTATTAAAAGTTCAACAAAAATTTAATTGTTGTGCCTTCATTCATCGGGTGCAAAGGCACGAGCAACCGATGAATTACGAAGCAAAAGTATGCAGTACGGAAGGGGTAAGGTAGTTCCGAATGGTACCGGAACCATTACCAAAGAAATTGAATTTCAGAAAGTTAATCTAAATATTTTTCTTTGTCTTTGTATGCTTTTTGTTTCAATACCATAAATTTTGCATCCCAAAATTCAACTGCTTTGTTCTTTGGTGTTTTAAATTCCTTGTGCAGACCATCGAATGTAATATCATCTTTCTTTTTAGAGCTAAGAACCGCAGAGAATACCCGTGAAAGGTCGGTTTTGTTTTTTGGTTGTAAAATGCCTTCTTCCTCCAAAGTCCTTAACAGATAGCCAATTTCTGCGACTGTAAGTGAGGTTGGAATTTTAGGCAAATCAACTCCTTTTAGTTTGGAAAAATCAATGTGCAAGTTTTCGTTTATGTATGCTTTTTGAATTTCAAGCCATTTCAAAATTTTGCGAGGTATGGATAATTTGTAAACTGAGTTGTCAATATTATAGCTTGTTTTAAGGAATGCAAATTTTTCTTCTTCTTTTGATATTAATTCAAGTCGTTTGTTTGGTGCTGATGGCTCTTCGATTTTTTCAAATATAGATGCAGTAAATGAATTGTAATATTCTTCAGTGGTTTTATCTGATTGTAAATCCTCAAAGGAAGGATTGTGTTGAATATCGGTGAAGTCCCGAATAAAGATGAGGTTTTCGAGAATCTGTATGTGTGTTGCCAGACCTTCCTTTCTTGAAGCTGCATCCGTCAATGTTGAAGCAACATCTCTGTACATCAGATAGTGTTTTTTTGTTTCGTCAATACGTTGTACAGCTTTTGCCCTGGAGTACTCCATTTGCTCGATGAATCTTTTAACAATAAATTCGTTCAGCTTGGTGATTTTCTTTGCTACATTCATAGCCGGTGAAGGACTGCCAATCAACTTCAAATAGATTTCTTCCTCTGTTAATGGACTTCCGACAATCTGAGAAGGAAAAAGTTCCTGTACTTCGAGGATAAGCCGGATTAGTGTTGTTTGAAGCACACGTAAAATGTAATCGCATTCTTTTTTTAATGCCTTGGTTTCATCGTCTGGAATTGCATCAAAAGGCAGGTCATCGTCATAACCCAACTGCTTTATCTGTTTGGCTGTTTCAGAAAGCAAGTATTTGATTCTGTCCAATGTGTCATTGATTGCAGACTTTGCAAGGTTTGCAGTCTCGCAAAGTTCAATTGCTTTGTTAATCTTATTTATCAGCCTTGTGCCTTCATTCTTAATAAGGTAATAATAGTATTCGGTTTTATCCGTGAAGAATGGCGGAATATCAATATCAATGAGAGGCTCAAAGATTTTATCTTTGACCGATGAAATAATAATCTTGTTTTCTTCGATTTCGATTAATACTTCATCATCGTCCATCAGGAGCGGATGATCTTTCAATGCTTCATTCAATGCTTTTTCAAAATCTTCCGGTGTTCCCTTTTCCCAACGAAAAGCTGGGTTTAACTGTTGACGGAATACTTCCTGAGACCGGTTGCTTTCGAGCCAGGGGCGAAGTTCCCCAAATAATATACTGTTGTAAATGCTTAGACTGATTTTCATATATCGAGTTTTATTTTGTTTGCTGCTTCTTTTTTACGTTCATCAATGATTTTTGCATAAATCTGGGTTGTTTTAAGGTCCTTATGACCTAACAATTTTGAAACGGTATAAATGTCGGTTCCCAAAGTTAATTGCAATGTGGCGTATGTGTGCCTTGCACAATGAAAAGTAATCGTTTTGCTGATACCGGCTTTCATAACCCATTGTTGCAATTTCAGATTGTGCCAGGCACTATATTTTAAGCCAACAAAAACACGTTCATCGGGAATGGTTCGTTCTCCTAATAATTCAAATGCTTGCTCTGATATTGGCTGTGTTTCTGCTCCTTTTGTTTTCTTTTGTCTGAAACGGATGTAATGCCCTATTTCATTTGAAAATTGCACCTCTGACCAAGTCATTTTTTGAACATCCGACCAACGCAAACCCGTTAAGGCACTGAAAAGAAAAGCACGTTTGAGAATTGGGATTTCACATTCTTCTTTTGCGATGGCTTGTAATTCTTCAAGCGTAAGAAATTGCCGTTCCGGTTCACCAGGCTTTATGCCTTCGGTTTCATCGGCAGGATTACGCTGAATGATTCCTTCTTTGTAAGCTTCTCTTAATGCTGCTCTCACTTTATTATAATAGGATGATGCGGAATTTTGAGAAAGTGGCTGTTTGGCAGGTGTACGAGCATCTTTCTGTAGATATTCTTTAAAATCTATTAACCAGCGTTTATCAATCTGGGCAAAGGTTACATCAAACTTCACAAACTTGCGGAGGTGTTTCAATGTGCTGTCCCAATTACCGTAATTGCCTTCACTGTCTTTTCGCTTCTCGGCAAGATATTCAAAGTACCTGAGAAAACTACCTTTCATTTTACCTTGATCCTGAAAACCATAAATGCCGTTTTGAATTTCCAGATGTCGTTTAGAACGGATTGATTCAGCCAATGCAAGGGTTTTCCGGTTTTCATCCTTTTGCTCCTTTGTCAGCTTTCCTTTTTTGGGTTCAGGGATGAGGTAAAGCTGCAAATATTCATATTGTCGCTTACCCTGATGGTAGTAATCGAGGTACAGACTGACTTTATCGCCTTTTAATCTTTGACGGAGTGTAACATTCATACATTATTATATAAAGAGTTTATCAATTTCTTTTCGTTTTACTATGGTTCTGCGACCGAGCTTTCCGACTTTCAATGCACCTTTTGCAATCATTCTTTGAATTGTTCTTTTGCTTGCTCCTAATAGGGTGGCAGCTTCATCAACGCTTAAAAATTCTTTTTGCTGAATAGCAGAATCAAATTTTTGATGTTCCGGCTCGACTTGCTGAGGTTGTAAAATGGATTGAATTTTTTCGTCCCGTTTCATTTTCTTGTAATGCCTGCTGTTACAGGTGTGATTACAATAGCGAGTGTAAAGAGTTTTAGCTTCAAATTCTTTACCGCAGTACTCGCAAATTTTCTTAAAAGTTAGGTTGCTGCTCATAATGTCCTTTTACGTCTATAATTGCCTGTAAGCGACTAAATGTGTCTTAAAGTGACATCATTTCGCCTGTTTGTTGCCCGGCAACTATATTATTTTTCTTGGGCAACAATCTGGCAACAAAGATAGGTAAAAAAAAGGAAATTGGGCAACAAATAAAAGAAAATAATTTACTTAATTGCTAACAAAAACAGGCTGTTGGAAAAAATGAGAAAGATAATTACTTTCCGATGCAGAAATTCTTAAAAATATAACCCAGCACATCATCTTCGGTAACCTCACCGACAATGCTGCCCAGGTACCACAAGCATTCCCGGATATCCTGCGACAGAAAATCGCCTGAGATCCTGTCGCTGAGACCTTTTTGTACCCTGAGGATGGCCGCATGTGCATGGGTCAGGGCTTCATAATGGCGCAGATTCGAGACAATGATGTCGTTCGGAGCCACTTTGTTGAGGGAGAGGGTCTCCTGCATCTTTTCAATCAGCA